>Ga0180437_10001350_pt1 | contig 42275 bp, 25 predicted proteins | sample SS_ome_4_FD_132410 | JGI IMG/M metagenome (GOLD analysis project Ga0180437, IMG submission 132410) | Hypersaline lake sediment archaeal communities from the Salton Sea, California, USA - SS_3_D_1 metaG | ecosystem: Environmental > Aquatic > Non-marine Saline and Alkaline > Hypersaline >...
CACTCTGATGACAATATCCGATCGCGTGCGACTTAAGGTGCCCGTTTCCGAAGCCGGCACCATCAAGATCGAGCAAAAATAAGGAGGGAATGCCATGAAATCAGCTTTTCGCCATCCCGGGCTTGCCGTCCTGATGCTCGCCGTTTTGGGACCGGCTTGTGCCCGTAGAAGCGCCCCCGCCAGACCGGAAAAAGCCGCTTGGCCCGCAGCCGTTCCCTGCCGTATTCAGGACGGCGGAAATTTGGACCTGTTCCTCATGACCCTGGGAGACGTGGAAACTCCCCTTTCCCAAGGGATCTATGATCCACGAACGGATGACGTGACTCTGAATGATGGTACCGTCATGCGCCGCTATTTTCAGGATACGCTGGGGATCAAGTATTACACGCCGCTGGATAAATCCATTTTCCCGCTGCCTCCCTCCGGCTTATGCACCTGGTATTACTACTATCAAGATATCAATGAAGACGAGGTCAAACACAATGCCCGATGGATCGCCGAAAATCTCATGGACTACGGAGCCCAAATCGTCCAGATCGATGACGGCTGGCAGAAAGAAACGAAAGAAGGCCGGCACGGATCCCGTGACTGGACGGGTGTAGACAAGGCGTTTCCCGGTGGGATGGCCGCCTTGGCCGCTTTCATAAAATCCCTGGGCCTTACGCCCGGTATCTGGCTCGCCCCGCACGGCCAATCGAATGAGGAGGTCGTGCGGAAAGCTCCGGGAGTCTTCATGTTCAAGCCGGATGGGACCTCGGCTTCGGAATCATGGGAGGGGAAATTCTTGGTCGATCCCTCGGCACCCGAGACCCATTCCTATTTGAATGACCTCTTTACTTCACTCTGCGATTGGGGATACGATTATTTTAAGATCGACGGCCAGCCGGTGGTGGTCAACGAATACCGGAGAACCGGGCCGTTCATGAAGAATCCCGGCGACCCGGAAGAGCTGTACCGGACGACTCTCGCCACCATCCGCGAAGCGATCGGCCCCGACCGGTATCTACTCGGCTGCTGGGGGACTCCTCTGGAGGGTGTGGGCTACATGAACGGCTCCCGCACAGGAGGCGACGTGGTGGGCGGCTGGAGCGGCTTCCTGGGAGCTTTGCGGGCGACCATGCGGGGGTACTTTACCCACAACATCGTCTGGTACGCCGATCCCGATGTCCTGCTGGTGCGCCCTCCCCTTACCCTCGAGCAAGCCCGAGTCTGGGCCACACTCCAAGGCTTGACCGGACAGGCCCTGCTCTCCAGCGACCGGTTGATGGATCTTTCGGAAGATCGGGTCGAGATCCTGCGCCGGGTGTTTCCGGCGGTCGACATCCGTCCTCTGGATCTATTCCCTTCCCAGCGCAACAAACGAATCTGGGACCTCAAGATCAGCCATCTCGGCCGCCACTATGATGTGGTCGGTGTCTTCAATTTCAGGGAAGACCGGCCGGAACAGATCGAGCTCGACTGGAAGGAACTGGGCCTTCCGAGCGATCGCCCGGTGCATGTTTTCGATTTCTGGAACGGAGAATATATTGGCGCCTGGGAAGCCGGGATGGCGATCAAGATCAATCCCACCGGCTGCCGGGTGTTCACTCTCCTCCCCATGTCCGAGCGGATCCAACTCGTGTCCACCAACCGCCATATCACGCAAGGCTGGGTCGATCTGGTTCGACTGGAATCGGACCCCGACACGAGGTCCTTGAGCGGAACAAGCCGGATCATCAAAAACGATCCCTATCAACTCCACTTCGTATTTCCGCGCGGGACCAATTTCGCCATTAAAAGCGCGGTGGCCACGAGTTCGTCCCGCACACTTCCCTCACGTCAAACCAACCATCAAGGCTGGGCAACCGTGACCATCGACTCGGATGCCTCCACCGAGGTGGATTGGGAGGTCACTTTTGAGTCGGCGGATTCCTATGTCTACCCCACTCAAGCCCCGGGGGGCCTGCGTGTGGAACGGGTGGGGTTGGATGCGGTCGATTTCGGGTGGAATTCCCAGTACTATTTGAATGTCGGGTATCAGGTCTATCTGGACGGCATCCTGTTGGGCTATACGCCCGATACATCCTATCCCCTCCGAGGACTGGATCCAGAGCGGACTTACACGCTCGAGGTCCGGGCCGTTTGGCATGACGGATCGATCGGTGAGCGGCACAAAACCGCGGATTTGAAGTTCTCGCTGAAGCCCCTGCTTCCCGAGGTACTCTTCCTTTCCACGCTCGAGCCCGAGCCGTCGGCGGGAAGGAGCAGAATGGTGCGGCCGATCCAAATCCACGGCAAGCGGCTTGAGGAGGGTGTGGCCGTTTCGGCTGGCTCGGAAGTGGAATACGATCTCAAAAGGCTCTACCAGACTTTCTCCGCCTCGGTGGCGGTGGATGACGGCTCCCCCGATGAGGTGCGCCTGGATTTCATCCTGGTGGGCGACGGCCGGGAACTCTGGCGGAGCGGGCCTTTAAAAAAAGTCGACGGTCTCAAGCCGGTCCGGATCAGCACGGCCGGAATCCAGAGCCTTATCCTGAGGGTCAGCTTGATGGATGAGATCGACCGAAGGCGTCGAAGGGGGATTCAGGGGGACTGGGTGGACGCCAAAGCCTCTAACCGGATCAGGCTTCCGTAAGTATCCAATTGAGGAATGTAAGAATACCGGGATGTGGGCTAGCGGTGCGGAATCTTGGCCAGTACCGAATCGAGTTCGCCTAGGACCTCCTGGAGCTGGCGGTCGAATATGCCGACATATTCGGATTGGGCCTTGGTCGGACGGTTGGTGCAATTCTCCACCTGCCTCAGGAGCCACCTCAGCTTTCCCATCAGGTTCAGGTTCTCCGGTTCATTTCGCGGCGGCTGGAGTTTGTGCTGGATCCCCATCAGTTCCCGTCGCAATGCCTGGATCTTCCTCCGTGATCCGGCATCGGCTAAATCTCGCTCGATCTCATCCAAATGTGCTCCCGCCTTCCTGATGCGATAAAAGGCCTCTTCCATAGAGACCGATATGCGGATCAAACGCCGGACCGCCCGTTCGTAAGCGGCCAAATCTTCGTCGGAGACCTCGATACGGGGATCGAGCCGAATTTCGAATCTCTCTTCTAGCGTCTGTCCGGCTGTCCGCATCCGCAGCGAATAGGTGCCGGGGAGGGCTCTCATCCCGTAACCCCGGGGTCGAAAATCCGGATCGGCATCTATCTCGCTCATAGCGGAGGCGAGATCTTCCCTCAGGTCCCAGACGATTCGGTTGACACCGTGCCGGGAAGGCCCGGATAGGGTGCGGATCACCGCTCCCTCCGGATCGAGGATATCCAGCATAACCGCCTTCCCGGCCGTGGATTCCGCCAGATAGTAGGAAATGATGGCGCCGTAAGGCTTATTCGGGGCCAAAAAGATCTTGTCTCCCAGTGTGCTGGTGTCGCTGGCGGGGGTGTAGCGTACCGGTGGGATCGGGGGGAAGAGGGCTGCAGCGGCTGCCATAGCCGATGTCAGCCTCTGGAGCGGCGTGATATCATCCAAAATGTAGAAGCCCCGTGCATGGGTCGCGATGACCAGGTCGTTTGCCCTCGGATGGACCACGAGGTCCACGACCGCCAGCGGTGGAATCCCCAACCGGAGGTCGGTCCAGTGCGCACCGGAATCGAACGAAACGAAGATTCCGAGCTCGGTACCGGCATAGAGCAGGCCCTGAGTCCTGGAGTCTTCTTTCACGATATGGCAGTAACCACGCAGGCCGGAGGAGATATTGGTCCATGTTTCCCCAAAATCCTCGGTCAAGAATGCATAGGGGGCAAAATCGTCCAGGCGATGCTGGTCCACCGCGATATAGGCCGTGCCGGCGTGGTGGGGGGAGGCCGTGATCCGCGAGATCCAGGCCTGTCTCGGCAGATCGAGGATGTTGGGCGAAAGGTTTGCCCAAGTCCTGCCGCCGTTCCTGGTCAGCTGAACATTCCCGTCATCCGTCCCCGCCCAGATGATCTGTGAATCGAGCGGGCTCTCGGAAATGGATTGGATGGCGCAGTAGTATTCGGCCCGTGTGTTGTCCGGTGTGATGGGGCCGCCGCTTAGCTTCTGTTTGGATTTGTCATCCGTTGTCAGGTCAGGACTTATGACTTCCCAGGACGCACCTCCATCCCTGGTCTTGAATATGACGTTCCCGCCATAGTAGATGATGTCCGGATTCGAGGGAGAGATATGGACCGGGGAGTTCCATCCGAAGCGGTACTTGTCCATGTGCGCGCCGGTCCCGGTCGGCCCTACGGGCCAGGGCTGGATGTAGCGTTCCTCCGCATTGCGCAGGTCGATCCGCGTGATGTCCCCGAAATGACCGTTGTAGGTGATGATGTTCGGATCGCGGGGATCGGCCAGGGCGTACATCCCATCGGCCATGTAGCGGAGGCGCCGCCAGTCCCCTCCGCGCACGCCGACCTGGTTCCATTTTTCACTGGGCCCTACCCATATCTCATGGTCCTGAAATCCGCCCATGACGTGATAGGGCTCGGCCATATCGATCCCCACATGATAAGCCTGGGCCGAGGGCATAGTGTTCAAAAAATCCCATGCCTGGCCGCGGTCGTTGGAAAGATAAAGGCCGCCGTCGTTTCCGTTGAGCATGCGCCGGGGATTCGTGGGATCAATCCAGAGGGCGTGATGGTCGCCGAACAAGCTCTGGTAGCTCCCCACTCCCCCCCACGTTTTTCCGCCGTCCAGGGATACGGAAAGGCCGCCGGCGATGGCATAGACCCGATTCTCATCCATTGGATCGGCCCGGACATCGCAGTAGTAGAAGGGCCGGTTGTTGATCCGCGGATCGTTGCTGACCATCTCCCAGCGCAGGCCGCGGTCGCTGGAACGCCAGAGCTCTCCCGGTTCCTGGGATTCGATCATGGCATAGACCACATGTGGATGGGACGTGCACACGCTCACTCCGATCCTGCCGAGGAGGCGTTTACTGGGAAGCCCGTTGGCGAGTTCCGGATCCGTGAGCCGCTGCCATGTATCCCCGCCGTCGGCGGATCGATACAGCCCGCTTCCGGGCCCTCCGCTGCGGAAATGCCAGGGCCGGCGAAGGAAATCGTACATCCCGCAGTAGACAATGCGCGGGTCACCCGGATCGAGGGCTACGTCCGAAGCCCCGGTGGTCTCATTCACATAGAGGATCCTCTCCCAGGATTCCCCGCCGTCTCGGGAGCGGTACAGGCCGCGTTCCCGGTTGGCTCCCCACTCATGTCCCAGCGCCGCGGCGAAGATGACCTTTGGATCGCCCGGGCTTATGACGATGCGGGCGAACCGTTCCGTCTCCTCGAGCCCGAGGTGCTTCCAGGTTTCACCGCCGTCGGTTGATTTGTACATGCCGTCTCCGAAGGAGGTGCTGTTGCGCACATTCCCCTCCCCGGTTCCGACATAGATCGTGTCGGGATCCTGCGGGGATAACGCGAGGGCCCCGATCGATATGGTGCCGGCATTATCGAAGATGGAGGAAAAGGTGATGCCGCCGTTTAGGGATTTGAACAGTCCAGCCGATGCGAAGGCGACGTAAATCGTGTTGGGATCTCCGGGGACGCCGGCGATGTCCGTCACCCGCCCGCTGAAATGGGCCGGCCCTATGGCTCGCCAGGAAAGCCCGCTGAGGAGCTCAGGATCAATCTCTTCCTCAAATGGCTGGGGACGCGCCGGAGCGGGAATGAGAGAGAGGATAATTACCACGGCAAATGCCGATAGACGCTTTCGATTTGGTTCATTGTTGGAGGAAAACATGACGTCTCCGTGTTATTCGATCCGGCCTTTGATCATCGTGAAGGAGTGAGGCGGGAACCGGTAGCGGAAGCGGGCACCGCTGGCCCTGAAAGACGGTTTTTCGACGGATTTGACCGGCTCGCGGCCGAAGGTGTTCTCCGCCTTGATGTCGGGGCCGTTGACCTCAAAGACCACAAAGCTGCCGCTGAACTCGCCTTCCTGACAGATGACCTCGGCATCGATGGATTCCGTCAGATGCCGGTTCACGACATTGATCACGACCTCGCCCTCGTTATAAGCCGTCGAAACATCCAGATAGGGAACATCCTTTCGGGTCTTGGTGTCGTAACGCGCGCAGTCGACAAACACATCCAGAGACGTTCCGAAGGAGTTATTGGCGAACAATGCCAGCGGATAGTAGATCGTCTGCCGGAACAGGTCCGTTTTACTGGTGAATAGGGGGGCGATGACATTGACCAGTTGAGCCATATTCGCCATTTTTACGATGTGCGCATGGCGGATGAAGGCATTGAGAAAACCTGCGATAACGAGGGCGTCCTCCAGGTTGTATATCTCCTCCAGCGCATTTCTTCCGGTGGTCAGAGCCCTTCCCCGCGCCCGGTACCAGACGTTGTATTCATCCCAGGCGATAAAGATCGGTGTCTGGCGACGGGTGGTGGAGAGGGCGGCCTTGATCTGGCCTTCCAGGATACGGGTTCGGTCTTCGATATCGTGCGGCGTTGCCATGAAGGCATAGTAATCGTCATTCCGATTTCCCACATAACGATGCACAGCGATGTAGTCGATGTAGTTCTTGAGATATTCCAGGACCGTCCGGTTCCAGGCATGCGGATTCGCGTTCGGTCCGTAGTCGGACGATCCGGCAGCGATCAACTTGATGTCGGGTGACGTCCACTTCATGAGCTTTGCGGCCTCCAGGGCGAATTTCCCATAATCCTCCGCATTCTTATGGCCCATCTGCCAGGAGCCGTCCATCTCGTTCCCTAAGGACCAGTATTTCACATCGTGCGGTTCGGGATGGCCGTATTTTTTACGAAGCTCCGCATAATAGGGCCCATCCTTGACATTGCAGTACTCGACCCAATTGCGCGCCTCATCCAGGGTGCCGGTGCCCATATTTACCGCCACATACGGCTCCGTTCCCAGGGCCCGGCAGAAATCCACGAATTCATCGATTCCGAAGGTGTTGGGCTCCAGGACATCCCATGCCAGGTCGGTTCTCGGCTTGCGCTGGTTCTTGGGACCGATGCCGTCCTCCCAATGATAGCCGGAAACGAAATTGCCGCCCGGATAACGCAGGATGGTGACATTGAGGCCCTTGGCCGCCTCCAGGACATCTTTGCGAAAACCTTGGGAATCGGACAATGCCGATCCCTCATCGTAGATTCCCCCGTAGATGCACCGCCCGAGATGCTCGGCGAAGTTCCCGTAGATGTGGGGATGGATTTCGCCGATGGTCCGCTCTTTGTCGATCTTGATGCGGGCGTCGAGCCGTTTTTCCTGCGCTATGCTGGGATTCACGATAAACAGAACCACTAAGACAAAATAAAGAAATCTCCGCATGATAACCTCCTTCTCCCTTGTCTCAAGGTGAGTTTTCAATACACCTTCGAGACGTCATGGATCTTTCAGCTGTTCTATTCTAAATAACAAAGATTCATAATATGCACAAATAAAATTTTTTCAATCCCGGCGGCACCCGAAACTTCAGTCTGGATGTCTGTGCAGGAAAGAGAGGATCGTTGATTGACCGGCCGGATACTGTGTGATATGTTCGGCCACACCCAATACTTATCCACACAAGGAGGAAATTCCATGACGAAACAAAAGCTGGCTTGGAAGGGATTCGCCGTGATCCTGGTGATCCTGCCCCTCCTCTACGGAGGGCTGAAGAATGACACTAAAAATTCTATTGACAGCGACTACGGAGCACTGGTCGCTCTGTTCGAAGAATTCAGGGCCTTCATGAAACCCACCGTGACAGACGGCATCCCTGATTATACGGCAGAGGCCATGCAGCGGCAGCATCGCGAGCTCAAGGATCTCCAGAGACGGCTGTCGGCCATTGACATCAGCCGGTGGCCGGTATCCGAGCAGATCGGCTACCACATCGTTCGGGCGGAGATGAACGGGCTGGAATTCAATCATCGGGTGCTCCGGCCCTGGGCGCGGGATCCGGGATTCTACTGCACGATACCCCGCTTCGAGGAGACCATGGAGGGTGCGGTGAGGATCCCCCGAAGGCTACCGATTCCGGAGGACCGGCTCCAGGCCTTCCGGGCCGGCCTGAAGGCCCTCCCTCGAATCCTGGCACAGGCCAAAGATAACCTCACGGAAGTCCCTTCGGATCTTGCGCTCCTGGCGCTCAAAATGAAAAAGCGGGAGCACGACATGTTCACCGAATTGGCCGGGCGCCTGAAGGAAAACCATCCAGATCTCATCCCTGAGGTCGAAGGAGTCATCGCCGCCATCGATGACTTCCAAGGCTGGCTGGAAGACAATCGGGGCCGTATGGCGGCTCCGGCCGGGGTGGGGATCGAAAACTACAACTGGTATCTCAAGAACGTCTATCTTTTCCCCTACACCTGGGAGGAATGCCGGGCCATCGTGCAACGGGAGCTCGAGAGGTCGCACGCGTATCTGAGGATGGAGGAGCACAACAACCGGAACACACCCGAATTCAAGCCCGTGACCACCGAAGAGGATTTCAATCGGCTTCATATCCAAGCCCAAGAATATCTCCTGGATTTCTTAAGGAAAGAACAGCTGTTTACCGTTCCGGATGACATGCAGACCAAGCCACCGCCGGGCTACCGGCGTCCCGATGGATTCCGTAATTTTTTCGAGGAATGCCTGGATCGGGATCCCCTCCCCCTCATCGCCCACGATATCGTCGGGCACACACCTGACGCCCGAAGACAGGCGCAGGACGATCGGCCCATCCGCGGGGTAGGAAGGCCCTATCACATCGCCGGTATCCGGGCCGAGGCCTTGGCCACGGGGATCGAAGAGCTTCTGACCCATGCCGGCCTGTTGGACGAGCGCCGGAGGTCGCGTGAGCTGATGTACATCCTGGTTGCCTTCCGGGCTTCGCGCGCGGCCGCCGACCTTTTGATGCATTCCAATGAGCTGAGCTTCGAAGAGGCCCTCCGCTATACCGCCGAAATGACACCGCGTGGATATGCCAAGGCGGACAGCTTTCTGGTCTGGGATGACCTGGAACTCTACATCAGACAGCCGGGATACGGCATGGGATACTTGATGGGAAAAGTCCAGCTCGACAAGCTGCTGGCGGATTACTCCCGGCTGCAAGGAAAAGAATTCTCGCTCAAGCGATTCTTCGATGATTTCTTCGCCGCCGGGATGGCCCCGGTCTCTCTCATCCGCTGGGAGATGACCGGACAGGAAGATGAGATCAGGAAATTGTGGTAGTCACATTTTCCTTAATGCGGAATAATAATGATTTCGATTCCGCAAAGGTTCTCCGGGAGTCGAGAAGGTCTCTTTGGCTCGCTGCTCTTGGGGAAACAAGGAGGCAAACGACATGAAAAAAAACAGACTCTCAAGACGCAACTTTCTCAGAAACGCCGGGATGGGGGCCGCGGCCGCCGGCCTGGCGGGATGCAAACCTACTGCCCCGAGAGCAGATGAGCCGACCGGTGGGGGGCCTATCCTGAAGACCGGGATCAATAACACCTGGGAGACCGAGGTCCTGGTGGTGGGCGGTGGTCCCGCCGGAATCGGGGCGGCCCTGGGAGCGGCCCGCAAGGGTGCAAACACGCTGCTTATCGAGAATCAGGGATTCTTCGGTGGCGTGGCAGCCTGGGCCCTGGGCATGCCCATAAATCAGATGCGGCCCATGAAGAAGCCGCGCTCCGATGTCCATGAACTCCTGATCGGAAAACTGGTCAATTACGGAGATGTGGCCGTCAATATCGGGGAGCATCAGCTATGGTGCAACGTGGATTATCTCAAGGTGGCGGCCCTGGATGCGCTGGATGAGGTCGGCTGCAGATATTTCGTGCACACCCAGGCGGTGGATGCCGTCGTGGAGGGCGACCGGATCACGGGGATTATCGCCGCCACCAAGTCGGGATTGGTCCACATCAAGGCCAAGGCCGTCATCGACTGCACCGGGGACGGAGACGTCGCCTACTTCGCCGGGGCGGAAACCATGAAGGAGTTGGGAGAGCTTTCTCCCATGACGCTCCTCTTGAAAGTCACCAATGTGGATATGGAAGCGGCCAAAAAGGTGGACCTGGCGGCTGTCGCGGACAAGGCCCGGCAAAAATATCCGCTCATTCCGGAAAGATGGCGGCTGCTCGATCATGATCCCTCCAGCAACAGCTTCTATATCAATCATGCCTGTACCCGTGACCTGGGTCAGTTTGATGCCACCAATCCGGAAGAATTCACCCGAGCCGAAGCCCTGGCGCGAAGGCAGGCCCTACAGATGGTCCATACCATGCGGGAATTTGGTGGAGATGCGCTCAAGTCGCTGGAGCTCATCGGGACCAGCCCCCGCATCGCCGTTAGGGAAACCCGGAGGGTGAAGGGCGTTTATGTTTTGACCGAAGAGGACGCCTTGAAGGGACAGACATTCGAGGACGTGATCGCCTGGCGGAGTGGATTCCTCGATATCGGTTTTGTCCATTTTACGGAAATGAAGATCCACGATGTTCCCTATCGAGCGATCATCCCGGAAAAACTGGACGGCCTGTTGATGACGGGACGATGCATATCGGCCACTCATGTCGCGGCTTCGGCGGGAAAGAGCATGGGGAATTGTGTCGCCACCGGACATGCCGCCGGACTGGCCGCAGCCATGTGCGTGGCAAAGGGCGGCATCCCCCGCGAGATCAAAGTTCCGGAGCTCCAGGATGCCCTGCGCGCCGATAGGGTGGATCTCAACATGGGCGGCCTTAGCCAGAAAGGCATGGTCGATATAGGATAGAATAGAAATAATACACTCGAGGGAGCACTATGACAGATAATCATGGGATGACCAGATTCAGGGAGTTCCGGACGAAGCTTTGGATTTTTATCTTTTTGCCGCTCATGCTTCATCCCTCCCCTTTGAAACCGGATAATCAAAATGGCCGGGTCGTGATCCGGGTGGATACCACCCGGCCCGCAAAGGCCCTGAAGCATGTCTGGCCCTATTTTGGTTTCGATGAATGCAATTTTGCCTCCTCCCCGAATGCCAAGCAATTGATGCAGACGATTGCCTCCGCCAACCGCGATCCGGCCTATATCCGCAGCCATTTCCTTCTCAACACGGGCGACGGCACCCCTGCGCTCAAGTGGGGATCGACCAATGCCTATACCGAAGACGCCGGAGGGAATCCCGTCTATGACTGGGAGATCATGGATCAGATCATGGACGCGGTCGTGACCTCGGGCTGTATTCCCCTGGTCGAAATAGGTTTCATGCCCCAGGCCCTCTCCATCGCACCGGAGCCCTACCAGCACACCTATCCCCCGGATTATTGGGCGGGTTGGGCCTTTCCTCCCAAAGACTACTCAAAATGGGCCGGCTTGATACGTGCATGGGCCGCCCACAGCCGCGATCGGTACGGAGAAATCGAACGGGAGTGGTGGTGGGAACTTTGGAACGAACCGGATATCTTCTACTGGCAGGGGACGTTCGAGGAGTACTGCCGGCTGTTCGATGTCACGGAACAGGCCCTGCACGCCGTGCTGCCGGGGGCTATGCTGGGAGGACCGCATACCACCGGCCCGGCGCATCCCAAAGCCGAGAAATTTTTACGGGATTTCCTGGAACACTGCCTCCGGGGAAAGAATGCCGTGACCGGGGAAACCGGAACCCGGCTCGATTTTGTGGGCTTTCATTCCAAGGGAAGCACGAAGGTCGTGGATGGCCATCCCCGCATGAACCTGGGGCTCAACCTCAAGAGCAATCAGCGGGGATTTGCCGTGGTAGCGGGATTCCCCGAATTCCGCAACACCCCCATCATCATCGGGGAGTGTGATCCCGAGGGCATGGCCGCCCGCTCCTCCACGGTCTGGCCCGCCAACGGCTATCGAAACGGCAGTGCCTATGCGGCCTATGAGATCGCCCTGATGAAGCACACTCTGGACCTGGCCGCTCAGGAAGGCGTCAACCTTAGGGGAGTTCTAACCTGGGCCTTCATGTTCGACGGCAAGGAGTATTTCGAGGGATTCCGGACACTGGCCACCAATGGAATTCACAAACCGGTTTTGAACGCCTTCAAAATGCTGGGTATGCTGCGGGGAAAAAGGTTGGCACTAATGAGCAGCGGGGCCCTGGGAAAGGAGCGGATCATCCAAGAACAGGTGTTGGGCCACCCGGATGTCGACGGGCTGGCCGTGGCCACCGAGGAGATGGTCCAGGTGCTGGTGTGGAATTATCATGATGACATAACACCCGGCCCGGACACGCCGGTACGGATCGAAATCGCAGGCCCATCGGACATTGGAGGCCGCGCCCGCATCATCCACTATCGGATCGATCACACCCACAGCAATGCGTTTGCCAAGTGGGAATCGATGGGAAGTCCCAAGGCACCGACACCGGCTCAACGAGCGGAACTCTTAGCGGCCGGAGAACTCGAAACCTTAGGATCGGCCACCTACCAGGACGTCGCAGACGCAAAGCTTCGGCTGGATTTCGACCTCCCCCGCCACGGCGTCTCTCTCATTGAGATCCTCTGGCCGGGTTCAAGCCGGGATTGAAACCGGAATCAATTAAGATCGTTTCAGAATAAAGAAATGAATCCTGATAAATATCGGTTGACAGTTCAACCAGGTTGAAATATATTCAATCTTGTATCACAGGCTGACATTAGGGTTACAGGGAATTATGCCATCCGTAACCTCGCTGATCGAGGCGAACCAAAGGAGGGGATGAGGTGACCCTGAATTTTTTTCCTTCCGGGAAGCGGATATCCGGTTCGGCGGTACTGCTCTTTGTTTTCCTGCTGGCTGGCACCGCTTGCCAGCCGCGTGATCCCTCCGAAGACGCAATATTCCAATTGAAGTTGGGCCATGACCAGTCGACCGGCCATCCCTATGACCAAGGAGTGCGCCGCTTCGCCCAGGCCGTAGAGGCCGCGACCGAAGGTGCCGTCAAAATAACCGTCTATCCCAGTTCCCAGCTCGGTGATACTCCTGAACAGATTGAGGGATTGCGCATGGGGGCCCTGGACCTTTCATTGGCGGCGTTTTCGCACGTCTCTCAGTTTGTCCCTGAGTTGGGGATCTTCAGCGCACCCTTTCTGTTCGATGACGCACGGCATTTTGCCGCCGTGTTCAACGGAGAGATCGGAGCCGATCTGGACCGGATTTCTCAGAGCCGGTATGACATCCGCCTGCTGGCAACGCTGTATTCCGGACATCGTATCCTGTTCAACAGCAGACGCCCGGTTCAGGATGTGGATGACGTCGCCGGACTCAAGATCCGGGTGATGGCCGGTGAGGCGGACGCCGCGACCTGGAAAGCGTTCGGTGCCATCCCCTCTCCCATGCCCTACTCCGAAGTCTATTCCGCGCTCCAGGCTGGAGTCATCGACGGAGCGGAGAACGAACCGGTCAGCATCTTGACCAATAAATTCTATGAGACATGCCCCTATTTCGCGATCACCGAACACCTCATCCTTCCTATGGGCCTGTTCATGAGCACCCGGGTTATGGACCGGCTTCCCGAAGAATATCGCACCATCCTGGTTGCGGAGGCCCGCAAGGCCGCTGACTGGGAACGCGATCACATCCAGCAACAGAATAGATCCGCCCTCCAACTCATGGAACAGAAATACGGGGCCCGGGTGGCTTATCCCGATAAGTCCGGATTCCTGACCAGGGCCGCGCCCATCCAGGCCCGGTTGGCCCAAAAATGGGGATTGGAGGATCTGCTGGAGAAGATACAGCAGGCCGGATCGGCAGGGAATTAGATGAAAGCCTTGGTCCAACTGCTGGAGAAAATCCAAGGATTCTGCGGCGTGATCCTTTTCGTCGCGCTGATCCTGGTGGTGTTTTTCCAGGTCATTACCAGGTATTTGCTGCACACTCCCCTGCTCTGGTCCGAGGAGGCAGCGCGATTTCTCCTGTTCTGGGTGGCGTTGATGGGAGCCGGCATGAGTGTGAAGACCAAGAAGCATTTCACCATCGAGGTCATGGATTTCGAGAAATTGAGAAATCGATCGCTCCGCAAAGCCCTCCGGCTGATCCCGGATATCTGTATCTTACTGTTCGGAATATTCATGACCTGGGTGGGCACCAGCTATAGTGTCATGGGAGGATTGCGGGTGGCCACCAATTCCCGGCTCAACATGCGCTATGTGTTTGCCGCCATCCCTGTGGCCGGGATAACCATCGTCGTGTACAGTGTGTTTCACATCCTGATCGCGCTGAAGAGGCCCGAGCAAAGCGATTCTAAATGAGGTAAGCAGAAGAGTATGCTGCTCATCCTATTCGGAACCCTGATCATCCTCTGCCTGCTAAGGATTCCGATCGTCTTTTCGCTTTTCATCTCCTCCACACTCGCCATCATCGTACAGGGGAATGTTTCTCTCGAGATCGTCAGCCAGAGGATGTGGGTGGGGTTGAACAATTTTCCGCTGCTGGCCGTCCCTTTTTTCCTGTTTGTCGGCCAGCTCATGAACGAGACGGGTATATCCAAGCGCCTGATCGATTTCTCCCAGAGCATGGTCGGGCACTTGAAGGGCGGGCTGGCGCAGGTGAATGTCCTGGTGAGCATGATCTTTGCGGGAATTTCGGGGGCCTCCTCGGCGGACACCTCGGGCATCGGTTCCGTCATGATACCCGCGATGACCAAGGTCGGTTACCCCAAGGGATTTACGGTGGGAATCACATCCGCCTCCTCCACACTGGGAAACATCATCCCTCCGAGCATCATGATGATCATCTACGCCTCCACCGCCGGAATATCCGTGGGCGGGCTCTTTTTGACCGGAATCATCCCCGGCGTCTTGATCGGGGTGGGACAGATGGCGTTGGCTTTCCATTTTGCATGGAAACACGGTATCGGGTCGGATCATAAGTTTTCCTTCCGCAATCTGATGTCACGCTCGAAAGCGGCCGTCTTCGCATTGGCCATACCGGTCATCGTCATCGGGGGCATCATGTTCGGCGTGTTCACCGCCACCGAAGCCTCGGTGATCGCCGTGGTTTACACGCTTTTTCTCGCCCTTATCTATGGGGAATTTTCCCTTAGGAGGATTTACCCGGTTCTAAAAAACAGCGTGGGATTGTTCTCTCTTTCGCTTTTCTGCGTGGCCGCAGCGTCGCTCTGGGGATGGATCCTGGCCTATTACAATGTTCCGCAAAGTGTCGTCCACTCGCTGGGTGCTGCGGGATTGCTCGATTCATCATTCTACGTCTTCGTGTTCGTCATCATGATCTTTCTCGTCATCGGAACCTTCATGGATGCCATACCAGCGATCATCATCCTGCAGCCGATCGTGGACCCGCTGTCTTCGGCCGTTGGGATCAATCCCTACCACATGGGTATCGTCATCGTGCTCACCCTGGCGATAGGGCTCATCACACCGCCCTACGGCCTGTGCCTGCTTATCGCCTCTGACCTGGCAGACCTTCCCGTCACCAAGGCCTTGCGATCCCTGCTGCCGTTCTTCGTGCTCGCGCTGATCGTCGTCTTGATCGCCGTCCTCTTTCCCGATCTGATGCTTTATATCCCCAGCCGAGTCATGCCCAAGTTTATAGGGTGAAAATTCATGAATAAGGACGGATAGGAAAACCGCCATGAGATACGGATGTTGTGGGAGCATGGTTGCCCGCCGGGCGGACGGCACGGGAATCGAAATCGTCGAACAGCTCAAGGAGATGGGATTCGATTATATCGAGTTATCCTTGGCGCATATCATGGCGTTAAGCGATTCCGACTTCGATGTCCTGGGAGAAAGACTCCGGCAAACCGGCCTCCGCTGTGAAGCCTGCAACAATTTTTTCCCCCCTCAGATCCGATTGACCGGCAGCGCGGCCGACTTGCCCCTGACCCTGGACTACGTCGAGCGGGCCTTCCGACGGGCATCCCTTCTGGGGGCGGAAGTCATTGTGTTCGGGAGTTCCGGCGCGAAAAACGTGCCGGAGGGATTTTCGAGGGATAGAGCCTGGATGCAGATCGTCCATCTCCTTCGAGCCCTGGATCCGCCGGCCGAGAAGTACGGGATTACCGTCGCGATCGAGCCTTTAAACCGGCTGGAAAGCAACATCGTCAACACGGCGGCCGAGGGCTTGAAGCTGGCCCGGGAGGTCAACCGGGAGCACATCCAACTTCTGGTGGACTACTACCACCTGATGATGGAGCAAGAATCCCCTGATATCATCCTCGAAGCCGCCGACTCCATCCGCCATCTCCATTTTGCCGAACCCGAAGGCCGGGTCTTCCCCCGGGGGCTCAATCCAGGCTATTCGGCCTTTTTCGCCCGACTCAAGGAGATTGGATACACGGGACGGCTGAGCTTGGAAGCTTACTCGGGGGAATTCGCTGTTGATGCGCCTCGGTCGCTTTCCCTGCTCAAAAAATTGGAAAACGAGGTATGGGATGGATGAATTGAATATCGGAAGCCATATAAGAAGGCTGAGGCTGCGGCAGAATCGGACCCTCCAGGAGATTGCGGACTCGTGTGGATTCTCGAAGAGCTTGCTCTCCAAGATCGAAAACAACCGCGTTATCCCCCCGGTGGCCACATTAGTGAAGATCGCTAATGCGTTGGGAACTTCCGTATCGTCGCTGATCCAAGACGACGGAAACCTGTCGGTGGTTTTCGTGGGCCGAAAAGATGCGGAAGCCCGTTTGATCCAAACCGAGAGAGGCTACTCTATTTTCCCTTTTGCCACGGAAATCAAAGAGAAGAAAATGCAGCCCTTCCTGTTCGTGGCTCGAAAGGGGGAGGTCAAAGAGCATCACCTTACCCACGAGGGAGAGGAGTTTGTCTATGTCCTGGATGGGGAGATGAAGTTTCAAGTGGGGAATGTGGATTATACACTCAAAGCCGGTGACGGGCTCTACTTCAGCTCGCTGGAAGAGCATCAGGTCATCCCGCTCACCGAGGAAGTCCGGTATCTGGATATTTTTATTTAAATCTTCGAAAAAAACGAGAAGGAGGAAACCATCATGAGCAAAGATCTCACCGGAAAAACATTGGGGATCATCCATGCCGCCGTATTCACGGCCAATGTCGTGCAGAAATACATCGACGAGATCATTCCGGAGGTCACTGTGGTCCATCTGGGAGACGACACCATACAGAATACGAACCTCGCGGCGGAGGTGGGGATCATCCCCAAAGTCAATTACTTCAAGTTTGTCACCTACGCGAGATTCCTCGAAGAGGCCGGCGCGGATCTGATTCTGCTGGGCTGTTCCACCTTTAACCGGGCCGTGGAATATGCCCGGCCCATGATCGGCACTCCCATGCTTCAGATCGACCGCCCCATGATGGATCTCGCCGTAGAGACCGGTGACCGCGTGGGCCTGCTCTGCACCCTGCCGTCGACCGTGCCGGCCTCCGAACGCCTTCTTCAGCAGGTTGCAGACGACGCCCACAAAAAGATAGAAATACAGACCGTTTTGAGCGACGAGGCGTTCAAGGCCCTGCGGGCGGGCGATCCTGAAAAACATAACGATCTCCTGCTCAAGGAGATCGACACCTTGAGCCGCGGAGTAGATTCCATCGTCATGGCTCAGGTTTCGATGTCCGCGCTTGAGCCGCGCCTTTCCGATCCGCCCGTACCGGTCTATAACAGCGGAAGGACGGGCTTTACCAGGGCCCGGGAGATCTTGGAATCCGGTTAAAAGAGGGGAAAATGACTGCCGATATCGAACGACTGGAAAAAACCGCCCGGCGGATCCGATTGATGATCGTCCAGATGATCGGAGCCGGCAAAAAGGGCCACCTGGGAGGGTCATGTTCCATCGCCGATGTGGTGACAGCCCTCTATTTTTCCAAAATGAGACACGATCCCCGGAACCCAAAATGGGAGAAGCGGGATCGATTTCTCCTCAGCAAAGGTCACGCGGCGTTGGCTCAATATGCGGCACTGGCCGAATGCGGCTACTTCCCCCGGGAGGAACTCGAGCGGCTGAAAGTCCTGGGATCCATGCTCCAGGGACACCCGGAGATGGATTACACGCCCGGCATCGAGGCCAACACCGGGTCTCTAGGACAAGGCCTCTCCATGGCCTGCGGGATGGCGGCCGGATTGAAGTTGGACGGAAGCCAAAGCCGGGTCTACTGCGTGGTGGGTGACGGAGAGCTCGCCGAAGGCCAGATCTGGGAGGCCGCCATGGCCGCCAGTTTTTACCGGCTGGATAACCTGGTGTCTATCCTGGACAAAAACGGCATCATGGCCACGGGACCGATTGAAGAGCGCTACAACACCAATCCTCATCCCGAAAAATGGAAAGCGAGCGGCTGGTTTGTCACCGGGATCGACGGACACAACATGGGGGAGATCCTCGAGGCTCTGGATGAGGCGGATCGGATCAAGGGACGCCCCAAGATGATCATCTCGCATACCGTCAAGGGCAAAGGCGTCTGCTTCGCAGAACACAACGCCGCCTTCCACCACGGGGAGATGGATCAAGACCAGTACGACAAGGCCTGTTCCGGCCTTATTTGATCGAGGGAGGACCGATGGTAATACAAAATCCCCGGCAGGTATATGGAGAAACCCTGGTGGATCTCGGTCGAGAGAATCGGAATATCGTCGTCCTGGATGCCGACCTATCCAAGTCGACCATGAGCTGCCTGTTTCAAAATGCCTTTCCCGACCGCTACTTTGAAATGGGAATCGCCGAAGCGAACATGACCTCGTTTGCCGCGGGGTTGTCCCTGACGGGAAAAATCCCCTTCGTCAATTCCTTTGCCGTATTCGCCTCGGGGCGGGCCTATGACCAGATTCGGGTGGGGATCTGCGTCCCCCGGCTCAATGTGAGAATCGTGGGTTCCAGCGCCGGCCTCTCCGATTTCGGCGACGGTGCCACCCATCAGTCCGTCGAGGATGTGGCCCTGATGCGCGCGCTCCCCCACATGACCGTCCTGGTCCCGGCGGACGCCAATGAAACGCGCAATATGACCAAGGCCATCGTGGATTTTAAGGGTCCGGTTTATCTCCGGATCAACCGCAACGACATGCCGGATGTGGTCCCGCCGGATCACGATTTCGAGATCGGGAAGGCCTATCTCCTCCGTGACGGAAGCGATGCCGTCATCTTCGCCATGGGCTTCATGGTATCCAAGGCGCTCCAGGCTTCGGAAATCCTGGAGCGGGAAGGCCTTTCCGTCCGGGTCGTCAACGTGAGCACATTGAAGCCGCTCAAGGATGAAGAGATCCGCAAATATGCCGAGGGGATGACAGGCATCGTCACGGCGGAGGAGCATTCACTGATCGGCGGGCTGGCCAACGCGGTCACCTATGGCTTGCGGGGATGGGGAATCCCGATCGAAACCGTGGGGATCGCGGATCGATTCGGTCAATCCGCCCGGAGTTATGATGAACTGTTGGAGGAATACGGCCTGACGGAACATCATATCGCCCGGGCCGTACGGCAAGCGTCAGGGCAAACGGAAGAGGCTGCCGAATGAAGGTTATGACATCCCATTCTGCCTATGTAATATGGGGCGGTCACAGCCTGAATCATGGGAACAGAACCATAGAATTGGGTGAACCGCAATCAAAATAGTGGCCAGCTGAGGAGGCTCACCCGGTCAGAGAGGAGGAACGTCATGGAAAGAATCGGATTTATCGGACTCGGCATCATGGGAAAGCCCATGGCCCTGAACCTGCTTAAGGCCGGATATCCGCTCACCGTCTACGACATCCACCATGAAAAGATGGATGAGCTGGTCGAGGCCGGCACGGACAGGGGGAGTTCATGCAGAGATGTCGCCGAAAGAAGCGATGTGATCATCACCATGCTGCCCAACTCCCCGGAGGTAAAAGAGGCGGTCCTGGGTGACGGCGGGGTCATAGAGGGCGTGAAATCCGGTGCGATTCTGGTCGACATGAGCTCCATCGCTCCCCTGGCCTCCCAGGAAGTCGCGCATAAGCTGCAGACTAAAGGCGTCGCCATGCTCGATGCACCGGTGAGCGGGGGCGAGCCCAAGGCCATCCAAGGAACCCTGGCCATCATGGTCGGAGGCCCCCAGGAGACATTCCAAAAGGTCAAACCGATTCTCGAGGTCATGGGAGCTTCGGTCACCCGGGTCGGTGAAATCGGGAGCGGAAACACGGTCAAACTGGCCAATCAGATCATCGTCGCCCTCAACATCGCCGCCATGTCGGAGGCCATGGTTCTGGCCTCCAAGGCGGGGGTGGACGCCGAGCGCGTCTTTCAAGCCATCCGGGGCGGCCTGGCCGGCAGCACGGTCCTGGACGCCAAGATGCCGCTGGTGCTGGAGGGAAACTTCAAACCCGGATTCCGTATCGAACTTCATATCAAGGACCTGTTGAACGCGTTGGATACGGCCCACCAGCTGGGTGTTCCGGTGCCGCTGTCCGGCCTGGTCATGGAGATCATGCAGGCCCTCAAGGTCGATGGGAAGGGTGGGGACGATCACGGCGGCATCATCCAGTTCTATGAAAAAATGGCTAAAAAAGAGGTCCGCAAACCGGCTGCATAAGACCCGATCCATGATAAATTAAGGAGAAACGCATGCGAAAGCGACCGCTTATCATTCTGGGGCTTCTTTTCCCATCATTTTCCGCTTCGCTCCTGTGTCAGTCCATAACAATCGACCGGGCCGTTTTGAAAGACAAGATTAAGGGAGGATGGGTGGGACAGGTCGTGGGATGCACCTACGGAGGTCCGACCGAGTTCAAATATCAAGGGACTTTTATAAAACCTTATACTCCCATCGCCTGGTACGACGGCTACCTGGAGGAAACCTTTAAAAAGAGTCCGGGTCTCTATGACGACATCTACATGGACCTGGCCTTTGTGACGGTCATAGAAGAGGAAGGGTTGGACGCGCCGGCCGCCGCCTTCGCCAAGGCGTTCGCCTACGCCGATTTTCCGCTCTGGCATGCCAATCAAATGGCGCGCTACAACATACGAAAGGGGATGATGCCGCCCGAGTCGGGCCACTGGCTGAACAATCCCCATGCCGATGACATCGATTTCCAGATCGAGGCCGATTTTGCCGGCCTGATGAGCCCCGGAATGGTCAACACGGCCGCGGAGATCTGCGACCGGGTCGGCCACATCATGAATTACGGAGACGGCTGGTACGGCGGAGTCTACGTGGCCGGAATGTACGCCCTGGCCTTCGTTTCCGATGACATCGGATTCATCGTTGAGGAAGCGCTCAAGCTGATCCCTGAAAAAAGTCAGTTTTACCAATGTATCCGAGATGTCATCCAGTGGCATAATGCGTTTCCCGATGATTGGACCCGGGCCTGGTTCGAGGTGGAAAAGAAATGGGCGGAGGATCGCGGATGTCCGGAGGGAGTCTTCGATCCCTTCAACATCGATGCCAAGATCAATTCCGCCTACATCGTCCTGGGCCTGCTCTACGGCGAAGGGGATTTCGGCAGGACATTGGACATCAGTACCCGGTGCGGCCAGGATTCCGACTGCAATCCGGCCAGTTCCGGGGGCATTCTGGGCACTATAATGGGTTATGCGCGAATTCCGGCCCATTGGAAACAGGGCTTGAGTGCCGTCGAACAAGTCGATTTTAAATACACCAGCTTTTCATTGAACGACGCCTATGAGCTGTCTTTCCGACATGCCCTCCAGGTCATCCAGCGAAACGGGGGAGATATAACCGGCGGTGAGGTGATCATTAAAACCCAGGAGCCGGCGCCGGTCCGCTTGGAGGTCGGCTTCGCGAACCATTTCCCGGTGGAGAAAAAGAGGCTGGATCGAAGATTCTCAGACCAGGCGCGCGTGGAGTTTGAGGGCGTCGGATTCGCCATAAACGGAAGCGCCAATATGATCCAAAACGCCGCGGATGATGGGGAATATACCTTCGAGGTCGAGATGTGGATCGACGGCCGGCTGGTCGAGACTACGGCCCTTCCCACCGATTTTACGACACGGAAATTTACACCCTTCTGGCGGTACCGGCTTTCCAAGGGGACCCACCGCCTCCTTTTCAAAGTCTTGAATCCAACGGAAAAAGCGGAAATTCATCTCCATGACATGGTGGTCTATGGTGACCGACCGTCCGTGCCGGGATATCCATCCCGGCGGCAATAATACTTGAGAGGTCCTATGAGAGAAGGGAGGAATCCGAGGATGGATGGATCGAAGATCACGCGAAGAGAATTTTTGAAACAGGCGGGTTTGGGTGCTGCGGCGCTGGCGGCCGGTGCCAATCCCCTTCTCGGCAGGCTGAAGGAAGACCGCGGCATCGAGATGGAGCGGCCCAACATCCTTTTTATCTGCACCGACTATCAGGCCGGAGAGGACGGCCCCTCACTGGGAACACCTTTCCTGGACATGCCGGCCCTCGATCGACTCTGCCGGAACGGAGTGGTGTTCAGCCGGCATTACAGCACGGCGCCGGTATGTCAGCCTGCCCGCTGCACCTGGCTCACCGGCCAGTATCCTCATACCCACGGGATGTGGGGCAACTATGAACAGTGGATTCCGGAGGACAGCCCCATCTTGATGAAGGAACTCGGCAGACACGGCTATCACACCGTGGGAATCGGAAAGATGCACTTCAAACCCTGGGACAGGATAGTCGGTTTCCACCGGCGCATCCTGGCTGACCGAAAGGCCAATCTCGAAAGCGATAAAGACTACCGGGACGATTACGCCGAGTTTCTTGCCCGGTACGGATTGAACCGTTGGGACTATCTCAAACTGCAGTATGAATCGGATCCCCCCCATGTGTACGACTGGCCGTTCCCGCCGGAATGCCACATCGACCACTATGTCGGCAGCCAGGCGGTCCAGGTCATTGAATCGGGAGAGCTGGATGATAAATCTCCCTGGTTCCTTTGGGTTTCTTTCAACGGCCCGCACAATCCCTGGGATCCCCCGTCCGGGTTTTCCAAACCCTACTTAGAGATGGATCTTCCCTCTCCCCGGACCTATGCCGGAGAGCTGGAGGCCAAGCCTAAGGCCAACACCAGTGCCCGGTACGGTTACACCAAAGAGGTGGCGGATTATATCGACCGGCACCCGGAGCGCGCCGCCGGATACATCAAGCGGATCCGTGCCGGGCATTACGGAAACCTGACCTTCATCGACCGGCAGATGGAAAAGATCCTGCATGCCCTGGAAAAGAAGAACGCCCTGGAAGACACGATCATCATTTTCACTTCGGACCATGGATCACTGCTGGGCGACCACGGCGGCTTCCACAAAGGACTGATCTACGAAAGGTCCGCCCGGGTGCCTTTCGTGGTCCACTGTCCAGCACGGTTCAAACCGAGGCGCACTCCGGCGCTGACCGGACATGTAGATCTTCTGCCCACAGTCCTCTCTTTGACCGGAGCCCCGATCCCCCGGGAAGTGGAGGGGAAGGACATCTCCCCTATCCTGACGAATGCGCAGAGTTCCATCCAAGACCGGATCATGATCGAGATCTCCCATAACGTGGGCATCGTCCAGGATCGATGGAAGATGTTCGTCTATGCCGACGGCGAAGGAGAACTCTATGACCTGGAGAGCGATCCCGATGAACTCCGAAATCTTTATCTCGATCCGGCTCATGCCCGGATCAAACAGGAGTTGAAAAATCGGCTGATCGAGTTTCGAGCGGAGAATGCCCCCCGATTCGAAACGGCCCCTCCCAAGTCTCCCGAGCCCAAGAATGAATACCGCTTCCGGCAAGGCGACGTATTGCGGCAGGGCGCGGAGCCCTTCCCCCCGATACAGGGTGGGAAGAGCGTGCGTGTGGAGGCCGCCATCGGCTCTGTTGACGGACGGCCGCCTGACGGCGCCTTTTTTGTGTGTGAAGAGGAGATCCCGACGTGGCCGGACCGCCCGGCTCAAAACGGCTACTCCCTGTACTTAAGGGATGGCCGCCCGGCTTTGGGAATTCGGCTCTGGGATGAAGATCATGTGTTCGCCTCCGCGGAGAAGCTGCCCGCCGGAAGGGTCGTGGTGGAAGGAATCCTCAAACAGGACGGCAGGGTGCTCCTGAATGTCAACGGAAAGACCGTGGCCGGCGGAAAAGTGTCGGGTCCGCTTCCGGAAAGGCCGGGCCGCCGGGAGGTCCTGGCCCCCTCGATCCATGTCGGGGTCGGCCACAAGGGAGGCAAACCCATCGGCGACTACGATCCGGAAGCCGATTTCAAAGGAAAAATTGACCACGCTATTCTCATGATCGAGTGAGAGGGCTGAGGCTCTATTTCGAGCGACAGATGGAGTCGCCGGATGGAAGCTTCGTCCCGCGCGGGCCCACTAAATCACGGCGCCCTGATTTGATGCGGCGAAAAACCGAGGCCGATGATTGTGCGTCTGTGAATGATTTATGGTATCTTTTTAATTTGAATCGATCTTTAATTTAAATCTCTCTTGAATTCCGGCTTCTCCAAAGCTTCGAGGATCACTTCCCCCTCATGCCGCACGGTCGCGCGTCTATTTCCGACCTCAACCGAATAAATCCGACCTCCATGCGGGATATTCTGTAGCTCGATGTTCTCTTCCAGGACGCCGTTGAGTCTTACGCGGCCATCCGGCTCGATATCAAAGATTTCCTCCAGGCCGATGAGACAGAGCAGGGCCCCCCAGGAATAATGGGGATCGGAAGATCCTTTCCCATCCGGAGTGTAGTTTTCGTAACATCCCCCATCGGCCACCCAGTTGTTCATGAACATCCGAACATTCTTGCGGGAGAATTCCAGCCGCTGCTCCGGAGAAAGGGTGCGCTTCAGCCCCAAGTAGGCCAGGTAGTTGGAAGAGGGCCAGATCTTGCCCCGCCAGTAGTGCAGTTCGGGAAAGGCGGGATCATCACGGGGGACGGAGGGCAGGATGAATTCGCCCCAGAATTTATTGGGATCCTGCAGCAAGTCCTTCATCCTCTTCACCCGCGTCCGATCGGGCGAACCGACGATCAATGGATAGAAGCAGGTGGGGGAAAGCCGGGGAGAAAGAAGCTGTGGCTGGGGTGCGGATTCCCCAAAAATCCAACCCAAGGTGATCTGGGACTTCCATCTCTCCTGGAAATATTCCATTCGGAGAGAAACCTTTTTCCCGGCCTCGAGCATCACTGGAGAACTGACGTCGACTTCCCGCTCATGGATCGACCAATCGGTGATGAGCAATTTATCATCCACCCACAATCGGAATCCGTCGTCGCTGATGACTGTGAATCGGAAGGGCCCCGTTTTTTCCGGAATGAGGAATCCGTTCCAGCGGACGCTGTACTCGTATCTCCCCACCGCCTCGTTCGAGGGGCCGGTAGTGAAGTCGATGTTGGGATCGGTCTTTTTGAGCACGAGATTGTCGAATTGGGTCCCTCGAAAATATTCCGCCTCGAGGCCTTCCTCCCCCGACGGCGTTTCAAAGCAGCGGGGGGCGATGACCTCTCCCCAATCTTTCCTCGATCCATGGGCCCAGAAGCGGTTGCAGTAGATGCCCAAATCTTCGTTCCAGAGGAGTTTTTCGATGCGCCGGGCCATGTTCCGGCTCTGCCGGCGGAGAGACGCGGCATCCTCCTCCTCTCCCAGTTCATCCGCAATCCGCGCGAGATACTCGGCGTTCATGGCCCACAAGGAGCTGAGCCCCGCCATGTCGAGCTCCATGGTGCCGGATCCCTGGTTCATCGTCACACGATCGAACATCGGGCTGTCGTCCATTCCGCTTTCATAGCGGGCCAGCGACAGCTCTGGTACAGGCTTATTGGTTCCCCATTCCAGCAGACCGTTACGGTTGCCGTCGCGGTAAGGCAATCCTGTGGCGGGACGGACACTGAACCACCACTCATGGGCCCGTTTCAACCGCGGATACACCTCAGCCAAGAATTCCGCATCCGGCCATCGCTGATGGATCTTCCATACGCACATCGCCTCCACGACGGGCTGCGAACGGTCCCAACTCACCTCCCAACGGGGCCCGCTGTAGCTGGGGATGAGGCCGTTTTTCTGCTGCTCGGCCAGGACGCAGCGGATGGTGTCCCGCGCCCCCGCAGGATCTTCCAATGAAGACATGAGGGCATTGAAGAAACTGTCCCATTTGAAGAGGATCTGCCCGTCCGTCCGGCACCAGTTCCGGGTGATGACATGGCAGATCCGCCCGGTCTTGAAATTGTAGACCTTGTTGTGGTTGAGCTGATTCATCATGGCCTGGAGGAAGGGCCCCCAATCTCCCGATGCCTTCACCCGCCGGGCTTCATAAGCCTCGACCGCAGAACTCAGCGTGTCCGGTACGGAGTCCAATTCCGGGAGGGCCCCGAACCCGGCCGCGAATTCAAGGGGACGATCTTTCTCAAGATCGTAAACCAGCGCGGCATGGGTCCCTTCTCCGGCATCGGCCGATCGCCCGCCGATGACCAGGGGCGCGACATCGGCCGTGTAAGATAGACAAATCTTGGCCGCCGGCCGTTGATTAACGCGCAGACGCCAGGTGATAGGGGGCTGGTTCCCCTTGCCGCTGCGGCGGCTTGAGCCCTCAATCCCCTGCTCCAGAAGTGTGTAGGTCGTAACAAAGCTGTCCCATGATGGTGTGGCGTGCAGCGCGACTCGGACCGGTCCTTCGGAAGCGATCCTTCCCACGGCGGTTCCATTACCGGTCCTCCCCCATTCCAGGGTGATCCAGACTCCGTCCACCATCCAGGAGACGACGCTGATGGATCCGTCGGGAGAGGCCGGGCCGGTTTTGACCGGCTTGAGCCAGATGCGGTTGTTCAGGTATCGGGCGACGGTTGACCCGGCGGACGTCCCGGCCGTCGAACCGGTGAAGGAATAGGCCAGATCCTCCCCCCATTTGGCGTCCTTGGAATCCTTCTCGACCCAACCGATGCGCAGGAGAAACGCACCGCGGTCATGGTCGATGAAAGTCAATCCGTTCTGCACATCGGCGTAGTACGAGCCGATTTCGATTGCATGTTCGGGGCCGGCGGCAGAATTTTGAGAAGTGGTGCCAACCGGAAATAGAAGGCAGAAAAGCATACCGAAAATCATCCGTGTGTCTAATTTCCACATGAACCTTACCTTCCAAAACGCTCTAATAATCACAGCCGCCCGATCCCGGATTCAAATTCACTCTCAGCGTTGATTCGGCATCAAAAATCTTCCGGCCGGGGGAGTACGTGGGTGCGCCCGGCCCAGGCCTGCCACTGTGCGGCCAGTTCGGACACAAGATCAGGGTGCCGGCTTGCTAGATCTACAGTCTCCGTCCGGTCGGATTCGAGGTCATAGAGCTCCCAAGGGCCTTCCCATCCCGCAGCGACCAGCTTCCATTTTCCCTGCCTGAGGGCCCGATTCCCCTCATGTTCGAAAAAGATGGGTTTTTCCCTTGCCGGCGGGCGGCCGTCGAAGGCCGGCAGCAGGCTGATCCCTTCCATGGGGAGGATCTCAGTGCCGTGGTGCCGGAGGGGATACTCGGCACCCGACGCCTCGATGATGCTCGGCATTACGTCGATAAGGTGGCCCGGCTGCCGCCGGAACTCACTCCGCGCCTTTATTCGGGCGGGCCAGTGGACAATCAATGGCGTTGCGATTCCGCCTTCATGAACCCAGGACTTGTACCTGCGGAAAGGCGTATTCGAGGCATTGGCCCAGGGGATGCCGTAGCTGGTGTATGTATCTTCCGGCCCGGGAAGAATCGAGGGGAGGTTGCCCGATCTCACCGGCCGGCCGTCGCGCGTGGTCTTGGGCGCGAAATTGAGAAACCAGGGATTGGAAAACTCGAACTCCTCCGCGCATCCGCCGTTGTCGGAAAGAAAAAGAATCAGCGTGTTCTCCAGGCGTCCGGCCTTTTCCAGGGCGGAGACGATCCGGCCTATCCCCTGGTCCATACGGTCGACCATGGCGGCGTAGACCTCCATCCGCCTTGCCTGCCATTCCTTGTTTTCCTCCACTCCCCAAGGGGGAACCCGGGCATCTCTGACCGTCCGCTTCCAGTTCTCTTCGACGACTCCCATCTCGATCATGCGCGCGTGCCTCTTCTCGCGCAGGGCATCCCAGCCGCAGTCGTATTTTCCCTTGTATTTTGAGATGTCATTTTCCAAGGCATGCAGGGGCCAGTGAGGCGCCGTGTAGGCAACGTACAGAAAAAAGGGCTGTTCTCCGCGGCTATGGGTGTGGTCGTCTATAAAGCGTGCAGCCTGATCGCTGATGGCATCCGTGTAGTAAAAATCACTGGGAACGGCTGTGATCGGGTCATTATCGATGGTAAGTGAAGTAGGGTGAAAATAGCTCCCCGATCCTCCGATGGTGCCGAAAAAGCGGTCGAATCCGCGCTGGAGGGGCCAGTTGTGCTTGGGACTGTCGGGAGGGCCGAACCGCGTTACATGCCACTTCCCGCTCATGAAAGTTGCGTACCCCGCTTGCTTTAAAACCTCGGCGATCGTCACGTTGCGGGCATTCAGGTCTCCCCGATATCCTTCAAGCCCCTTATCCTGCATCATCCAGCCGATGCCGGCCTGGTGCGGGTACAAACCGGTCAGCAGGCTGGCCCGCGTGGGGCAGCAGCGGGAGGTGTTGTAGAACTGCGTGAATCGAAGGCCGTTCCCGGCCAGGCGATCGATCTGTGGCGTCTGGATCTCGCCTCCGAAGCTGCCCACATCGGAGTATCCCATGTCATCGGCCAGGATCAGGACAATGTCCGGGCTCTTTCCTTTTTTCGGCCTTTTCGAACAACCCGTTGTAAAAAGAAGGGATGAGGCGGCCGCAAAGCCGAAAGATCCGTACGAGATTTTTCGGATAAATTCTCTTCGTCCGCACCCAAGGGGCATCATTGGCCTCGTTTAGATTAAATATTACCGTCTGGAGATAGAGATAAAAAAGGGGAGGGAAAAATTCCCTCCCCTTGAATTCTGTTTCTGCTTATTCGCCTAGAACGTGAATCGAGCGGAGAACTTGAAGATCCTCACGGCATCAATGCTGTTCAACCTCCCGTAGTTTCCCGAGGCTCTATATATTCCCTCTTTAGAACCGGCGCTGGTCGGGAGCCACGAACCGCCGGGATCGGTCCCGGTCCAGGAATAGCGGTTGCCGAACAGGTTATAGATATCCAGGAATATGCTCACTCTTCCGAACGTGCTGATGCCGAATTCTTTTTCGAGCCTGGCATCGACGTTGTCCGTGCTCTGTTCACGCCTCACCCCCTGGGTTTCCGCGTTCACCGAAAAACTCAGAGGCAGGGCGTTATTGGCAGCGGCCCAATCGGCCGGGGGGGTGATGGAAACCGTTCTCTGGTAGGGGAAGCCGCTGAAGTGAGTGTAATAAAAGGAAGTGACAAAGCCGTAGGGCAGATCGAAGATGCCGTACATCTTGATGGCCAAGGGCCTGTCTCGCGCATCCCTTCCTTCTCGGTTCACGAGGTAGTTGGCGTTATCGAAGGCACCGGAAAATCCGTGCGCCACTCCGCCCGTACCAGCCACATTGCCGGTAAGCTTGGAATAGACCACCGATCCGCCCAGAGCCCATCCATCAGAATACCGCTTGTCAAAGGCGATCTCCAAGGCGTGGTAATCCCGCTTGGATTCGGCGACGTTGGTGAAGAGATAAAACCTGTCCCCCCAGGGCGCGTTCGTGGAAATCGCATACATGGTGACTTCCTGGTCTTCGTATTCACCGATGCCCGGTACGACGGTGCTGAAGGGGACATACCACTCCGGAGCCTGGTCATAGGTGTACCAGGCTCTCTGCGTGGCCCGGTCGAAGAGGACGGTGTCGAGCGCATCTTTCTTGTTCCGGTAGAAGTACTTGACACCGAGGCTGAAGTTCCGGAACAGCTCATGGTCGACACCGACCACAAACTCGTTGTAGGTGGGAGCCTTGATGTCAGAATCCACCTTATTGTTGTAGGTCGCGGGATCCGGATCGTAGTCGCTCACGGCCCCGCCGTAAAGCTCATAGCGGTCAGTAGGAGGAGCGTCGAGTTGGGCGTTTCCGTTCTCGTCCCACCAGCGAAAATAAAGCGGATTCCATCCCCACTGGGACTGGCTGAAGGGGTGATTGCCCTGGAAGTACATCGCCGGCATGGAGTCGGCATACCTTGAGTAGGAGGCCTTGATCGCTGTCTTTCCGTCTCCGAACAAGTCATAGCTGAAACCCACCCGCGGAGAGATGGGGCTCCACTTCATAGCAGGATCCCAGTCGGGTGTCGTCAGCTGATCAAAGGGATTGAAGCCGTAGGTTGGTGCGACGGCATACTCACCGATGGCAACGGCGATATCCGCGGCCCTCTCCTTCTTGGCCCCGCTTACCCAGCCTTTGACGGTGTCGAACCGGACACCCAGCGTGATGGTCAACCGGTTATTGATGGTCCAGGCATCCTGGATGTAGGCGCCGAGCCTGCGCGTCAGTGAAGGAGCCCCGGTCTCCCCGTTGGTCGGCCCCATGGTCTGCATCATGATCCGGCCGTCTCCATAGACGGGATGAGGGCTATCCAATCCATATAGGCCCCTATAGTAATAGGGATTCCCGTTATAGTAGTACCACATGATGGGAACACCCCTGAACAGCCACCACTGTTCCTTCCCGGTTTGGTACTCGACACCCGCGCCGAAGTTGTGATCGCCTCCCAGCACATCATCGAGATAATGTGTGGCTCGGACGGACACGATCTTGTTGTTCCTGTCGATGTCGGAATCCCACGCAGGGCCTCCGGTCCACTGATAACCGGTATAGGAGTCCTGTCTGCCAAGACCATTAGCAATCTCTGTCGTACTATAGATGGGATAGTCGAATCTGGCGATCCCCGCCCTGAAATCCAGGATGGTGTTGGAGCTTAGATGCCATGAAAACTGTCCGCTGACCGTCATCCTCCGGTTGTCATTCTTGGTCTGAAGGCAATCAACAATTCTCCGCGAGCCAGGATTGGAATACTGAAGATCCTGCTCGGAAAATCCTCCCGTGAGATACAGCCGCATGTTCGGGGCCAGCTGAGTGGACAGCTTCAACATGACATCTTTGTAGGAATTGGGGAGATCATACTGAGAATACGATTTACCTTCGATGGTCGTCGGGATGAAGGGGCCGGTGTACTTCTCGTTCTCATAGGCCAGTGTCGAGAAAAACCACACTTTGTCCCTGATGATCGGACCTCCTAAAGAGGCTGAAAGGTCGTAGTCAAAGACGGGCGCTCTCGGCTTCCCGAAACCCATGGCCGTCAGCTCCTCATCCGGGACGAGGACCTGGGTTAGTGACTCCTCTGTGTAGAAAGTCGTAAGGGCTCCATGGAACGAGTTGCTTCCCGACTTGGTTACGATGTTGATGAAGTTTCCGGCCGTATTCCCGACCTGCGCCTCGAGGCCTCCGGTCTCGATGCTGACTTCCTCGATGGCATCGTATTGGGGAGTGAAAAGGATGGCACCGCCGTGGGCGGGATCGACCACATTGACTCCGTCGACCTCGAAGGATTGGGAGTAGGCGGTTCCGCCGTGGATGGTTCCCGTCCCCATTCCTGTCAGCTTGGTGCTGGAGAAGTCCTCCACCACGCCGGGCGCGGTGCTGAGGACATTGGAGAATTCGCGGTTGATGGGAAGCTTGGCCATGGTCTCCGCATCGATCCGGGTGACCAGCTTGAGCGACTGGACATCGACCGTCGGGCTGGGGGCCTGGACCGTGATCTCCTCAGACAGTGTCGACTGTTCCAAGCTGAAATTTACCGTTAGAACGATACCGACCCGGACATCGATCCCTTCCTGATTCACGGTCTGGAATCCAGGCATTTCCGCCGTCACGGTATATGTGCCCGGAGGAAGATTGGGGCACCGTTAGGCACCGCTGGCGCCGGTCACACTCGAGATGGTTCCGAGCAGGGCCGGGGATGTGGCCGTGACCGTCACTCCGGGAAGGGGATCACCGCCGGATTCGGTGACGATTCCGCGGATAACTCCCCGCTGTCGCGTCGTCTGCGCCGTCAAGGCCGAGACCGCAAGCAGAACCAGGATCAAACATAGACATAATCGCTTGGTTTTCATTATACCTCCTTGCAGGAACTGAATATATGAAATATTTTTAGGCTTCGGCTATCCGGGCTAATTAAAGCCCTCAACATTGTCCCTTTATCATTGGTATAGTAATAATTCTGATTACCCATTCTACTTATAAATTACCCATTCTACCTATATAACTATTTAACCGATTTAACCCGTTAACGTTCACAACATTATGAAAGTGAATGAGGTTTGTCAAGAGTTTTTTCATTATTTTTAAATTAAAAGAAAAGATAATCCAGCTTTCGATCCTTGGCATAAAAGTGACGGAAAACTTGCCATCCCCGCCCCAATAGCAAATAATGATAAGGCTCACGATAATACCATGATTAAGCTTGAGTTGGATACCGTTTCAAGGAGGCGAAAAATGTCTAGATTGCTCCAATATCTCTTCGTCGCCCTTGCCGTCATTGTGGCGGGTACCCAGGCTTTCTCGTCATTCATTCTCCAAGAATCCGTCACGCTCACGGAAGATATCCTGGGAGCATTTAACGAGAAGCGCCAATACAGCGGCTTGACGATCACCTACCCCCTGAATGATACACTTTTCCCGCCAGAAATCATTGCTCCAAAGTTCAGCTGGAAAGACGAGTCTTCCAGATCCGATGCCTGGCTCGTCACCTTCAAATTCACGAATGGGAAGGATCGGATGAATTTCCTCAGCCGGGATCCTGAGTGGAGGCCTTCGGATGAGCAGTGGGAATCGATCAAACAGAGGACACGGGAAAAAGCGGCCGAAGTGACTATTCTCGGTGTGGACCATTCTGATCCAGAGAAAATCCTTTCCGGCGGCCGTGTTTCAATCAGCACATCCAAAGATGAGGTCGACGCGCCGTTATTCTACCGGGAGGTGAACCTGCCTTTTATCGAAGCCGTGAAGGACCCATCACTCATCAGATGGAGGTTTGGCACGATTGCTTCAAAAACGCAGCCGCCGATAATCCTACAAAACCTGCCCGTCTGCGGTAACTGTCATTCCTTTTCTGCTGACGGGGCCTTCCTGGGCATGGATGTGGACTATGCCAACGAGAAGGGTTCATACGCCATAGTCCCCATTACTGAAGAAATGGTGCTCGATAAATCCAAGATCATCACCTGGTCTGACTATAAGCGAGAAGACGGTGATCCGACCTACGGCCTGCTTTCCCAGGTGTCGCCGGACGGAAGGTACGTGGTCAGCACGGTCAAAGACCGGTCGGTCTTTGTGGCCCGAGACGACCTCACCTTCTCACAGCTCTTTTTCCCGGTCAAAGGGATCCTGGCCATTTACGATCGCGAGAACAGGACCTTTAAGGCGCTTCCGGGAGCCGATGACACCAAATACGTACAGAGCAACCCGACATGGAGTCCGGACGGAAAGCACATCGTTTTTACCCGGAGTGAAGTCTATGAGCTCAAAACAAAGGGAACCCAGGTGTTGCTGAGCAAAGAAGAATGCCGTGAATTTCTGGAAGGAAAGGAGGACTTTCTTTTTGATATCTACCGCATTCCCTTCAACGGAGGGAAGGGAGGAAAAGCGGAGCCACTCAGGGGAGCTTCCCACAACGGAAAAAGCAACTATTTTGCGAAATACTCTCCCGACGGCAAGTGGATCGTGTTCTGCCAGGCCAAGAGTTTCAGCCTGCTTCAGCCGGACAGCGAGCTCTACATCATGCCGGCTGAGGGGGGAGAGCCGAGGAGGATGCGGTGCAACACGGACCGGATGAACTCCTGGCACAGCTTTTCACCCGACGGCAGATGGCTGGTGTTTTCTTCCAAGGCGAATTCGGCATACACGCAGCTATTTCTTACCCATATTGATGAACGAGGGCGCAGTACGCCGCCTGTTTTGCTGGATCAACTGACCGCTCCCGACAGGGCCGCGAACATTCCGGAATTCGTCAACGTGAAACCGGATAGAATCAAAATTATCGAAGAACGATTTCTGGATGATCTGTCTTTTATTAGAGCTGCGAATGAATTTCAGGTGGCCGATGATATAGATAGGGCCGAACAGGCCTACCGGAAAGCTCTTGAGTACAATCCCCAAAACAGCGATGCGTTAAACGGCATTGGATCGGTTCTAGGCCGGAGGGGCAGGGTGGAAGAGGCCATCCTTTATTTTAGGCAGGCCTTGGAGATGGATCCGAACAATATAGAAGCCTACCACAATATGGGACTGGCTCTCACGAATCAGGACAGGTTGGATGAAGCGCTCCAATACTACGGCAGGGCTCTAGAAGTAGACCCGGAACATGCGAACACGCTCTGTAATATGGGATTGATCCTATCCAAGCAGGGTAAAATCTATGAAGCCGTCGAGCATTACAAGCAGGCGATCAAGGCGAATCCCAAGCATATCGTCTCCCACAACAACCTCGGGAATATCTACTCCGACCAGAAGAGATACGATGAAGCCATAGCCCTTTATAAAGAGGCGATTTCACTCGACAGAGATTATATGGATGCCCACTTCAACTTGGCAGTAACTCTATTGGAAGCCGGAAGATACGATGAATCGATAATCCATTTCAAAGAAGCCATAAGGATCGATCCCGATTTTCAGCCGGCACAGGTTGGGCTGAGTAAAGCCCTGCAGCTAATCAAGAAAAAATCATGACTAGAACCGAGGCCCGCCCTTGACTCGCCACTCGATTATACCGACCTCACGCCAGACGATATCTTCTTCGATGGGCATGGCCGCCGGAGGTCCAAACTGGCCGGCCCGGTAGGGCACATTCTGCGGCTCGACCTCCAGGCGTAAAGCAGTGGTTTTAACCGGTGTGAACGTCACCACATTAAATTTATCTTTTTCTACTCTGTAGGGCTCAAGATTCTCGACTGGAGACCAGCGGTCTCCATCTTTGTAGAGAATCCGCCACGACTGAGGCAGGCGACAGAACCGCCGGTCATCTACAAAATACACCTCCGTAGATGAGACCTGATTCAGTGCCTCGAATTCGTACTCCACCCACGCCGGCTTTCCTTCGGGAGGCGTCATCCGAAAATAGAGATTTGATTCGTCAGCAGAGCTGATCGGGTCCACCCCGTCATAAACCGCGACAATATCGTCGTTCTGGTCGTTGTATCCTGTCCAACCCTTTTCTTTCTCTCCGAACGAACTGACCCGGACAATAGGAAAAGGAGGAACAATGGGCTTGACCCTGGCTTTATCCTCGCGGCGAGCCAGCCAGACCGCCATTTCCCCCATTCCCCTATTCGCCCAGGCGTAGAAGGGAATGGCCACCGTCTCATGTTTTTTCGATTTGATGGTTACTATGTCCTCTCCCCTGTACAACGCCAGTGCCTCCCCTTTTACGACCGTCACTCCCCCCAGCAGGTCCTCACGGAACTCAGCCTTATACATCGTATTGTCCTGCAGCAGCAGGTTAAGTACGTTCTCATCGTTATCGGCCCACTCCACACAATAAACCAGCGGCCCCCTCTCCAGCGCCACCCGGCCCTCATTGTCCTGAATCTTTCGGTTCGGCAGCACCTTTCGCACCCGCATCGGGAAATCAAGTTCCAATACGTCGCCCCTTTTCCACTTCCTCTCGACTCGTGCAAAGCCTTTCTCCACTTCATACTCCACTGCCTCGCTATTGACCGTGAGGGCCGGCGGCTGTTCGTATGCCTCCATGAAGTGGTAAAGATCGCCCGGCATGGGTTGATTCCGCGTCCAGATGGGAAGACGCACGTGGAGTGCAAACTTTTCTTCGGGTTCCGGCTCGACAATGATCTTCACCTTCCCTTCCCAGGGATACTTGGTTTCCTGCGTGATATTGACGGTTGTCCTATCCAGCTTGATATCCGATTGACTTCCGATAAAGAGGTTGACATAGATGTCTTTCCCGGATTTCGCGTAGATATAGCTCCCGATCGAGGCCATTAAACGCACGACGTTGGGCGGACAGCAGGGCACATTGATCCATCGAAAGCGTTCATAATCGCCGAACGATTTGAGGGGATTCTGGTAGAAAAACCGGTCCCCTTGATACGAAACCCCTACCAGCCAGCCATTGTAGAGAATGCGTTCCATCATGTCGATATACTTGGCATCCTGGTGGAGAAGAAACAGCCGATGGTTCCAGACTGCATTCCCATAGGCCGCACAGGTTTCATTCCAGCAGCTCAGATTGGGCAGCTCATATGCGGCTCCGTATTGTTCATGAAAACGGACCGCGCCGATACCGCCGATTATATACGTCTTTTTATATACAGAATCTTGCCATATTCTCTCCGAGGCATCGACGTACGCCGTTTCTCCGGTCAGGGCAGCGATATCGGCCAGCGGGATGTATAAAAACATGGCCCGAACACAATGACCGACGGCTTCGCTCTGCTTAACAACCGGCTTGTGGTCCTGGTTGAATGTCCGGTACTTGGCGTACCTCTCCGTCCGCTCGTAATCCTCTTTGCCCTTTTCATCCAGAAAGAATTTGGCCAACTTCCAGTATCTTTCGTCTCCGGTGTGACGATACAACCTAATCAGCCCGATTTTCAGGCCTTCGTGCCCCGCTATATACGTTTTTTTTCCGGGACCATAGATGGCGTCGATCTGGTCTGCCGCCTTGATGGCCGCATCCAGCATCTTTTTTTTCCCGGTCGCCTCAAAATACGCAACAGCCGCTTCGAAGAAATGACCTGATACCCTCACGGCTGATTCCGGATCGTCTTTAATTCTGGACTCTACCCGAGCTACACTCTCATCAATCAAATCATCGACATAGGCCTCGAGTTCGGGATCGGATCGCTCAGCCAGCATATAGGCCGCACCCTCGATTAGTTTAGGGCTGGCTAAACGCCCTGTTTCCTCATACATCTCAAAGCAATGCCAGATGGACACCTTACGGTTGACCTCCATCTTGGGAGCCCAGAATTCATCCTCAATGTGGACGTCGGTAAAAGAAACGGGCTCAAGCGGATAATCTGATCTTGGTGAAAATGTCTTATCACAGCTCGAGGTTAAAAATCCCAGGATGAATATCAGGGAAATAGGTATGTTCTTTCTCATGACATCTCCCTTTTTTCAACTGTTTAAAGCGTTCACCGGATCGGCAGGTGAGAAAACGCTTCGTGTAATCCTGCCCTCATCTGATCTTTATAATCCCCAATTGGCTCAGCCATATGAGGATAAGCATCACCGGCGCAAAATATTTGATGATGATCATCCAGAAGACTTGCGCAGGCTTTTTCTGGACTTCGGCGACCTTGAAAAACTCCTTCAAAGGCCACACCCGTCCTACGAAGATGACCATGAGCAAGGCCCCCAGGATCAGGAAGATGTTGTTGCAGGCGTAGTCGACCTTTTCGAACACCTTGGTCGAAGTCGAAGCCAGCACGGCGATGGTCAGCACCAGGCCGCCCATGATGAACGTGCCGGCTTTCCGGGGTATGTTCCATTGATCCTTGAGGTGAGCAACGATCGCCTCCGTCCCTCCCAAAAAGGAGGTAAATGCCGCCATAAAAAACAAGAGATAAAAAGCGGCGGCGATCAGATTCCCCAGCGGCAGTTGATTGAAGATATTGGGCATGGTGATGAAGGTGAGCCCGAATCCGGAACCGGGATCGAGACCGAATGCAAATACGATCGGAAAGATCATGAAACCGGCCAGGACGGCGATGAACAGGTCGGACATACCGATGATGACCGCGTTGGGCACGATCTTATCCTGTTTCCTCATGTAGCTTCCGAAAATGTGGGCCGCGGACAGGGCGATCCCCATAGAGAAAAAGGCCTGTCCCACTGCGGCCAGCGCCGCCTCCACGGTAAACTTCGAGAAATCGGGCTTGAGATAAAAAGCGATCCCCTTCCCCGCTCCCTCCAGGGACAATGACCGCGTGATCAAAAACAACAGGATTAGAAAAAGGCCGGGCATCAGGATCTTGTTGATCCGCTCGACCCCTCTCCTTACGCCCCGGAGCAGGACCACCACCAATCCACCGATCAGAATCAGCGTCCACAGCGTCACCTCCAGCGGATTGGAAGTGAAGTTTTGATAGTAGGTTTCGATCTCCCCAGGTGACATCTTGGAGAAGACACCGGCCAGCGATTTGAAGAAATAGGCGGCGATCCACCCGGCGACGGGCGCGACATATCCCGTGATGACCAGATTAGTCAGCACATTGACGTAGCCGTTTAAAAACCAAGGAGTCCGCGGGCGGAGGAGCTTGTAGGCGCCGACCGGATCCTTCCGGGTGGCCTTCCCAAGCGAGATCTCGACCGAGAGCATGGGGATCCCGATTAAAAAAACTACCAGCAAATAGAAAAGGAGGAATATCCCTCCCCCGTATTTGCCGACCATAGAGGGAAACCGCCAGAGGTTTCCGATCCCGACCGCATATCCGATCGAGGCCAAGATAAAGCCGATTCTGGATCCCCAACTCTCTCTTTCGTCTATCATCGCATCCTCCTTCTTATCGTCGTGAACCTCTTTACGGAAAAACGCTCGAACTATTTATCAGTCCCGGATAGAGGAGCTTCCGGCCCCGGGACCAGTTTTTTTTCCATGAGGAACTGGAGGCCCAATAGACCTCCCCAGTGGTAAAAGCTGTCGCTGCTGCTGACATCGAGGCCCTCACCGGTGTCGGGATTGTAATTCTCGGGGACAAGCCTCTTTTCATTCCAAGCCTTCATCAGGAGATTCTTGGACTTTTCCGCCAGGTCGGCGCAGGCATCGGGCAGATCGTAATGGCGCAGCCCGAGGTAAACTAGAAAATTCATGGGGGGCCAGATCCGGCCCCGCCAGTACACATTGTCGCGGTATGCGGGATCGTTGCGGGAGCAGGACGGCATGATCCACTCCCCCCAGAATTCCTCCGGATTATAGAAATGATCTCTGATCATCCGCTCAGCCTGTTCAGGCGATGCGGCACGCGCCAGGAGAGGATAAAACAGAGTCGGAGAGAGGCGCTTCACGAACTTGCCGGTGTCCAGGCGCCGGTTGAGAAACAGGCCGGTTTCCTCGTCCCAGAGGGTGGCCAGCTTTTCCCGGAAGTGCCGCGCGCGCGCGCGCAGTTCCTCGGTCTCTTCCCGCCTTCCTAAAACGTCGGCGATGTCGGCCAAGGCGTCGCAGTCGGTGACATAGAAAGAGATCAGGGCCACGTCCGCCATCTCCATCAGATGGGTTTCACGGTTGTAGAGTGCGTCGTCATAGAGCGGCAGGTTGTCCATGCCGGACTCCAGCACGGCCCCGTAGAGGTCCCCCACCCCCTTGCTCTCCCAATCGAATCCCACGACCGGTTCATAGGGCTTGGATCCCCATGAGAGATATCCCGCATTCAGCCGGTTTTTCGGCCACCAACGGTTCCAGCGCAGCAGATCTTCGAAAATCTCTTCCAGGAACCACCGTTCGCCGAAACGGCGGTACAATTCACGGGCGATCAGGGAACCCACGGGAGGCTGGGACCTGTCCTGGGTCCTGATCCCCAACGAACGGTACCACATGGGGACGAATCCATCCGCCGTTTTCTCTCTCGTGATTTCGATGACATTGGCATAGGCTAATTCCTTACTTTCCAGAGAATGCAGGTATCCGGCGAAATAGGTGTCCCAGCAAAACAACACATAGCCCAGGTATTGAAAGGGATCTCCGACCGACGACTGCTCGCCGACTGTAGGTTCATCCCATCCCAGGTTCCATAGGCGGCTCACGGGTGTGATCACACGGTCTTTCAGCGGATCATAGATGGTGTTCCAGGCCAACGCCGCCTGCATGGCACGATAGATTTCGGCGCACTCGCCGTAGGTTTCGTGGCTTCGGTGCAGCTCCCGTTTCCGCCTTGCGATGACGGCTGTGATCTCATCCAGGCTCCGCTTACGGTCCGTGGAAATTCCGATGGGTGGTCCGTCCATCGCAAAGGCGAGATAAGGCGTCTGGGCCGTGATGTAGGGTTCATCGACGCTGCTTTGAGTCCCGAAAACACGGACGGTTCGTTGTCCCGACCGGCCGATGAGCACATCCTCCCCGGCGGCCAACTCCCCCTTCCGGTTCCAAAGGAAGCCGGATTCCACCACCAGGAGCGGCGCACGCCGGTGGCGATGAGCCGGGGTTATGAGAAGAACCAGGGAATCATCCTCCGTTGCGGTCTGAACCTTGATGTCAATGTCCCTCCAGCGCAGGCTCAATTCCGTGTAGCTTCCGTCATAGGCGTGAGGCCCGCCGGAAATGACCTCATGCCCCCTGCGCCCCATCAGCGCTTCCTTCAGGTAACCTCCCTGGCGGTATTCCTTGATGCCCAGATTAAGGGCAAATCCTTCCGGGAGAAGAACATGGGACAGCACGGACCGGGTATTCCAGGTGTTCCAGCCCTGCGCGAGCTTCGCTTGGATCGATGCGTACTCGGGGGATCGTGAAGCTCCTCGGTTGTGCTTGCCCATCGGCGGCCTCCTACTCTCGGTCTTTGTTCACCGGTGGTTCATGATCTGAAATACAACCCGAAACGTCACATAAATTCCATTTCGTCATCATGAGCCACAAGTCGCGTTATCGAACACAATCGTCGTCAAGCAAACTATCATGTTACAAACGATAATGTCAATCAATAGGAAGCAAGGTATTCGGCCTGACATTCCATGAATTTTTTTCCCGGAGAGGTGTATCTCGCCTTAATCATACGGTTGGCTTGTAATTCCGTCGAATTCTTACTATGTTAGTCCAGAGTCTTCGCACTTTAAACCGTGCGATACCGCCCGGATTTCATGCTGATGAATAGCTTGAGAAGATGAGACATCGTGACAGCAATGAAAAAGAATAAAACATATCTGACAAGACATCTTTTCTGCATAGTGATGGTGGCCGTTTTCTATGGATGCCGACACGAAGAATCTCCTTCCGCCCGCGAACCAGTCCGGCTGCCCGGGATGACCGCCTCGGGAAGAGTCCTCCTCCCTAATCAGTGGTCGCTTCATCCGGCCGGGCGGCAATTGCCTCTCGGTGATCTGCCGCTGAACATGGCGTTTTCTCCCGACGGCCGTTACCTGGCAGTCACACATGGCGGTTACGGAGCGAACGAAATCATCATCACCCACATCCCCGCTGCAGAAAATTCCTCGGGGGCTCAGATCGCCCGACAGCAACGCGAGTCGGTCCTCTGCCGGGTCGAACTCCCCAATCTCTGGTACGGTCTGATTTTCGGATCGGGAGGCCGCCAGCTGTATGCCAGTGGCGGACGCGACGACAAGATCTATCGATTCGATTTTAAGGATGGGATGCTCTTAAACCGTCAGGAGATCGACCTGTATGAAGAGGGGCAAAAGCTGCTTCCGGCAGGAATGGCCATAAGCTCGGACGGACGCACTCTTTATACGGCCAACTGCCGGAGCAGCTCTATCGGGATCATCGGCCTCGACGACGAAGCTCCCGACATGACCGCCATCCTCCTTCCGGAGGACAGCTTCCCTTATACCTGCCTCCTCTCTCCCGATGAGGCCACCCTGTACGCCAGCCTGTGGGGGAAAGCTCAAGTCGTGTCCATCGATCTTCAATCCCGGCGTGTCAGATGCTCTATCCCCACCGATGACCATCCCAACGAAATGGTGCTAACCCGGGATGGCCGGAGGTTATATGTATCCAATGCCAATGAAAATTCCGTTTCCGTCATCGATACTTCCCTCGCCAAGGTGGTGGAAACCATCTGCTCCGCGCTTTACCCCGGAGCGCCCGCGGGAAGCACTCCCAATTCCCTCGCCTTATCGCAAGATGAAAAATTTCTCCTGATCGCCAATGCGGACAACAACAACCTGGCACTTTTCGAGGTAGGACAGGGCCTGCCCAGCCGAAGCGTCGGATTCATCCCCGTCGGTTGGTATCCGACATCGGTCAGAATCCAACCGGAAACAGGTGCCATCTATGTCGCCAACGGTAAGGGCCAGTCCTCGAAGCCCAATCGGCTGGGGCCCGTTCCCGGGCGCGAACCTGTCATCACGCCGGAGTACATCGCCCGGCTCTTCACGGGCACCCTCTCGATCATCGATTGGCCCGATGGCTCCCAAATCCGCGAGCTTACCCAGCGGGCTTATGCGTGTTCACCCCTTCTAGAGGACGGAGGGATCACGTCCTTGCCTGACGAACCCAATCCCATTCCAAAAAAGCCGGGCGATTCCTCTCCCATCAAATACTGTGTGTACATCGTCAAAGAAAACCGAACCTACGATCAAGTCTTCGGCGATATCGAGTTCGGAAACGGAGACCCCACTCTGTGTCTATTCCCCCGCAGCGTGACGCCGAATCATCACGCCATCGCCGATGAGTTCGTTCTCTTGGATAATTTCTATGTGGAATCCGAAGTGAGTGCAGACGGACACGAATGGTCCATGGGAGCTTACGCCACCGATTTCATAGAAAAGACCTGGCCCAGCGAATACGGGCACCGCGCCCGTTGGAGCCTCAACTATGTGGGTGAAGGGGCGTACGCAATCGCAGCGCCTTCGGCCGGCTATATCTGGGACCGCTGTGCACAGGCGGG
>Ga0180437_10001351_pt1 | contig 42274 bp, 38 predicted proteins | sample SS_ome_4_FD_132410 | JGI IMG/M metagenome (GOLD analysis project Ga0180437, IMG submission 132410) | Hypersaline lake sediment archaeal communities from the Salton Sea, California, USA - SS_3_D_1 metaG | ecosystem: Environmental > Aquatic > Non-marine Saline and Alkaline > Hypersaline >...
AAGAAACTCATGCCGCTTTGACGGCGAAGAGATGACTTGGGTAAAACCTATAAGGATTGATTAGTTAAGAGGTTAAAATTATAGTTGACAAGGAACACGCTTTCAGAGATGACGCGCTTAAGCGAGAGAAAAATTAAAAAGTAAAAGTTAAAAATGAAAAAATATGGAGACGTATTCGCGGCTTGTCCGGGTCCAGTTCCCCTGTTGTATGACCATAGAAGCTACTGCTCGGGGATTTTCAACCTGCGCAGGGATTTTAGTTTAAAGGTTCGGGTTCGCAGAGGTTTCGTTCGGAGGTTGCGGTGCGGGCGCAGGCCCTGCAGATGACCGCCGGGTCTTTGACAAGCTCTTTGTAATCTTCCAGATTGTACTTATGGAAGTCTATGTTTATCAGATAGCACAAATGACAGTTTTGTCCTAAATGCGTCATTTTCGGTTCAGCCATTTTTTGCCTCCTTCTTTAAGGGCACTTCTAAAAATTCATTTTCGCTGCAACCTGCTGCACTTGCCGCTGCCGGCGTTGGACTTGTAAAATCGTCCTCAAAGGTGCCTAAACACCGATTGCGGCGATTTTTCGCGTGCGCCTTGGCCGCGGCCAGTTCGCTCGGTTTCGCCTGTAAAGCAATTTTTACAGGCTCCCTTCATCTTTAACCCGCGTTTAAGGTTACTATACGGAGGGAGTGCGTTGTTGTTTTTAAGTTTTTGAAAGGTTTTGAAAAAATGCCGTTCGAGCAGGACTGTGAGAGAACGCCGTGAACGCCCTATCGTGTGCGTATCGATTCTTGCATTATGCGGTCTATGATGGTACTCTTTGGTTCAGAAAAGCCGGCCCGTGACGCGGGCTGAACATTTTTTAGAAAGAAATGATGAGTTGATGGTAAATTCATACCAAAAAAACGTTAGGGGCAGCGGCGGCAGGCTGCGGGCCGCGGCGATTGTCTTTGTCGCATGCGCGTGCGGCTGGTTTATCATGGAGCTTGAGATACTGGGGATAAGGTCGCTCGCACCGTATTTCGGAAGCGCGGTTTACGTGGTGATGGGCAGCGTCATCGGGGTGTTTTTGCTGAGTCTGGCGGCGGGCTATATGATCGGCGGATGGCTTTCCAAGAAAACCCGAAGCCAAATGCTGGTGGGAGTAAATCTCATCGCGGCGGGTGTGTGGATTTTCGGGCTGCCGTTTTTTATCGAGCCGGTATGCGAGGAGATATTCAGGCTCGGACTGGATGAGCGGTGGGGCTCGCTGATCGCGTCCTTTATTCTGTTCACCGTGCCGACGCTTTTGTTTGGAACGGTTTCGCCGGCCGTGGTACGGTGGCTTACAACACGGGCGAGCGAGGCGGGCTTTAACGCGGGGCTGGTATTTTCGCTTTCGACGGTGGCCAGCTTCGCCGGTTCGGTGATAACCGCGTTCTACCTGGTGCTGCTTTCGACGCGAAAGACGATGTTCGTGTCGGGGATTGTGTTAGCCGTGTTGGGGGCGACGGTTTTGATACAGGCGATGGTACCGGGTAAATACATACATCGTGTCGAAGTGAGTGCCGAATAAGGATTTATAAAAATGAAAACAAAGAAACAACAATTGTTTCTGACATTCATTCTGTTCGCGGTCGCCCTGCCGGTGATGTTGAGTATCAGCTATGGTTCCAGCCGGGTAACGGGTCGGCTGATTCACCAAAAGGATTCGCTGTATCATCGGATATTTGTTCATCAACGCGGGTCGGTAGTAACGCTTCGCTTCAACCAGATGACGGCGGTGGAAAAACAGAGTGAGGTAGACTTGAGCGATATGCATCATCTTATGCTGGAATACAGCAGGATGGTGTTTTGCGGGCTGCTGTATCAGCCGGAGCCGCAGCGGGCGCTTGTGGTGGGACTGGGCGGCGGCGTGATACCGCGGGAGATGCGGTATTATTTTCCGGAGCTTGAAATTGATGTCGTGGAAATAGACGGTGCGATTTTGCCGATTGCAAAGGAGTACTTCGGGTTCCGCGAGGATGAGAAACTGAAAGTGCACATCGAGGACGGGCGTATGTTTATTAAAAAACAGTTACAGCGTGAGGCCGTGCCGAAGTACGACATTATCGTTCTGGATGCGTTCAACAGTGAGTATATTCCGTTTCACCTGATGACGAAGGAGTTTCTCGAACAGGTAAAGGGCGTTCTCGCGGATGACGGGGTGGTGGCGGCGAATGTGTTTTATTCGAACCGTCTTTATGACGCGGAGCTGAAGACATTTCTGCATACCTTCGGACGGTGCCAGGCTTTTTATGGTAAACGTTCCGCGAACGCCATTTTGGCGGCGCCGGGTCCTGATTGTCCGACGCTGAGTGTCAAAGAGGCCGTCGTTCGGGTCAAGGAGCTTCATCAAAAGCACCGGTTTACTTTTGATATGTTAACGGTCGCCAGGCAGTTGAGTCCCGCGCCCCGTCCGGACCGGCGGGCGGATGTGCTGACCGACGACCGGGCACCGGTGAACTGGCTTCGTAAACAGGAACGACGTTCGCGATAACATAGGGGATGAACCGATCATTTCATATCCGATAAGGGACAATGCCGTTCTTTTCGGGATGGCTGTTGTGCTTCGTAACAGTTTAGAAAACTTGTAATTCTTTAAACAATCCGCGTAATTAATAAGAACATCATTGAGGAAACTTGAGTATTATGGTATAATTTTTGGTTTTAAACAATAATAACAGCAGTTGGTTCTTTTAAGGATTTTTTATTGGTGGACGCGTTAACAAAAACCCGTGATTTCTTAGGTGCGAAGGAACCGGCGTACCGTGATATGATGAACAAAGCCAATAAGGTTGTTATGGTTGCGGCCGGGGTTATGCTGCTGGCAGCGAGCGTATTAAAAACCCATCAATTGTTAACCGAGCCGATTCTCAGCAAAGATTTCTGGGAATCGTGGCTTTTTTTTGTTATCCAAATACCGCTTGAACTGGGTTTGAGTATCTGGCTGCTGTCGGGGCTTTTTCGAAAAGCGGCGTGGTTAGTGGCCGTTGTTTCGTTCGGTATATTTATCGCTGTTACCCTGCAAAAAGGACTGACGGGTGTTGAATCCTGCGGCTGCTTCGGCAGGGTTCATGTCAATCCATGGATCACTCTGCTCACTATTGACATTCCGCTGTTTATCGCCCTGCTTGTCTTTCGTCCGGTCGGTTATAAACTGCTGCCGCCGCCGTGGCCTTCGGCGAAGCATTTTTTCTCAGTGGCTGTCCCTACCTTTATTGTGTTAGGCATTCTCGTTCCGGTACTGGTCTTTAATAAAGCGCCTGAAACTACCGAGGATTATGAAGTTCTGGATGCCTCGGAATGGACCGGTGACGAGATGCCGCTTTTGGACCATATCGATATTGGTGACATTTTACGCGACGGCATTTCGTTCATTCTCTTTTATCACCATGATTGTCCCGACTGCCGGGTCGCGATACCGATGTATGAGCAGATGGCGCGAGATTACGAAGTCTTCGAACAGGGTATACAATTCGCCTTCATCAAAGGTCCCCCTTTCGAAGAATCCGAAGAGCCCATCGTACCGGCTGACACCATCTGTTATACCGGCCAACTGGACGAAGAGAAGGAGTGGATATTTTTGTCGCCGCTTATGGTCGTGACGGTCGATGGTATTGTGATGAAATCCTGGGAGGTTCAGACGCCGAGCTTCGAAGAGATTCTCGAATCGTTGGGGGGATAAAAAAACCGCCCGGACTTCTGTGTAGAATTTCGATTTTGCTAATCAGCGCTTATCAGCGTTGACTACGTATCATATTCACAAAAGTGACGGGCAGTCACTTTATATATCGGCCTATCTCTGAAAAAGAAATGAAAATTCATAATGAGAAAAATTCCTGGTCCGAAAATATCGTGACGCTTCATCGATACATTCAATATCGCCAGTACGAGACTTTTAGATAATCGTAAATTTGGAACAATAGGAAGGCAGTTATCAAACCGAAAACAATAATCCAAAATATAATTTTTAGGCTGCGTTTAAGCTCAACATCCTGAACTTTTTCTATAAAAGCAAGCGGCAGGCCGAAAAAAAGTAATACGGGCGCACTTATAAGAATCACAAACACACAAAAAACTTTTTTGAACAGGCCATCTTCAGAAGAAAACAACTTTCTGAAGACCTTAAGAACCATTCCCACGTTAAAACGAATACGAACAAAAGGCATATACGAAGCCAGGGGGTTAATCGCCTCATTCGAATCACAGTGATGGCAATAGAACTGGTATTTGTCACAGGGCCGTAAGCAATTCGGGCAGAGGGGTACGGCTTCTGAAAGGACTGCTTCTTCGTTGTCTGAATGTTGGTTTTCCTCGTTCTTCACGGCTATCTTTTTACTTATAATTTCAATTCGGATATCCGAATCGCTCGTCCGGCTCCCGTTTCTATGTAGTTATCCTTGAAATGCCGCCTAAACATATCCCTGGCCTTGTCTCCCGTGCAGTGCGCAGGAGCCGCATAGTGAACCGGGAGCTGTTTTAAATGGTTGATAATCTTCTGTATTTTCGAACTCGTTGACCACTCCAGATGGAAGCCTCCAATGGCCAAAAGAATTTTGTGCTCGTTATAATCTCCGGCAAATTCAGCGATTTTCAATATTCCCGGATGAGCACAGCCGGTAATGAGTATGATTCCCTTATCCGTGTTAATCATAAGTGCCTGTTCTTTTATCAGTCTGCCACGCGCTGCCGTTGAGGAAACCGAGGGGCAAATTTCTACTGGCCCGGTGATACTAACCGGTTCCGCACCAAATGCTTTTATCCGGTTTTTTATTTCCACGCCGAACGCATCGAGCAGGTATACCTTGACATTATTATTTCTGTTCAGAAAAGCGTTTAGTCCCCCGGTGTGGTCCTGATGCTTATGAGACAATACAACGCTGTCAATAGTTTCAGTGTCAATGTGAAGTTTTTTCATATTGTCAAGCAGCATACGGCCGTCGGCACCCGTGTCGAAAAGAATCGTTTTTTCGGTACCGGTTATTAATGCTGAAAATCCCCAGTCAGTTCGACAATCCTGCATATAACGATTATTATCGAATACAACGGTAATTGTCAGGTTGCTATCGGCCGTGCTTAGCATTATTTATCTCCTTTCACCTGTCTTACTTATTATAACACCCGCCCTGACGCTTACGCAAAAAGAAACCCTTTTTTTCAGTAGCAACAGCTTATTTTTTTTGTATAATGCGTGCTTTGCGTTACAAATACCAAAATTACGCATTAAAAGGATGGAACAATGGAACTGAAAGGAACATCCTGGCAGCAGCGTTATTCGGCGACTGAGATTTTCACGCTTCGCTGTAAAATTCTCGATAAACCCGGCATGCTCGCGAAACTCTGCGACAGCATCGGTCTGATCGGTGCTAACATCGGACAAATCCAACAAGTTAACGTGCAGAGCGCTTATCTGATACGCGACATAACGGTTTTTCTGACTGACAAGGGCCAACTCGACTCGCTCGCGAAATCCATCAACGCCATCGACGGGGTTGAAGTTATTCATTGCCGAAATGAGATTTTCGAAACCCACCGGCGCGGTTCGATTAAAGTTGTCAGCACCTTGCCCATCCAATCGCTGACCGACCTTCGGATGGTTTATACGCCGGGGGTGGCTTCCGTATGCGGGTATATCAAGGAGGACCCGAATACGGCGTGGGAGTTTACCGGCATCTGCGACAGGGTTGCCATCGTCACGAACGGCACGGCGGTACTCGGTCTGGGTGATATCGGCCCGCTTGCGTCGCTGCCCGTGATGGAGGGTAAAGCATCCATCCTGGCTGAATTTGTGAATGTCAGTGCTTTTCCGATTCTTATCGATACCAAAGACGTTGATACCTTCGTTGAAACGGTTACGAGGATTGCCGGCGGTTTCGGTGCTATCCAGTTAGAGGATGTCGCAGCCCCGGCGTGTTTCGAAATCGAAGAGAAACTTATCTCGCAGTTGAATATCCCTGTCTTTCATGACGACCAGCATGGAACAGCCACGATTGTTCTGGCAGCATTATTGAACGCCCTGAAACAAACGAAAAAGAAAGCCAAGGAATGCTCGGTTATCATTTTAGGTGCCGGTTCGGCCGGGATAGCGATCAGCAAAATGCTGCTGGAATTCGGTATTGGAGATATTGTCGTGTATGACTCGAAGGGAGCGGTCTATCGCGGCCGTACCGAGCATATGAATCCGTATAAGGAACAACTGGCTGAGATAACCAATAAGAAAAACCAAAAGGTGCCGCTGTCGAAGGGTTTTTTTGAAAAAGATATCTTTATTGGGGTCTCAAGACCCAATATGGTGACGAAACCGATGATTGCTTCGATGAATAAGGATCCGATTGTGCTCCCTTTGAGCAATCCAATCGGTGAAATTACCAAAGAAGAGGCCCTGGAAGCGGGTGCGGCAGTGACCGCGGACGGGCGGGATTGTAATAATGCCCTGGCGTATCCGGCCATTTTCAGGGGAGCTCTCGATGCGAAGGCAGAGAAAATTACCATGGAGATGAAGATAGCAGCTTCTAAAAAGCTCGCATCGCTTGCGCCTGAGGGTGAATTGCTACCGGATATTCTCGACCCGCAAGTTCATAAGCAAGTAGCTTCGGAAGTAACAAAGGCCTGGAAAAACTAAAGACAACCTTGTGCTAACTTGCTTATTTTGCCTATATTAAACGCACCGCTTAAATGTTACTTTTTCATCGGTCACACAGTTTTCATTGAAGCTGAAATGTTTTGAAACGCAGAACAATTTAAACGTTGAAGACCGACAGTTATCTGATATAAAACTACAATTTAAAAGAGTTTGGTCTTTTATGATACTGATAACAGGGTCAGGTCGATATCAGTATGAAAAACACTGTTTAGGTTTTGTTAAAAATTAACCGGCCTCTTGTGCTTAAACCGATAATAGGTTAAATAAAAAGATTTTACGGCAAGGGATAGTATATGGAACTGATTAAGAAAATCAAGGACACTGAAAAACAGGCGGAAGATATTATCGAACAGGCCAGAGCCGATGCCAGAGGCCAGGAAGAAGAGGCCGGAAAGAAACGTCAGGACATACTTGAAGACGCTGAAAAGAAAAGAAAGCAGCAAATCCAGCAAGCCGAAGCCAAGGCCGAGCAGCAGGCAAACGAAGAAATTCAAATGCTCAAACAGCAGGCCGAAGGGGATATCGAGGAGCTCCATAAAAGAACGGAATCAAAAATGAATGAGGCAGTCAAAAAAGTAATGGATTACTTGAAAGGCTAAGCATGGCCGTCGCACAAATGTCGAAATTTATTATCGCGTCCCACGGCTCGGAGGCATCTGATTTACTTGAAACACTGCAGCAGGAAGGGATTTGTCATATTCTCGAAGCTGAAAAGGCAATGATTACACGCGATGCGCCTGAACTGGTGAAGGAAAACGGCCGACCGAGGGATGCCGAGCAGCTTCTTCAGCGGTTAGAGAAAAGCATAAATTTTTTGATTACCTATTCAAAAAAAGAAGGCGGCCTGGATGCAATGCTCGCGCCAAGGGCCGTGATTGATGAGAAAATCTACAACAACGTCATCTCTGATAAAAGCATTATCAGCATCGTTGAGCAGTCCGAGCAAATCGATGCAGAAATCGAAAGGCTGCAGGGTGAGTATGACCATTTACGGGTCAAGCTCGAACACCTAAAACCCTGGAAGAATCTTGATACAGCCGTTGAAGAGATTGGGCCGACAGAGAAGGCGACAGCGCTGGCGGGTTTTATTCCGCTGCAAAACTTCGAGGATTTGAAGGAAGTTATCGCCGAACCGGGCGCGGCTATTCAGGTCGTTGAGCAGACCACCACTCGAAACGCCTGTATTATTGCTGCCTTAAATGAAAATTTTCCTGACGTTCAGAAGGCGCTGCGGCAGGCGGATTTCGAGCAGGTGAATTTCGAAGGCATGACGGGTAAGGTCAGGGATTTAATCGATGAATATAATAACCGCATTGAAAAGACACGACGTGAAATCCAGGAGAAAAAAGAGCAGGCAAAGAAGCTGGCTGAGGAGTTACTGAAGCTGCAGATACTTTATGACCATACGCTTAATCTATTAAACAGAGAGCAAACAAAAACGGCAAGTCCGGCCACGCAGCAGACGGTGCTTCTTGAAGGCTGGGTCAAACGGGATGATTACAAGAAGCTTGAAAAAAGTATCTCGCAGTTCAAGGCGTCCAGCCTGCAGAAGCTGGAGCCGGTCGAAGATGAAGATGTACCGGTTGAGATAGAGAATAAAAATGTCATCAAGCCCTTCGAGGTAATTACCCGTCTTTACGGGATGCCGAAATATTTCGAGGTGGACCCGACCGCATTTCTGGCACCGTTCTTCGCTTTGTTTTTTGCACTATGCCTGACGGACGCCGGCTACGGATTAATTATTATCGCCGCCATGATATACTTCATCCGAAAAATACAAGGTGATAAAAAGCTGATGTGGATGCTTGGCATCTGTTCTGCGATAACGGTTGCAGCCGGTGCGCTGACGGGAGGATGGTTCGGGGATGCCGTTCAAAAGTTTATCCCCGCCCTGGGACCGGTCCGGGAAAAGATGATGTGGTTTGACCCGTTCGAAAAGCCGATGATTTTCTTTATTTTGTCACTGGTTGTCGGATACATACACCTCCTGACGGGTTTGATGATAGCGTTTGTTCACAATCTCAAGCAGCGGAAATTTACAGACGCCGTTTGCGACCAGTTGACATGGCTGGTTATGCTGAATTCGATTGTGATATTCGGGGCGGGAAAAAGCGGAATGGTACCGGCCCGTATCGGAAGCATATTCGGTTATGTCGCGTTAGTACCTGCTGTCGCGATTTTCCTTTTCAGCCAGCGTGAAGGCGGCTGGGCCGGCCGTCTCGGTATGGGGGCCTATAATTTATTCAGCACGATATTCTATTTAGGCGACGTGCTGAGCTATCTGAGGCTTATGGCTTTAGGGATGGTCACCGCCGGACTGGCGATGGCGATCAATGTGATCGCCCAGATAACACGAGACATCCCCTACATCGGATTATTGGTTATGATTGCTGTATTGATAGGCGGTCATCTGTTTAACCTGGCGATTTCCGCGCTCAGCGCATTTGTCCATACACTGCGGTTGCAGTATGTGGAATTTTTTCCGAAATTCTTCGCAGGCGGCGGCTCACCCTTTGAACCTTTGAATAAAAAGTATAAACACATATATCTTGAAAACCAAAAAATGAATAAAGTTACATAAGAAAGGTAGGTTGGATATGGAATACGGAATGGCATTAGCTTTGGTTGGAGCCGGACTGGCGGCACTGATGGCGGGTATCGGTTCTGCAATCGGGATTGGCATTGCCGGCAGAAGTGCAACGGGAGTGCTCAGTGAAAAACCCGAACGGTACGGGCAGATGTTTATCATGGTGGTACTGCCGGGAACGCAGGGTTTTTACGGTTTTCTGGCGGCATTCGTCGTTATGCTTAATCTGAACTTCTTCGGCCAGGGAGGCCTTTTGCCTGTTTCGGTAACGCTGGGCTGGCAAATCCTGGCGGCCTGCCTACCGATCGCCTTTGCCGGTTTTATGAGTGCGATTCATCAGGGCAAGGTTTGCGCCGGCGGTATTCTGATGGCCGCGAAACGACCGGAAATGGCCTTTAAGGCCGGTGTCGTCTATGCGGTTATGGTCGAGGTCTATGCGGTTCTCGGCCTGCTGGTGACATTGTTTATTTTGTGGTTTGGAATCACCTATCCCGAGATAGCCGGTGCTTAGTTTAATAAATCTTTAATTTAAAACGGACCGCCATTATGGAAAGAGAACAAGTTGTAGAAAAAATATTGTCGGAGGCCAGGAAAGAGGCCGAGCTTATCAGCGAGCAATCGCAGCAGCAGCAGCAACATCTGCAGCAGGAGCTTGAACAGGAACTTGCCGAATACAACGAGCAGAGCTCTGAACTGGCTCAAAAGGCGGGCAAAGACCAAAAGGAACATCTGTTATCGTCCGCCCGGATGGATATCGCAAAACGGATGCTCGGCGAGAAAAGAAATATACTCAATGAGGTGTTCAAGCGCGCCCGCGAGGAGTTTAAAAACCTGCCCGACAACGAATATGTCGATATCATAACAAAGCTGATGCTCAAGGATGTCGAGACCGGTGACGAAGAGGTCATCGTCGACCCGAACGAGAACCGTATCAACCATAAATTTATCAAGGAGATAAACCGTCAGCTCGGGACAGGCTTCAAAGGCAATTTGAAACTCTCGGAAAGGAAAGAAAACATCGAGGCCGGCTACATCCTGCAGCGAGGGAAAATTAAAAATAACGCGTCACTGGATGTGTTAATCAGCGAAGCCCGAAACGAGCTTGAAATTGAACTGGCGAACCTTCTTTTTTCGAATTAAACAATGCCGCAGACTGCCGAACAACAACGAATAGATTTTTATCTTTATCCGCCGATAGGCGGCGAGGATTTTCGCTACGCGTATTCGACCGCCAAGGTCAGGGCGCTGTGGTCTGAGATGTTAAGTCCGGCTACGCTACAGGATATGGCGAATGCAGGGACATTCGAACAGGCCGCTGATTTATTGAGCACGTCCGAATACGCCCTGCCGTCGGGTGCCGGCAGTTTCAAAGAGGTAGAGAAAATACTGCTCGGGCAACGGACCGGCGTACGGAATCTTTTTGAGAACCTGATGCTCGATGAAAAGGTGGTTGAGCTGTTCAAGTCACGCGATGACTTTGCGAATATGAGGCTGCTTCTGCGCAGAAAGCTCACCGAAAAAGATATCGGTTCAGACTACAGCAGTGAAGGAAATGTCTCGCCGGAGCTGTTTGAGGAAATCTTCGAGCTGGAAAAATATGAACTGCTGCCGGATTACCTGGAGCATGCGGTGGAGCAGGCTATCCTTTCCTATTACCATTATAAGGATATACGTTATATTGATTACGCGATTGACAAGGCGGAAGCGGAATACAAACTCAAGACGGCCCGTGAGCTGAACAGCACCTTTTTGACAAGTCTTTTTAATATCCAAATTGACCTTATCAATATTAAAACTATGCTGCGTTTGAAATTCAGCGAGTCTGAAGAAAGAGACGTGTTTCTTAACGGCGGATATATCGAAGCCGAGCGGTTAAAATACGGTATCGACGCGGAGTATGAGGGTCTGGGTCAGTTGTTTTACGCGACGCCTTATTTCCAGTTCGTTGAAACATCGGCCAATTACCTGAACAGTGAAAAATCATTTATCAAAGCCGAGCAGCAATGCGAACAATATATGAGCGAGTTTCTTATGACTACTCAAATTATTACAGCCGGGCCGCAGCCGGTGGTTGCGTATTTACTGGAAAAGGAAAAGGAAATACGAACCCTGCGGCTGATACTCACAGCGAAGAAGAATTCGCTTGAGCCGAAACTGATTTTAGACCGAATCGGAGAATTCAAGTAAGGCAGACATTATGGAAGGAAAAGTAGCAGTCATCGGGGATGCAGATTTTGTGATGCCGTTTTCGGCCATGGGCGTGGATACATACGCGGTCGAACAGGACGCGTCAGACATTCAGGAAAATGCACGCAAAATTCTTAGTGAACATTACACCCTCGTGGTCGTGGCTGAAAATGTTGCTCCGCATTCGCAAAGTATTTTTGAAAACGTAAAAAACAAACCGACACCCTGTGTTTTGGTTGTGCCGTTTACCACCAAAAGCACAGGGTTTGCTACCGGTGAACTGGGTAATGCTATAAAAATGGCAACCGGAATCAATATTTTTCAGAATAATTAAAAGGATGTAGTGATGACGAACACAAGAGAGGGCAAAGTTGTAAAAGTGGCGGGCCCTGTGGTGACCGCCGAAGGGATGACCGGCTCGAGGATGTACGATGTGGTGCGTGTCAGTGAGCACAACCTTATCGGTGAGATTGTGGAGCTGCACGGTGATCTGGCCTCGATCCAGGTTTACGAAGAGACCGAGGGTGTCGGGCCGGGCGAGAAAGTCGTCGACACCAACGCCCCGCTGTCGGTGGAGCTCGGACCGGGACTTATCGAAAGTATCTACGATGGTATTCAGCGGCCGCTTGATGAACTTTACGGCACCGAAGGGGAGTTTATGTCGCGCGGAAGCGCTGTGCCGGGCCTGAACAGGGAAAAGAAATGGCATTTCAAGCCCACGGTTGAAAACGGCGCAAAAGTCCAGACAGGCGATATCATTGGAGAGGTTGAAGAAAGCACTCTGGTCGTCCATAAGATTATGGTGCCTCCCGGGCTGAGCGGTACGATTGAGAACATCAATGAAGGTGATTATACCGTTGAGCAAACGGTCGCCATGCTGGCTGCTGACGATGGGAATAAAACCGAACTGAAGATGATGCAGAAATGGCCCGTTCGAAATGCCCGGCCGATTAAAGACCGGCTCGCCCCGAACAAGCTTTTGTTCACCGGCCAGCGTGTCATCGATGCTTTTTTCCCCATCACGAAAGGCGGTACGGCGTGTGTGCCCGGGCCGTTCGGAACCGGCAAGACGGTTGTCCAGCATCAATTGGCCAAGTGGGTGGATGCGGACATTGTCGTTTATATCGGCTGCGGCGAACGCGGTAATGAGATGACGGACGTGCTGACGGAATTTCCGGAACTGATTGACCCGCATTCTGGTGAGCCTTTAATGCGTCGTTCTGTTTTGATTGCCAATACCTCGAATATGCCGGTGGCCGCCCGCGAGGCCTCTGTTTATACGGGCATCACCATTGCTGAATACTTCAGGGACATGGGATACGTTGTTGCTCTGATGGCTGACAGTACCAGCCGCTGGGCCGAAGCCATGCGTGAAATATCGACCCGGCTTGAAGAAATGCCCGCTGAAGAGGGCTACCCGGCTTATCTCGGCGCGCGTATCGCGGCGTTTTACGAACGAGCCGGCCGTGTCGAATGTGCCGGTTCACCGGAACGCAAAGGGGCACTGTCCATCATCGGCGCTGTCAGTCCTCCCGGCGGTGACTTATCGGATTCCGTGGTTCAGGCGACGCTTCATGTTGTCAAGGTCTTCTGGTCACTGAAAGCAGAGCTTGCTTATCAGCGGCATTTCCCAGCCATCGACTGGTTGACAAGTTACTCATTTTATAAACAATATCTCAAAGAAAGCTTCGAGGACGCGGAAGAAGGCATGCAATTCCAGGCGCTGACTACACAGGCAATGAGTCTGCTGGAGCAGGAGTCCGAACTGCGTGAAATTGTACGGCTTGTCGGCGCCGAAGCGCTTTCACCGAAGGACCGGCTTGCTTTAGAGGTCGCCCGTTCGATTCGTGAGGACTTCCTCCACCAAAACGCCTTCCATAAAGTCGACACGTATACCTCGATAAAGAAACAGCTCGAAATGCTCATGACGGTTTTGCATTTTCAGAAATGTGCTTTGGAAGCCATCAAGTCCGGTGTCGAAACGGATAAGATTTTCAAATTAGCCGTCCGAGAGGATATTGCCAGAGCAAAATACACGCCGGAAGAAAAGATAGATGAGATTACTAAAATCAGGGAGACCATCGAGCAGCAGATGAAGGAATTACAGGCGTCGCCGGTCGCTTAATAATAAATATATAAATACAGGAGTGTGAAATGCTAAAAGAATATCAGACAGTCGTAGATATCGCGGGACCTTTAATGCTGGTTGAACAGGTCGATGAAGTGAAATACGGGCACATTGTCGACATCGAGCTTGGTGACGGCACGATGCGTCACGGACAGATTTTACAGGTGGAAAACGACAAGGCGCTGGTACAGGTTTTCGAAGGGACCAACGGTATTGACGTTGAAACGACCACGGCCCGATTTCTCGGCAGACCTTTGGAGCTCGGCGTCTCACCGGACATCCTCGGCCGTGTTTTCACCGGTCTCGGCGAACCGAATGACGGCGGGCCTGACATTATTCCGGAAAAGCGGCTGAATATTAACGGGCTGCCGATTAATCCCTTTTCCCGGGATTATCCCAACGAGTTTATCCAGACCGGCATCTCCACGATTGACGGACTGAACCCGATTGTCCGCGGTCAAAAGCTGCCTCTGTTTTCGGGTTCCGGCCTGCCGCACGATAATATGACCGCACAAATCGCCCGACAGGCGACCATTTTGAAGGAAGGTGAATCCTTCGCCGTTGTCTTCGCCGCGATGGGTATCACCTTCGAGGCGGCCCAGTTCTTTATCAACGACCTGAAAGAAACGGGTGCCATCGAACGAGCTGTGATGTTCGTCAACCTTGCGAACGACCCGGCCATTGAGCGAATCGCCACGCCGCGGTTTGCGCTAACGGCCGCCGAATATCTGGCGTTCGATCTGGATATGCATGTGCTGGTTATCCTCAATGATATGACCAACTACTGTGAGGCCTTACGCGAAATCAGCGCAGCGAGAAAAGAGGTACCCGGCCGGCGCGGCTATCCCGGTTATCTTTATACCGATCTGGCTACCGTCTACGAACGCGCTGGACGAATCAAGGGCAAGAAGGGTTCTATTACGATGGTTCCGGTATTGACGATGCCGGAAGATGACAAGACGCATCCCGTTCCCGACCTGACCGGCTATATTACGGAGGGACAGGTAATTCTGTCACGCTCACTGCACAGACAGGGCATCGCCCCGCCGGTGGACTGCCTGCCGTCGCTTTCGAGGCTTAAGGACAAGGGTATCGGAGAAGGCAAAACCCGTGAAGACCACGCGGACCTGTACAACCAGTTGTACGCGGCGTACGCAAGGGGCAAGGAGGTCCAGGAACTGGCAACGATTATGGGTGAAGCCGCCCTATCCGATGAAGACAAGAAATATATGAAATTCGCCGACCGGTTCGAGGCCAAGTACGTCTCCCAGGATTATTACGAAAACCGAACGGTGATCGAGACGCTGGATTTGGGCTGGGAGCTTCTGAGTATGTTTGAAAATGCCGAGCTCAAGCGTATCGACATCGAGCTGATTGATAAATACATGCCGAAATTCAGAGAGAAAAAGACCGAATCAAATAGCAGCGAATCAGCCGATTCGGAAGAAGTTGAGGAGCCTGAAGGACAGCCGCAGGAAGCAAATGTATAAAGGAATCACTACGTGCAGGCAAATGTAAGTGCAACACGAATGGTTTTGCTGAATCTGCGAAAGCGGGTGGCGCTGGCTTCGCGCGGCCATCGTCTTCTCAGTGACAAGCGTGATGAGATTTCGCGCCAGTTAATTCAGATTTCCAAACAGATCCAGCCGCTGCGCGAAAAGGTGGAACAAAAGCTTCTCGATACGTTCCGCCGTTTTATGCTGGCGAGGGCATCGATGGAACCCGAACATACCAAATCGGCGTTCGAGATTCCGACCAAGAAATTCTCAATGGCCATAGAACTGTTTACGATTATGAACGTCAGGGTGCCCCACCTTATCAAGGAGATGGAAGGTGATATCCGGTGCTATGGTTATGCAACGACATCCGCCGAGCTTGACGCAGCGCTTTTGTCACTCGAGGAGGCTTTCGACAGCCTGATTGAACTCGCGGAGAAGGAAAAGCAGGCGCACCTGCTGGCTATCGAGCTGCAGGCGACACGAAGGCGGGTCAATGTGCTCGAACATATTGTGATACCGGAACTGCAGCAGACCATCCGGTTTATTTATGACAAGCTCGCTGAGGCGGAGAGGGACAATATCAGCCGGCTGATGAAAATTACGGATATCATTCGCGGATAAGAAACTCCCCTTTACAACTGTCGAATGGAAGGACTATTGTTTCAATTTTTTGGCGATGTAAATCCGTACCGGACACAGGCAGAGATTTTTCCGCTCGCAGGGCAAGGCAAACGGGCACGAATCAGAAGCATCTTCAAGGCATTCTATGAATTCGTCCTCGTTGTTAATTTTTATCCTGCACAGGTTTACAAAACCCGACCTGCAGCATTCGAAGCCGTTAGGACAATCGACGTCGGTGATAATATCATTTAATTCGTGTTGTCTGTCTTTTAATGCATTCATTCCAAATCACCTATCATTTTCAATGAAGGGTTTTCCCTCGCAAGCCTGTTTTGAACCCCTGGTCCGCCCTTCTGTTGAGCAGCGTTTATCATATAAACGCAGTCAACTCATATATTAAGACGATACAAAGCCGAAAAAATTGCAAATTATTTTTAAAATATTACAAAAAGTAACATATAAAGCTGAATACAAACCGCTAACCAGGACTTTACTCAACATGGCGGAATAAAATGAATTAAAACCAGGTCAGTTATAATTATAAATAAGCGGGGCTGCTTGCCCACACCCTAGTACAAGCAGCCCTAAACCTTAATAAGTTAAGGTCTACTAATATATTAATCGATAATCATCAGAAGTAAAGAAAAAAACAAATTTTTTAAGTCTAAAAATTGTTGTAATGTTCCGGTTTCCCGTCGTCCGAATCCATCGTTTTCTTGTCCTTGATATCCGCCGCGACATTAATTCTTTCAATGCGCTCAGCTTTTTTTGTATGCGAATCGACGTTGACCAGGATGCCGGAAATTCTTACGTCATCCGAGGCGATTTCAAACGGAAACGGCTGCTGGGTACGGAAGGACTTCAGGACGTTTTCAGTTTTTCTGCCGAGCACGGAATCGTGCGGTCCGGTCATACCAATATCAGTGATGTAAGCTGTTCCCTTAGGCAAAAGTTTCTCATCTGCGGTTACAACATGGGTGTGCGTTCCGAACACACAACTGACACGTCCGTCGAGATAATAGCCCATCGCGATTTTCTCACTGGTCGCCTCGGCATGAAAATCTACAAGTATGATATCGGCCTTCTTTTCAAGCTTCGCAAGTATTTTATCAGCGGCGTTGTACGGACAATCTGCAGGCTTCATAAAGATTCGGCCAATGAGGTTGACAACGGCAACGGTTGGTCCTTTCTGTGTCTTATAATAAGCAACGGCCTTGCCGGCGGAGAATTCTGAGATATTTCCCGGCCGGGTGATATTATCCGCCGTCTCGAGGGTGGGAATAATTACCCGCTTGCGATAGGTATGGTCACCCAGTGTAACCATATGGACGCCGTATCGAAGCAGCTTTTCATATATTTGAGGTGTGAGTCCCGAGCCGCCGGCCGCGTTTTCCGCATTGGCGATAACACAGTCGACGTCCAGGTCATTCACCAGATGATGCAGCTTTTCAGAAAGTATTCGACGGCCGGGCCTGCCGACAATATCACCGATGCAGAGGACATTTATCTTCATTGGCTTTACTTTCTGATTTATTTACTTGGCATATTCGATACAGCGGAGCTCCCGCAGCAATGTAACCTGAATTTCTCCGGGATAGGTCATTTCTTCCTCGACCTTCTTCGCGATGTCGCGTGCGACCTTCATTGCGGACTCATCATCGACATCTTCGGCATCAACAATAACCCTGATTTCCCGCCCGGCCTGTATGGCGTAAGCGTTCTGCACACCCCTGAATCCGCTGGCAATTTCTTCAAGCTTTTCGAGGCGTTTGATATACCGTTCAAGGGTTTCACGCCTGGCCCCGGGCCGCGAAGCACTAATGGCGTCAGCGGCTGAAATCAGCGGTGTGTAGGGATTATCCGGCGGCACATCTCCATGGTGTCCGACTACGGCATTCAACACAATCGGCGATTCCTTGAACCGTTTCAAAAAGTTTGCGCCGATTTCCGGGTGTGAACCTTCAATTTCGTGGTCCATCGCTTTACCGATGTCGTGCAGCAGCCCTGCCCTTCTGGCAATGGAACCGTCCAGGTCAAGCTCTTCTGCCATGACCTGCGCGAGGAAAGCCACTTCGATGCTGTGGCGGAGGACGTTTTGGCCGTAACTGGTTCTATAGTTGAGCGAGCCAATGGCGCTTAGAATTCTATTATTCAGGCCTCTGACGTTTGCTTCAACCGCCGCATCTTTTCCGATTTGTAATACCTTGTGGTTAATATCTTTTTTGGTTTGAGCGACAAGCTCCTCAATCCTTGAGGGGTGTATTCTGCCGTCCTGAATGAGCCGTTCCATGGCGAGTCTGGCGGCCTCACGCCGGACCGGATTAAAGCCGCTGATGACAATCACACCCGGTGTGTCATCGACAATGACATCAACGCCGGTGGCTTTTTCAAAGGCCCGGATATTTCTGCCTTCCCGGCCTATAACCCGCCCTTTCATATCGTCGTTGGGAATATCAACGGTGGAAACGGTGGCTTCACAGGTCTGCTCGGCGGCATACCGCTGAATCGCGGTGTTTATTATTTCCCTGCATTTGTCCGTGGCGGTTTCGTTGGCTTCTTCAACTTTTCGCTGTATCACGACTGACATTTCGTGCTCACATTCGTCTTCCAGTCTTTTCAACAAAAGCTGTTTCGCCTCGTCGACACTCATCGCGGTTATCTTTAGAAGCTGGTTTTTCTGCTGGGCAACAAGATGATTAAGCTGCTTTTCCTTTTTCGAAATATTCTGAAGCTTGATGTCGGCGTCCTTTTTCTGTTGTTTGACAGACAACTCATCCTCTTTCAACAGAGCTGCCTGCTTGTCGAGAGCTTCCTCTCGCCTGGTCATTCTCATTTCAATTTCACGAATTTCGGCCCGGATTTGATTGGCTTCAGCAGTGGCTTTTTCCTTTAATTTAATGGTTTCGGCAGCGGCGTCGACCTGTGCCGATTTTATAATATTTTCCGCTTCTTTTTTTGCACCATCGATTTTTTTCTCAAGGTCTTCCTGCAATTTTTTGTGCCTGGCTCTCATATAAACCTGGAAGCCTATCAGGGCCAGACCCGCCCCGATGAAAACACCGATGATGGTGGTCTGCCAGCTTGGCAGCATTTGCATTAACATCAGTTCCATAATTTTAACCTTTCTCTTAGCTGTAGTTATTTCTATCCATATTCAGCACATAGAGAAAGACTGCGAGGGTTTTAAGACATGAAAGCTGAAGAGATGAGTGTGAAGAACGAAATTTTTATAGGGGCCGACCTAAATCAACAAAATCCTGCCTTTACTAATATTGCCCACTTGTACCCAATCTGATAAAGGTTGTCATTCGGCACGCTATTTTTTGACGTATTTTCAATACCTACAATCCGTCGCTGGTTCGTAAATTCCTTGTTTATCGTTATTCGTTTCACACTGCTTTCACTTTTCTGATCGCTTTGGAAGTTTCCAGAAGCGTCTATTTTCATTTTGAAAAGTGCCTTTTCAACTTTGATGCCTGTCGCGAGCCGTTTCCAGGGTTTCGTTTTCGATTCTCAATGACGGCAGCCCGCAATCGTTTCTATATGTACTTTGTAATTAAATAACACAATTCTACCATGAGCATATATAGACAATTTCGTCCAGATGGTCAAGAAAAAACAGTCTTAGATATCAGGATATTGTGCAAATTTTCACAAATTTTGACACGTATTGACAAGGATGCCTAAAAGCAGTGGAAAGTACTCTTGAAATCTCGATAAGTGTTTATAAATAAAGAAATTAAAAAAATTCATTCAGACATGTAATCTTTTAAAAAATAGGATTGAAGATTAAATAAAATATGAGACATTTCTCGCTTGTTCCCATTCGGTCCGATAAGGACTGGGTAAAACCCCCCCATATTCAAAATTTTTTCCGTTTTTGATTATCAAACTGCCGGGCGGCTTCGGCTAAATGCTTTTGACAATAACCACAAAAACATATAACCTAATTATGTAAACATCATGTACCAATCACAGCCTGACGGGATTAGAGAACTATAGTTAAAAAAGGGGTTTTAAGAGCTGATCCATGGGGAAACAATACGGTTGTTATGAAATATTTCAGATTGCTCAGCAGGTCGAGCGGAACGGAGCCGAGGTTTACAAAGAAGCGGCCCAATTGACGGATGATGAAGAACTCAGCCGAATGTTCTTTCAACTGGCAAAATGGGAAAAAGAGCACGAAAAAACCTTTCTTGAGATGCAAAAGCTACTATGCGAAAAATCAACCGACCGGGGCAGTTTCAACTCAAAGCAATATATGTCAAGCAATCCCCAGGCACTGGCTAATCTGGCTTCATTTGCTATCAAGAAAGATGCTGCATCTGCTTTGGCCGAGTGCAAGAATATAAGCGAGATATTAGAGCAGTCAATCAAGATTGAAAAAGATACCATCGTATTCTTCAAGGGATTGAAGGATTATGCTCCCGATTTATACACAAAAGACCAGATCGGTTTAATTATTAAGGAAGAAAAACGTCATGTTTCGATTCTGGAGCAGTCGCTGAGGTCACGATAGTTTTTTAAAAACATTATATTATTTGGTCTTACTTTTAAGGAGAGGCGCTATGAGAAAAAGAGCACTGTATATGCTGGTTTCATTATTATCTATCTTTACGATTATTTCAGGCTGTGAATTACAGGATGGTCGCAGGAGTGTTGTCGCGAAAGACGCGACGATAGATTCTCTGGCCGGCGGGTTTATATTTACGGAAGGCCCGGCATCCGATTCACAAGGGAACGTTTATTTCACGGACATTCCCGAAAATAAAATTTATAAATTGACACCTGAGAGAAAACTGGAGACGCTCATTAAAAACAGCGGCAACGCGAATGGTCTATATTTCGACAAAAAAGGGAATCTGATTGCCTGCCAGACGCGCCAGGCGAGAATTGTTTCCATCACGATGGGAGCAGAAGATTTTGGGAAAATAACCGTGCTGGCTGATACCTATGACGGCAAGGTATTTAACGCCACAAATGACTTATGGATTGACCCTGAAGGCGGCGTCTATTTCACAGACCCCCGTTACGGAGGAGCGAACGAAGAGCAGGACGGTGAGCATGTATATTACATCCTGCCCGACAGGAGCAAGGTTATACGGGTCATCGATGATATGGTCAGACCTAACGGAATCATCGGCACGCCCGATGGTAAAAAGCTGTATGTAGCCGACCCGGGAGCGGACAAGACATACAAATACACGATTAATCCCGATGGAACGCTGTCCAACAAGAAATTATTCGCTGAAGAGGGTTCGGACGGTATGACAATCGATGGTGAAGGAAATATCTACATCACCAGCGATGCGGTGAAGGTGTATAACAAGCAGGGAGAGCTTATCGAAAGCATCAACGTGCCGGAACGGCCGAGCAATGTGTGCTTCGCGGGCAAAGACAATCGTACTTTATTCATCACGGCCAGAACGTCTATTTACTCGATACGAATGCGGGTCTCAGGGGCGAGTTAAGCGGTATCTGTGAAAATTTGATGACTTTTCAAGCTCGATTAATTATAATATAAGATTCGGTTATTTATAGCGTATCGTTATTTACAGGGTAAATTTAGGGAGTTTTTATGGCAGGTCATTCACACTGGGCAGGTATAAAACACAAGAAAGCCGCTAACGACGCAAAACGCGGCAAGGTATGGAGTAAGTTAGCACGAATGATTATCGTAGCCGCGAAGGACGGCGGCGGAGACCCATCCGCGAACTTACCGCTTCGTTACGCCATCGATAAGGCCAAGGCCGCTAATATGCCCAAAGACACCATTGAAAAAGCAATCAAGAAAGGGACCGGCGAACTGGGTGCGGTTGATTACGAAGATGTTCTTTACGAGGGGTATGCGGCCGGGGGTATTGCGGTGATGGTGGAGGCGTTAACCGACAACCGCAACCGAACCGCTCCCGAAATAAAAAAGCTTTTCGAGCGGCACGGCGGCTCCATGGGCACCAGCGGATGCGTGAACTGGATGTTCGATAAGAAGGGCCTGATCACGGTCAAAACCTCGGACGTTGACGAGGACACCCTGATGGAAATCGCTTTGTCCTCGGGCGCCGAGGATATGGATAACACCGGCGAAGTGTATGAAATAACGTGTGAGCCGGGAGCTTTCGACGGTTTAAAGAATGCCCTGGAACTCAAAGAGATACCGATGGAGGTGGCCGAGATTTCGATGGTCCCGCAAAATCACGTTTCGGTTGATGACGAACATACCGCTCGGAAAATATTGACCTTGATGGAAGAATTCGACGACCACGACGACGTCCAGAATGTTTATGCCAATTTCGACATTCCGGATGAGATAGTGACTAAGGTATCTTGAACTTTAATTTGGATTGCTCTGCTATTTCTCCAACGTATTTAGCCGATTGATTTTCTGTTTTGCCAATTCATACTTTTCATTTCCAAGCCGGCTGATGATTTCCTCTTCCGGGTACATAAGGGCAAACTGCTTCAAGAAGGCTTTTTCAATTTCAACAGTTCTTTTATAATGTGCCAACGCGATATCGTTTTTGCCGAGTATTTCGGCAATGGAAGCCTTTAAAAAATGAATTCTCGCACAGCCGGGGTAAAGGTCAATGGTTTGGTCAGCCGTCTCAAACGCTTTCTGCAGGTATTCCCGCCGTTTTCTTCTGTCGCTTTCGGACAGAATGAGATAGGCTTCAGTCAGCCGTTCGTGGTTCTTATAGTCAGCCGGATTTCGTTCGATGGCGGCCTTGAACATATCCACCGCGTTTTGCAGCAACTGCGGCTGAACGGTTTCCTCTCTTCGGTAACGCTCAAGATATAATTTGCCGTTAATAGATAAGGGCAGCGGGTCGTATTTGTCATCATGAGCGGCCTGTTCCAGTAAATGATGGGGAAAGCCGGGTGTTTCAAGAGCTTGCCTGGTTCGGACAGATGCGTTTATCACCGGCACCAAGGCATATGTGAAAAATGCTGCGATGACAACACACGCGAATACCACGGAACATAATTTTACAAGTTTGGGAAAACGAAAAACAAAAGCAGGCACCTCTTTCCTTTGAGTATTGAGTGCCAACAGACAGGCAACCAAGGCCCAAAAGCAAGTCGATACGCCCGGTTCAAAAATCGCAAAATCAATTAGATTTTGAACCAGAACAGCCAAGACGGCACAAAACAGCGCCGCCATTGGAACCGAAGACCTAAACCATTCGGTTCTCTGCAGATGGTAGGAAACAAGCCAAAAACCAATGAAGAATACCATAACCGGCACAACATACAGGGAGAAGAAAATATAAAGCTTTACCACAACTTCCGCTTGCCCGGCAGCCACTTGTACCAAAAAGGGTCTGATACATAAAAGTAACAGAACGATGATAAGGATAAAAGGTAACGCAACTCGCATAAAGGGTATTTCCGTTTGCATTGTTTGATTGACAGCACTGACTTCAGTGCCCGTTATCACCTTTGCAAAGGGAACCAAAAGCATTAATACAAACGCGAGCAAACCTAAGGGACCGTATTTAGCAAGGAAGCTCAGAACGATGTTATGAGGGTCGGCGACGGATTCCAGCGCTCCGGGCAGCTTGTAACGCGTAAAATGAAATGGGAAATTCCCGGGTCCGACACCCGTGAGGGGATGGTCGGCAACCAACTCGGCGGTGCCGGACCAGTACTGCCATCGAACCAGCATGGAGTTACCGCCGGGAAGCCGGCCATGCGAAAGACCATAATTAACAATAAAAACACAGACCAAAATAATGAAAAGTAATATGAATAAAAAAACAGCTTTCCGGTGTTTTTTAAGCCACTGCGGAAAAAGAAGAAAAGAAGTAAAACAGAAAGCGGAGAAAAAGGCGGCGAGGATAGCACCTTTGCTCTTAGTGATGAGCAAACCCCACAGGATAAAACCAAAGGCGGCGGCGGAACAAAACATGGGCAGTACATCGATATGTGTTTGTTTAAATGCCTTGAATTTGGCGGCGAATAAGACAAAAGCGGCATAGGCTGCCATAATGAAAAAACAACCGACGGAATTTTTGTTGGTGAAAAAGCCATTGACGGCACGGGTGTAGAGGCGGTGTTCAAACAACCATTGCTGAAACGTGCCCGTTTCAATTCCGAGCGGCGCGAGGAAGCGTTCCGGCGAACTCTCATATTCCTCAATAGCAAGCTGGTTGGAGTGAAAAAGCTGGTCCGTGCATTGATAGCTTTGGAGGATACCGAGAGCGGCGATAACAGCAAGTAAAAGTTTTATCTTGAAGCGGCAATCGAGCAGCTGGACAAGAAGAACCGCCATACACATCGGCGCAATAACAACGATAGATTCGGTGATTGCCGCACGTTTGTTAGAGGCAGTCAAGGAGGCGGCAACTGCCGCAACAATGAAAAGAATAAGGCCGATTTCAAGAAAAGACGGCCTATAACAAAATTGTCTTGAACAGATGTTGAATATTAACCAAATAACAAATGAAAAAATTAATATCCCGGAAAGGAGCAGGCTGAAAACGTGGCCTTCGATATTCATCGGCCGGGCGCCGGCAAGAAGACTGAGTCCCTCCGTGACTGTCGCCCTTAGAGCAATCATCCCGAGACATACTGCGAATAATACGGACTCAAGAATGACAAGTCCCCTGGTTTTAGCGGGAATATATTTTTTCGCTTCAACCATTTTTTCCGGCAGCCTCCAGGACAGCGATAATCGCCAATACCATAAAGGTTTGCAGAAAAATCATTACCGCGCCCGCGGCATCCACCTGATACAGAAAGGCAGCGGAAAGTCCTGTGGTCAATGTAGCCAGGTATAAGGTCAGCACTGTCTGTGTATCGTTCAGGCCGCGTCTTTTAAGACGGTGCGAAAAATGCTGAGTGTCACCTACAAAAGGGCTTTTGCCCTGCTTGATTCGCAGGAAGGTCACAGAAAGAAAATCATAGAGGGGTACAGCCATTACAATTAACGGTAAAAGTACCGGATACCACCGGCCGCTCTGTGCCTGGTTATAATAGGTTGTTCGAAGCGTCAGCAGTGCGACAAAGAAACCGATGACAAGCGAGCCGGCGTCGCCCATAAAGATTTTCGCCGGCGGAAAATTAAAGACCAGAAAGCCCAACAAGGAACCGATGAAAACAACAGCCAGGGAACTGACGAAGACCTGTTCGCTGATAACGGCGGCGGTCAAAAGAATACAGCTCGCGATAGCCGCGATACCGGCGGACAAACCGTCCATATTGTCGAGAAAATTAAAGGCATTGATGATGAGAACAATCCATAAGGCGGATAGCATCGAGGTGATGAATCGGCTCTCGATGAATAACTCAACCCGGACATCGGCAAACAGTGCCGCAAAAAAGGCAACGATAAACTGAACGGCAAGCTTGAAAAAGGGACCCAGATGTTTTTTATCGTCCCACAAACCGACCGCAAAAAGAAGACTCATTGAAAGTACGATGACCAGCAGCTGCGTTGTTTTTCCCAGAAAATTTGCGGCATACTCAGCGGCCGCCGAACCGAACACGTCGGGCCAGCCGGTAACAAGATAAATCTTAGCGGCAGCAAGGCCGGCAAGCAGCGCCGCAGCCATCGTGATAAATATAGCGATGCCACCGCCTAAGGGGACGGGTGCTTTGTGATAGCGGTCCTCGACCGGTACGGATACAAAACTCTTTTGAGTTGAGAGTTTCTGAACGATAGCTGTAAGAATGGCTGTGGTCCCGAAAGCGATGAAGAATAAGGATAGTGCCGCTATAAACAATGTCACGATTTCAACTGCTCCACTAATTTATTTCTGACGTTCGAGAAGAAATCCCAATAGCAATCCTTCCGATAATCGGGGTAGGTGTAGTCAAAGGGTTTCCATTTACCTTTATCGTAAATCAAGGTCACTTCAGCATACATTTTATGCCCGATGTATATACGATGCGAATAATTTTTTGTTGTAGCGAGCACAAGTTTTGACGGCTCAATGATACCCGGGTCAAGATTTACAGGTCGGGGTAATTTGTGTCCGAGATTCGCCGCAAGTTCCTGTTCGATACGATTGGTTTTATGTTTGATTTCCGCCAGTAAACCCGGGGCAATAAGTTCTTCGATACTAACGAACTGCCTTAAAATATCCGGCCCGGTCTGTTCTTTATAATATTCGGTTTGAGTAAACGGCCACACATCCGATTCTAAATCAATGGCACCAAGATTATCTCCAATAGTGTCAGTTGCTGATTCCAGACAGTGCCTGTCGGCAGCCAGAATGCCGACGAATAACTTAACAGGCCTGGGCTCATTTGTTTCCCACATGTATCTATTTCAAGAATCTAACTTCTGTTTTAATCCGTTAACCAGATCTAAGGTCTTTGCTGTGGCCTGGTCGATGGGTATTTTTTGAGCTTCCTTCTTACTTCGGAGTTTTATTTCGACGTTGCCGTCTGCGAGCGACTTTGCACCGACGGTGATTCTGACGGGTATTCCGATAAGATCGGCATCTTTGAATTTCACCCCGCCGCGGATTTCCCTATCGTCGAGCAGGACCTCGACGCCCTTCTCAAGCAACTGCTTATAGATGTCTTCGGCGGTGTTGGCAATGTCCTCTTCATCCTGGTTAACGCAGGTGATAAGGACCTCGAAGGGAGCGATGGAAATGGGAAAGATGATGCCGTGTTCGTCGGAACTGATTTCGATGGCGGAGGCAAGGATGCGGTTGATACCGATGCCGTAGCAGCCCATCAGGCAGGGATTTTCCCTGCCGCTTTCGTCAAGAAATTTACAGCCCAGCTTTATGCTGTATTTCGTACCTAACGTGAAGACCTGCCCCACTTCAATGCCTCTCTTAAAAAGCAGCTTTTTGCAATCGTGCATATCTCCCTCTACGGCGTTGCGAACATCGGCTATGACAACATTATTACCATCAAGCGGAAAGTCACGGCCGGGGACAATATTTTTCGTATGATAGTCGGTCTTGTTGGCCCCCGTGACACCGACAGCCATCGCCGCCACCGCATGGTCAATAATCATTTTATCGACCTTTGTATCCAGTCCCATCGGCCCGGCGAAGCCGACCTTCGCTCCCGTTACGTTTTCGATGGTCTCCTCATCGGCGAGTTCCGGCGCTTTGCTGTTATTGAGCTGGGTCAGTTTTTCGGCATTGACATCATGATCGCCTCGTATGAGAACCCCTATAACAGTGTCATCTGAACAATAAATCAGTGTTTTAATCATATCCCGGGGCGTGGTTTTAAGGAAAGCACACACATCTTCAATCGTGCCAATGTTCGGCGTATGAACATCTTCAGGATTGGGTACGTTTGATTTCGCCTTTTCTTTTGGAACGGGGTCGACGGCCGCCTTTTCAATGTTGGCGGCATAGGAACCGTCTTCGGTATAGACGATGATATCCTCGCCTGATTCGCAGGGCACGGTGAACTGGTGCGATCCGGAGCCGCCCATCTCACCGGATTCGGCTTCGACGATGACATAATCGAGCCCGCATCTCTCGAAAATCCGGCAGTAGGCATCGTACATATCCTTGTAAGTCTCGTCCAGGCTTTCTGCATCGGCGTGGAAGCTGTAGGCGTCTTTCATAATGAACTCGCGGGAACGCAGGACGCCGAAACGCGGGCGGAATTCATCGCGGAATTTGAAGCTTATCTGGTAGATATTGAACGGAAGCTGCTTGTATGATTTGATTTCGCCGGCGGCAAGGTCCGTGACCACTTCTTCGGCGGTCGGTGCCAGCACGTTCATTCGACCGTGGCGGTCCTCGAAGCGCGCCATCGTCGGGCCATAGTCGACGTCCCGACCGGTCTTTGCCCAAAGCTCCATCGGCTGAACGGACGGCAGTAGGATTTCCTGGGCTCCGGTCTTATTCATTTCCTCGCGGACGATATTAATGATTTTCAAAATCGACCGCCAGCCCAACGGCAGGTACGAATAGGTCCCGGAGGCAAGCTTTCGTATCAGCCCGGCACGCACCATAAGCTTGTGTGAAGCGATTTCCGCATCGGCGGGGACTTCCTTGACGGTCGGTATCAGCATTCGACTGTATCTCATATACACTCTCGCATTTTGATTCATAAACTTTGTTATTTATTGAATGGGTCGTTTATAGTCGAAAAGCTGTCCGCTTGCAAGGCAAAATCATAGGATGGAACACAGAGAAAAATTCAATAAGAAAGAAAAATGCCCTTGGAAGATTTTCAGAATTGGTTACAATTCCGCAGTGGAGACCTAAGAATTTTTGAGAACATAAAAATGGCTTACACCAGAGCGGCCAAGGCGCTGGGGGCGACGGGAGCCGGTAGCTTACGGCTTCGGTGCGGCAAACGTCTGGGTAAGTATCGTCTGGTCAAAAAGCTCGGTGAAGGCGGCACCGGTGAGGTCTGGAAGGCCAGGGATATGGTCGAGGGCATCTGGGTGGCGCTGAAGATACCTATGATGGATATGAACGGAGACCGGGACAACAAGGCGCTGCTTAAGGAAATCCGGATGGTCACGAAACTGCGGCACCGGCACCTGATGCCCGTCAAAAACGCTGATATTATCAACGGCCATATCGTCCTCGCCACGGAGCTTTCAACACGAACGCTTGACGACTGTCATAAGCCGATGTCAGCAGGCCGCATTATTTTTATCATCGGGCAGATTCTTGACGGTTTGGCCTATGCCCACAGGCATCATCTTGTGCACTGTGACGTTACACCGGGCAATATCTTCCTTTTCCCGAACGGCCGGGCGGCGCTGGGGGACTTCAGTATTAGCGTAAAGCTCGAAGGACGAATGGAAACGGTTGACGAATACGGAACACCGGGCTATGTGGCACCGGAACAGGCCTATGGCAGACCGACCTACGGCAGTGACTGCTTTTCCGCCGGTCTGATTCTTTATGAATTTATCACAGGGACACTGCCTCGTTTTCCATTCAAGTGGCCGACACGAGGCCACAAGCGGCTTACGGAACGAACCAGTGTAAAGTTTGTCAGGTTTATGCGAAAGTCGCTGGCGGTGGATACTGATAAGCGCTTTACCAATGCCCATGAAATGCTTAATGCGCTTCGTGAGGCAACACCCCTTCGTTTGCGAGACAGAGCGAATGTTCAAGCTCGAACGCACAGGCAAAAAGACTGGCGGAAAATACGTCGGGAGGCTTATATCCATCGATATGAGAAAGTTCTTTTCACGGGGCTTCGCTGTACGGACTGCGGCGAACCGATTGACGAGCGGATGCTTTTCTGTCCCTGGTGCGGAAGCGAGCGTAACAAATATGACACCCGCAGCCGATTCAGCCATATATGCAAGCGATGCCATAAGGGAGTGCTGCCGGAGTGGAGATATTGTGCGTGGTGTTACGGAGCCGGCTTTGCGGAACCTCAAACGAAGAGAACAAAGGGCATACGGTATCACTCTAAATGCAAGCACTGCGGCGGCAAATTGATGCACTTTATGCGCTATTGCCCGTGGTGCCGCAGAAAGGTGCGAAAAGCCTGGCACGTAAGGCCGTTTCCAGAACTGTGCGGGCGATGCGGCTGGTCGGTGGATTCGAATTTCTGGAACTATTGCCCCTGGTGCGGACAGGTGCTGGTATGAAATATTCACCGGTTAATTTATGGCGGAAAATAACTTAGAAGAACATATCATTGCAAGCGGACCTTTCAGGTGGGGTGCAGCCACCGACAAGGGCAAAGACCGTGAAACGAACGAGGACAGCTTTATTATTGAAGCGGAGGCCGGACTGTTCCTGGTGGCGGACGGAATGGGGGGACATCGCGGCGGAGAGATTGCATCGAATATCGTCGTTGAAGACCTTTCGGTGATGATAGAAACGGGTTTGCATCGTATTAAGTCCAAAGACCCTCGAAGCGTGCGAAGAGTCTTGAAGAAGGCGATTATCGAGCAAAACGAGCATCTACGCCTGGAAGGTGAAAGCGAGAGCGGCTACAAGGAAATGGGGGCAACTTTGGTTGCGCTTTTGATAAAGGAATCAAGAGCTTTCGCCGCGAATCTCGGCGACAGCAGACTTTATCGGCTAAAAAAAGGAACATTTACACAAATCACCAGGGACCACTCCATTGTCTCCGAACTGCTCAGCACGGGCAAGATTCAAGAGCATGAGGCAGAATCGCATGAGGAACAAGGCGTCATCACGCACTACGTGGGGATGGAAGAAAAAGCGGAACCCCATATCAGGTCTTTTCGTCTAAAGAAAGGAGACCGTCTGCTACTTTGTACTGACGGCTTAACGGATATGCTCGACGATACGGCAATAACCGAAATATTATCACGGCCGGATGAACCTCAACAGGTATGTGAGGAACTGGTGAAAGCGGCCAACAGGGCTGGCGGTCATGATAATATAACCGTTGTAATAATCGACTGGTCAGGAAGGAACTGACTCATTTTCTGTAATTTTTTACATTTTCAACCAAAGAGAGAGAATTTTTAGTTTTTTGTGAGTAAATTAGGATGCTTGCGCATAATACTTAATGAAGACCGGTACCGGTTACAGGAATTTAAAAAGTGAATGACGCAAAAGCATCAACGAAATTGTCAGGGATATCCCAAGGTGATGCCGAAGTATGGCGGCAATTGCTGGCCGAACAGATACCCCATCTATACACGATGTTCATGAATCGGTGGCGTAATCCGACCCTCGCCGAGGAGCTTGTACAAAAAACCGTCTTTGATGCGGTACGCGGCAAAAGCAGCTACAAGCCGGATAAAGGCAGCCCCGAACAGTGGATAGGCGGTATCGCGAGAAACAACATACGGCTTGAGATACGGCGCAGAGCGGCACGGCCGAGTATCAACGGGGACCTGAGCACCTATATTGACCAGATAGATAAAAACGAGCTGCCGGACGAAATTCTGGAAAAGAAGGAAACATCTGAGCTGGTACGCAAAGCCATGGGGCGGCTGGAAAAAAAGCAGCAGGACGTTTTAACAAAAAAATATATTGAGAACCTCTCGGCCAGAGAAATTGCCAAGATAATGAAGATCACAGAAAAGGCGGTGCACAACCTTTTATATCGGGCACGAAAAGCCTTCGAAAGTGAATTAAAGCTGGAAGCTTATACATCGAAATAAACGGTGAACATTATGAAAGACAAAGAAAACAATCTCGAAAAAAATATCTCGCGGCTGGTCAAGCTGGCCGGTGACTCAGATAAACCAGGTGAAAAATTTACTGATTCAGTGATTTATAACGCCCTTCGAGAATTAAAACAGCCGGTAAACAACAGTCGTCGAGAGGGAAGGAATAAAACAATGAAAGTAATGAAGATTTTCTCCTGCGCGGCGGCAGTCATTGTTGCCGCAGGAGTGATTTTCGGTATTGTTATATCGAATTTAAACAGCCGCAGACTAATGAGAGACGAATCAGCACAAGCACCCTCACTAAAAACTACTGAAGATAAAATTGAAGTGGATATGGTAGTAGCCAAAGATGACAGCGGCCTGAAACATTCCGAATTAAGGGCTAAACAAGAGCAAAGGGATATACTTGAAAAAGCCGAACCAGAAGAGAGTGTATCAGCTTGGACACCTATAGAAACTAAAAAACCATCAAGCCACCAAGAGGTTGCTCTTGGAATAGAATACACAAAAGGACAAGCCCCTTCCGATGCAGCCGAAAAACCATCGACAATCGATACTTTCAAAGCTGTTAAACCACAGGCTCCCGTCTCTGATGATACGATGGTCGCTTTAGAACAAGCGCAAACTATGGAGTCACTAAAGGCGGGAGCAAGTAAAAGTTCTGCATTAGTTGATAAAAAAGAAGTTCGAAGGATGTCGCAGGCAGAACTTGAAGAGGCATTGAAAAAGCAGGATGCTCTTCGTGAGCAACAAGTTGCTCGGGAAAGATTAGGTGATGTAACAACTTACAATTATCAAAATTTACCCTCGGGCAGAGGTATGATGGGTGGGGGAATGGGCGGCGGAATGGAGGGAGGTATGTCAGGAGGAGAATATGGTCAAACGGAACGCTATTATCCCTCTCGAGCGGCAGGCCGGTCATTCGTGTTGTCATCATCAATACCTGAAGAGCCTGCTTCTCATCGCCCACCGATGGCTCATGGGGGCAGCGTACCGGTCAACGGCGAGGCCTATGATGCGATGTTCTTTCAGAATTACGGCGTCAATCCGTTCATCGATACGGAAGATGACCCTATGTCAACGTTCGCAACCGATGTTGATACGGGAAGCTATACGATTGTAAGACGTTATTTAAATGAGGGAAATCTGCCGCCAAAAGATGCCGTTCGTGTTGAAGAATTCGTTAATTATTTTAAATATCGCTATGCCGCTCCGCAGAAAGATGATTTTGCCATATACGCGGAGGGTACGCCGTGGACGTTTGGCGAGGGACGCAAGAACAGCTATCTGCTGAGGATAGGCCTGAAGGGAAAGAAAATAATCGAGGCCAATCGCAAGCCCGCGATACTTACCTTCGTGATAGATGTCTCAGGTTCGATGAACAGGGAACACCGGCTCGGACTGGTCAAGATGTCGCTGGAAGCACTTATGGACAGACTGCGGCCGGAAGACAAAATCGGAATCGCGACGTACAACACGCGCGGCCGGAAAGTTATGAGCCATAAGAGTCTCGATGAGAGGCGAGAGATCCTCGAAGTAATTGACAGTCTGCATGCCAGCGGTTCGACCAATGCGGCTGAAGGTATCAAGATCGGGTACGATATGGCGGAAAGGGCATACCGCAGAGGTTATATCAACCGGGTAATTCTCTGTTCCGATGGCGTTGCAAACGAGGGACTGACCAGCGCCGAAAAGATATTCGAGACGATAGAAAGGCAAGTGGATAAAGGCATCACCCTTTCAGCGATCGGTTTCGGTATGGGAAATTATAATGATATGCTTCTGGAGCAGCTGGGTGATAAAGGCAACGGGTACTATGCCTATATAGATTATCTTGATGAAGCACTAAGGCTGTTCGATGACAATCTTACAGGGGCGCTGGAAGTAATCGCAAGGGATGTCAAGGTGCAGGTTGACTTTAATCCCGATGTCGTTCGCAGCTATCGTTTGATTGGCTATGAAAACCGTGATGTTCCGGATGATAAGTTCCGCGATGACACCTATGACGGCGGAGAAGTCGGCGCCGGGCATACCGTAACCGCACTTTACGAACTGAAACTTTGGCCCGATAATAAAGGAACCGTTGCGACCACCTATGTGCGTTACAAAGACGCTAACACTATGGATGTCAGAGAATTCAAGAGCGACATCGACTCAGATGATTTTGAAACCGCCTTTGAAAACGGAAATACCGATTTTCGGCTGGCCGCGGCCACTGCGGAGTTTGCAGAGATTTTACGAAATAGCTACTGGGCAAGGGGGGCAGATTTGGCCGATACATTAGAAAAGGCCAAAGCCGTTCAAAAAGAACGTCAGGAAGACAAGGATATTTCAGAACTTGTCGAACTGATATCAAAAGCGAATCGCTTGATGGAGACGCGGTCAGCCGAATATGAAGAAACCGAGGAAGAATCAAGCGAAGAAGAAAGTGAGGATATAATATATTTAGAAAAATAAATATCAAAGAGAGAAATATTCTATCGGAGTAAAATTATGACTTTCAAAACAAATAAATTAATCCCTATACTTTTGATGCTCTTGTGTTCATCGGTTGTGCAGGCGCGGATAAAGCTGGTTGCGCTTCCTGAACGAGCAGCGACTGTGATACGGCTCGATAATCCGCAGGTGACATTGATCGAGGAAGAGCGGGTGCTTACGCTGCAGAAGGGAATAAACAAGGTGGACTTTTCATGGAAGGCGGTGAGCATCGACACTGATTCGATACGGCTGCAGGTGCTCGACCATCCCGACAAGGTAATCCTGCTGAATGTCAGCTATCCGCCGAACGAAGCGGCCCTTGTCTGGGAGATAAGCAGTGACAGCGACTACGCCGAGCGGGTGCGAATCAGCTATCTGCTGCACAACATTGATCGGCTGATAACCTATAAGGCACTGGCCAACAAGGAAGAAACACAGGTGGATTTAAAGAGTCACCTGGTGCTGCGGAACTTCTCCGGTGAGGATTTCGATAAGGCACAAGTACTGCTTGATTACGGCGAGTCCTTCGAGCAGGGAATCAACCACGAGGAAACGAAACAGATGCTGTTCTTAAAGGCCGCAGAAGTTCCTGTCACGAAAGTCTGGAAGTTCGATGCAGCGCAATTGCCCTGGGATCCGGAACAATTGGAAAACCAGAACGTCGGGATACCGGTCAGCTATCGAATCGTTAACGATTCCAAAAGCGGCCTGGGCGAATTTGCCCTCTGGGGCGGCAAGGCAAGAATCTTCCAGGATGATGGGCACGGCAGCACCATCTTTCTCGGCGAGGACGTCACAGAGCTGGTGCCGGTCGGTGAAAAGACGGAGCTTTATATCGGGGACAGCCGCGATATCGTCGTGACCCAGAGAAAGATGAAGGATGAGCGGATCAATATTCGCAGAAACAAAAGAAACGAGATTATTTTGTATGACACCGATGAAATTATTACAGCCAAAATCGAGAATTTCAAGGATTCACCCGCCGTGCTGACCATGATCCAGCATATACCCGGCGAGTGGGAAATGAAGGACTGCAACATGAAATATAAAAAGAAGGATGCAAACACACTCGAATTCGAGATTGAACTGCCCGCACGGACATCCCGAGGAGCTGCAACAAAGGAGCTACAGATGCATTATAACAGGCAGAATATTCGCTCGCAGGGACAGCCCAGAATTTTAAGATAACACCTTCTCATAAAAGGAGCACTTAAAATGAAAAAGTTAATCTTCATAATATTAATACTCATAAGCTCAGAGGTTTTGGCCAAGGTGGATCTGGTGACGCTTCCCACGCGGGATACGGTTCAATTGACGATTTATAACTCGGCAGATTTGACACTGGCTCGGGAACGTCGAGGCCTGACCCTTAAAGAAGGCGAAAATAAGCTGCAGTTTTCATGGGCCAACACGCTCATCGACCCGACGAGCCTGGAAATGCTTCCGAAGGCCTACGCCGACAGAATTGACATTGCCGACCTGACTTATCCGGCAAGAGTTCAGAACCTAGGATTGTGGAATATCAACAGCGAGGTTGGCGGTAAGGTGCCGGTTGAAATTTCGTACCTGACAAGCGGCTTAAGCTGGCGAGCGTTTTATATGGGGACGCTCACGGAAGATGAAAAGACAATGCGGCTGCAGGCTTATGTAAGGGTAACAAACAACAGCGGCGAGGATTACGAAAATGCCCAGACGAGACTTATTGTGGGTGTAGTGCATCTGCTCGATGAAATTGCAGAACTGGCACGCAGACAGTATCCCTACGGCCGGCCCGGAGAAATAGTACCGCTACCGGCAGTAGAAGAAGCGGGAAGAGGTGGTCTAATACGCGAAAAGTTTGCTTTAGGTATCCAATTAGAAGACATGGCAAGGGCACCCAAAGAAATAAGAAAAGAGGGCCTAAGCGAGTATTTCCTTTATACGATAGAAGGCACTGAAACAATTCCCAACGGCTGGTCCAAGCGGATGATAAGTTTCGATGCTGATGAAGTTCCGGTGGTAAATCTGTATAAATATGAACAGGAGCGTTATGGTGATGCCGTGGTAAGGTTCATAAGCTTCAAAAACAATGAGAAGCATAAGCTCGGCGAGACACCCATACCCGGCGGAACGCTCAGAGTATACCGTAATGTAGACCGGGCCGGACATTTGTCCTATGAGGGACAATCCGCATTCAAGTATATCCCGGTCGATGAAGATGTGGAGCTGAATATCGGTTCCGTGGAAAACGTGGTTGTTGAGCCGAAGCTGATGGAGTTTAAAACCGAGAACTACCGCTTCGACACCAAAGGCAACATCAGCGGCTGGGACGAGACAAGGACCTATGAAGTAGAGGTAAAAAACACCCGCGATACCGCCGTCAAAGTTGAGATTAAACGGAACTTTCCAACGCCCTACTGGAATCTGAAACGAAGCGGCGACTCCGGCACATACGAAAAGGTCGACCTTGATACGGTCAAGTTCACACTGGACTTAAAACCGCGTTCGGTCAAAAAGTTTCAATATTCACTCCGAACCTACCACGGCGAACGAGAGCAGGACTGGGATTAGCACGTATGTAGAAATTATATATAAAACACAAAAGGCCTGCTTTCATGCAGGTCTTTTTTTTGAAATAAACATTCCTTGCAAAAAGAAGCCCCGGCGAATAAGATGCGGCAAAAGAGGTTTTTTTAGGAGTCAATGATGACGCATAAATTCATTAATCAACTCGAACCGGGCGAAACCATCGATGATATCTTTATGGTTACACAGCCTGTGCTGCGAAGCACGACCCGCGGTGATTTATATATCGCAATGTTCCTGTCGGACAAGACCGGTCAGCTTAACGGCCGCATGTGGCAGGCAACCGAGGCGATTTATAATGCCCTGCCGCAGGGAGGCTTCGTTTATATCGTGGGAAGAAGCGAAACCTATCAGAACAACCTGCAGATAGTCGTCAACCAAATCCGCGCGGTTGAGCCGGAAAAAGTGAACATCGTCGATTTTCTACCCGAAACGGACAAGGATATTGACAAGCTCTACGCCGAAGTTAAAGCGATGACGGACAAGATAAAAAACGAACAGATAAAAGCACTCGTTCAGGCATATCAGCAGGACAGTGAATTAATGGATAAGTTTAAGAATGCTCCCGGAGGAATGAAGATACACCATAATTATATTGGCGGACTGCTCGAACACACACACAATATGCTGAGGGTCGCTCTGGCGATATTGCCAATGTATCCCGAGGTTAATCAAGACATCGTCATTGGAGCAATTTTTATCCACGACTTGGGTAAAACCGAAGAGCTGGCTTATGATACGGCCTTTTCTTATACGGATACGGGCCAGTTAATCGGACACATCAGCCTCGGAATGATGATGCTGAACAAAAAGGCCGAAGCCCTGGCAGAAAATGGAAGACCGATAGAACAATATATTCTTGATATGCTCGGTCATATCATCCTATCGCATCACGGCGCCTATGAGTTCGGCTCGCCGAAGCTGCCCGCGACACCCGAAGCCTTTATGGTTAATTATATCGATGACCTGGACGCCAAGCTGAACCAGGTGACAAAGGCCATCGAAGACGACCCCGGGGATGCGGACTGGACGGACTGGAAAAGGGCGCTGCAGACAAAGCTGTATAGAAAACGAATAGAGTAGAATGTTTGAAGCGATTAAAGAGCGGAACGGCGTTCTAAAACAATACCCGAACAGCGCCATACTCTTTCGAACGTATCGCGGTTCATTTGCCTCTTTCCGCCCACGGGATCCGCTATCGTCACGGCCTCGTCATTAATTCCCATCACCGCAACGCAGTGGTCCGTAAAAAAGGTATCTTTGATGACGACAAGCACCGGCGGGTACCGCTCCAATTGACTGAGCGAATCAAAATATCGGTATTGACAGCTCAGCCCCTCATTTTCATAGAGTTCCCGGATGGCGTCAGACAAACAGCCCGGCAATGTTCCTATGATAGGATTCGAATGGGCACGGACTGCAATCTCACCTTCTTCGGCATGCAGCCCCAACCGCGTCAGAGCGGTCACCGCAGCCGCCGGCCCGCAGGTATAATCTCTGGATTGATAACAGATACCCTGATAATCAATATTGCTCTTCAGGGCAGCCAGGTCGTTTTCCACAAAAGCCGGAGCGAGAAACGGCGAAATGCAGAACCAGCCGACAATAATAACCATCAAAATACCGACGCTGCACTTCTGAACCGCGTATCGAAGATGAATGATTGAAGTCGTCAAACCAATTGTCACCGCAACCGCCGTAACCACCAACCTTACTCTGCCAATCATTATCCACGACAAGGGAGCAGTGAAAGAGATCCTCGGTGCAAACCGAGCAGCGGCAAGAACGCCGATAAGCAGAAACGAAACCCCGAAACCGGACCAGCAATACGGCCTTCTGGTTTTGGACAAAAAGGCACCCAGGATAATTCCTAAAAGTGCCAGGATTGAAACAGCAATTGTTTCAACAATCACCCCCACAATACGCCATCCTCCAAGCCAGAATAAATCTACTGTTATGGTAGCAGATTGAACAGATTTTTCCAAAAAAACGAACCTATTAATTGCGTAACTCGTTTTATTACAGCCACTTATGAATTAATAATTTTTTCCCTGAAAATAATCCTTTCTTTTGCTGTTTGATGATTTTCCGGTAAGTGCTTATAATCTTTTCTTTCTTAACACAAAATCATAGTGTATGGACGAATTGAGATGCAGAACAAGAAACCTAAAATTTATACCGTCACGCAGGTCACCGGATTAATCAAGCAGGTGCTCGGTAATAATCTTCCCGGGCGACTGACTGTGACCGGCGAAATCACCGACTGGAAGGAGCACCACAGCGGCCACTGTTATTTTTCCCTTAAAGACGAATACGCCCTGCTGCCGTGCGTGATGTGGAAAAGCAAATTCGCGAAGGTCAGGTTCGAGCCGGAAAACGGAATGGCGGTTTTCGCCAACGGTTACATCGACCTGTACGAACCGCAGGGCAAATACCAGTTCTATGTTGACTCGATGCAGCCGGCGGGGGTGGGGGCACTTCAATTGGCCTTTCAGCAGTTGGTTGAAAAGCTGTATAAGGAAGGTCTGTTCGACGAATCGCACAAAAAGCCGCTGCCTGTTTATCCGGAACGAATCGGCATCTTAACCAGCGAAACCGGCGCTGCCGTCGAGGATATAAGAAACAGCATTCATAACCGCTGGCCCTGTGTGAAGCTCTTTCTCTATCCGGTGCCGGTCCAGGGAGAAGGTGCCGGCCAAAAGATAGCCGCGGCCCTGCGGGATGTGAACCGCAGAAATGATAAACTCAGGCTCGACCTTGTCATCATCGGAAGAGGCGGCGGTTCAATGGAAGACCTGTGGGCCTTTAACGAAGAGTCACTCGCACGGGCCATATTCGATTCAAAGATTCCCGTCATCAGCGCGGTCGGTCACGAGATTGACACCACCATCGCCGATTTAGTCGCGGATGCCCGCGCGTCTACACCGACAAAAGCCGGTGTCGTCGCCGTGCCGGATAAGGTCGAGGTGCTGGAATATCTGGTTAATATTGAAAGTCGACTAAGCGGCAACATCGAAGCAAGAGCGAAGCTCGCACGCCAAAGCCTTCAGACAATCCTGGCGTCGATGGTATTTCGCAGTCCCCTGCTGCCGGTCGAAAAAAGAGCCCAGCGGCTGGACGAATTGAGCGGCAGGCTCGCCGAGAACATGAAAGGATTGGTCACTGAAATCAGAAATACCTTATCAGCGATGTACGAAAAGGTTGCAAAACTCGAGCCGCATCGCCTACTGGGTCAGAAAACAGTAGCACTTCAAGAGCTTCAGAACAGATGCCTTGCGGCGATGACAGCGGCCGTCAACAAAGCGGGGCTGCAGCTCACCGCACAGGAAAATCGGCTGATGGGATTAAATCCGAAAGCCGTCCTCAACCGCGGCTACAGCATCACCACCAGCAAAAAAACGGCACAGGTTATCAGGGACGTAAAAGAGATAGAACTCGGCGATCTGCTCGTCACCGAACTGGCAAAGAAAAAGACCATCGAAAGCAGAGTCACAAAAAAGCAAAAAACATAAACGTTAAAAAAAGGAAAAGTTTTTTACTGTGTTAAACCGTGTTGATCCGCGTCTACTAAAAACCTATTCTTTCCCGAACAGCCAGGTGTTGGTGAAAGAGCTAAAGATAAAACTGCCGCTTCTGTCAGCCAGATGGGACGATTTGAAACAGAGATTCTTACACAACCTCAAAACCTTAAAGCCCTGATAAACCAACCGGGTCAATGGGTCGATGAGGTTCATCAACGCAAATCCATTAATGAGATAATCCTCGACATGGATAGCTCGGATAGTCCGACATTTGGTAAGCAAGAAGGTTCTGCTTACAACGGTCATTTCGGATACACCTGTTATCATCCTCTGTTTGTATTCAATCAGTATGGCGATATTGAAAGAGCCTTGCTTCGTAATGGCAATGTCTATAGCAGTGATGACTGGAAAAGCGTACTGGAACCCATCATTAAACGGTATCAGAACAACGACGTTACCCGTTATTTCCGTGGTGATGCGGCTTTTGCGAATCCTGACATCTATCGTCTGCTTGAAAAGGAAGAATATTTATATGCGATACGCTTGAAGGGTAATAACATACTTCAGGACCATATTGAGCACCTGTTGACCCGTCCGGTAGGTCGTCCGCCCAAAAAGCCAATTGTTCAGTATCACAGTTTTCGATACCAAGCAGCCAGTTGGGAACACTCCAGAAGAGTCGTGGCGAAGGTCGAATGGCATGAAGGAGAACTTTTTCCAAGAATAGGATTCATTGTTACAAACCTTCGCTGGAAATACAGCAATGTGGTCAAGTTTTACAACAAGCGTGGAACAGCAGAGCAGTGGATTAAGGAAGGCAAGTATGCGTTAAAGTGGACACGGCTTTCATGTCATGATTTTGATGATAATTAGGTTCGACTCCAACTATTCTGCATGGCGTATAATATTGGTAACATCCTGCGGCGTTTGGCATTGCCCAAATCGATCAATGACTGGTCATTGCGAACCATGCGGGAAAGATTGGTGAAGATCGGAGCGAAAGTAGTGAGCCATTCTCGCTATGTGACGTTTCAGATGGCAGAGGTGCTGGTGTCAAGGTCTCTGTTTTATGAAATCCTTGAAAAAATAAAACGCTTGAAACCAATACCGATTGGATATGGCTAATGCTAACTAGCGCTGAAAAACTTGGATTTGTGAAGGCCAGAGCGGTTGAGGTCTGCAAAAAAATAGGGTTTTGTAGCTATACGGGTCTAAAAATCTGGCCTTTCGTATGAATTTGCAGAAAAACTGTTTCGGAAAAAGGAAACCTGACTACTCATGCCAACTTGTTATTTTAAGCCAGTCGTTAATCAATAGATCCAAGTCGTTAATATCAATATTCTTATCTCTGTTGAAATCCGCTGGTATATCGTTTCCATCCATAGTGTAGTATGAAGCTAAACATGAGTAATCATTGAAGTCAACTTGACCAGTGTTGTCGATATCGCTTAGTAAGACCCAGTCGTAAGGCGGGATAGAAGCTTCTGCTGTACCGCCGTAAGCTCCCATATTTATCCGTAGATTCTCACCCCAACAATTGTTTGGGTCATCGGGAACAGAGAGCGGCTCTTCACCAAGCTTCGAACCAGGATTACCGGCGTCAATACACCGGCTGGTGACATCATCATAATCCCATCTTTCCCGGACGCTGTCCCAGCGCCAGCCCTCGCTTTTTAGATGGTAATCCCCATCAACCCAGAAATCATCATTCACATCTGCAGGCGTGCTATTCGGATCCCAATAGCCCGGCTCTACAAAACAAGGGTCAACATTGATGTTGCCAAGGCCGGGCCAGCCCCCATTTATATTGCTATAAGAAACAGTAATTGTTGAATTGACATCCTTCCATATCTCGCTCTTACCATTACATAGGATGCAATTAGTTAAATAGTTGCGGCCTTGCTCATTAGAATCCAACGCTATAGCATTCCCAACAGGTGCACGATTACTAACAAATGTGCAGTTATTTAGTGTGAAAGTTCCATTATAATAGCTGAACGATATTCCTCCTCCACTGGATACCGCCGAGTTTCCGCTGAATATACAGTTATTTATGGTACCATCACAATCATAACAGCTAATATCTATTGCTCCACCGCAGTGAGCTAATGAGTTTCCAATGAACCTACAGTTAGTGACAATGAAGTCGCCGTTGAAATATATCCCACCACCCGAGTTCTCCTTAAAGATGCAGTTAACCAGAATCGGGCTGCTGCCGACCATATTTCTCATCCCGCTGTCAGAATTAGCATGAAAAACGCAATCTATAAGTATAGGGCGGCTTTCTGCAAACCAGTTTGCAATGCCGCCACCTCCACATGGACCTGAATTTTTGTTGAACGTACAATTAATCAAAGTTGGGCTGCTTTCTTCGTTGTTTATGCCACCTCCTCCACCGCCTGTCAATAGACATCCACGTACCCTATTATAACTAAATGTGCAATCGCTTATTTTGGGATTACTCTCGTCATTGCATAATCCTCCGCCGGCCAGATCAGATGTGTTATTTGTAATAATACATTTTCTGATTGTGGGGTTCGCTTTATAACAATAGATTCCGGCGCCCCCTATATGGTTTCCATTTGTAATAGTCAGACCGACCAGCAAAGAATTGAAATCCTCACCGCTTTGAAAAATAAATCCCCTGTGATGTTCAACTTCGCTGCCTTCGCAATCTATAACTGTCGACGCGACAACATTGGGGTCATTGGGGTCAATACTTGTTAGAGTGATGGCTTTACCCAAAAAATCGATGTCCCTGTTACCCGCTCCCCGGTAAATCCCCGGCTGAATCTCCACTACATCCCCCTCATTGGCATCGTTAATAGCGGCCTGAATGGTTGGATCATCACCTGTACCGTTGGCATCAACAATTAAAGTGTCAGCCTGCAGGCTGGAAATAGAAGATATGGACAAGAAAAGAAAAGCAACAAAAAAGCCGAGGTTACAGCCCTTGACGCCTTTCATTACAGCTCCTCTTAAAA
>Ga0180437_10001352_pt1 | contig 42269 bp, 39 predicted proteins | sample SS_ome_4_FD_132410 | JGI IMG/M metagenome (GOLD analysis project Ga0180437, IMG submission 132410) | Hypersaline lake sediment archaeal communities from the Salton Sea, California, USA - SS_3_D_1 metaG | ecosystem: Environmental > Aquatic > Non-marine Saline and Alkaline > Hypersaline >...
AAGCCCATGGGAAATAAAATTTTTTTCTCACCACTCTAAAAAAGTTTTTGCGACTTTTATCGTTCCCTGCTAGTCATCCATGCTCATCAAAGGCTTTAGATATTTATAGATCAGTTACCTCATGCTCAAGAGCATGTTATTCGTTGAAAAGAGGCAGATACCATCTAAGTGTCCTAAGTCTATATAGATAATGATCGTCTCCAACTCTCAATATCATCAAGTTCTATAGCCGCTATGGACTCATGCTCAACAACTTCATAAATTCCATTTTCGCGGACGACTTTTCTGGTAGTTTCAACCTTTTGGAATTCCAAGTTAAGAATCTTGACACGTCCATAGCCCGAGCGCTTACCGGCACCAAGTGTTTCAATATAGAGTAGAGATTCCATGAGAAACCTGATTTCATCGTTAGTTAACTCGGTGACATCAATACAGAAACTAAAATAGCCTGAGAAGTAGGATTCTGTGAAGTCTTGAATCGGTATTCCAGTGAAAGATTTAGCGATCCTATGTTCGCTTGAAATATGTACTCTTTGCACTGGAACTTCGGTGGTAAATTCCTTGTGCTTAATAGACGCAATCGGGTCTGCCAAGACGGAAATTGAGGACTCCTCGCGAAAAGTGCCAAAGATTCGTTTGAGAATACATGGAGGGTCACATGCACCAAGCGGATGAAACCCTGACGGAATCAGTTGTGTACCGTCTTTAAGTTCAGTTTTTTCGCTAGTATGACATACATCGATACCACAGTCCTGAGCAAGGCTCATACAGGCGTGTCTTAGCATCCCTCGTAATCCTTTGAGGTAATAAAGCTTAGTATTGAAGATTTTTGACCCGTTATCATAGGGAATTTTACCCAACAAAAGCATTGTTGCACTTTTTTGAATATTACAATTGATAGGTTTAGCAATGGGCGTATATGCTCGAACAAGAATCTGCTTTTTAGTTTTCCTCATCTCTACAACCTCAGTGAACCTGCGTTATAAGTCAATAAAATTCGGAGAAATTTTATTAACTGTTATGAGGGGCTCATGATGCTTGAAAAGATCGATTTCTCCCCTAGAAAAAGCCAACTTATAAGAACTTTAGTATATCAAGATTTTTCGTCCTAAAATCTCACAAAGATTATTATATTCTTTTTTTCTTAAAAGTATTTGCTGATAAACCCTTCTTTTAAAGGGAATACTTTTCTTTTACAGCTAATGGACCTAAGCATCTCAGGCGTAAAACAAAAGGAATTTTAGTTAACACATTTATAAAAAAAAAGAAAATGATTCACTAAGTCCTATTCGGTTGATAATACGTTTACTAGAGATAAGAATAGATTATAAAGCGCTGTTAATTGCCAAAAGTCATTTCTCATCCCTTAATGAATCAAGATACTCGGACAATCTCTTCAAGCCTTCTTTAAGCCTTTCGGTATCATATCCAAAACCTACTCTAAATTGTTTTTCAGTTTCAAAACAGGATCCTGGTGCAGTAAATACGCTTTTTTCTTCAACTAGCCCTCGACAGAATGTTTCAGAATCCATATTGAAGTGATACATAAGCATAGTTAATACAGCGGCCTTAGGGGGAACCCATGAAATTACATCGCTATGATCGTCAACCCACTGTTTCAATATCTCAAAATTCTTAACAGCTATCTTGCACCCCCGTTCGCGGAGAAGTTCACGGCTTTTTAGAGCTATTTCAGCCACTTTTTCGTTTAAAACACCATTGCAGATTGAGGTGAAGTCTCGAAATGACCAAATTCTTTTAAGAAGTTCTTTGTTCTGGCAAGCGAGCCAACCAATCCTTAGTCCAGGCAGTCCGTAAACCTTAGACAGCCCTGCTACACTAATGGCATTTTCATATAAATCAGCAGCAGGAGGGGCACGATCTGTAGTTTTATATTCTAAACCTCTGTAAATCTCATCCGAAAGAACTGGGATGTTATATTGCTCTGCAAGCGCGCATATTTCTTCCAAGTCTGTTCTTTCGATGCAGGCTCCGGTGGGATTTTGGGGGTAGTTTAGTATTAGCAGATCTGTATTTTCACTAATCATATCCGCTAACTGGCCAATATTTGGCTTGTATTTGTTATCCATTAGTAATCTCAATTTCTTTACACGGGCTCCCAAATTTTCTCCTACTTGCCAAAGTTGCGCGTATGTTGGAAAAAAGGTAACAACCTCAGAATTTGGCTCAAGAAGTGTGTAAGAGATGATAAAATTTGCTTCTATCGCTCCATTTGTTACAACAATGTGATTTGTATCTAACTCCTCATATTCTTCAGCAATTAATTCCCTTAACTTAGGTAGTCCATTACTCCAGCCATAGCCTAGTTTTGTGTCTAAAACTTTATCGATAGAATTACCAGTCAAATCCAATAGTTCTTTAAGTGTGAGCGGTTTAACTCCACTCTCGCCCATCATGATCTCACAATCATGTTCGTATTTAACAAACCATCGTTCCAACTCAAAGGGCTTAAATTTCATGAAGATCACCTTTGATTCGTTCTTGATTTGTGCAATTTTCAAAAAGGTTATGCAATAAATTATTGATACGACTATATAATTCCAAAAAAAATCATAATCTCGCCGCTACCGAACAGTTTTTAGAGAAAACTTTGAGTATTTGGAAATATATAATGATGAAAATAGATTTTATCAGTTACAAGAAGGTGGAACTTTAGATGGGCGAGCATGAAATAAGCATCTCAATTGCTGATGCAGAGAGAAATCTCATTGAAGCAAATAATAGAATTGCTGCTCAAAATAGAGCGTTATTTGATGAAAAGGGCATTCGTGTTTTTGACGTAGTAGGGGCAATTGGTGCTGGAAAGACTGCTCTTATAGAATTATTGATCGATAGAATAAAATCAAAGTATAGAATCGCAGCAATTGCAGGAGATATGGCTACTGACGTTGATTCAACTCGTATTAAAAGTCATGGTGTCCAATGCATCCAGATTGAAACCGCATCTGAATGTGCGTTGACAGCTAGTTTCGTTCGAGATGTTGCGAGGGATCTTGATTTAGATAATTTGGATTTACTCATCATTGAAAATGTAGGTAATCTCATTTGTCCTTCAGACTTCATACTAGGCGCACATGCGCGAATTACTGTTGTTAGTGTAACTGAAGGAAATCATGTAGTTCGAAAACATCCTTTGCTCTTTAAACTTTCAGATGTAGCGGTTATTAACAAAATGGATTTAGCAGAGATAGTAGAAGCAAACGTAGAAGAAATGGTGAGTGACGCTCTTACAATCAACCCAGAAATAAAGGTAATCAAAACTAGCGCAAAAACTGAAGATGGTGTTAATTCCTTAATTGCAGCATTAGACCTTTAACTTTCTTTCTATTTTTTGCTGGCGATGCAAAGTGCAACTTCTTCAGACTTCAATTCCTACTCCTTTTGATAATATCAGCATTGTTTGGAGCGAAACTCAATCGGGCATAATTGTCCAAAGGATATTTTTAAGCGATTCAAAGTCATCTTCTGAAAATAAAGTTCAAGCGTCTTTTCAACAAGTTGCCTTGGGATCATCCCCATTAATTGAAGATCTTGGTGAAAAGATTCTCATGTTCTTAGATGGCAAAAAAGTAGATTTTGATTTGAACATTGTTGATTTTAATAGATGTTATGCTACACAGAAGAGGGTTATCCTTGCAGAATATGAGATTCCTCGAGGCTGGGTTAGTACCTACAAACGAATTGCAGTTCATTTAGAAATCCCAAATGGAGCTAGAGCCGTAGGTAGTGCTCTTGCTCGAAACCCTTTTCCAATTATAATCCCATGTCATCGAGCGATCAAGACTAATGGGGGTCTTGGGGGTTATCAAGGTGGCCTGAGAATGAAGCGTGTCTTGCTAGAAATGGAAGGCGTAAAATTTTCAGACAAAGAGAAGGTTATAATGGATAAAGTCTATTATTAACTTCTATTCTGCTTTTTCAAATTAGATTTAGGGAATATCTAGAAGCAGTTGTAAATGCAAATACTTCTAGTCTGTAGATTACTACTTATCTTATTACAAGCATGTGCGCTGTTCTGATCACGTTCTAAAGTTTCTTCTAAGCATGTGCCAGCTTCATCAAATCTCCCTATTTCGCGAAAGTCAACGCCTTTATTGATAAGAATGGCATTATCGTAAGGAAATTTTTTTTCTAACATGCTCCAGTGATCTATTGACTCTTGATACCTTTTTTTTAATACGATCGCAACTACAATACCGCTGCCCGCACATATCAGCACGATCCACACGAACGATGGTAAACCCGCATAGGTCGTGTGTGTCAAAATATACCAGACACTGGGCTTCACATGCAGGGTAATGATACGATAATCTGGGGCTTCATTTGCTGAATTGATACTCACTGTTATAGAGAAATTTCCCGGTTCTGCTGCTTTCGCAGTCCAACTCACCGTTGTGTTTTCTCCCGCCGTTATCGTCCCGATAAATGTTTCTGTTGAACCGGATATCAGCGAAAAACCGCTCGGTAGGTCGATAGCTGCGGTGACGTTTTGCGCGTCCTCCTTATACTCCTGATTTTCTATCGTAACAGCGATAGTGAAGGGTTGACCGGTCTCAACTGCATCTGGACATGAAATAGCTGTGATCAGCGTTTGTATGCCACAGCCCCCATTCAATAAAAACTAATTTATCATCGCTGCACCAATCTATTTGAAAAAGGATTCCCGTACTGTAATCCCACCAATATTCAGTGGCATTCACCCAAAGATATGCTGCTATATAAGTGCTTCCTTTATACTCGTAAGTCTTTATTTCGACGTCCTCATTCTCTTGCATTAAAGCCACTGGGTATATTAAAGGCCAGAGTTTAGCAGAAGACAAGGTAGCTATTCCACGTTCTTCTTTTTCTATTCGAGGATCACCCTCATTATACATATATGAATAGTATTCGACCTTTAAGCGGTCCCTCCGGACCTCAAGAATCTCTAGCTTGTAGTCCTCAGTTGTATAAAGCACCATGGGCGATGGACACTGCCATTGCCAGCACATTTCATCGCCAACTTTTAAATTGCCCCAGTATGGTTCTTCTTCAACATTCGATTCTTCAGCAAATATCACTGGAGTCGTGGCACTTGCTATAAGACACATCAGGAATGCACCGAGGCTACTTATGAGAAGGTTTCTGGTGGTGAAGTTTATACAGCTCACCCACAGTAGGTTTATTCACGTTTTTTCATTTTCATTACCCTGGCGACAATTAAGGTAACAGGGATGATACTACTGATTGCGATCATACACGGACAGACGGGTGGCTGTGGCGAGGGTGTTACATCAAGTTGGTAAATTTTATGTGTATCGACGGACCACAGGTAGTGTCCATCCCATGCTAATCCCCGTGGTTGCTCAGGATGGTCCCGTACTGGATAATCGAAGGAGTCAACTATCTCACCGGTGGATGGATTTAACTTGTAAATTGTATATCTATAATAATCTGGGTTCGATCCGATGGTCCACAGGTATTGGCCATCCCACGCCAACCCTGATCCCCGTTTTCCTCCTGGATTGTCAACGGAGAAGACTACAGCAAGAGTCGCCACATCGATCTTGTAAATATTATCTTCTTCTTCTTCGTAATCATTAGAATACCAGGCGCACCATAGGTAGTGCCCATCCCATGTCATGCCTCTTAGCCTTACATACCCAAAATAGGAATCGAACCTTTTTAGCGAAAAGGTGCGGACTGTTCTACCATTAGACGGATTGAGTCTGTAAATTCTCTCAGTCTGCCCATCAGTGTTCCACAGGTACTGCCCATCCCACGCTAATCCCAGTGGTTGTCTTCCTGGAGAAGAGATGAATTTAACTATCTCACCGGTAACCGGATTTAACTGGTAAATTCTCTGACTATCCCAGTTGGCGCTCCAGAGGTACTGCCCATCCCACGCTAATCCAGATGGGGTCACACGCTTTCCTGACACCTTATCTAATTTTCCTGGAACATCAAAGGACTGCACAATGCGTATTTCTTTAGGTTCTTCCGCACATACTACGATAGTCGCGGCGCTTGCTATAAGGAAGACCAAGAATGCACCGAGGCTAATTATGAGAAGGTTTCTGATTTTGAAGTTCATACATCACACCGTAAGGAGTGTTCGCAATTCCAGCACGAAAAAAATAGGTAGTACATTATTGTGTTATTGTATTATTTTATTTTAATATAATACGTAGAGTCGTTAATATAAAACTTTCGAGTGATCGCATTCTTAGTAATCCGATATACGAATGAGTGTTAGCTAATCCATCCCAAAAACGGGATTCTACGGGCTAAATTAGTTTTACGTAGCTATATCACCTAAAAATCATTGTTTCATGACACTCAAGCACATGATGCACATGATGCACATGATGCACATGAAGTTTAAACCGTGATGGTAAGTTTTAGGCCCTGTTTTTCAAACATTTTCCACTCATCAAGTTGTTGCAACTTTATGGCCATATTTTGTGCTACTTCTCTTGGAGTTCCAGAATAATATTGCAGATTCAATAGCCTTTGAGGTGCTCCCTCGTTAAAATAAGGGACAATAACGTAAACCAAAATTGAAGGACTGTCGAATTTTAAAAACATACCTTCGTTAAGAGGCAATTTTCCCCCGAAAAGATCATTATATAAAGCCAGAATTGCGGTACGTATTAGTCCTAACTGTTCGCTTATCGTAATCTTGTTTAGTTCATTATTAGTATATGATCTTTTCGAATAAACAACGATTTCATTGTTTCTGCCAGGAACAGTTGATACAGAAAAGGCTTCTGTTTCAGCAAAATTGTATGCCTCTTGTGAAAGGAATTCAGGTTTCGTTTCCTTTCCTGGAGGAAGTAGGCTAACGCCTGGTTGGCAATGAGCATGTAATACTGTTGCTCCCATTCTATCATTTGTGAATAAGGTTAGCCAACTTTCCTTTAATGACGTCTCTGCATACGATTGTAACTCAGTTTTTAGGGCTGAATAACGCTCCCAGCAACTTAAGGCACAATAAAATAGATTTTCATTTTCAGTCATTGTAAAGTCATAACTTGTATTAACATGCCTTTTTAGGACTAAAATTTCTTGGATCATTTGCCATGGTTGAGGATTCGTAAGGAGTACAAATCCTCTTTTCATAAATTCTTTTTGTGTATCTATTGGAGCAGGTGATTTTTCATGATGATCAGCTACCTGAATTAAAAAGGATTCATCAGTTTCCACGATATCTAGATTACAAAATCGGCAACTTTTCTTGTTCAAGGTATTATTTAGTTCACTCCAAGTTTTAAACATGTTCAAAAAAGTCGAGGTCATTTTTCGTGGAGTATCATAGGCGCCTCTCTGTGAGGAAACAAGCACATTCTCAATTTTCTGGATACTACCAACCTTGATAACCTCTTTACCTTCGATGATACGAAGTAATGGAAGGTATTGTCTCATATCTGTCAGGCTTTACCCTCCTTTTAAGTTAAAATTGTTTCTTATCATTTGTTTTCCTTTCTTTAGCTTGGTGATAAATTGTGCTAGGTTTATATAGTTTGTTGGTAATAAAGTCTATGAGTACCTACGGGGCGTAGGGATGTTAAGCCTGTGGAGATAAGACCTCCGTAACCCGAAAGGGGATCGAGTCCGTCGAAGAAGCAGGAAGCCTCAAAGCTTTTGCATGAGGTAGCGCACCTTCAATAATCTGAAGAAGTGGGAGGTACTGGCTCTTATTTGTCAGGCGTTATCCTCCTCTTCCGCTAACTCCTCTCTTATAATTTCACTTAGCTGAACAATCAAATTCCATCGCATAAAAGATATTCTATGAAATCAAAAAAACTGCGCGGGATTGATTTTATCTTCTCCAGGAATTCGGGCCTTTTCAAAGTGTTCCTTAGGTTTATTGAGATCTCGTGTAGCATCAATGCCTACCTTTGTTGTGAGCAAGGCATTCTGATCTCCTGATGGATCTAAACTCGAACCCCGGCATTTTGGGAGAATAAAAACATCTTCATCGGCCTGCATTCTTGTACAGATAGCCCATTCTACATCATTAATATCGTAAACATTAATATCTTCATCAACTACAGTACAGATTTTTAGACTTGGATGAGCTGCAAATGCTGCAAATATAGCGTTCTTTGCATCTCCTTGTTTTTGTTTAGTTATGGATATTATAGCATGCAACCAGCCAGACCCACCCGCACTTAAATTGACTGCATGGACATCAGGAACAACATTTTTCACGTATTCATAAATTATTGCCTCTTTTGGAAAGCCCATTAATATTTTATGTTCCATACCACCCGGTAAGATTGTCTGAAACATTGCATCTTTCCTAAAAATCATATTGGTTATCTCTACGATTGGTTGCGAGCGAGTTTCATCGTAAGTACCAGTGATATCAGTAAATGGCCCCTCAACAGTTTCATCTTGATGAATATAACCCTCTAGGATGATTTCTGCATGACTTGGTACATCAATCTGAAGAGATGGTGTTGAAACCATTGTTAGTGCATCATTCATTAAAGCATTAGCAACACTCATTTCATCAAATTCAAAGGGGAGCGGTGTTGATGCACCAATATGCACCGCTGGGTGTAGCCCGATAACTATCGCAATCGGTAATGATTGGTTTGACTCTTTTGCTAGCTGGTAAAATTTATAGAGATTACGTGGCACTAATCGAATAGCAAGATGTCTTTTATCGATCACTAACATCCGATGAAATGAAGCATTTTGAACACCAGAAGTGGGACTCTTTGCAAAGACTAAAGACGCAGTTAGGTATGGTCCACGATCTTTCTCATAAAATGTAGGAATTGGCAATCGTGAGAGATCTGGTGCATATTGCATTCTATCTTCTAATAATGAGAAAGAAATTTTGTTTGGTGTACGGGGAGATTTCGTTGCATTTATTATAGTATCATGAAGGGATTTCATATCTTTTTTAAGCGCCATACATAGCGATTGTCTTGATGCACAAGTATTTCCAACTATCTTCATCTGAGTTGCATCAGTATTCTCAAAAATGATCGTAGATCCATCATCTAACTTTTTTAATAAAGCAGAAAGTTCATATTTGAGCGAAACAGGTTTATTGATCTTGATAAGACGTCCATTCGTTTCTTGCTCCCTTAAAAATGTACGTAAATCCATCTTTTTTTGCACTCTCCTATGAGAAACCTTTTCGATAAGTCCCCTATATATCTTTGAGTTTGGTAGTAGCAGTATCGAGACAGCCTTGAACAGTATTCATCACAGCTGCAATATCACAGTGCATCTGTGGTGTATAGTTCGCAGCTTTCGCAGAACTTGTCATCATAGTTTTGATGCCTAACTGCTCAAGATATGCAACGACGATGCATGTATCACAAATCACTTTAGCGCCCGAGTTTTCAATTGCTTTTACCTCTTGTTGTGCACTTTTCCTTATTTCCTGAGAAGTACAAATCCATAATTTTAAATCGGTTCTCACTTTTTTGTTCCACAGATACGCTGCAATCTCTTGTATTTCTTGAAGAGAACAATGTGGGCATCCTATGAAGATTAAATCTGGAATCTTATCCGTTGTTGAGAGTTTATTTAGTTCATTATTCAATTCATCTTTTGATACAGTTATTTTCTCGCTATATTCTTTTACATCAATTTCTTTAGCTTCAGGTGTTATTCCAAGCATATGAAACATAGCAACCATTCCAGTAGAAGCAAGTCCAGCACCTAAGTACTTTAATTGATTATTTGTGGCGGTTCGAATACCTTGAAAGATCGGGATATTGTCTCGAGCTAATCGTCCTACATAAGTGCCGAGCATTCCAAATTCAGCATATTCTTTAGGTGGGATTTCTACCTCAACTAGCAATTTAGGTTGACGCATTTCCGTGATATGTAATCCGTAATTTGCTGTCTTTCCAATAATTGCACTTGCTAATGCGCTTGGTCCGCCTTCACGATTGGTTCTTGCACCAATAACCGAATTTGTATAAACACACGCTGAGGATTCGGAAAATGCAATATGATCACCAAAAGACAGATCCTCAAAATAATAAGGTGTACAGCTTAATATGGGTTGAATGTTAAGACTTTCATACAAATGAATAATGAGTTTTTGCTTCTCAATGATAGTTTTCGAAAGAGACCAATTTTTATAATCGTGAAGATCAAAACCAACTGGATTAAGGGTAGCTTTTACGGAAGCTCGTGCACCATTTTTTACTAAATCCTCTAAAAACGCGATTGGTGCATCACCAATAGTCTTGTAGGACGCACCTGAGATATGTGCGGCAGTTATCGGAATAAGTTTATCTGCAGAAAAGATTTCTCCTAGTTTAACAACAATTTTCATTGCTAACTGGCGAGCGTAACCCTCTTCTCCATCAAGAATTCGTTCTTCTTCAGCAGTCAAAAACATATCTGGCCCTGCCTTTTAGTCTAAAATTTTAATAAGTCCCTGGTCTGCGTCAACTTCAACCGTCATTCCATCATGTAGTAGATCAATGTTGACATCAATAAGCATGGGTATCTCTCCAATAATTGCACCTACAACCACAACAGGATCGCCTATTCGATTAATTATGGCTTTTGGAGCTACATTATTCTTTGCAAGTGAATAAAGGACATAAGATCCAACAGTTGAGCCCTTCCCGTGTGGAAAAACAAGGATTGTGGCCTTAATAGATTTCCCTTCTAGACTATGATTACGAGCGATCACAATTCCCGTTTTTGGGTTAACGCCACCAAGAAATGAGATAGCTTCTGATGAAAATAAAACATCTCCTCTAACCTTTCCAGAAACCACAGATCTGCCTGTAACAGAAGATAATGGCATTTAGTTAGCCTCGAAGTTAAATTCAATACAATCTTTTAGATAATCAAGATCAAGAAATGTCCTTTCAAGACAATAAAAAGTTTAAGATTTTACCATTAGCTAAGCAAGAAAGTACCGCAGCTTCAGCGTGGTGATGAATGGCTGTAGTGTGTTCACTTTCATCACGTGCATCGAGGGGTCTCCCTAACGTTATATAGGTGGAATGAGGAAGGTATCAACAGCAAGAGCAATTGGAGGAATCACACGCACACTTGCAGACAAGGTGCATACTCCGATTGTATCACCGTCGTTAGTAGTACCTACGGGGCGTAGGGATGTTAAGCCTGTGGAGATAAGATTTCCGTAAGCCGCAAGGGGATCGAGTCCGTCGTAGAAGCAGGAAGCCTTGTGGCTTTAGCACGAGGTAGGTCATCATTAAGAACCGTACCGTCTTTGTCTATGCTGGTAGGTTCTAATAGCTCGCAATAAATCAATTTCTCTAAACTCAGGCCAGAAAACGTCTGCAAAGTACAATTCAGAATAAGCGCTTTGCCAAAGAAGGAAACCGCTAAGACGTTCTTCTCCTGAGGTCCTGATGATCAGATCTGGATCTGGTATTCCAGACGTGTATAAAAACTGTTCAACAGTTTTTTCATTGACCGCTCCAGGTTCAATTTGCCCTTGCTCTATAAGTGAAGCGATATTCTTAAACGCGTCCACTATTTCAGCTCGACCACCATAACCAATGGCAACATTAAGAAAGTGTTTATCATAATGCTTAGTAGCTTCTTCAGCCCTAATTATTGACTCTTGCACACTCTTTGGGAGTTCTTTTACACGTCCGATAGCTTTTACTCGTACTTCTCGTGAATGGATTTTTGGGTTAGTTAAAATTTCCTCAAACTTTTGGCTTGCTATCTTCATAATTTCAGCGACTTCTTGTAAAGATCGTGAAAAGTTTTCTGTCGAGAAAGAATAAATGGTTACAATCTTGACACCGGCCTCCCAACACCAATCAAGAACCGCATTTATCTTGGCAGCCCCAAACTGGTGACCCACCCATACATCTAGTCCCTTATCTCGCGCAAACCTTCGGTTGCCGTCTAGTATTATACCCAGATGTTGGGGTGTATCTTCTCCATTTTTGATCTGTCTTTTTAACCACGCTTTGTAAAGTTTGTAGATGGGAGAAATCAAATTCACTAGTACTCACCTTTTCACTATTGAAGTTTCTTATCTTTGAATATTGGTGAGAATGGACGGATATAGATGATATTCGTTGTAGAGAAGATGTTCTGACAAATAGATATAGATATTCATATAATCTATGAAATAAATGCACACCTACATCACTGGATGCACTCATAAAGATTTCCATTTTAGACGTTTAGGTGCTTTTAGTTAGGTGCACTATGCCTGATTCGCAAATATAATCCCTTTGCAGTTATATTGACTTTAGCTATATGAAATGCACTATTCCAAGTCAAATAATTCAGCAATGAATATTAAGTCCACTAATTCAATGAATGATAGATCACTGCATTTTTAAAGAAAGAAGATACTCGCATAGGTGAAACTATCGAGAAATCTTATATCAAAAGTCATATACAACGTTATGTTGAATGTACATATGTTGCTAGGAAGGTGACATTTTGAGTGTTCTTCGCAGAGTTGGAAGGGTACTTCGTAGAAAGAAAGATGTAAAAAAAGAGAAACTTGGTCTTTTGATCGATGGCTCTAATCTTCTTGTAGAAAATATTGAGGAAGATCTAGAAAAAATTGATGAAACTATTGCATCAATTGGTGATTTACGTATTGCGAAAGTAATTCTCGATCAACAGTTGCCAGATACCTATATTGACAAAATATTGAAGAAAGGATACCTACCAATTGTTGTACCTGGAGATATAGATGTCTACATGTCGATTGAAGCCATGGACTTAATTTACAGTGGTGAACTTGAAATAGTTGCTTTTTGGACATCTGACATTAATTTTCTTCCGATTTTCATTAAAGCAAAGGAATTAGGTAAGGAAACGGTCGTGCTTGGGAGAACAGAAGGGTTTAGTGAAACATTAGAAAATGCTGCAGATTATATCGTTGTCTTGTCAGAGGAAACTTTATTTACAGAATAGGAATCGATCATATTGACAAGATCTAGTGCAATGTGTATGCAGTAGCATTAATATTTTTCAAAATGAGACTTTTTTCAACAATATCTGTGGATATTGTTCTCTTAATATCTATAATTCAATAAAATCTTTGTTTTGGATATTAGATTCTTTATGTTTACTCCAAGAATCTGACAGTTTTTTATCAATAATCACGATATCTCCGACGGCAGTTACCCAATCATATGGGATTGAAACAACACGAGATTGCAATCTTTTTATGCGTCTATCGATTTTGACTAAAAGCGAAGCAACTTTATTCCTTTTTATATCAAATTTCAAGCTATTAACATGTCCAAGATACTTTCCTACAGAGGTATATACCTTTTTACCACGCACAGAAGAAACTCTTATATTCATCGTAAATCACCGAAGGTGACTCAGTCCTTCCGACAGAGAGAAGGAAGGTTGCAGGCAGTGTGATGAACCTTATAATTATTTATAAAATTGTGGGATTATAAAAACTATTCCAAACTTTATAACCTTACAATTAATTATAGAATGGTGAAATGGTTAATATAGCCCCACGTTTTATGATAATTATCAATCCTTCCGTTGGAAAGACCAGCCTTAAGGTTATCGGGCTGTGTGCTCGTCACCGAGTTCAACACATGCTTCATCAATACCGTTTTACGCAGTATCTCAGCAGTCTTGAAGGACGTTATCCCACTGTGCTCAAAGAAGTCATGGATCATCGACCATTTACGGTAAGGACTACTCTTTTTCAAACGAGGCTCTATAAACTCCCCGACGTGTGAGAGCACCCAATCGTAAACAGCTGGAAATGATTCCTTAAATCCTAGCCCTCTTCGAGCTATTACATAACTTGCTAAGTGGTGTACAGTCAAATTATGTAATCCTGAATAGATATATTTCCCGATAAGGGAAGTATATCCCGGAAATACCTTTCTGAAGGACACACCGCGCTTTTTACACTTTCGTTCTAGCAATTCGAAGGCGGTGATCTTTAAGTTGCTCAGTTTTCGATTGCGTTTCTTATTATAGGAAAATTCTTGCTCGAATTGTAAATCTTCAACCACAATACCTTTGCCTTTATTGATACAATAATTGACCACTTTATCCATCTTATAAGATATATAATCGTTACGTTTATCGGTTCGATAGTTGTGCAGGTTGCCGAACGAGATGCTATGATAGGAGAGTAACTTACCGTGCTGATCCACATTGGTTAACGCCACAAAATTATAATTAAAATCTAATCCAATCGCGCCATGTTCATAACCATGAAGGGGTGTTGGTTCTGAGATATCATAAGACACATGGGCAAAGTAGCGTACTTCTCCCTTAAAGAACTTTCTTTTTACGGTTACCGTGTATTTATCAGCATTAAGAATTTCTTGATACCATTTTTCCTGCACAGAATTTACGGACATCGGGATAAATATCCATTTGTGACCTTTTTGTTTGGAAAAGGTGCGTAACTTAACTGTTTTATCGGGTAATATTTTGATATTCCAGTTTTTTGCGCCTCTAGCTTTCACTCCAACACACCTGAAAGATGAATCCCGTCGTATCCTGAACTCTTCCCTAGTTATATTGCCGCGTATTCGGTCTCTGAATAATTTCTTTGTGCCAAATACTACGGGTTCGAGGTGCAAATGATGTAGTTTCGCCATTATCGATGATCTGCGGGCGTATAGCCCCTTCAACCGTTTGTCATGTGAACCCTTTTCTTTTATCTTGTTAATTTTCTTGTTTATGACTTTTAGCTGCTGTGTCATGTAGTTCCGTCGTTTCTCCAGCCATGTTTTTTGTGCTTCCAATTTCGCGATATTATCGATTAAGATGGTGTTGACATAAGGATTGTTGTGACATACACTCATCAAACACTGTTGTATAGTTTTAACTTCACCAAAGCGTGCTATCATGTAGTCCTCACCATGAAACAGCAGGTTATACCCAATCCGTTTCACCCGATTATAGATAGTGAAGATCTCGTGTAGTGCGGATTCCTGGTTTTTGTCGGGATAGATTCGAAATCTAAACGTTTGAATCATTGTGTTTCTTCCTTTCCTTCCCCTAACGTCTTTTTTTGGCGTTAGCAGAAAATTATTATACAATATTATATATGTAACTTCTGGTTTATATACTTTTTGACGTCAATAAAGGCGACATAATCTCAAACGTTTCTTTATGTTACATTCATAACATCTAGGTAATATTTTTAAACAGTATAGTCTATATAACTATTCAGGGAATGGAATATGAAACGCTCAATGCTTGAGATCGCAAAAATACTTTTTGACACGCTTGATGAAAATGGATCAAATCCATTTATTCGCACCAAAGAGATCGTTGAAAAAACCGGCATAAGTCATCGCTCTTTAAAGCCACTGGTCGAATTGATTCAGTTTATTCAAGAACAACAAACCCTCAAATTCATTCAACAATCGCCAAGAGTAACACTCTATTTTCTTGAGTAAGTGGGACATTTTTATAGGGAAAAAGTTAAATTGGGCGGTTCGGCGCCAACCAAGCCCACGAGGACTGCATTCACACAACCGTTTTAAAACGAAATCAAGTAAAACGACATAGATCACACAGCTTTTGAATAACCTTGAAAGTCGAAAACAAATCAGTGAAATTCAACACTAAAAAAGAAAAAGCAGTTCACATGATTTTAAAAGATTTTTTAATAGTTCTTATATTTTTAAAATGAGTTTTAAGCATTTTTGTAGTTTTTTAGATAGTGTAATGAATGCTGACAGCATTTTATACAATTTTTTCAGCGTTTTGACTTACCAATTTTTTTCCAACGATTGTGATGAAGTTTTCAATGTTTTCGATGAATTGTTTAACGCTTTCGAGGACATTTTTTCCTCTTTGTTAGAAAGTTTTTTACATCCGTTGACAAACAAACTACTTGCGTTCCTTCACTTTATTTATAAAGATTTGACGTTCGTTTATAAAGAAATGCGTTTTTTTCAACGCTGTGTCTAACGCTTTAGTTTATTTCAGTTCATTAAAGGAAAAAAGAAGGTTTTATCTCATTCTTAAAGGCAATCATTTATCGTTCTTACCTTAATTCATAATAATTACTCTTTACACAGTTTCAACGTTATATAAATACCTTTCAACGCTATGCTATAAGACAATGTTCTCATCAGGATTCATAACGACTACCGACTAACTAACCACAACATAATTCAAATAAACTGCCTGCAATAGATTTACTTGATTGTGAGTGAGATCACTTCGCGTGTTTAATTATAATGTATACAAACTTGTTGATTAATGTGTCTTCGTCATAGTCGTATATATTCACTTTTAATATTAGAAATTTTATCGATTCTACGTAACTTCATAATCATTCGAATAAAAAATTCTGTGATATGTAAAGTATTAACACCACTTCAGCAATTAATTGCTAAGTCATGATAAGTGTATAAAAAATATTCTTTGGAGATTGAACGTATGGTAACGGATTCTTCTCATGTTATTTATATCCTTGGAACTGCAGGAAGTGGAAAATCTGCCCTTACGATGAAATTATCAGAATGGTTGTATGATGCGGGATTGAATGTCGTTAGGCTCAACTTGGACCCTGGTGTACGTCAATTACCATATAACCCTGATGTCGATGTAAGAGAGTATGTAGACGTAGAACAGATCATCGAACAATATGGACTTGGACCGAACGGTGCACTCATCGCAGCGTCCGATATCTTGGTTACAAAAATCGACGAAATAAAAAACGAGATTGAGAGTTTCGATGCAGATTATATCATTGTGGATACTGTCGGTCAGATGGAGGTATTTGCCTACAGAAGTTCTGGTTTATTATTTGTAACCGCATTAAGTACTAAGAGCGTTGTAGTTCATTTAATCGATGCTTTGCTTGCGAAAACGCCTGCCAGTTTCGTATCAATGGTGCTTCTTGGCGCATCATTAAAGGTGCGTTTTCCAGTCCCCCATATTACCGTGCTCTCAAAGACAGACTTGATATCAGAAGATGAGATAGAACGGATTTGTAAATGGAGTAATCCAGAGTTTCTGGCGGATGCTTTGGAAATCGCAACGAGAGGACAGCAAAGAGAATTAAATGTAACGCTTCTCAATGCTCTCAAAATACAGGGATACATCGGGGAGGTAATCCCTGTATCTTCTGTAACGATGGATGGTATGAACGATCTCGCTGGTGGTCTGGAGCACATATTCGACAGTTATCGCTGGGATGCAGAAGAAAGTTATCGCTGGGAGTCGGAATAAAATATGCAGACCGAAGTGCTTTTTGATAGGCTGTTTCTTGTTGGTACTATTCATGTCAGTCCTGAGAGTATACGGCGAGTTCGTGATTTGATCCTTGAAGAAAAACCAGAAATTGTCGCAGTTGAACTTGATCAAGGGCGATATGAGGCATTATTAGAACAGCCTAAAGAAACCTTAAGTTTCGGTGAACTCCTATTATCTGCACGCCAAGGGAATTTTTCGACGAATTTAATGGTATTTTTATTACATCACCTTGAACAAGGGCTTGGCGAAGAATTTGGTGTCATCCCAGGTGAAGAAATGCTTGTTGCTATCAAATCAGCCAAGGAAATTGGTTCAAAAATCTTTTTTGTTGATCAACCACTTCCGATTACCCTTCAACGTTTTCAATCAGTAGGTCTTGAGAAGAATCGATTGATAATAGAACTCGTAAAGGGTATCCTTGGGGCTGAGAAAGATATCCGTCATTCTCTTTTAGACTTGGAGACAAATCCGAATGACATCCTTCAAGAGTTTATGGGCACTCTGCATAAAAAATTTCCAGGTATTTCAAGAATCTTAATTCATGAACGAGATGTCTATATCGCGAATCGTATAATTTCACTGCTTAAAACATTCCCTGAAAAGAAAATAGTCGCTATAATTGGGCTAGGGCATCTTAATGGAATTAAGAAACGAATAAACGCACATTTTTCGAAACAACACGAACAGAACATATAAAAATGAAACGCTGTGAGTTTTGCGATAATAAGAGAAGATATTATGACTGAAGTTGACTTCACGAAAGCTACGCAAATCCTAACAATCGCCACTGGTGCTTTATTTATAAGCTGGATTACAACCTTCTTTTATTATCCAGAAAGCCCAGGTATTATCTTCACGTTGATACCAACCTTTTTGGCAGTTATTGCAACATATGCTGCAGCAACAGATGATATGGATATGTCAGTATTTCATACTAGATATTTACAACTCTCACGATATCTGGGTGAAACGTCAGCTGCATCCACTTTGAGTCTCATGGCATTCGGCTTTGTTGTTTTAGATGTTTTCATATGGAGTGTAGTCTATAGTCAGTCTCGATTTAATCTTATGGACACAATTGCTTTGATATTGGCCATTATTGGAGGATGATTTGTTTCATTCGGAGGTATTATTGCGCACAAAGAATGGAATACGTAAATAACATAATTATGCAATGTTTAATTAAAGGAGTCATAAAAGATGCATGAACTCAGTTTAGCTGTTTCCATCATCGAAACTGTTCTTAAGGCTGCAAAGGAATATGATGCGAAGAAAATCTTAGAAATTAACGTGGAGATTGGCGATCTGACAGTTGTCAGCGAAGATCGTCTGAGATTTACACTAGAAATTACTTCGAAAGATACCATCGCGGAAGATGCTAAGATTAATATTACGAGAATGCCAGGAAGAATTCGTTGCAAGAAATGCGGTTATGAAGGAGAGAGCCCTTCAATAGAAGATGACCCCCTACAAAACCTTCTTATGTCATCTTTAAAATGTCCCAAGTGTGGCGATACCCACACTGAAATTATTGGCGGGCGAGAACTGGGTGTAAAAGATATCATAGCATCAAAATGAATAGCTTAAACTTAAAAAATCTTGTATTAAAAATATAAGAGCTATGATTTTAATTTATAAATAACATAATCATTGAGGAGTTTTCATGAAAGACGATGCTTATACAATTTGGCCGGCTTACATTAATGCCTTAAAAACAAGAAATCAAGGGCGTAAAATCTCACGGAAGATTGCGGTTGAGAACCCGACAGTTCGGGAAATATATCTTGTTGCTCAAGCATTCAAATATGAGCCTATCGTAAACTCTTCCGCATATTACTCCAGGGCATGGTGGGAAGATCCAGGTTATGTAAAAATCAGTAAGAAGGATACAAAGAGCAAAGCACTCCAAAAGATTGCACTTGGTATTAAAAAATTGAGAACTCGCATTCAAGAAAAGAAATCTCGTTCTAAGAAATAAGCCTAACTTAAATTCTTTTGACTGAGTATGTTTATCTTACAAAAAAAACGTCTTTTTACCTTAACGTGGAATAGTAGTGTCCACTGTCTCAATTTCTTCATCAGTTAACCCATAGAGTTTGTAAACGACTTGGTCAATGAGTTCATCAACTAATTTGAGTTTATTTATCAGGGGGGAAAGTATCGCAAGGTTTTTTTCAAACACTTTCCTTAGACTATCTTGAACTGCCCTATCTGAGAGTATTATGGGAAGTTGAGCTTGATTTTTTCCCAGAACGTCTAGAAACTCATTACAATCAAGATCATAATAAAATATCAACTTCTTTTTGTGGGTCATATTCTCAATTTTCGTATCTAGTTCCTTTTCGAACCATTCGATGAATTCTGTAATTACTTCATTTTTCTGTTTGTTCAGCTCTATTATCTGTTCAGCTAAATAAATTAAGATGTCATAAATAATGTCACTTTCTTCATTTTCGATGATTAGATCACCCTTTTTGTCTTTTGGTAGACGATCTTCGATGAAATCGCTGATTATGTTGTAATCTTTAGTTACTAGATATTTTTGATAGAGTTTTTTTGCTTCTTCAAAAAGAGCCTTACGGGTGTTTGTTGCTGTGGAAAAATTGATGCGGCGAATGGGAATGCGTGAAATTTGAGGGGGACCGATACGAAGATATCCCCCGTGCAATGACAATGATTCAAAAAGTTCTCTATAAACAAAACTAATCAGTTTGCTATTAATACACGCTGTTAGAAATTTCAAGTCTAAATCCTTTGGGAGCACGAGAATAGTTGATTTTCCAGCCACCAGATAGCCTAGGTCGTATATTGCTTCAAGTCTTAGTGTCATTCCAGCAATAATGATTTTTTGAGAAGTTGATTCATTTAATCTCTTTTCTGAGATATTTCTAAGATCGCTACGTCTGACAATAGGTTTGCGATAATTTGTTTTAATATATCTTGTTGGTAGAATTCCCCAAAGTACATTATAACGATCTATGGTTCCTGTGTTTATAAACGCTAAATTGCTTTGATCAAATTCGCTTTCTGCGGTTTCCTTTAAAATTTCTTTTATTTTATACGCCTCTGAAACAGAGGCAGCTCCAACAATTTTACCATGTTGAAAAAGAGCATTAGAAATGTTCAAAACTTTTTGAATAAATGGAAAGTTTTCTCTAACTAAAGGAGACCACAAACCTTTTGGAAGTCCCCTAAACGTTTCCACAGTAATTTGGTTTTCAAAGGATAATTTGAGTTCGTTTTCTTCTGACTCTTCAATAATCTCTACTTGGATAATATCATTGCTCTTAGGAAATGATTTTTGTAAAACAATCACAATGGGATACACACTTGTATCTGACTCAAAAACTTTCGTTCTTGAATAATCACTTATCCTCTTGAGAGCATATTTTTCAAGTATTTTCTGTGTTTCTAAGCTATACTCAGCAGCGAGAAGCTTATTTGGGATAATATAGCTAAAATATCCATCTTTCTTAGTATGTGTAATTCCCTTTTCGATAAATACACAGAATAGATCCCAATTGCCAGACGCACTTACATATTGTTTTGCACAATAACGTCTGATATTGGGACTCATCTTCGTCATTGTCTCAGAATCGATATAAGGCGGATTACCTATAACAATGTCAAAACCTGAATCACCCTCGCTTAAAGTGATTCCCTCTTGATCGAAAAAAACATACCAAAACTCAAGAGCCCAATATAATGGAATTGTATCCTCCAAAATATCTGAAGTTAAATTCAGATTTTCAAGATATCTTTGGAAATATTCATCTAGTTCTTTTCTTAGACTTGATTTAACGCATTCTATGTCTACTAGAGGTCTCTGATTTTCAAAATTAGCAAGATATGAATTCCTTACCTCAAAAAGTTGGCGGATCTCTAATTTCTTTTGTTTTAGATGTTTAATAATATGTTCATTAGGAGGCCCTACAACAGTATTAGCATGTATAAAATTCAATTCCAAATAAGAAAACTGATGACCACCTTCTCTTAGACTTTCTTCCAATCCAGGTTGTGATGAAGCTAGTTTTATAGTTTCTAGCAAGATACTGATCTTGGCTATATTGAGAGCAGTTTTATCCAATTCAATTCCAAATAGGTGTCTTATAGGAATACTGAATATTAGTTTGTGTTCGTCTTGTGTTCCAAAAATATTTCTCATTTCATTAATTTTTGAAATTTTTATTTCCACTTCACCAGATTCATGTTTGTAGCCTCTGCGTGAATAATATCTCGTCTCAAGTTGAGAAAATAATTGATTAAGCATCGAGTATTTCTTTTCTATTACTCGAAAAACTTCAATGAGAAAAGCTCCTGAACCACAGGAAGGATCTAAGACTTTTAATGATACAAATTTATGAAGTAATCTTGTTATTTCTTCGAAGTTTTTTTCATTCATCTGAAATTCTATTTCTGTGAGATATTGATCAAATGCCTCGCCTACAGTGTTCTCAACGATAAATTCCACAATACGTGAAGGAGTATAATAGATACCCTTATCGTGACGTATCTCAGCAAGGCAGTTTTCATAGACTTTTCCGATGATATTTTCATTGATATGTTGATAATTATATTGTGTTATACCCTTGCTAGATGAATCTTGGCTATCTTTAAGACCCAGAACTAATTGTAGGTTTTGATAGAAGATTGCAATATTATCTTCGTTCTCATCAATATATTCAAGAATGTTTAGTTTAAACAGATCACGATGAAAATATTCCCTGAATAGTACATCAATTTGTTCAAAAAACTTCTTTAATACAGTAAGTTTGCCGTTCGAATACAATTTTTTATTGAAGGAATCCCACGAATTCTTAAGCCATTGGGGATCAATAATGCCAAAATCCGCTAATGTTTGGATAGAAATGAGTTTAGTGATTAAAAAGACGATAAATTCAGTTTTAGTTTTTCGATCAGTGACAAAAGTAACCTTTGAAATGAATCTTATCCATGCTTTAAGGCTTTTGACGACTTCATAGTTGAGTTGATTGTACACCAGTTTTTCACCAAGCTTTTGGATAAACTTGCAATAACTATTCATAACATAATTATTTAAGGTAGTTTAATTCTACAAATTAGCGAGGGTTGAACTGTGCAACAAAAGCGTATACGTGTATACTTAAAGGATATTCCTCTCAAAGAGGCACTCCTTCATCCAAATCTTATGGAAGAACTTGGGATAGCCGAAGATGATGAAATAGAACTTGTTGTTACAAAAAAGAAACGTTTTAACTTCACAGCTAAAGGCAATAATGATACTCCAGAAATGGAAGTATGGGTAAACGAAGAGGGTATGAAAAGTAGTGGAGTTTCTGATAATTCAATTGCTACCGTTCGAAAATATATCCCAAAACCGTAGTATGAATGGCATTAACTACTATTAATTTTTAGAATTAAAAGGGCTGAAAATGTTTTATTATTGGAATTAGGCCATTAGAGTTGTTTTATATTGCTCCGCAAGAAGATCCCCCAACAAGTTGGGTGGAAGTATGAATTGCGTGTTTTACTTTTTTCACTTTCACAGCAGTGTCCCCAACTTTAAATAGGTTTTTACGGATAGTAACTCTATTGAAATGGCTATCAGGGGAACACAGGGAGAAGTGTGATGAAACGGACGTACAAATTTCGCTTGTATCCAACCACACAACAACAGACTACATTAACTCAATGGCTTACAACCTGTCGTCTGTTGTATAATACCGCTCTGGCAGCGCGATTTTAAGCCGATCAACCCACTATGAAGCATCACGCTCATCATCATCATTATCATCATCAGGGCAGGAACTGCCCGTTGAGCCTGGTTGACATGTCCCGCTGGGGAATGGATGATTCAGGAAGCCACCCTACATGTAGGGTGGTAGTTCACCCCTTTACAACACCCATAGGACGTAATTTGCACACAAAAGATGCGATCCCTACGTCATTAGAGACTTTCGCCACTTGATTAATATCTTTATACGCCCCTGGTGCCTCTTCTGCGATTCCTTTTTTAGTTGCGGCATATACAAATATTCCTCTCTGCCTTAAATCACTAGCAACGTTCTCTCCGCGATATCTTTTTAGTGCCTGATGTCTGCTCATAAATCGTCCAGCGCCATGTGCAGTACTACCGAAACTATATTCCATTGCAGTATCTTGTCCACAAAGTAGATATGAGGCCGTACCCATCGAGCCAGGTAGAAGTACTGGCTGGCCAATATGTTTATAATCTTGCGGAAGATCTGGATGTTCTGCTGGAAAGGCTCGTGTTGCACCTTTTCGATGAACAAACAGTGATTTTGTTTTACCATCAATGACATGACGTTCCTGTTTGCAAATATTATGTGCTACATCATAAATAAGTTGAAGTCCAAGTTCTTCTGGGTCTGCTTTGTACCATTTATCAAACCCTTCTCTTACCCAATGGGTGATGAACTGTCTATTTGCCCAAGCAAAGTTAGCTGCGCATGCCATCGCGGCAAAATAATCTTCGCCTTCTCTACTAGTGCCAGGTGCACATGCTAACTCCCGATCCGGGAGCTGGATATTATACTTTCTCACAGCACGTTCCATAACACGAAGATAATCTGAACAAACTTGGTGTCCAAATCCACGTGAACCTGTATGAATCATTACTGTAACCTGTCCTTCATTAGTTATACCAAAAGCTTTAGCAATGCGTTCATCATAGATTTTCTCTACATATTGAAGTTCAAGGAAATGATTTCCACTACCTAATGTACCTAATTGAGGTTGTCCACGACTTTTTGCTTTTTCACTAATCTTGTCAGGATTTGCGTGTTCAAGAGATCCTTGGCTTTCACAATGACTTGCATCTATACGCCATCCATATCCTTGCTCAACAGCCCATTTTACTCCCCCAAGTAATGCCTCATCTAATTCTCCTTTTGAAAAACGTCTTTGTCCCGTCCTCCCAACACCAGAGGGGACTGTCCTAAAGAGTGTTGATAAGAGGTCATCTAACTTAGGCTCGACTTCCTTTCTTTCAAGAGTCGTCCAAAGTAGACGTACACCACAGTTAATATCATAGCCAACGCCTCCAGGGGAAATAACGCCTCCTTCATTTACGTCAGTAGCACCCACACCACCAATAGGAAAGCCGTAGCCCTGATGACCATCGGGCAAGGTAATCGCAAACTTTTGTATCCCTGGTAGATGCGCTACATTTACGCACTGTGTAAGTGTAAGATCACCCTTCATCTTTTCTAGAAGTTCAGGACTAGCATAAACTCTTCCTGGAACTCTCATCCCTTGTTTATGTGTGATAGGGATTTCGTAAATGTTTTCCGAAATCTGGTTTAGTGGACCTTGATATGGCATTTCATAACCTCGCTTAAATTCAATACTTACAATAAATCTTATTCAAGCATTAAAAAACTCTTTATTTGAGTCCTCCAATTTTCTGGGGAGAACTGTTCATATACCAAACATTCTTTTTTATGAGAAGCGTGACCTTATATAAGCCTTCTGTTGATGGCTAGAGCCCCTATAAGGTTCAAAGCACATCTGAGTGAAACGTATATAATTACTTATGAATTTCAGTTGAAATCAAATGAGTTATTAAATGTCGAAGAAGAACAAATAAGGGATGCATATCAAACAAGAATGATAAATGCGTAAATTATCACGCCTAAAGAAGTGAAGTTCCTCAAGGTGTTGTTATGAGTTATAATATATTGGATCATACAGCTGATGTAAAATTTGAAGTAATCGGAAGTTCACTTGAAGAGACTTTTGAAGTTGCTGGACAAGCATTAATAGAGATTATGACCGATATATCAAAGGTAGAGGCGAAAGAGAAGAGATCAGTTACTGTAACTGGCGAGGATCTTTATGCTCTTTTATATGAATGGCTAGAAGCATTGATTGTCTTGTTCGACGCGGATGGCTTAGTATTTTCAAAGTTTAAAGTGCACAAAATAGAACTAAAAAATACTGAATGGTATCTTACAGGTGACGTTTGGGGTGAAGCGTTCGATATAGACAAACATCCACAAGGAACAGAAGTTAAGGCAATCACCTACGCTGAGATGCAAATACAAAAAAAAGAGTCGCATGTTCGTTTGCAATTTGTTTTGGATATTTAACCCAATTCTAATTGACATTTGAATATTTTGATTGAGAAAAATTCTCTTAAAGCAAAAGTAATTTTATCACTCTTCTATTAACATATATCTGTAATGTGGAATGTATGTCTTTGAGAAGATAAAAAATCTATAACAGGAGCCGACAAAAGAGCAACTAGGAGGAATAAGAATTTCAAAATTAGATCCTTGGGGAACGACATCAATAAGTGATTATGCGAAATTGATTGAAGAATTCGGAATTGAGCCTTTCTCTGAAGAATTGGTTAAACAAATTCCAAGACCTAATAAATTCATGCGACGTGGTATCAATTTTGGACATCGTGGATTCGATGTCATCTTAGACGCCATATTAAATAGAAAGCCCTTTGCGGTAATGAGTGGTATTAAGCCAACTGGCGCGTTTCATTTAGGTTCTTTGATGACAGCAAGCGAGATTGTTTATTATCAGAAGGAACATGGCGCTATGGCATTCTACGGTATAGCAGACATAGAGAGCCTGATGGATAATCAATTGCCTTACGATGAAGGGCTAAAGTATGCCATTGATAACACAGCAGATATTTTAGCACTTGGATTTAATCCAGATCCGAAAAAAGGTTACATCTGGCGACAATCAGCAGAAAAACGCGTGACTGACATCGCGTTTTTAGCGGGTTCAAAGGTTACAACCAATCAAATGCTTGCAATCTATGGTGAGCGAATTACTTTTGGTCTATATATGAGTGCATTAGTCCAAATAGGAGACATCCTTTTACCTGAAACAGAGGGGTTTGGCGGTCCAAAGCCTGTCGTTGTACCAGTAGGTGCAGACCAAGATCCACATTTAAGAGTAACAAGAGAAGTTGCACGAAAATTAAAAAATCAATTTGGCTTCGTTGAACCCAGCGCCACATATCATAAAATCATGCCTGGACTAGATGGTTCGGAGAAGATGAGTAAACGAAATCCAATGAGTTATTTCGACTTAAGTGAAGATCTTGAGGATATCAGAAACAAACTTATGAACGCTTTTACTGGAGGACGTGTAACAGCAGAAGAGCAAAGACGTTTAGGCGGTCAAACAGAAATATGTATGATTTATTTGCTAGCTATGTATCTGTTTGTGGAAGATGACACAATAATGCAGCAAATTTATAAAGAATGTGTTAACGGAGAGATTCTATGCGGCCCCTGTAAAGAGCGTGTGTGTGAATTCGTGCTGAGTTGGATCAAAGAGCACCGCAAAATAAAAGAGAAAAAGATTGATCTTGCAAGAAAGCTCCTTGAAGCTGAATAAGTTTCTACTAAAGACGTTGTTGTAAGATTCACCATAGCCAAGGTCTACCTGGATCCACTATTTTTTCCCTCAGTTTATTTTTTGGTTATTTAATGCTCTAAAAGATTTCTTTCTGAAAATTTATTTAAATAAAACACTTTTATGCTACTAAGAGTCTTTTTAAAAAGAAAATATGTTGTTTTAATAACAAATAGCAGTATGGGTATTAGCAAATCCTATTTTTAAATGAGATCTCGAAAACAAGGTATCATTAGAAAATTTTATAAAAGATGGCAGTAATACTTGCCTCACAAGATGATGTGATAATATGATAACAAAGAGGTTGACTTCCATTTCTTCAACACTATTTGTTTTAAGTAGTTTGTCGTCATCCTCGTCGTCGTCGTCGTCGTCGTGTTAATCACAATTAAATTCACGTTTAGTATCCGCTTTTTTTGTGATTTTATAAAACAAAAAGGTGAATCGTTTAATGAAACCTGAAGTTCATTTATTCGGAATGGAAGTTGATCGCCCCGCACAATTGGAAAAGAAAAACGCCGTATATATTATTATAGATGTTATCCGTGCAGGTACTATGATTACCTGTAGTTTAGCGGCAGGAGCAAAAGGAGTATATGCAGCCCCAGATCTTGATACAGTATGGCTTTTGAAAGATCGCATTGAAAACTGTATCTTAGCTGGAGAAAGGGACTATAAAAAGGTGCCAGGATTTGATCATGGCAATTCACCCAATGAAATCTTAGAAAATTCAGTTTCTCAAAAATTTGTCGTCCTTACGACCTCCAACGGAACTCGAATAATTCATAGTGTGGGAAATTCTGATCATATACTGGTCGGTGGTTTTTTAAATGCCTCTGCAGTGTCTGCAGCAGCATATAACATAGCAAAGCGAATGAATTTGGATATAATACTTATAGCATGTGGTCCAATAGAGGAATGCGAAGATTGGCTCGCCGCAGGATTTATAGCTTCTAAATTGAGCGAGGCGGGATGCATTCTTGATGAAGATGCAAAATTATCATTGGAAAGTTATGAGAGAAATAAAGACAATCTTATTAACATAATAAAAAATTCCGCTGAAGGCGCCAAATTAAAACGCTTGGGATATGAAGGGGATATAGATCTTTGTCTCCAGGTAGATCGGTATGTACTTGTTCCTAAAGTCCTATTTAAAGAATCTAACGCATATCTTTTTCAGGATGTTGCAAATGCCCTACACTAACGGGTCCTTTTAGATGAGTAGATCTTCATCCAAATCTTTATTTCTAAATACCCCCTTAATAACTATATTACATTTGACCAATAAAAGTGGTTGACTTTTTATATTAACTCATTAATGTTTTATACGAAGCCATTTAAAGTAATAATGGAGGCTGCTTATTTAATGAACATTACATTTCAAGGAGGAGCGCAAGAGGTAGGTAGATCGTGTATCTTTGTGGAAAGTAAAGATACAAAGTTAGTTCTTGATGCAGGTGTGCATCTAGGTGCTTCTGATGAAGGGAGATACCCTCTTCCGCTACCTGATACTCCTGACGCTGTGATCTTAACACATGCACATTTAGATCACTCTGGATACGCTCCTGCACTCATAAAACGATACAAGTGTCCGATTTATGCCACGCCTGTGACACAAGATATGACTGAACTGCTAGTTTTCGATTATCTTCGTCTTTCTAGAGCTCATGAAGAAAGTCCATATGAGGCAGAAGATGTTCAAGCTATGAGATCTCATGCCGTTGATGTCCGATTCAGAGTACCTTTAGATGTATCGAATGCACAAATGATCTTATATCGTTCAGGGCATCTTTTAGGGAGCGCCATGGTTTGGCTAGAAATAGATGGACACACTGTTCTTTACACTGGTGATGTAAACGCGCGCCATACAAGAACACTTCACCAAGCTGATAGCACCTTACCAACAGAGACTGTGATTATTGAATCTACTTATGGTGACCCTAATGATCGTTTACCCAATCTTAAAAAGACCGAAAAAGAATTTGCACTCGCTGTTAAGAACACATTAAAGAGGCAAGGAAAAGTCATTATTCCAGCTTTTGCGGCAGGGCGAGCTCAACAGGCGATGCTCTCCATCGAGGCCTACATGAGAAGCGGATTCTTACCTGAAGTGCCAGTTTATATCGATGGAATGGTAAGAAAAATGAACGAAATCTACAAGTTATATTGGCTATATCTTCGTCCTGAAATTCGCCGACAAATAAGATATACTAAGAGGTCACCGTGGGAATCTGAGATCTTTCATGAAGTGACTTCCTCTGAACGAGACGAGTTTATTAACACTAAACAACCTGCTATTGTTATCACAACAAGTGGGATGGTGCAAGGCGGTCCGGTAATACGCTATCTCAAAGAGTTAGGAGATGATGAACGAAACCTCATTTGTCTTACCGGATACATGGTAAAAGGAACGCGAGGTCGTCAACTTCAAGAAGGCGAACGTGTATTAGAAATCGATGATGAAAAGGTCGAAATAAATGCGAAAGTGTATCACTTTGAATTTAGTGCACATGCCGATCAGGCTGGGCTCATGCGCATTCTTTCAGAGATAGAAGGCCTGAAAAGGGTTATAGTGGTACATGGCGAGAAAGAAAAGGCGTTTGCTTTCAGTAAAAGAGTTCAGGAACTAAAGGAGGGTGTTGAAACATTTGTTCCTCGTGTTGGAGAAACTATCGAGATTTGATAAAGGAAGACCATTTATTGAAATCTTTAAACTCTTGTTTAAATAGAGGAATTTTTTAGTCTTCTTTATCTTTTGTGTTTTCTTCTTTCTTCTGTATGACTAATTGATTAAGATAATCAACGTCTGTTTTTAAAGATGCAATTGCGTCAGCTAAAAATCCAAATGAGAAAAATTGAATGCCTGCAACAAGTAAGAGAACTGTAAGGAACAGAAGTGGCCGTGTGCCTATACCGCCTTCAAGAAGCCAGAGATATATAAGATATACTCCGGAAATAAGGCCGAGGAGGAATATAAGTGCGCCAAGCACGCCGAACAGTGACATGGGGCGCTCCATAAACATGAATTGAAGTTTTAAACTCATCAAATCCACAAATCCTGTAAATAGTCGACTAGTTCGGTATCTAGACTTTCCATACGGGCGAGGGGCATGTTGAACTACTACTTCGCCTATACGAAACCCGTGATGCTTTGCAAGGGCCAGTATATAACGATGATATCCTTTTCTTAATCTGAAGGATTCTAATACCTCCCGTTTTATACCTTTGATCCCACAGTTATAATCATGAACCTTTAGTCCGAAGAGAGAACTTGCAAAGGAATTATAGAGACGAGATGCCGCCCTTCTGGACAAAGGATCTTTTCGCTCCTTTCTCCAGCCATTAACAATATCTAATTTTTTCTGAGTCATTTCTGAAAGGATTGCTGGAATGTCTTCAGGAAAGAATTGCAGATCTGCATCTAATAGAATTATGATGTTTCCTTTAGAATGGTAAAAACCGTTCATTATGGCTGCAGATTTTCCTTTTGTTGTTGAATGATGATACGCCTTCACCCATGGAATTTCTTGACTCAATTGATCAATTATTGACCCCGTTTCGTCTGTACTTCCATCATCTATAAAGATAAGTTCGCATTGAATATTTTGTAGGCCAGCAATAGTCTTTTCAACACGTTCTGTAAGAGAACGCAAAGTATTTTCTTCGTTTAAGCAAGGAACAAGGATAGAGACGAGGGGGCTCATAGATGGTTTAGTGCTTTCTACCGTTCCTTTCATAATAGACATCTCTTACAGAGCATAGTGTCCATCCACCCACGATACGAACCTGAGTGGAGTCCCCGCTAGGACGGTTGAGCGGGATACCTGCCGCCATATAGGGTGCAGGCCTTGTGCGAAGGAAACAGTGATTCGCTGTCAGCCTTCCCGCAGAATCAACAGTTTACGGGAGTGCCGGGCTGAAGGCCGTGAAGTGGTCCCGGGGCGCATTTTTAAACCGCCAGGTACCTCACCTTACCATCGATTCTCACTTATAGAGTGGAGGCGTTGCTTTATAAACACAACGCCTCACACATGCCAAACAAAAACCCTTGCTCGCGAAAGAACCGTCTATAGTTGTCTATAGTTGTATATTAAATCAATAACTGTTAACTACCCTTTTTAAACTCTTGCCAATTAAGGATGTAGAGAATCCAACTCGTACATTACGAAATGATGATTATTCTACTGCAAAGTGAGTTAACGAAAGATATTAAAGGATGAAAAAGAAGTTTCAGAGAGTTCTTGTTGAATGTTCTCTAAGGAGTCTTCAGTAAAAATGCCAAAGAAAGTTTATCTTGGTCCTCTTCTGCTATATTGGTGTTTTCAGTGTAATCTACCTATCTTGGAAATGGAAAACTGCACTCTATGTGGAAGTCCTACTATAAAATGCAAAATCACACCTCCGGGGGATACACGTCCTGCGTTTGCTCATGATATCGAATTAATTCGGCAAACTATAGATTTTCAGTATGGTGCAGGTGTAGGACAAAAATTGATTCCTGACAAGAAACTCGTTGTGCTCAATAAGGCACCTGCACTTGACAGAAGGAACGAAATAATTCTTGATGGAGTCATTATCGGTGCACTTTATTTCGACATACAGCATCAAAGATGGAAGTTTTTGCCTAAAGTTGAAGGAGCAAGGCGGCTATGGCTTGCTGGATGTAATAAGTGGGTAAAAATATACGAAGGAGCAGTTGATCCTCTCCTTAAGGGCGCAAGTCTTCTTGCACCTGGTGTAAAGGATTGTGATCCCTCTATTCAACCTGGAAATGATGTGTTGATAATAACTCCATCCGACGAGGTTTTGGGTGTAGGTGTAGCGAAATTCTCAGGAGAGAGTATTCTTGCTACAAAGAGAGGTATGGTCGTAAAAATAAAGCACCGTGAACCCCCAACTCCTCCAACTATTCATCATGACGGACAAACATGGGATCTGGCAGTACAGGCAAACGTACAGATTCTAAACTCAAGATCAGAAGAAGCCATACAATTTATGAGATCCCTAGCTAAGAGTTACAGAAAACCTAAAGCAGTAGCTTATAGCGGTGGTAAGGATAGTTTATGTCTTCTATTATTGGCATTAGAGGCTTTAGAAGATCAATTTGATGTATTTTTTGCTGACACGGGAATAGAGTTCCCTGAAACAATAGAAAATGTGTTTACTACTATGAAAGACCTAGGAATAGAAAACCGATTAATTTACAAAAAGACCGAAGCTGATTGGGAGGCAATGCTTGAAAAATTTGGTCCTCCAGCGCGAGATTTTCGATGGTGCTGCAAACTCTTAAAACTATCTCCCACTGCGCAGATCATTAGAGAACATTATCCAGAAGGAGTAGTAACCTTTCTCGGCGTCAGACGATACGAATCTCAGCCACGTGCAAAAGAGCATAGAGTATGGAAGAATCCCTTTGTGCCAGGACAAATCGGTGGTTCACCGATCAAAAATTGGACCGCCCTTCATGTTTGGCTCTATCTACTTATGAAAAATGCGGTTGCTAATCCTCTCTATTACAAAGGATTTGAGCGAATTGGATGCATTTATTGCCCTGCTATGAAACTTTCTGAGTTACATGACATTAAAGAAACCCATGAACATCTTTATAGATTTTGGATAGATTTTTTAACGAACTGGGCGAAATCAAAAGGATATGCAGAAGAATGGGCAACTTACGGATTTTGGAGATGGCGAGCACTCGCAAAAGGTCAGATACAAGTAGCAAAACAAATGGGCTTACAAACTAATGAGCTTGAATCTATTATACACATGCAACCTACCCGTTATGTGATAAAAGAGAAATTTCGCTCTCATAATGATGACTTTTATACAATGGAAGGACGATTTCCATACCCATTAGATATTCAGCGGATAGAAAACCTCCTCAATATTCTAGGAAAGAGTTGGACAAATGAAGCGTTTGACCAAGTTAATATGCAAATAAACGAGTCGTCTGTTACCATATTTGCTGATGGAACTTTCAAAGTGAGCACGTCGCATCTAAAAGCGGGAAAGAAGTTGATAAAAAATCTTGCAAAGATTTTTGCAAGAGCTCAGAAATGTGTCGGATGTGGCTTTTGTGAGATGTTTTGTCCTCAAGGAGCAACAACTCTTGATGTGCAACATAATTATCCGATAATCGATGAAAAAAAGTGTATAAACTGTACTCAATGTTTAGATACCTGTCCTTCCCTTTTACTTTTCTCAGAAAAACCATTAGTCAAAAAAGATCGAATAGAGAAGGTTTCACCTCCCGTATAAAAAAGAGTTATAATACAATCCAGTTATTCTAGTCTAGTATTCTTATAGTGGGCGCGACACGAATGTATGAAGAACTTATTCCTGAAAGCGTGAAAAAAAACCTTCTTAAACAAAAATATCATATCGTAGGACGCCATAGCGCAGTAAAAACTTGCCGCTGGTTACGTAAAAGTTTGGTAGGAAACACTGTCTGCTATAAGTCTAAATTCTATGGAATTCAAACACATAGATGCTTGCAAATGACATGTGCTTTGAATTTTTGTACACAACAATGTCTATACTGTTGGCGCTATTATGATAGTTCAATAGATAGAACAAAGATGACAGATATAAAAGTTGATAATCCTAAGGAAATCATTCAAGGTGCACTTATTGAACAAAAACGTCTTTTAAGTGGCTATAATCCAAAAGCGCATAAAAAAGTCGACCCTAAGAAATATAACGAAGCACTCTCTCCAAGACATGTTGCTATCAGTCTTTCCGGAGAACCTACTTTATACCCCCGACTGGGCGAGTTAATTGAGGAATTTCACCGAATGGACTTCACTACCTTCTTAGTTACAAATGGTACGGTTCCAGAGCGGCTATATGAGATAACAGAACCTACCCAATTATATGTATCGGTTTCTGCGCCCACTGAAGAGATTTATAGACGACTTTGCAGACCTCAAATCCATGACGGATGGCAAAAACTTAATGAAACATTGGAAATGCTTCATAGTTTCAGCTGTCCGACTGTGCTTCGATTGACGCTAGTAAAGCAACACAACTTAGAGCATGTAGAGGACTATGCAAAGTTAATTACAAAAGCTGAAAGCGTATACATAGAGCCAAAAGCATACATGTGGGTGGGCCACTCTCGCGATAGATTGGCCTTACCTCATATGCCAACCCATGAGGAAATCCGTGAATTTGCAGAAAAATTGAGTCAATTGACCGGTTATCGAATATTAGACGAAGCGACCCCAAGTAGAGTTGTGTTGTTAAGCAAACTAGCAGCACCCATGAAACTTATTTGATTATAATTAGTTACTAAGAAAGCTAATGAGTTCAATCAATGAAAAAGTCGCGTTATTTAACGTTGGGATTAAACCTTACAATTATTCATAAAACTATGAAATCATTAACAAAATTCCACGTTTTATAATAATCTTCAATCTTTCCGTAAGAGGAAAGACCAGCCTTAAGGTTATCGGGCTGTGCGCTCGTCACCGAGTTCAAGACATGCTTCATTAATACTGTTTTTCGCAGTATTTCGGCAATCTTGAAGGATGTTATCCCACTTTGCTTGAAAAGGTCATGGATCTGTGACCATTTACGGTAAGGACTACTCTGTTTCAAACGGGGTTTTACATATTCCCCGACTTGTGAGAGCACCCAATCGTAAATTGGTGGAAATGATTCCTTAAATCCCAGACCCCTTCGAGCCATTACATAACTCGCAAGATGATGGTCTGTCAAATTATGTAATCGTGAATACTTATATCGACCAATTATGGAGGTGTACCCCGAAAAGACTTTTCTAAACGACATACCACGCTTTTTGCATTTTCGCTCCAACATTTGCAAGGCAGTGGTCTTTAAATTGTTCAATTTTCGATTAAATTTCTTATTATATGAAAACTTTTGGTCGAATTGTAAATTCTCAACCACAACGCCCTTGGCTTTATTGATGCAATAATTGACAACTTTATCCATCTTATATGAGATATAATCAGTTCGCTTATCTTTTCTATAAGTGTGAAGGTTGCCAAATGAGATGGTGTGATAGGAGAGTAAATTGCCGTTCTGGCTTTTTCTTGGTAATATCTCACTCTACCTTCCGTCTGAAAACATTTTAACTTATTCTTAGCACTGTTTCACTTATTTTTCCTCTAACTTTACGGATCGAATGCTCAAAAAAACGTTGGTTTTATATAGTTTTTTTCATTCCATAGACTGTAACTATCTGCAGACAAGAAGTTGAAATCTAAAGTAGTTTACAATATAGAATATGAAAAACGCAGACTTTTACCACAAGTTTTTTTTAATACGATTAAGTTCTTTTAATAAGTGTTTTAAAGACTTTTAAATGGAGGAAAATCATTGGAAGAAGAAGGAATAACTGGAAAGCCGTTGGTGGTAGATAACGGGACTGGCCTTTCCAAGAACGGCTACGCTGGAGAGGATCAGCCCAGAAGCGTTTTCCCAACGCTAATTGGCTATCCAAAGTATAAGTCAATTATGACTGATGTTGAGCATTATGTAAGGGAATACTATATCGGCGAAGAAGCCTTGAACTTACGAGGTGTGTTGAAACTCATCTATCCTGTAGAGCATGGGGTTATCAACGACTGGGACGCCATGGAGAAAATCTGGCATTATACCTTCTATAATGACCTGCGAGTTAATCCTAATGAGCACCCGGTTTTGCTGACCGAAGCGCCACTCAATCCTAAAGTCAACAGGGAGAAAATGACCGAAGTCATGTTCGAAACTTTCAACGTACCCGCCTTGTATATTAGTATGCAGGCAGTTTTGAGTCTGTATGCCAGCGGGAGAACTACGGGTATCGTCGTGGACAGCGGCGATGGTGTGACACATATTGTACCCATCTACGAAGGGTTCGCTATCACCCATGCCATCTCACGTGTAGACCTCGCAGGCAGAGATCTCACCGAGTATCTAAGACGGTTATTACGACAGCGAGGGTATTCATTGACCTCATCTGCCGAACGTGAAATCGTGCGTGATATCAAAGAGAAACTCTGTTATGTTGCCCTAGACCCAGAAAAGGAAATGAAATTAGCAGAAAAGGTCTCCGGTATGGAGAAAACCTATACTCTGCCAGACGGTCAAACCTTAGTGGTCGGTCCTGAACGTTTCCTGTCCCCTGAAGTATTCTTTAATCCAGGAGTCATTGGCTTAGAAGCCCAACCCATCGACGAAGCTATTTACTCGGCTATTATGAAATGTGACGTCGACTTGCGCCGCGAACTCTACGGTAACATCGTGCTTTCAGGCGGTTCAACCATGTTCCCAGGTCTCAAGGAACGTATGCACAAGGAACTCACAGAACTGGTACCAGAAGGCGTAGAGATTAAAATCATCGCCCCACCAGAGAGACGCTACAGTGTATGGATCGGAGGCAGTATCTTATCATCTCTTAAAACCTTCCAGAAGATGTGGGTGACTAAGAAGGAATATCAAGATATGGGTGCTACTGCTATCCATAGATGCTTCTAAAACGATATCTTTGATGGCGTTTAGTTCAATAAAATCTTTTTAAATCCCGCATTTCTTTTTCTTTTCTTTAATAATTTAATTCATTTATGAATGATCTTGCTTTTTCTCTTTTTTCTATTTTCGGAGGGCGAGCACAATATGAGAGATCATTCATAATGCAAAGATCACTTATCTCATGTTACGATAAAAAAACATCAAGAATATTTTTAATAACGGATTAATCCCGAGATGTGACAAATGGCGAGAACCCCTTAAGTTATTAGCGCTCAGAAAAAACTCTATTTTCGCGTGGACTTGCTTAGAACACGCTCAAGAATGACTGAGTCGCAAAACAGGTTATTACCACAACAAACACACAGGTAGGTACGAAAAAATAGGGCTATTCACATAATCGTTCCCAAATATACTCACTAAACAATTTTACCTTAACTCGCTCGTTTTTGTCAATGTAAAGTTGATTTGCGGGAATTTCAACAAATCCGTCACTAGAACTCAAAGTAGTTATTGCGCCTGAACCAGTGAGAACAGGATACGCGAAATAAGTGGTATTTTCTTTAATTATTTGAACTGGAAGAAATTCATGTCGACCAAGAGCATGGTCTACACGCGTGGCCATATATGCCTCAAGAATTTTCTTTTCAAGGCTTCTTATTCCTGCTAATTCACGTAAAAACGGCGCTACAACCACTTCAAAAACAGTGAGCGCCGACGTTGGATATCCAGGCAACCCTATTATTGGTTTATTATTTATTACGGCTAAGAGTAGTGGTTTGCCTGGCTTTATTGCAACACCATGAACGAGTATACCTGGTTTTCCTAACTCATTGATGACATTAAAGGAAAGATCTCCTACTCCTTTTGAGGTTCCTCCTGATAGAAGTACCACATCCGCCATAGAGAGAGCCTGCTTGAGTTTCTCTTTCAATATTTCAGGAGAATCTTTTATTATGCCTAGAAAGTTAGGCTTACAGCCATATTCTCTAACAGCATTTGTTAATGTAGCACCATTTATATCAAAAATCTTCCCGGATTCAAGAGGCTCACCAGGTAGTACAATTTCATCGCCCGTAGAGATTATTGCCACATTGGGTTGTTGATAAACTGGAACCTCAGTGATTCCTAAGGCTGCCAAGACACCAATTTCCCGTGATGATAACCTTATTCCTTTTCTTAATAGAAGATCTCCTATTTTAATATCAGATCCTGCTAACATAATGTTTTCTCCAGGCACGACAGCTCTGAATAGTCTCACATGCTTTTCTTCTTGTTCTGTATACTCTACCATGATGACGGAATTTGCACCTTTTGGAATAACCGCACCTGTTGATATAACAGTACATTCGCTTGGGTTCACTTCAACATTTGGAACTACACCTGCAGGTATTTCACCAGTAATTCTCAATGTGATAGGATTATCTTCTTCAGCCTCAAAAGAATCATTTGCTATAAGTGCGTATCCATCCATTCGAGCTCTATCAAAGGGAGGCACATTGTTGCCCGCTGTAATATCTTCTGCTAAAACTCTTCCACCTGCATCCCATATGGATGCCTTTGTAAGATGGTGCGCTATTTTAAAATGCTCATAAAACCTTTTTTTTGCTTCTTCTATGGAAATCAGATCTAAGTAGACTTTACGTGTCAATCATTTACCTCCTCAATAATTGAGTGGAATTATGCTTATATTTTCCATGAGTTTTTAATGGACGTCTCTTAAGTTAGGTATGATCTAGGAAATAGTATTGCGAAAGGAGTTTGACGTTCACGACCTCCCCCTTGCTTAAACCTTCTCTCTCTTCAGGCACTTCAATTATGCCGTCTGCTTTTACTAAAGTGCTTATGATTCCAGAGCCTCTTACTCTTACAAGTTCTGCGTAAAGTTCGTTGTTTTCTTTTATTATTCTAACTCTGGCAAAATCTCGTCGTCCAACTTCTGATGGAATACTACGTTTGAGTAATGCCTTGATTACAGGTTTTGGATCATATGGTGTCATTCCAAGAAGAGTTTGAAGGGTTGGTCGAACAAATACATCAAAGGAAATCATTGCCGCTACTGGTGAGCCTGGAAGACCAAAAACTGGTTTGTTTTCAATTATTCCAATAAGTGTAGGAGCGCCTGGTCGCATAGCTACACCTTGGACTAATAACCTACCCTTTTGTAGAATAATCTCATCTATTATATCAAATTCTCCGACAGAACTGCCCCCTGAAAACACGATTACATCTGTTTGTTCGATTGCTTCTTCAAGGGTTTGTAATAATTCATTTCTGTCATCTTTTATTCTTTTAGATAAAAACGGGATTGAATGAAACTGACTTACTAAACCAGATAACGTGGCATTATTTACATCAAATACCTTTCCAGGTTCAAGTCTCTCGCCAGGATCAATAAGTTCACTCCCAGTCGATATAATACTCACTTTTGGTTTGAGGATGACATTTATTTGATCATGCCCAGATGCTATTATGATGCCAATGTCATGAGGATGAAGAAGATGACCTTGCTTTAGGATAACATCACCTTGCCTTACATCTTCTCCTCTAATGCTAACATTTTTTCTCGGAGGATATGGTTTAATTACCTCAATATTATTTCCATGCTCTCGTGTATCCTCAACTTTTATAACAGCATCAGCTCCTCTTGGGATTGCTGCACCTGTCATAATCTGTGCGGCTTCTCCAGCTTTAACTTCAATATCTGGAATAGTTCCTATCTCAATTCTCCCTGTAATTTTGAGATATACAGGATCAGTTACACTAGCTCCAAACGAATCTTCCGATCTAATTGCATAGCCATCCATTGCAGAACGATCAAACATTGGCACATCATATCGAGCAACGATATCATCGACAATTACCCGATTTAAGCAGTCTTTAACATGAATTAATTCACTTTTTAGTGGCTTAATTTCGCTTAGAACGGTATTTAGGGCTTTAGAGACTGATGTAAGTTTCTTAAATCCTTTTTTCATTGTGACCCCACATCTAATACTTTTGCAAAAATGAATTACATAAACGTATCAATTCAAATTGAAATAATTGAAATAAAAACTTTACATTGGAAGAAGAAAACTGGATACTTTGTATAAACGCATCAGAGATTCATAGACCTTCTCTTAAGATCCCTTATAGATTCAATTTACAGCGTTCTTCTTGGTCTTCTTGCGGAGAATTTATAAAGGGAACTATTGTAAAACCGATTTATAATGTTTACATAACAATTGAGGAGAATATCATTTATGTCCAGCATTGAGACACTCAAAGCAATTCGAGATTTAGAGGAACAAGCACGCACAATTCTTTCCGAAGCAAATGAAAAGGCCAAAAAAATTGAAGAAGAAGCAAACCTAAAAGCTCGTCAAGCTCTTGAAGAAGCAAAGAATAATGCCGAAGGGCAAACTGAAACAATTCAACAGGATATTCAGAAACAAATCGATGAAGCAGTAAATGCTATACTCAAAGAATCTGAATCACAAATTGCATCGCTTAAAGAAAAAGCAAATCAAAACCTATCAAAGGCTTTAGACACAGTTATTGAGACTCTCCTCCGCATAATCTCTTAGACCTAATAACTAAAGGAGCGATTTTTTTGAAGATAGTAGCTGTAGCGGATGAGGATACTGTTACTGGTTTGAAATTAGCTGGGATTGATGAGGGTTATGTATCTACCTATGATGATGCAAGGTCCGTTTTTTTAACCCTCTCAGAAAGAAAAGATATTGGTCTCATTATTACTACTGAACGAATAGCTGATTCTGCCGCTGTTCGTTCAATTATAACTCAAATTACTGAAAAAGAATTTCCCATTGTTGTAGAACTCCAAGACAAACATGGACCAATGACACGAGAAATTGATCCAATTAAAGCCCTAGTCAAGAGGGCTGTTGGAATTGACTTGTGACAAAGGCAAATTATTGTTTATACTAATTAAAATTGCGGTAGAGTGCCGCTAGGATTACAGGTGAAAACTTATGGCAACAACAATAGAAGGCAAAATCACTCGCGTCGCAGGATCTCTAATTCAAGCCAAGAACATGACGGGCGTACAAATGTATGAAGTTTGTCGTGTAGGAGGCGAAGAATTAATTGGCGAAGTTATCGCCTTAGAAGGCGACGTGTGTAGTATTCAAGTCTACGAAGAAACTGCCGGAATTCGGCCTACAGAAAAAGTAATAGCTACAGGTGGCGCTTTAAGCGTCGAATTAGGACCGGGATTGATCAGCCAGATCTATGATGGTATTGAGCGTCCCTTACCTTCCTTAAAAGAATTAACTGGTGATTTCATTACAAGAGGAATTGTTGCGAGCCCACTTGATCGGACTAAGAAATGGTCATTTACGCCTCGTTTAAGCGTTGGTGATAATGTTATTGGTGGAGATATTCTTGGAACAGTTCCCGAAACGACTTTAGTCGAGCACCGAATTATGGTTCCACCAAGGATCTCTGGAAAGATTATTGAAATTGTCCCAGCAGGAGATTACACTATTGAAGATGTCATTGCAGTAGTTGAAACAGACAAAGGACGTCAAGATTTGACTATGATGCAGAAATGGCCTGTTCGTGTTCCTCGACCTATCAAAGAAAATATTCCTGCAGTGGTACCCTTATTTACTGGACAACGGATCTTTGATACTTTCTTCCCCATGTCCAAAGGAGGCACGGGCGCCATTCCTGGGGGGTTTGGGACCGGCAAAACTGTTATGCAGCATCAGCTCGCTCAGTGGGCTGATACGCAAGTAGTAGTCTATGTTGGCTGTGGTGAGCGTGGCAATGAAATGACGGAAGTATTGGAGAGATTCCCAGAATTGGAGGATCCTCGATCTGGCGAACCTTTAATGAAAAGGACTGTCCTTATTGCCAATACTTCAAATATGCCAGTCGCTGCACGAGAGGCGAGCATTTACACAGGCATTACACTTGCCGAATATTTCCGTGATATGGGTTATGATGTTTCTATCATGGCAGATTCAACATCACGATGGGCTGAAGCGCTTCGCGAGATCTCTGGAAGGCTTGAGGAAATGCCTGGCGAAGAAGGCTATCCAGCATATCTTGCATCACGCATCGCTGAATTCTATGAACGCGCAGGAAGAGTTAAAACTCTCGGTTCTGACGAGCGTTATGGATCTGTAAGCGTTGTTGGCGCAGTAAGTCCACCTGGCGGTGACTTTTCTGAACCAGTTACGCAAAACACATTACGTGTTGTAAAGGTTTTTTGGGCGTTATCTAAAGACTTGGCATCACGAAGACATTTTCCGGCTATTGATTGGTTAACTAGTTATTCACTGTATCAGGAAACACTTGAGGAATGGTATAAAGAAAATTTAGGCGCTGATTGGAGAGATTTGAGAATTGAAGCTATGGCGCTTTTACAAAAGGAGAAAGAACTCAAGGAAATCGTACAATTAGTAGGTCCTGATGCGTTACCTGAGATTGAAAGAGTAGTGCTTGAGGCCGCTCGTATCATTCGCGAAGACTACTTGATGCAACATGCATACCATCCCGTCGATTCTTACTGCTCTCTAGATAAAGCAAAGCGAATGCTTGGAATAATCATGAAAACATATCAAAAGATGAGAACTGCAAGCGAAAGTGGTGCCTCTATAGCAGACATCCTTAAACTGGGCGTCTACGAAAAAATCTCGCGTCTCAAAATAATTGAAGCCGAAAAAATAGATGCAACGTGTGATGACCTCTCAAAAGAGATCGATGAACAATTCGCAACGTTGATAGGATAAATTTTTTAACAATTTGAGCTTGACAATAGCGCGAGTTCCTTTTATATCTTCTTTTTTTATTCATTGACAAGAAGATCGTCAGTCAGCTTGCTCCTCACATCATCTCAAATAGTTTTTTCATATTTAACCGATTTATTGGACACTTTTCACAGCAAGGTTTATATATCAAAAGCTAATATTGCTACCGCACAGGTGGTTTGATTGCGCCAATGGATGTTGTTTTAAAGGAATGTCTTTTCTCTTTACTCAGTTTTGAAACTAAGTCAGCAATCTGCCCACAAAACGGTTTTTGTAAAACCTTTACTAATTTTATTCCTGAAACTGCTATTGACTTAGTTTTGAGCTTACCAAAATTTTCTTGGCATCCCTGGCGTTCTTGGCGGTTGCAGTAGCTATCTTTTTTCAACAGCTATTGATACCCTTGTTCCCTCCGTTTTTAAAAAAACAAAAATAGATATCTAAAAAATT
>Ga0180437_10001353_pt1 | contig 42245 bp, 33 predicted proteins | sample SS_ome_4_FD_132410 | JGI IMG/M metagenome (GOLD analysis project Ga0180437, IMG submission 132410) | Hypersaline lake sediment archaeal communities from the Salton Sea, California, USA - SS_3_D_1 metaG | ecosystem: Environmental > Aquatic > Non-marine Saline and Alkaline > Hypersaline >...
GGCCCGACCGAACGTTGGATGAAGCAGTTGCGGTGCTAGGTGTTCGATCCGTCTCGACTATGGATTATTAAAGAGCAAATCCTTGTTGCCCCATGAAGCCTTCTGCCGGGTTTCCCTCTCAAGATATTCTGTGCAGGCACATTATAGCATAGGGCTCCGGTAGTTTCAATAGGCTTTAGGTATCATACGAGGGTACTAATTCCGCACCAGAGAGTGGTTTAGCCATTGTCACGTTTCCGAGTCGACCAGTCACAGACCATGGGAGCAGGTGAGAGGGAGAGATGCCGTCCATGAGCGCCGGCCGCTTGGAATCTGGTCATCCCAAGACAGGTGCCAGTCAGCCACAGGCCTGGTTGCGTGGCAAGGCCAGACTGTTGCCCAACCTGCTTGTTCAAAGCCCACCTTGGGTTCGAGGCGTGTTTGACAATGCCTGGGCTCCTATGGAGGCACTGGCCAGACAATCTCATTGCTTGCCCGCACCTCTTTTGGATCATTTGCTCACCTGTTCTGGGGGGAGTGTCGCCATTTCTGCGGGCGGATCTGAATACGTCCCTGGTCCAGCCACGATCCGGCAGCAACGGGTGGAAAACGTGGCATATGTATCTGTACAAGATCTCGCCCGGGGGAATGAGCAGCCCCTGCACGTCGTTGGTCACTTGATCGATCACTATCTGGGATGTGACGGAGATCTGGAGGGATCCTGGCTTTCTGGGGGAGGGGGTGTTATCCCTAGCTGGCAGCAGGCGGGAGAGCGCTTGATGCGCTTATTTTCCCTCGGCTATGGCATTGATGAGGTTGCCCGATCCAGCGTTCGAGACTATTTCGCTCAATCGCTGGCCATATACTGCCAGGATCGTCAGCGCCTGAACGTGGCCGATCCGCAGATATGCAAATGGTTCCGCAGTACTTTGTGGGATCGTGGCTTCTGGCGTTCGAAACCTACCTGAGATGGAGGAATGGATGTACAAATCGCGTTTGGACGCCTTGCGGCGCCTCCAGTTGGCAAACGATATTCACAGCGTGGCCCTGATGCCCGGGGCCAATATGCATTACTTCACTGGCCGGACTACACATCTCAGCGAGCGCCCCGCTGTGACTTTTGTGCCGGCAGAGGGACCGCTCGCCGTTCTGTTGCCCGAGCTTGAGGCCCCTGCAGCGAAAAGCATACTGCCGGAAGATGCCCGCCTGTTTACCTACCGTGACGAAGAAGGGCACGAGTACGTCTTCCATCAGGTTGCCGAAGCGCTCGGCCTGGAGGGCAAGTCCATTGGTGTCGAGTATCTGGCCATGCGCGTGCTGGAAATGCGCCGCATCGAGCAGGCTTTTCCCGGCTGCCCGTTGCTGGCGGTAGAGCCCTGGATGCCGGAGCTCCGCATGGTCAAGGATGCAACCGAAGTTGCCCACATGCGGCGCGCTGTCGAGATCGCCGAGCGTGCCATGCAGTGCCTTCTGGACGACGGGGCTATCCGGGCCGGACGTACCGAGCTGCAGGTGGCCGCCGACCTCCAGGTGGCCATGCTGCGTGAGGGTGGGCAGGGGCAGGCATTCTCACCCATCGTCGTCGGCGGGCCGAACACTGCTGCACCCCATGCCAGCCCTTCTGGCCGGCCACTGGCAGAGGGCGATCTGGTGATCGTCGATTGGGGCACGGTCTATGAGGGGTACCGTTCCGACATTACGCGCACCTTTGTGTTGGGGGAATCGACCTCAGAGATGGTGCGAATTCACGATGCTGTGCTTGCAGCCAACCAGGCCGGGCAGCTGGCCGCACGCCCCGGGCTGGCCGCCCAGGAGGTAGATCGTATCGCTCGAAGGGTCATCACCCTGGCTGGGTACGGGGAGTACTTCATCCACCGCACCGGCCACGGCCTGGGACTGGAAACGCACGAACCACCCTACATCGTCGAGGGGAACCTGAGCCTGCTCCAGCCGGGCATGAGTTTTACTGTAGAGCCCGGGATCTATCTGCCCGGGGTTGGTGGCGTGCGCATTGAGGATGACGTCGTCATCACAGCCGATGGCTCTGAGACACTGACCACGATGTCCCGGGATCTGGTATCCCTGTAGTCTCGATCTGCCGTGGCTGTGGTGCTCAACAATCAAGACTCAGATGAAAGGAGCTGTCGTTTGATTACGATTGGCCAGGTCGGTCTGGGACGTTGGGGTCCCAATGTCCTACGCAACTTTGTGTCTTTGCCCGCCTGCAGGGTCAAGGTATGCTGCGATCAGGATGAGGAAGCCCTGACCGGTGTCCGGGCTCTGTATCCAGACGTCCAGATCACTCAGGATTATGCCGCCCTACTGGCGGATCCGGCTCTGGACGCCATTGTAGTCACGGCCTCGGCACAGGCCCACTACACGTTGACGAAAGCGGCTTTGAAACAAGGCAAGCATGTTTTTGTGGAAAAACCCTTGGCATTGCGCGTCGAGGATGCGCACGAGTTGGTGGCCCTGGCCGAGGCGCAGGATCTCCGGCTCATGGTCGGGCACCTGCTGCTGTACCATCCTGCTGTTCAGAAACTAAAGGTCTGCCTGCAAGCGGGAGAGCTAGGCGAGATTCGCTACCTGTACTCCCAGCGGCTGAATCTGGGACGCGTTCGCAGTGACGAGAACGCAATGTGGAGTCTGGCGCCGCACGACATATCGGTGTCACTCTATCTGGTGGGGCAGGAACCTATTTCGGTGAGTGCACAGGGTCGCGATTTTCTACGAACTGGCATCCACGACCTCGTCTTTCTCACTATGCACTTTGCCAACGGTGCCCTGGCCCACTGCCACGTCAGTTGGCTGGACCCGCACAAGGTGCGGCGCTTCACTGTCGTAGGCAGTCAGAAGATGGCGGTCTTTGATGACATGGTTGGGCGGGAAAAGCTGCGCATCTTTGATCATGGTGTGGATTTCCCCCAAGTGGGCTACAGCGATCTGCATACCCTGCGTTTCGGCGACATCTATAGCCCTCGTATCGACATGCGTGAACCCCTCTATCTGGAATGCCAACATTTCGTCGAATGCGTTCGTGAGGGCAAGGCGCCGCTGACCGACGGGGAGAACGGGCTAGCTGTACTCCGCGTGCTGGCTGCTGCCCAGCAATCCCTGGAGCAGGGAGGAGTCTCGGTGGCATTGGAGAATTCGGAGGGGAACGAGAAACGTGGGTGACCCATTCATCGATACAACAGCGCACCTGGGTGCTGACTGCCGGCTTGGTCAGAACGTGGTGGTGATGGCAGGAGCGAGGCTGGGCAACGGTGTTGTCCTGGGCCACAATGTGATTGTGCATCCTGGCACAACACTTGAGGATGGCGTGACTGTGGGGGACAACAGTGTGCTGGGCCAGTCGCCCAAGCCAGCCAAGACGAGCACCCTGAGCCAGCCAGTCGGTCTCTCCCCGCTGCAAGTCGGGGCAGGCACGACCATTGGCAACGGTGTGGTGCTCTACACCGGCACGCGTATCGGCAGCGAGTGCCTCATTGCCGACCAGTCCTTCATTCGAGAGCGGTGCTCGATCGGCGATTCTGTGATCGTCGGGCGGGGGGTTACAGTCGAGAACGAGACGACCATCGGGAACTATGCCAAGATCCAGTCCCAGGCTTACATCACTGCCTGGATGACCATTGAGGATCACGTGTTCATTGCTCCCTGCGTGGTAACGACCAACGACAACTTTATGGGGCGCACTGCGGAACGCTTCAAGTATCGCAAGGGACCCACCATCCGGCGAGGAGCCAGGGTAGGGGCCAACACCACGCTGCTGCCGGGTGTCACCGTTGGCGAGGAGGCTTTTGTCGCTGCCGGATCGGTAGTGACACACGACGTGCCGGACGCGACGTTGGTTATGGGCAGTCCTGCCCGGCCTGTACGTGCTGTGCCGGCGCACGAGTTTGTGGATCAACAATGAACTTGCGGCAACTTGAAGCTTTTTGCCAAGTTGTGGAACGGGGCAGCTTCTCGATGGCAGCCGAGGATATGGGACTCAGCCAGCCAGCGGTTACCTTCCAGATACAGGCCCTTGAGAAAGAGCTAGGGGTCACCCTCCTGGACCGTTCTGCGCGGCGGGTGGTACTCACCGAAAGCGGGAGCGCCCTCTACAGGCATGCCCGGCAGATCCTCAGACACGCGGAAGAGGCTCGCCGCGAGATTGACGAGCTCAACCAGCTCATCCGGGGCACTCTGCTCATCGGCGCCAGCACCGGGCCGGGCGAGCACGTGTTACCGCAGATCTTGGGCCATTTCAAAGGGGAGTATCCCCAAATCCAGGTGGTGTTGCGCATCCTACCCACTCATGAGGTCATCGAGCAGGTCTTGGCGTACGAGTTGGAGGTCGGCGTCGTCGGGGCGAAGGAAAATAACCCCCATCTCTCCTTTGAGCCGTTCGTGGAAGATCGACTGATCGTCATCGTTCCCCCAGGCCACACCTGGATCGAGGAAGAGGCGGTCACTATGGAAGACCTTCTGCGCGAACCATTTATCCTGCAGCAACCTGGTGCAGGCGTGAGGATCATGCTGGAAAACGGTTTGAAGGAGATCGGACTGGGCTTGTCGGATCTCAACGTCCATATGGAGTTGGGCCTGCAAGAATCGATCAAAACTGCAGTGGAGGCCGGTTTTGGCGTGGGCATTATCTCCCGCTTTGCCGCACGCCAGGAATTGTCCTTCGGGACGCTCCGCGAGGTCACCATCCAGAACCTGCCCGTGTTCCGTGACGAGTTCTACTTGGTGCGTCATCGGACGCGCAAGCTTTCCCGCCTAACGGGTGCGTTTCTCCAGTTTGCTAAAGGGGAGATTGCTCCCATGACCGAATAGGCGTCCGCGTTCGCCCCGGATTCTGCAACAGATCCATAGTCTCCCTATGCAGAAAGACTGCTTATTTTGCACGTACAATGAATAAGAAGAACTTATTTGACAAATAGAGAAACCTTATGATAAAATGTCTGTTGGAGCACGATGAGTTCGTACAGGGAAATGGAGGAAGTGCATGTTGAATCGACCTGAGCCCGGGGGATCACAGACTACTTGCGGCCGTCTGAAGGATGGGCCCGCGCCCGAGTTGATCCAATCGGCCAATTGCCTGGAACTGTCCAACGCACCGGTTCTGTATGAGGGTCTGAGTCTTGGAGATATGGCGCACATTGTGATGCTGCTGGAGACGCGCGTCATTCCTCAGGCATCGGGCCAAAGGCTCTTGGCTGCTCTCTTGGAGGCAGATATCATTCCGGTGGAAGAGTTTCCCTTCGACCCTGCGTGGGGAGACGTCTACAAGAACCGTGAGCATTTCATCAACCAGATTGCGCCTGACGTGGGGGGCTGGTTGCGAGCAGGTAGGGCCCGCCGCGAGGTTACGAACGTCGCCTACCGCCTGGCTGTGCGCCGGCGGCTGCTCCTTCTGCTCGATGCGCTTCGGCAACTGGCTGCGGTCCTGGTATCCCGCGCGGAGGAGCACATCGGTACCCTGATGCCCGACTATACCTACCTGCAACACGCTCAACCCACAACCCTGGGGCACTATCTCCTGGGATTCGTGTATCCTATGCTGCGGGATGCAGCACGACTTCGGGCTTGCTTCGGGCGAATCAACCTCTTCCCTGGTGGCATCGGTAGTGTGAACGGCTCGCGTCTGCCCATCAACCGCCAGCGTATGGCCGGGTTGCTGGGGTTTGATGGGGTGATTCACCACACCCGGGACGCGATGTGGCAGGCTGACACACCCATCGAGGTTACTTCGGCAACTGTCGCCCTTCTGGTCAACCTGGACCGGCTGGCCGAAGATCTGCAGATATGGGCCACAAGGGAGTTCGACCTGGTTGAGCTGGCCGACGGCTATTCGAGGACCAGTGTCATCATGCCGCAGAAAAAGAATCCGTACAGTCTCACCTATGTTCGCGGGCTGGCCAACGTGGCTGTGGGACAATTGGTGGCCATGGCCAACGTCGGGCGAACGCCCACCGGGCAGCCTGACAACCGCATCTTTGCCTACGGCGACGTGCCACGAGCGCTCGACCAGGCTGCCGTGGCTACCGATCTGATGGCCGGGGTCATGCGCACCCTGAAAGTCAACACAACGTTAATGGCCCAGAGAGCGGGTCTTGGTTACTCTCAGGCGACCGACTTGGCTGACGCTATCATGCTGGCCACGGGCCTGCCCTACCAAACCGCGCATCGTGTGGTAGGCCAGGTAGTTGCCACCGCCATTGAGGCAGGCATTCCGGCAGGGCAGATCTCTGTTGAGATGATCGACGAGGCCTCGTATGCGGTCGTAGGTCGGGCCCTGGGCCTGTCCCCAGAGACAGTGGCAGATGCGCTGGATCCCTGGGCCATCGTGGCGACCCGCACAGGGCTGGGTGGGGCGGCGCCCGAGCCGATGGAGGTCATGATCGCCGAGTGTCGGGGCCAGCTGACTGCGCTCAAGGATTGGCAGGCCCACACTGCACTGCGGCTGGCCGATGCCGAGGCGAATCTGGTCCGGCTGGCCGGCGCGCTGGCCTATGATTCCCCGGCATTGTGGATGGCTGATGAATGTGGCATAACATCGGAGAGTAGAAGGGGAAAGGATAACAAAGCGGGAACAGGCCAATACCGGGCCGACATACCCGTCGTTGCTGGAAACGCTTCGTTGGGCGGTCGAAGCATTTGGCCCGAGCCTGGTGATGACCTTTGCCTTTTGACTGAAAGGCGTGGCGCTGATCCGTACACCAAGAGATCGCCCAAGTGATTGACACGGGGCTGGGTCTGCGGTAGGTGGAGGACCTGCTGGAGACCAGCGCCGAATTCATCGACATTGTCAACCTCGGCCGAGGAAGCGGCTACATGACGGCCAATCTCTCCAACAAGCTGGCGGCCTCCCAGTGACTTGCCACCAAGCTGTATATCCACCGGAGGGCAATGAGGGGTAGGGACCATTCCTGGTGGAGGAAATGCCTGCCGGGCAGATGCCTGCTCGGCAGGCATTTCTTATGCACGAGTCCAGGACGTTGGTTTGGCCATTCAGGGGTTTGGCGGTATAATAGCCGAGCCCATGGGTGGGAACTCGAGCCCAGGTGAGGGCGACGATCCTGCCGGCTCCGCGTGAGGTTGCGAGGTTTTGAAGAGATCCCAAAGTGTCGCACACCGCAGCATTACATCTGTCACCTGGAACATTGCCGCCAACCTGGTGAGGATAGCGGTTCTTTTTGCGCGCTCGGTGCTGCTGGCCCGGCTGCTGCCGGTGGATACCTTTGGGGTGTACGCCTGGGCAGGCGCGATCGTGGGGCTGACCATGCTGGTAGCCAAGTTCGGCATGGATGGAGCTTTTCTTCATCGCGCGCCCGAAAGCCAAGACGAAACTCAAGCGGCGGCCGTTCATTTTACCCTCAGCCTTATCTTTTCGGTGATATGGACTGTGCTGATGGTCGGGATCTCTGTATTCTTGACTGGGCAGACGCGCACAGCCCTGCTGGTGCTCACGGCGGCCAGGGCGGGGCTGATGCTGGTCGACACGCCCCGGATGATTCTGGTCCGCCGGGTGATCCACCGGCGACTGGCATTGATCGTGATCATCAACGCAATCTTTAGCACCCTGGTGGCTGTGGGACTGGCCTGGTCGGGGGCGACCCTCTGGGCCTTGTTGTCTACCGACTTTGTCGCCCTGGCGGTCAACATCCTGATGCTATATGTCTGGCGACCTGTCTGGCGGCCCCGTCTAGGTTGGTCGCCACCTGTTGTGCGCTATTTCCTCGGCTTTGGGAGCCGAAACTTCCTGGCTCAGTTGCTCCGGCGGGCACTGGATCAGGTCGACGACCTCTGGGCGGGATTCTACCTGGGCACGACCTCGTTGGGCTACTACTCGCGTGCCTACACCTTTGCTACCTATCCTCGGCAGATCCTGGCCGTGCCTCTGAACACTGTGACCGGAGGGTCCTACGCCGAGCTGAAAGAGAGCCGGAAGCAGCTTTCGCAGATGTTCTTTCGCGTGAATGCTTTCCTGGTGCGGAGTGGGTTCTTCTTGGCTGGGTTGCTGGCCCTGGTGGCTCCCGAATTCATCCGCCTGTTCCTTGGTGAGAAGTGGCTGCCGATGCTCGGCGCCTTTCGATTGATGCTGGTTTTTACATTACTGGATCCGATCAAGACGACAGTGGCCAACCTGTTCGTGGCGGTGGGCAAGCCGGAGCAGGTCGTGCGCGCCCGGCTCGTGCAGTTGGGCGTGCTGGCGGCGGGTCTGTATTTGCTTGGACTGCGCTTGGATATCGCCGGCGTGGCCCTGGCCGTGGATGTGATGCTGGTGGTGGGCATGATGATCCTGCTGTGGCAGGCACGGGCTTATGTGGATATCTCCTACCGTCAACTGTTCCTGGTGCCCACCCTGGCTCTGACCCTGGGCCTGGTCCTGGGTTACGGGTTGGTAGAACTGTTGGGCATCCAGGGCTCCGATTGGTGGACGGGATTGATCAAGACAGTGACCTTTTCCGGGGCTTATGGCCTGGTCTTTGGCGCACTCGAGCGCCAGCAGATCCTGGAGATGGTGTTGTGGGCAAGGTCCTATTTTCAGAAGCGTCGAGAGGGAGAATTGGGTGTTCGTTCCTGAGGGCATCCGTGCTATGGCCCCCGACCGTTTCTGTGTGGACCATTTTGGCCTGTCTAGCTCGGGTGAGGTGTAGGGATGGATAGCGATACGCCCCTGATCATCACCGGCATGCACCGCTCCGGCACTTCCCTCCTGGCCCGGTTCGTTCACGGCTCAGGGATCGATTTGGGGAATGAGCTCGTTGGGGCGAAAAAGAGCAACGTCTATGGGCACTTTGAGGACGCCCAGATCCTCGACTTCCAGAGTGAGATCCTGAGGCGCGAATACGGGCATCCCATGTGGGTCCCGGGACCGGCGCATCCGACCGGCGATGACCAGACCAGGGCGCTGGCGCTAATTGCGACGCGCAAGCAGAAGCCACGTTGGGGCTGGAAGGAGCCTCGGACATCCCTGTTCTTGGCTTTCTGGAACAATCTCCTACCGGATGCGCAGTTCCTGTTTGTGGCGCGTCAGCCGATGCTGGTGATGGACTCGTTGAGTCGGCGGGGTAGCACCAGGCCCTACCAGTTCTGGAGCCACAACACATTTCTGAAGGGATGGCTGGTCTACAACCGGCAGTGTTTCGAGTTCCTGCGGGACCATCCTGCCCGTTGTGTCCTGGTGACGCTTGACCAGGTGCTGCAGGACCCTGGCACCTTTGTCGCCTTGCTTTCAGCGTGGCTGGGAATCGAGCTTGATGCCGACCTGTTCCGTTCTATGTACGACCCGGCTGTGCTAGCGCAAAGGATGGGGCGTCCGTTGCTGGTTTCTCCTGGCCTGCGCTCCCAGTGCGAGTTGTTCTATGCCCAGCTTGAGCACACCAGTCGGCAGATACTGCGGGGGGAAGTTCCTGGCCGATGAGGCAATTCGTACGGAAGGTCCGGGAGTGCTATCGGCAGATCATGCGACATATGCATAACGAGTACATGCCTGATCACTGTTGCCTGATGCCTGAAAGATCGGGGATCGTCCGCGGGTGGTCACCGGAGCGTATCCGGACCATGCGCTGGGTTGAACTCGGTGCGGTCCTGCGGACTGTTTCCAGCGTGGATGGCTGAAAGCACTGCCAGGGAGCGAATAGAAATGGCGACAGAGCGGTACAATATCTTGTTGATCATTGTGGACTGCTTACGGGCTGACTATGTCTACGAGCAGGGCAAGGCCTACATTCCGACCTTGACCAGTCTGCAGACCGAAGGATTCTCCTTTTTTAACACGATTTCTGTGACTAGTACGACCACACCTTCTTTTACCAGCCTGCTCACGGGCCTGTATCCCTTTGAGCACGGGGCGCGAAGCCTCTCGGGGTACACGGCCAAGGCAGGGATCGTGACTTTCCCCGAGATCCTCCGCGAAGCCGGCTACTATACCTATGCCGAGGTGACAGGCCCTCTGGTAGAGCAAATGGGATTCGCCCAGTTTTTTGAGCACTATATCTATCGGGAGCCTGCCAGCACCATCCACGCAGAATGGGGGCAGGAGCTTTTACAGCGGTTTGACGGCTATTACCAGACGCCTTGGTTTGTGCTCTTGCACATCTGGTCGTTGCATACCCCCAGGGTGGTGATCGAAGAATGTAGCAGTACTCGGTTTGGCCGCACACGGTACGCACGCGCCCTTTCCAGCATCGACCACTATCTGGGAAGGCTGATTCCCAGGCTTGGCGACGATACCCTCGTCGTTGTTACGGGGGATCATGGCGAACAGTTTGCCTTGTCTGCGCTGGACGCGCTGTACCGGCGGGTGGGGCGACGGGTCTATCGAACGCTCCGCCGCCGGAGGCTCACCAATCTGCACTTTGCCAAAGGCATGAGGCGATTCCATGAAGGACATGGCTACAGCGTCTACGATGTGTTGGTCAAGGTTCCGCTCATTCTCCGGCATCCCACGGTAGTGCCACGTGGAGAATCGCATTGCCAAATCCGGCTCATCGACCTGTCCCCTACCATTCTCGATCTGGCTGGCGTGCAGCACAGTCTGCGCGCCACGGGTTCGAGTACCCGTTCCATCATGGAAGACCGCGAGGCGAGTCACCGGGATGCCTACCTGGAAGCAGTGGGCCACATGATCCCAAACCCTGAGGAGTGGCTGGCGGGGATCCGGGTGGACAACAAGTATAAATACATCTTTGCGCCGTTTCGGGAGGACTTTGAGGAGGAGCTGTACGATCTGGAGGTTGATCCATCGGAGAAACGCAACATTGCCCGTCAGCGCCAGGCTGTTGTCTCCATGTTGAGAGCCAAGATCGAAGCCCTACAGACCATAGAAGGCCAGGGTGAAGAGATCGATGAGGAGGACCAGCAAGAGGTAGTCGACCGGCTGCGGGCTCTGGGATACATTGACTGAACCGAATTGGAGAGCATTAACCCACGGGAAACGAGGGGTAGAGCCGATCAAATGGGCCGATCAGGTGTATCGCCGCTATACGGTCTTGCAGTGCTGCCAAAGCTGCAGAGGGTGAAGACCGGTGCAAGTCGTTCCATCTCCTATGCCCAGGTCCCTCTGCGGGACTTGGATGTCTATCCGGACTTTTTTGCGGCCAGGACGATTGCACACGGTCTTTATAGCGCTGTTCGAAACAAGCGGTTCCGGTATGACTTTGTCCTGTTCAACGGCATCGCATCGCTGTCCCGCTTTAGTCAGGCTGGATACCCGCTGTTTCGGTTGATGCAAGCAATGCATGTTCCCACCTTCATCTACTGGCACGAGACAGGTTGGGTTTTTGATCGGCTTCAGCGCGAGCACCCACGCACCTTTAGGCGGGTTGCCCATGCTGCTTCCCATCCATCGGTAGTACACCTTGCGGCGTCTCGGGCGTGCGGCCGCAGCGTCGGTCAGTGGTTCCCTCGAGCGGTTCCGATCCCTGTGTACGAGTGTACCGCAGTACCTGCACCCTTTGACCGGCCCATCCCGCCGGCCGAGCCGCCGATGGTGGTCAATCTGGCCAGCATCCAGGAACGTAAGGGAACGGATCTCTTTGTGGAGACGGCCATCAAGGTCTGCCAGCAGCATCCGACGGTGGAATTCCTCTGGCTGGGGGATGGCCGGGAGTTTGGCACCTGGCGGCAAGAGATCGATCGCGCTGGCCTGCAGGATCGGATCCTATTTCCAGGGTATGTGGAAGCACCGTACCTGCTGTTACGTCGCGCCAGTGTGCTGTTTCTGTCCAGCCGGGACGATCCTTTCCCCCTATCGGTGCTGGAGGCGATGTGCCTGGGCCGCACCGTCGTGACGTTTGACGCTGGCGGGGCACCTGAGGCGTTGGCCGGTCACGGGCATGTTGTTGCGCCGTTTGACACGGACGCAGCGGCGGACACCATCCTGTCGTGTCTCGCCAAGCCACCTACCGAGCGGATGAACCTCGCCCTGCGTGACCGCTACTTTGAGTGGTACACACCGGAAAAGTTTGCTCAGCGATTGGACAAGGTCTTGAGGAACCATATCGGTGCTGGTGAGAAGTGAGGGGATGATGTCGAGCCTCAAAGGTGTGTTGGTAACCACCGCCTCCCATCCAGTTGTCAAGGCGGCGAGAAAGCGAGCAGATGAGCTTCGCTTCCGTCTGTGGCAGGCCAGACTGGCAGAGGAACCGGTTCTTGAGCGACCCATCTTTATGATAGGTGCTCCTCGCAGCGGGACTTCGGTAGCGGTGTCGCTTTTTGCCATGCACCCATGGGTGGCAAATCGGACTGAGGCGGGCCTGCTCTGGGATCCGGCGCACTTTTTCGATCCCGAGGCTGATCACTACTGGGGTCCAGATCGAGTCACCGAGCAGGATGCGCGTCGATTGCATGCCTGGTTCGAATTCTATCGCCAGAAGGGCAGGAAGAAGAGATTGATCAACAAGCACCCGCGAAACTCGGTACGGATCGAATACATCCGGAAGATTTTTCCCGATGCCTTCTTCATCCACGTCATCCGCGATGGCCGGGCCGTAGCCAGTTCCATCGTTAACCGGACGCGGAAAGAGCCCTACAGGCACAGTATCCCCTTCGGGAACTTTTGCAGGCCGCCAGGGTGGCGAGAGCTCTTGCGCGACGATCCCTATGAACAGGCCGCTCTGCAGTGGCGGGAGATCGTGCGCTATGTGCTTGCCAGGCGGCACGAGCTGGGTGACAGGTATCACGAATTCAAGTACGAGGAGATGTGTGCCCGGCCCCGAGAGATTCTTGCAGCGGCGTTTGAATTCTCCGAGTTGCCAGTCTCCGAGGAGGTATTGCTGCAACTGCCCCATAGCCTGCCAAACATGAACCACAAGTATGAAGAACAGCTTTCGCCGGATCGGATTCGCGCCGTTACGCGGGTGCAAGGGGAACTTTTACAAGAATTGGGCTATCATGTCTGATCTGTCCAGCGGAATAGTACGAGGACGAACGCAATGAGCAATCGCTCTGTCTTGGCTGTTATCCCTGCCCGGGGGGGCTCGCGGGGTATCCCTCGCAAGAACGTCAAGCTACTTGCTGGAAAGCCGCTTGTGGCCTGGACCATTGAGGCGGCCCTGGCAGCCTCGTTGGTGCACCGGGTTGTGGTGTCGACCGACGACGAGGAGATCGCTGCTGTTGCCAGTCGGTTTGGGGCCGAGATCGTGATGCGGCCCACCGAGATCTCAGGGGACCTATCATCGTCCGAGTCGGCCCTGGTGCACGTCTTGCAGGCTCTGGAAGCCAAGGAGGGATACCGGCCCGATGTCCTGGCGTTCCTGCAGTGCACCGCGCCTCTGACCTTGCCCGAGGACATCGATGGGACAGTGCGCTTGGTGCTGGAAGAGGGCTATGATTCGGCTGTGACCATGCTCCCGTTCCATTACTTCATCTGGCGGCAGGCTGCCGATCTGAACATGGAAGGGGTAAACCACGTGGCGACCCGCCGGCTGATGCGCCAGGAGAGGGAGCCGGAGTTCATGGAGGTCGGCGCAGTCTATGCCATGCGCGTGGAGGGATTCTTCGAGCACCAATACCGTTTCTTCGGGCGCATCGGCAAGTATCTGCTGCCGGCCTACCGTGGCTTTGAAGTGGATGAGCCAGAGGACTGGATCCTCGCGGAGACGTTGATGCAGAGCACGGGCAGAGTCAGGGGCCCGGCTCCTTTGCCACGGCTGGACCAGGTTCAGGCGGTGGTGACCGATTTTGACGGAGTGATGACTGACAACCGGGTCCATCTCGATCAGCGCGGCGTCGAGTCGGTTACGTGCCACCGGGGGGATGGCTGGGGTATATCACTCCTGCGCAAGGCCGGGATCCTGGTGGCTTGCATCAGCACCGAGCGAAACCCGGTTGTACAAGCCCGTTGCCACAAGCTGGGGATCCCCCATTGGCAGGGCCAGGATGACAAGCTATCAGTCCTGCAAGACTTCCTGGAGCAGAATCGCGTTCCTGCCGGAAACTGTCTGTACGTAGGCAACGATACCAACGATGCTGCTTGCCTGGAGTTCGCTGGCGTGGCCGTGGTGCCCCGCGACGCGGCTCAGGAAGTGGCCCATCTGGCCAATTGGCGAACCCAGGCCGCCGGCGGGGAGGGGGTACTGCGTGAGATTGCCCGGGAAATCCTCAAGACAAGGCCGCTAGATCGTGATCCGGAAGAGGGGGAGACATAGTCATGAGTCAAGCGTCATCGATAGATCCGTTCCAGGCCGGTAGCCTGTACATTGGTCCGGGCCATCCCTGTTTCATCATTGCCGAGATCGGCATCAATCATAATGGCGATCTGGAGCTGGCCAAGCGACTGATCGACGTCGCCGTGCAGGCAGGCTGTAATGCGGTCAAATTCCAGAAGCGGACGCCCGAGATCTGTGTGCCTGACGAGCAGAAAGACCAAAGGCGCGACACGCCATGGGGGCGGATCACCTACTTGGAGTATCGCCACAAGGTCGAGTTCGGCCAGCCAGAGTTTGAGATCATCGACGCCTATTGCCGGGATCGGGGGATCCTGTGGTCGGCGTCGTGCTGGGACCGGCCCTCCCTCGAATTCATCGAGTCGTTCCAGCCCTCCTTCTTCAAGATCGCGTCGCCCATGTTGACCAATGACGAACTGCTACGGGCCCACGCACACCTGGGACGCCCGCTGATCGTTTCCACCGGGATGAGTACCCTGCAAGAGATCGACCATGCCGCTGAACTGCTAGGGGACAGGGTGCCCTGGATGTTCATGCATTGCACCAGCAGCTATCCTGCCCGCGCCGACGAGATCAACCTGCGGGTGATGGATACGTTGCGCGCGCGATACCGGCGTCCCGTTGGTTATTCGGGCCATGAGGTGGGCCTACAGATCTCGCTGGCGGCTGCAGCCCGGGGCGCTGATGCCCTGGAGCGGCACATCACCCTGGACCGGGCGATGTGGGGATCGGACCAAGCAGCCTCCCTTGAGCCGCAGGGTCTGCACCGGTTGGTCCGCGACGTAAGGGTGATCGAGACTGCCCTGGGTGACGGGCAAAAACGGGTCTACGACAGCGAGATCCCAATGCAGGCCAAGCTGCGTTGGTGGCCGACAAACCGGCCCATGGACCGCCCCGAAGGCCAGGTCTGAATTCTTGCCGGTCGCGGAGCAACACGAGCATGTTGATCATTGCCATACCCAAGAGCGCCAGCACTTCCCTGATGGCCACCCTGGGTGAGCTGCACGGCATACCGGCCCAACAGATCCCGCTGTCTGGATCGCCACCGCCAGAGGGTGTGCAGGCATTGTGGAAATACCATGGCGACATCCGGGAGCTTGACGCCAGTCTGGCGGCCCGCTTCACTGTCCCTGAGAGCATATTCAAGCAGCACATACCACCCACGCCCAACAACGTGAAGCTACTGAGGGGCCAACCCAAGGTGGTCCTCTTTCGTCGGCCTGAGGAGATCATCCTGGCGTACCGGCGGGCAAGGAGGCGTTTCATTTCCAGGAGAGTAGAGGGGTTCAGTGTATTCCGAAGCGATGCGGAGTGGCTTGGGCGGGCAAGAGAGAACGGCCTCTATCAGGATCTGCAGAATTTTGTCGAGCGTTGGTCGCAGGAACCAGAGCATGAACGGCTGATCATCTGGTACGATGAACTGCTCAGGGATCCGTCTGCAGTCATAAACCGCATTGAACACTTCTGGGGATGGGAGATCACGCAGGGCCCTGTCGAGTTGGCGCGGGAGCGTTATTCCCGGGGAGGATACTACAGGCTGGCGGTGCGCAATATGGGGATCCTGGTGCTGGAGTCGCTGGGACTGCTACAGGTGTCGAGGAATTGGTATAGGCGATATTTCAAGCGTGTGGACTCGTGATGAGGACTCTTGGTCTGTTGTTGGGTGACGAGATACCTGCAGACGGCTGGTACTCTCTCGATCGATTCGTCAGCCTGTCCCCTTTGGGCGATTTGCAGGAACCACCGCCAGAGCTGGTCGATGGCGAGCAGGCATACGAACTCTACAATCTAACCGAGCGGGCCGATGACTTGGCCATGGAGTGGGCGCGCGACGTCGTGGGGACCCTGGAAGCGGACGTCCGCTGGCGGCGCAACTTGGCCTATGACCAGATGGACCTGCGTCCCTTGTTGGCCAACCGGCTATTTCGGGGATACTTTTTGCAGCGCGCCCGCACCTATCTCGGCGTCCGGCACATCCTGGACGCTGAGCAGCCAGGGCAGGTTCTCCTCTTTGCAGGCCCTGGCACCTCGCCTTTTTTCGTAGAGGCAGCCTGCAACCAATTGGGGCTTTCGCCGGAGGTCGTCCATGTGCCGGGCCCTGCCCAGGGCCGTTCACGCATCCCTCCGGCGGTTCGCACCTTTGTGCAGGAGATCGTGACGCCTGCTTTGCGCCATGCCATCCCTGCCCGGTCACGGACGCACACGGACGAACCGCGCGTGGTGTTCATCGAGCGTGGCGTCCTTCACACCGAGATGGTGGCGCGGGCCTTTGATGCGCTACGCGCCATGTGCCCGGTCAAAGTTACCATCATAAGGTACGACACCGAGAAACCCACGCTGGTGTATCCCCACGCTCGCTATACCACCATGGATAGCTATCAGGACCTTTCCAGCCTCGTCCGTCTGCTGGCCTCGCAGATGGGGATCATGACAAGCGGCGGTTTGTCTGCGCCCCGGCCTGGGACGTTGCCGCGGGCCAGCTTGCCTGGCATTCTGCGCTTCGTCCGCCAGATAGCTCTGCCAAGTATCGTGCACATGCTAGAGCTGGTGCGGCGCATCGTAGAGACAGAAGCCCCAAGCCTTCTGGTGACTATCGATGAAACCGGTCTGTTGGGCAAGGCTGTGGCCACGCGGGGGCGTAGCCTGGGCGTGCCCACCCTGAACATACAGCACGGCATCCGCACTGCATCGGCCTGGATCGACGATCAGCTATTTGACCGTTTTGCTGCCTTTGGGCCGGACAGCGTGGAGGCCTATGTGGCGCGGGGAAACGATCCCGCCATGTTCGTCACCACCGGCTTTTCGCGCTATGACCGGATCTTTCGCCGCGACCGCATCAAGTCCCGGGAAGAGGTGGCTGCGGAATTGGGGCTTGACGCCGGGCGCCCGATTGTGATGTTTGCTTCGCAGCGCGTCTGGGACCGGATCACGCCTGTGGTCAAACGCGAGACCTATCTGGCTCTGCTGCGCGCCTGGCGCGGGACCGGCGCGCAATTGGTGATCAAGCTGCGCTACGGTGTGCCCGACTACCCACCACCCGAGGCGGCCCAGGAACCGGGGTGGGAACAGGTGGTGGTCACGGCAGAGTACGACCTGTACGATCTGATGAACGCCTCAGACGTTGTGGTGACCGCCTACTCCACAGTGGGTATGGAGGCTGTGGCGATGGGCGTGCCCCTCTTGATCGTGAATCTGACAGGGCAGCCGGACCCGATCCCTTATGTACAAGAGGGGGTGGCTTTGGGCGTTTACGATCCGGACGGGGTGGGGCAGGCGTTGCAGTACCTGCTGGACACCGGGCGCCCCAATGAGGCATGGGAACAGCACCGGCTGGCATTCATCCGCCGTCACCTCACCAGCGAGGATGGCCGCTCAGCGGAGCGCGTGGCTGAGTTGATGAGGGAGATGATAGGATGCTAAGGTGCTGCTGCGTGTCGGCCGCTGTCTGCCGGAGTGAAGCCTGGTGATCCCAGAGTTGCCCGAGTACAGCCGCTCCCCCGCGGTCGTCATCGGCGTGAATTGGGCCAATGGCCTGGGGTTGATCCGCAACCTGGGACAGGAGGGCGTGCCCGTGCTTGCCCTGGATCCCCGTCCTGACGCCATCGGCTTTGCCTCTCGCTACGCCCACGGTTTGGTCTGTCCAGACCCAGGTAGAGAGCAAGAACGCTTTGTGGCTTTCATGGAAGATTTGGGACGCCGTCTGTCCCCCAAAGCGGTGCTCCTCATGACGCGTGACCAGGACGTCGTGGCCATCGGTCGCAACCGGAAGATCCTGGAGCAGACCTTCCACCTGCCCTTTGCTGGCTGGGAGGTCGTGCACAAGATCGTGGACAAGCGTGGGCAGTATGCCGTCGCGCAGGAGATCGGCATCCCCATGCCGGTCACCCACTTTCCGGCGGATGCTGCCGAAGTGGAGCGGCTGGCCGATCGCCTGCCCTATCCAGTGATCGTCAAGCCTACCTATCACGTCGAGTTCGGAGAGCGGTTCAAGTCGAAAGGGTTCGTGGCCCGGGGTCCGCAGGAGCTGCGGACCCAGTACCAGCGGGCGGAAGGTTTGAGCGTTCTGGTCCAGGAAGTGATCCCCGGCGGCGCAGACAGCCTGTACACGCTTGGATCGTATCTAAATCGTGATGGTGAACCGCTGGGTCTATTCACGGGCCGCAAGCTGCGCCAGGTACCCCGCCAGTTTGGCATCGCCCGGGCTGCGGAGAGCGTGGCAGCGCCCGAGGTCGAAGGGCTGGGACTTCGCCTACTACGCGCCATGGGTTTCTGGGGCATCTCCCAGGTCGAGTTCAAGCTGGATCCGCGCGACGGTCAATACAAGTTGATCGAGATCAATGCCCGTAGCTACCTGTGGCAGAATCTGGCGACGGCCTGTGGCGTGAACCTGGCCTACATCGCCTACCAGGACGCCCTGGGTGAACCGCCACCCTTGGCCCGATCCCAGGTGCAAGGTCGTTGTTGGGTCATGCTGCCGGTGGACCTGGCCCTAACCCCTGGAGAGATCCTACGGGGACAATATTCCCTCTGGACCTGGCTGGGATCGTTGCGCCGGATCGCGGCGACCGGCGTGTTCTCCTGGGGCGATCCCAAACCAGGCTGGCGCTATCTGTACCAGCGGATCAGAGGGGCGAGTCGATGAAGCTGAGGCTCGTGCTGGCCTGCAATCCAGGATTCAAAGCAGCAGCTCGTTATACCCTGGCGTCGATGCTGGGTATGACGGGTCTGCCTTTCGAGGTCTCCGCAGCACCAGGTGAGGGTCCTGACAAACGGGTGATCATGTTTTATGGGCCGGAGGGTGCCTGTCCACCGGAGGCCGATGTGAGCATCGTGGCAGGATCGGAGCGACCGTCATCTGGCGAACTTCCTGTGCAGGTGGTCGGTGATAGCGTGCAGATCTCGGCAGATGTGGTGGCGGCCGCGTTTTCACTGTTGACCCACTTTGCTGGGAACGATCACACACTGGGAGAGCCACTGGTAAACCGATATGCCTGGCGGCTGGGTGAATTGGTGTTGGAGGCTGCCTGGCGAAAGGGCCTGCCCTGTCTGCAGGTCCTGCCCTGGCCCAAAGGCCACCGGCACGCGGTCGTACTGAGCCACGACGTCGATCAAACTGAGCTGGACAACCCGGCCAACGGACTGCGCGTGCTGAGACTGGCCATCAAGACCCGTGAATGGCGAGGGTTCCCCCGCGGCCTGTTCTACATGGTGCAGGGATTGTGGGGACGGCTGGCCCATCGGGGAATGGATCCCGCTTGGCAATTCGAGCGGATTATGGCCCTTGAACAAGAGCATGGTTTCCGTTCCTCGTTTTACTTTGTGCCGCTTGCTACCAGTGCAGGGCGCGATCCGGCCTACGACATCGACGACAGCCGGATGCGGGCCATTATCCGCCAGCTATGCGATGGCGGGTGGGAGATTGGTGTCCACGGTAGTTACCACAGCTATCGCAATGCCGGCCAACTGCGCCGGGAGCGGGAAAAGTTGGAGGCGGTCTTGGGCGGGGCAGCAGCCGGCATCCGGCAGCATTACCTGCGGTTTGCAGGGAATGAGACATTTTCGGCGCAGGAACAGGCCGGCTACTCGTACGACACGAGCCTGGGGTACACCCGAACTACGGGCTTCCGGGCGGGTATTGCCGCTCCCTTCCATCCCTTCGATACGAAGCGGATGGAACCTCTGGCTCTGCTGGAACTGCCGTTGGTGGTCATGGATGGGGTACTGTTTTGGTATCTTGGTTGTGATGTAAGGCGGGCAGTAGAGCACACGGTAGAGATGGTGAATCTGGCCCGGGAGTATGGCGGTCTCAGTGTGCTGCTCTGGCACCAGAGGGCCGGTGATGAGCAGCGCTACCCCGGCTGGTGGCAGGCATACGAGCAGGTTGTCCGGTACCTTCACCACCAGGCAGATGCCTGGGTTGTCACTGCCGATCAGGTGGCCCGCTGGTGGCTGGCTCGGGAGCGCCTGCAGGTGGAAACTGCAAGGGACAAGGATGGTCACTGGTACTGGTCTTGCCACGCACCGCAGAGTCTGGAAGGATTGGTATTAGGGGTGCGTGCCGCTGGGAATCTGCGGATTGCCGTGAGGGGTGCCGAGGCAGAGATCGAGATGGGTGAAAGGGGAGAAATGCTCGTACGTTTGGAACAGTTGTCGGCAGGCCAGGACTTTGATGTGGTGGTGAGTACATGAAGATCGTCTCTGTTGTCGGGGCTCGTCCCCAGTTCGTCAAGGCTGCACCGGTCAGCCGGGCGCTGCGGCGCGTGGCCCGCGAAATTCTGATCCACACCGGGCAGCACTACGACTGTGGGATGTCGGCCATTTTCTTTGCAGATCTGCAAATGCAGGAACCCGACCGTTACCTGGGGGTGGGCTCGGGGTCCCATGGCTGGCAGACGGGACAGATGCTGATTCGCATCGAGGAGGTGCTGCTGGCGGAGCGGCCTGACTGGGTGCTGGTCTACGGCGACACCAACTCGACGGTGGCGGGGGCCTTGGCGGCGGTCAAGCTGCACATCCCGCTGGCTCACGTGGAGGCGGGCCTGCGCAGTTTCAACCGGCGCATGCCGGAGGAGCACAACCGGGTGTTGACCGATCACGCCTCCGATTTGCTGCTCTGCCCCACCCAGACGGCCGTGGACAACTTGAGCGGCGAAGGGATCCATCGGAGCGTGCACCTGGTGGGCGATGTGATGTACGACGCGGTGTTGTACAACACTGCGCTGGCAGAGGAAGGCTCCGATGTTTTGGAGCGATTGGCACTATGCCCCGGATGCTACGCCCTGGCAACGGTCCATCGACCTCGCAATACCGACGATGCGGACCGGTTACTGGCCATCCTTTCGGCCCTGGAGGAGATTGGAACTGACGGGCCGGTGGTGCTCCCTGCCCATCCTCGCACGCAGAAGGCGCTGGAGGCACTGGGTTATCGACCAGGGCCGGATCTGCGCATCATCGAACCGGTAGGCTACCTGGACATGCTGGTCCTGGAAAAGCACGCCCGCCTGATCCTGACCGATTCTGGCGGGGTGCAAAAAGAGGCCTACTTTTTTGCCGTGCCCTGCCTGACGCTTCGTGAAGAGACCGAGTGGGTCGAGACGGTGGATGCTGGCTGGAACTGCCTCGTGGGCGCCGATCGGGCTGCTATCGTGCAGGCAGCCCGCGAGTTTAGGCCAGGTGGTTCGCCACTACCGTACTTTGGCGATGGTCACGCCGCAGTCAAGATCGCTGACTTGGTCGTGGGACGAGCGACGGAGTAGAATCAAGTATCATCAGGAATTGCGGATCTTGTTCTCGATTGGTTGTCCACGTGAGTACTGCCGGAAGTTGATAGGGGGCTGGTCAAGTCCAGGCCGGTTGATTTCGAGGGGGCTAAAGGGTGCGAGTTCTGTATCTGAGCCAGTACTTTCCTCCGGAAGTGGGGGCGACCCAGACGCGGGCCTTTGAGATGGCCCGCTACCTGGTGTCGGCCGGACATCAGGTTACGATGCTGACCGAAGTGCCCAATCATCCTTCGGGTATCATCCCGCCGCGGTATCGGGGCAAGCTGTACGAGCGCGCTGACATGGAGGGCATCGACGTCATCCGGGTTTGGGTCAAGGCATCCCCGCACAAGACCTTTCGCAACCGGATTTTGTTTTATATAACCTATATGATCGGTGCTGCCCTTGCGGGTCTGTTCCTGGCTCGTGGTCGCTACGACGCCGTCTATGCCACATCGCCACCGCTCTTTGTCGGCGGCGCGGCGCTGGCTTTGAGCTATTTGCGGCGGATTCCCCTTGTGTTTGAAGTGCGTGATCTGTGGCCCGAGTCGGCGGTGGTTATGGGTGAGCTAAGCAATACCCGTGCTGTGGCGCTGGCTGGCAAACTTGAGGAAATGTGCTATAATAGGGCGCGCTCTGTCGTGGTGGTCACCGACGGCATTCGGCGGCGACTGGAGGAGCGGGGATTTGGGGCCAAGGTGGTGCTCATCCCCAATGGAGCCAACACAGACTTGTTCCGGCCGGACGAGGAGGGTGGGGCGGCGCTGCGGGTCGAACTGGGCGTGGAGGACAAGTTCCTGGTGCTGTATGCCGGCATCCACGGTCTGGCCCAGGGGCTGGAAACTGTGCTGCAGGCGGCCCAGCAGTTACGGGGAGTACCACAGATCCATTTCCTTTTCGTCGGAGAGGGGCCCAAAAAGGCCGAGTTGGTCGACCTTAGGAACCAACTGAACCTGGCAAACGTCACCATGTTGGCTGAGCGACCCCGGTCCGAGATGCCCGCTTTTCTGTCGGCGGCTGACGTAGCCCTGGTGCCGCTGCGCAAGTTGGATCTGTTCCAGGGCGCATTGCCCTCCAAGATGTTCGATGCCTGGGCCTGTGGTTGTCCGATTATTCTGAGCATTGACGGCGAGGCTCGCCAGGTACTGGAACAGGCGGATGCCGGGATTTTCGTCGAGCCGGAGAACGTGGGACAGATGGCCCAGGCGATACAGCAATTGCAGGCAGACCCTGACCGGCTGCGCCGATACCGCCGCAACGGGCGCCGGTTCGTTGAGGCCCACTACTCCCGGCAAGGGCTGGCCGCGCGTTTGGAGGCTGTGCTACTGGACATCGTCGAAGGGAAAAGGACATGAGAATTCTGGTGACTGGTGGGGCAGGGTACATTGGTTCCAACCTGGTCGATACCTTGCTCGCCCAGGGCCACGATGTCTGCGTCGTGGACAATCTGTCCACTGGCAAGATCGCCAATGTGCAACATCTTTTGGACCACGAACGGTTCTGTTTCGTCAACGACACGATTCTGAACGAGACGCTGATGGATCGTGTCGTCGCAGATGTGGACCAGATATACCATCTGGCAGCGGTGGTGGGGGTCAAGTATGTCGTAGAGGATCCTCTGCACGGCATCTATACCAACGTCAAGGGCACCGAAGTTGTGCTGGAAAAGGCCTACAAGTACTGGAGGCGCACGGTCATCGCTTCCAGCTCCGAGGTCTATGGCAAGAGTACCGATGTGCCCCTGGAAGAGGAGGGAGACCGCCTGTTGGGGCCGACCACGGTGACCAGGTGGTCCTACGCCATGTCCAAGGCGATCGACGAGCATTTCGCCTTTGCCTATGCCGATAAGGGCCTCCCTGTTTCTGTCGTTCGCTACTTTAATTCCTACGGTCCGCGCCTGGATCCCAAGGGCTACGGGAGCGTTATCGCCAAGTTCATCACCCAGGCCAGGCTGGGCCGGCCCATTACCGTCTTTGACAATGGCCAGCAGACCCGCTGTTTCACCTATGTGGACGACACAGTGCGAGGAACCGTGCTGGCTGGCACTGTCGAACGTGCTTCGGGCCAGGTCTTTAACGTCGGCGCCAACCGGGAGACCCGGATCATCGAGCTGGCGCGCATGATCCGCGATATGCTCGGATCCAAATCAGAGATCATCCAGGTGCCCTATCGTAACGTCTTTGGTGAGAGTTTTGAGGAGGCACGCCGTCGTGTGCCTGACGTTCGCCACGCAGCCGACGTGCTGGGTTTTCGGGCCGAGATCCCGTTGGAAGAAGGGTTGGAGAAGACGATCGCCTGGTTCCGGCAGGCGTGGCCCCGGGACGTGTTATCGCCAGGGCGGGATGACGTGGCCGGATTCTTTGATCCGAGTGGCTGAAGGCGAATCCCGTCAGACGGAGCTCAGGGTTGCGACTGCGATGGCTCTTTGGTGAAAACTGTTAGGGGCTGAATTGGTGAGGAAAAGAGGTTTATGCGTACCAAGCTAGGTCTGTACTGTGACAAGGTAATCGAGGCAGGTTGGCTAGCGGCGGTGATCGTCGTACCGTTGTTCTTCAATATCTACTCACAGCGGGTTTTTGAACCGGACAAGCTCTCTCTCCTGCGTTCCATTGCCCTGGTAATGAGTGTAGCCTGGATCATCCGCACGATCGAGGATTGGCGGGCGGGCCCCCGCGAAGAGGACACAGAGACCGAGAAGCCGTCGTTCTGGCAGCGCGTGGTTAGAACCCCGTTGGTGTTGCCCACCTTGCTGCTTGTGGTGATCTACCTCATCAGCACGGTCACCTCGGTTGTTCCCCGTGTCAGCTTTCTGGGGTCCTACCAGCGTTTGCAGGGTACCTATACCACGCTGTCGTACATTATCATCTTTTTCCTGGTCCTACAGGGACTGCGCACCAAGCGGCAACTCAATCGGCTGATCAATGTCATGGTTCTGGTGAGCTTTCCCATCGCCATGTATGGCTTGGTCCAGCACTTTGGCCTGGATCCACTGCCTTGGGGAGGGGACGTCACCCGGCGCGTGGCATCCAATATGGGCAATGCTATTTTTGTTGCTGCTTTTCTCATCCTGGTCGTACCTCTGACCCTGTCGCGGCTGTTGGAGAACTGGGGGGAGGTGTTGGACGGCCTGGGCCGTGGCAACAGGGTGCTGGCCATTGCCCTGCCGTTGGTGTTTGCCATGCTGGTGGGCTTCTCTTGGGTGCTAGAAATCCCCTTTGAGCCTGCCAAGACCCAATACTTCTGGTTGGGATTGGCCTCCTCGCTCATCTTTCTCGTGGCTATGGTGGCTTTTGCCTTCTATTTGAACAAACCGGTGTCTCGCCTGTTGCTACTGGCTGCCTATGCCATCATCCTGATCGTCCAGGCTGTCTGCATTTTCTACACGCAAAGCCGTGGTCCCCTATTGGGATTCGCGGCCGGCGTGGCCTTCTATCTTGCGGTTCTGGGTGTGACCAAGCGGCGGCTTTGGGTAACCGCGACTGTGGGAGCCCTCGTAGCTCTGTTCGCCGTGGGGTTGTTCCTCTTTAACACGGTTGAGTCGCCCATGATGGACAATCTGCGCAAGACCCCCTATGTCGGTCGCCTGGGAAAGCTATTGCAGACCGAGTCGGGCACGGGCAAGGTCCGCTTGCTGATCTGGGAGGGCGCGCTAGACATGATCAGCCCGCACGAGCCTCTGGAATTCCCCGGAGAAGAGGGGGGAGACGATGGGCTGAATGCCCTGCGGCCGGTCATCGGCTATGGCCCGGAATCGATGTACGTGGCATATAACCGGTTCTACCGGCCCGATCTGGCACATTTTGAGCGGCGCAACGCCTCGCCCGATCGCTCGCACAACGAGACTTTTGATGCGTTGGTGATCACCGGCGGTGTTGGTTTTGTGGTCTATATGCTTGTGTTCGCCAGTGTGTTCTATTATGGTTTCAAGTGGCTCGGGCTGGTCCGGAATCGCCGGGATATGTGGATCTTTGTTGTGCTGTGGATCGTGGGTGGCATCGGCGGCGCGCTGGGTGCCTGGGCCTGGCTCGGCCCACCCTACGTCGGCGTGGGTATCCCCCTGGGCGTAATGGGGGGGATAGCCATCTATGTGGTCATCCAATCTGTGCAGGCCAATGCCAATCGGCAGGGCGTGGGCGCCGCGGGAGGACGGTATTCGCTGTGGATCCTGGCCCTACTCTCGGCGGTGGTGGCCCACTTTGTCGAGATCCACTTTGGCATCGCTATCGCCGCTACGCGGACCTACTTCTGGATGTACGCGGGCATGATGGTAGTCATCGGCATTCGTCTGGCGCTGCAACCTGATGAGGACGAGGCTGTCATGGAAGCAGAGGTTGCACCTGCTGAAGAAGGGGGACTAGCCAAGCGCCGGCGCCGGCGCCGCGGGACAACAGCCCCAGCTCCTCAACCCCGAGTGGTCGTTGCGAGCCAGTGGCAGGGTGAAATCCTGGTCTTGAGTGTCTTGGCCATCCTGATCCTTAGCACCATGCTTTTCGATTTCGTCACGATCCAACAGGGCAATCCCGGGATGCTGGCCACTCTTTGGCGGTCGCTGACCCAAAGTCGGGAGGGAACATCACTCGTCATGCTGGTCCTGTTCCTGATCACCTGGGGCATGATCGGCCTGGTGGGCTTGGGCGATCTGGCGACCAGGGACGAGTCGGCAGGAAAAGACTCGAGCGACTGGCTGATGGCAGTGGCCATCTTTGTGCTGATCTCCTTCGGGGGGGCACTCGTGTTCGGGCTGCTGCACGCGATCCGCCTCAGGCCGGTGACGATCGACAGTCCGGATGCCCCCAACCCCTTGGCTAACACCATCACCTACTACTATGTGGCCGTGTTTCTGCTCATCTTTGTGCTGGCCTGGGTGCTGGCCTTTGCGTTCCGGCGGCGGTTTAAGGCCTGGCGTTGGAATGGAGAATTGTCGGATATCGCTCTCGTTGCCTCGGCGGTGGTTCTACCCATCATCGCTATGGTGTTGATCTATGCCAGCAACATCAGCATTGTCCGCGCCGATATCCTGTACAAACAGGGTCTGAGTTCGGAGAAGGCCAACCAGTGGGACGGGGCCATCTATTTCTACAACAAAGCCGTGGAGGTGGACAAGTACCAGGACTTCTACTACCTGTTTCTGGGCCGGGCCTTCATGGAGAAGGGCAAAGCTGCCCAAGGGGAGGAACGGGAGCAACTGCTGGCGGGTAGCCGGGAATGGTTGAACCAAGCCCGCGAGATCGCGCCTCTCAACACCGACCATTCGGCCAACCTGGCCCGGCTGCACCGTACCTGGGGTGGGCTAAGTCAAGGGGAGGAGCGAGAGGAACTGCTCAACAAAGCGCTAACGTACTATGCCGACGCCACCAACCTCAGTCCCAACAATGCCCAACTTCTCAACGAATGGGGCCAGACCTACTATGCCCTGGGTGATGTCGAGCGTGCCGTGGAAAAGTACAGAGAATCTCTGGCCCTGGATGATGAGTATTTCCAGACCTACCTGCTCTTGGGCGAGCTTTACATGCGCGAGAAGGATTGGGACAAGGCAGTGGACGCTTACGAAAAGGCCGTCGAGATACGGCCCAACTCGGTGGACGCCCTCAATATGCTGGGTGTTGTCCTGTCCCAAAAGGGCGATCTGGAAGGGGCGCTGGAGGCCTATATCGAGGCTGTGGATCTCAGGCCCGATAACTTTACCTTGCGCAAGAACCTGGCGCTTCTCTATCAGGAGATGGGGCGCATCGACGATGCCATCATGCAAGCGACGATAGCGTCGGACCTGGCGCCTGAAAATCAGAAGCAGTCTATGGAAGCCTACCTGGCCCAACTGCGGGGAACGCAGCCAGGCCTTTCGCCAGAGGAGATCCAACAGATCGACGAGTTGGCCAAAGAGGGCCGCGCTCATCTGGATGCCGGCGATTGGGATGCCGCAGAGCAAACGTACCTTGAGGTGCTCGAGCTGAATGCCAACCATCTGGAGGCCCGCCGGGCACTGGCCTACGTCTACTGGAAGCAAGGACGGCTCGATGACGCGATCGCCGAGAATCTGGTCGTGGTCGAGCTGACACCCGACGATTGGGATGCTCACAAGAACCTGGGCATTCTCTACCAGCAGGCAGGCGAGATCCCAGGGGCGATCGTGGCTTTCGAACGAGCACTGGAGTTAGCTCCAGAAGATCAGAAGCCAGCCCTTCAGGCAACCCTGGACCAACTGAAGGGTCAGGGTGGGGCATCCCCCTCCGAAGGAGAATTGGTCTCGAGCACGGAGCCAGAGCAACGGGCGGGAGATCTGCCGCCGGCACAGCGCAACGGGATGTACAGTGCGCCGCCGCCGTTGGTCATTGACCCTGCCAAGTCGTACCAGGCGACCATCGTTACGCCAAAGGGCAACATTGTCATGGATCTGGCCACAGCTTCTGCACCCGAGACCGTCAACAACTTTGTCTATCTGGCCAAACAGGGTTTCTATGACAATCTGACCTTCCATCGGGTGGAGAACAATCCTGGTTTTTCACTCATCCAAGGAGGGGATCCGACGGGTACTGGGACAGGTGGGCCAGGCTACAAAGTCCCGGCTGAGATCGGTTTGCCTCACGAGGCTGGGGCTATTGCCATGGCCCGCCAGGGGGACGAGGTAAACCCGGAGCGGGCTTCGTCGGGCAGCCAGTTCTACATCACCCTGGTTCCGATCCCGAACCTGGACGGCGGGTACACCGTATTCGGCTACGTGACGGAAGGTCTGGATGTAGCGCAAGAGATCCAGGTCGGTGATCAGATCCTCACCATCGTGATCACCGAAGAATGAACGTCCGGCATTGGATGTCGGAGCGCTAACCAAGATGCTGCTGGATGGGGGAGCGAGTGCAGAGTAGCTGGAGCGTGGAGTGACGACCACATTCCTGTTGATCCTTGCCAGTGCCCTGGTGCTGGCCATCGGTGCGACGCCTGTGGCCCGCCGTGTGGCGCTGCGCCTGGGGATCATCGACCAGCCGAACGCCCGCAAGATCCATGTCAATCCTATTCCCTTGCTGGGTGGAGTGGCCATCTATGGAGCCTTCATTGCCGCGCTGCTCATCTTTGGGGGACGGTATCGCCTGGACGAGCTCATCAGCATCTTGGTGGGAGCCAGCCTTGTGTCCTTTCTAGGTGTGTGGGACGATCGGCGTGGTCTGAGCCCGCTCCTGAAACTGATCGGCCAGATCCTGGCAGCTTCCCTCCTGGTGGTCACCGGTGTGCGCATTGGCACCTTCCGCTGGGAGATCGTGAATATTGTGGTCACGCTGGGCTGGGTAGTGGTCATCACCAACGCAATGAACTTGTTGGACAACATGGACGGCCTGTCGGGAGGCGTGGGGGCTATCGCCGCTGTCTTTTTTCTGCTCCTGGCAGCCATGAACGGCCAGTATCTGGTCGGTGCCCTGTCGGCCGCGCTGGTAGGCGCCTGCGTGGGCTTTCTGGTCTATAACTTTAACCCTGCCAGTATCTTTATGGGCGATGCCGGCAGCCTGTTCCTGGGGTATGTGCTGGCAGCCACAGCTATCAAGCTCCGCTTCCCCGAGGGGGTCGAGATCGTGACCTGGATGGTGCCGGTGTTGATCCTAGGCTTACCCCTGTTCGATACGGCGCTGGTCATCGTTTCGCGGCTGCGGCGAGGGTTGAACCCTCTCACTACGCCAGGCAAAGACCACGTTTCCCACCGACTGGTGGCCATGGGCTATACGCGCCGCGAGGCGGTTCTCCTCTGCTATCTCGTTTGTTCCGGACTAGGGGTGGTGGCTCTTTTTATCACCCAGGCCAGCATCATTGAGGGGTACGTCGTGGGTGCCGTCGTGGCTCTGGCTGCCCTGGTGGCTCTATGGCGGTTAGAACAGGTTGGCTTTCCAGGCAAGGAGGCCCGGGGCGGTTTCTTCCGCAAGAACCAGGCGCACTGACAGTTCACCAAGAAAGGCAAGTGTATGCACGCTTTGGCTGTTAAGATTGCGGACAAGTCGGCCCATGTCGCCGTTATTGGCCTGGGATACGTGGGCCTGCCTTTGGCAGTGGGCTTTGCCAAGGCTGGCTATTCCGTTCTGGGTCTGGATGTGGATGAGCGCAAGCTCGCCGCCCTGAACGAGGGGCGGAGCTATATTCAAGACGTAGACGACGCCGACGTAGCAGCCTCGGTGCGAGCTGGCCGGCTGGCTGCCAGCAACGACTATGACCTTTTGCGCGCGACGGACGTCATTTTTATCTGCGTGCCCACGCCCTTTGACGCTATGAAGGCTCCCGACCTGGTCTACATCGAACAGTCGGCGCGTGGCATTGCTCCCCGCCTGCAGCCTGAGCAACTGATCATCTTGCAGAGTACCACCTATCCTGGCACGACCGAGGAGTTTGTGCTACCGATTCTCGAAGAGTCGGGGCTAGCGGCTGGCGCGGATTTCTACCTGGCCTTCTCGCCGGAGCGGATCAATCCTGGCGACCAACAGTTCACCGTCGAGAACACGCCCAAAGTAGTCGGCGGACTGACGCCGCGTTGCACCGAACTTGCCCGCGCGCTGCTGGCCCAGCTCTTTGCCCATGTTCACGTCGTCACTTCTCCCCGCGCTGCCGAGATGTCCAAGCTATTGGAGAACATCTTTCGCAGTGTCAACATCGCCCTGGTGAACGAGCTGGCCCTCCTCTCAGAGCGGATGGGCATTGACATCTGGGAGGTCATCGAGGCCGCCAAGACCAAACCGTTCGGTTTCATGCCTTTCTATCCAGGTCCTGGCGTGGGCGGGCACTGCATCCCTGTCGATCCCTACTATTTGAGCTGGAAGGCTCGCGAATACGATTTCTACACCAAGTTCATCGAACTGGCGGCCGAGGTGAACCAGGCGATGCCCTATCACGTCGTGGAGCTGGTGGCCCAGGCCCTGAGCCGGCAAGGGAAACCCCTGGAAGGAGCGCAGGTCCTGATTCTGGGTGTGGCCTTTAAGCGGGATATCGACGACGCTCGGAACTCGCCAGCGGAGCGGATCATCGAGCTGCTGCTCGGCCGCGGTGCGGAGGTACAGTATAGCGATCCCTACGTCCCAAGCTACCGGGTAGGCCGCGATGTCTTTTGCCGGGATGAGCACTGGCTGGAGAGTGTGGCTCTGACGGACGAGATTTTGGGTGGGGCTGATTGTGTCGTGATCGTTGCTGGGCATCAGGTCACGGATTATGCGCGCGTGATGCGCCAAGCTCGCCTGATTGTGGACACGGTGAATGTAACGCACGGTGTGGCTGGCCCGGCCCACGTGATCCGTGTCGGCGCGCCCTGGCAAAAGACCACAAGCGGATGACCGAAACATCGTCGTCGCCAACACAGACCAAGCCATCGTCGTTTTGGACGGGGAAGCCCTTTCGCTTCCTCGTCGTGATTTTGGCTCTGGGGATCAGCGTTGCCATTTTTGCCTTTCGTGACCAGTTTGCGGAGCTGGCTGCCGTCGGCTATCCTGGAATCTTTCTCGTGAGTTTGCTCAGCAGTGCCACGATCATCCTCCCGGCGCCTAGTTTGGCGCTGGTATTCGCCATGGGTAGCGCGCTGCCCTGGCCGCTGGTGGGTCTTGCGGCAGGGGCCGGAGAGGCCCTCGGCGAGTTGACCGGCTATGCGGCAGGATTCGGTGGGCGGGTGGTCGTCGAGGATCAGTTGGCGTACACGCGGATGGAGGAGTGGATGCGTCGGCGGGGGGCCATTACCATTCTGGTGTTGTCGGTGATCCCGAATCCGCTCTTCGACCTGGCGGGGATCGCGGCCGGGACGATGGGTTATCCTGTCTGGCGTTTTTTGCTGGTCACCTGGCTGGGTAAGACGATCAAGACGACACTGGTGGCCTGGGCGGGTTCCCAATCGATTGCCTTGGTCGAGCAGATCCTCCTCTGAGTGGCAGCGTGATCGTTCCCTGTGTGGATGGGTTCGAAATCGCTCTGGCCTGGTGGGCCTGTTGGCTTACCGGGATGCGCGGCGAGCGTTGTTGCTTCACCATCTGAATGCCTCGTTGGGTCCAGGCCGCGCTAAATCTCTACCATCTCCAGCGGCCGGGTTGTACCGACCAGGGTGCCCAGTTCGGCCTTGCGGATCTCCTGTGAGAGCTTGCGGGGCGTGCCCCGGAAGTACATGAATGGGCCTAAGGTCATGCCGCTGTAATGGGTGGGCACGACGACAGGCGGCTCTCCCAAAAGGCGGAGGGCTTGTGGTGCTCTGCGCGGGCTGATGTGACGGAACGGAAGGCCCAGGCTGTGCAGGTTGCCGATAGGCAGCAGTACCGCGTCCAGATCCCAGCGGTGGCCGATGGTGCGGAATAGCTCGCGATCGAGACCGGTGTCCCCGGCAAAGTAAACCACCCGATCGCCCTCGATGATCAAACCCAGCTCGCCGCCGGTATGCTGGGCGGGCACGGCTGTGAGGCGCAACCCCTTAAAGTCGTCCGACTCCCACTCGCTCATCCCGCGCAATGACCTTAGTCCCAGCCCGGCAGCCTTGTGCACCTTGTCAGTGGGCATCCAGACCGGCGTGCTGGGCTCCAGGCGCTTCAAGACCGAAGGGGAAAAGTGGTCGGCGTGCGTGTGGGAGATGAATACTAGGTCGGGCCGGGGCATGCGGTCCATGGTATACGATTTGGGTACCTGGTGAACGCCGAACATGCGAAAGACCGGGTCTGTAATGATCGTCAATCCGCTAGTTTCGATGATCGTCATGGACCAGCGTATGTAGGTCAGTCTCAAGGTTCACTCCTCTATGACCCAACGAGCCTGGCGTCCAGGAGAAACTCGTTCTTTGAACTAGACCAATTCAAATCGCGCGGTGAAATGTCTCAAGAAGCGTGTCTGGTAGACGATGCGCAGGCCGCGCAGGGTTTCGCGCTGCTCATATAGGCTGATGATGGCATCGGCCACATAGTCCAGGTGCGACTGCGTGTAGACCCGGCGTGGTATGGCCATGCGCACCAGCTCCATATCGGGATACACGGTTTCTCCGGTTCGCTCATCCTTGTGGGCGAACATGACGCTGCCGATCTCAACGGCGCGGATACCGCCTTCTAGATAGAGGCCCACCACCAGCGCTTGCCCAGGGAACTGGTCGCGGGGCATGTGGGGCAGAAAGCGCAGGGCATCCAGGTAGACCGCGTGGCCCCCTGGCGGTTCGACGATGGGGATGCCGGCCTCGACCAGCCGGTCAGCCAGGTACTTGGTGTGGGCCAGGCGGTAGGCAAGATAGCTCTCGTCCAGGCCCTCCCACAGCCCGCGGGCGACCGCCTCCAGGTCACGGCCAGCCAGGCCACCGTAGGTGGGAAACCCCTCGCGCAAGATCAGCTCCTGGCTGGCGCGCTCGTAGAGATCGCGGTCGTTCATGCACAAAAAACCGCCGATGTTGACCAGGGCATCCTTCTTGGCGCTCATGGTGCAGCCATCGGCGTAGGAAAAGCACTCCTGGGCGATCTCCAAAATCTCCTTTCGAGCGTAGCCCGGTTCGCGGAGTTTGATAAAATAGGCGTTCTCGGCGTAGCGGCAGGCGTCGATAAAGAAGGGAATGCCGTATTCGTGGAGCACCTCTGAGGTTTCGCGGATATTCTGCATCGAGACCGGTTGGCCGCCGCCTGAATTGTTGGTGATGGTGATCATACCCAGGGGGATGTTGCGCGGGCCCAGTTCTTGGATAAAGGCCCTGAGCTTGGCGGTATCCAGGTTGCCCTTGAAAGGGTGGTGGCTGGTAGGATCTTTGCCCTCGTCGATGATCAGGTCAGCGGCGATGCCACCCCGTGATTCGATATTGGCACGGGTGGTGTCAAAGTGCATGTTGCTGGGGACCCGGAGACCCGGCCGGACCATCACCGAGAATAGTACGTTCTCCGCCGCGCGACCCTGGTGGGTGGGCACAAAGTACTGGAAGCCAAAGATCTCTTTGATAGCCGCTTCGAGACTGAAAAAGTTGCGGCATCCAGCATAGGACTCGTCGCCGCGCATCAGGCCTGCCCATTGGTTATCGCTCATGGCCGAGGTTCCTGAATCGGTGAGCAGATCGACATAGATGTCCTCTGCCTTGATGAGGAAAGGGTTGTAGCCAGCCTCAGACAGCAGCACTGCCCGCTCATCGCGGGTGGTCATCTTGATGGGCTCGACCGTCTTGATCCGGAATGGCTCTGGTAGGAACTTGGCCATGGTGAGACTCCTTCGTCTATGAGTGGGTCAGTTCTCCGGCAAGGTGACTGCTTGCCAGAGAGCGTACCACTGCTCTGGCTAGGGGGCATTATACTACAAGGCGCGCAAAAGCGGAAGCCTTGCCATGCTGTGCGCACCTTTGCCTGGCTGGAGCCATCGCGAGGCTTTCCTTGGATCGTTGGGGCGTGTTTAATCTCCGAAGAGCAGCCTGCAATAGCTCTCGTAGCGGACCTCGGCGATCTCCCCGGCTTCCACCGCGGCTTTGACGGCGCAGCCGTGCTCGTGGGTGTGGGTGCAACTGGAAAAGTGGCAGTCGCTGAGGTAAGGACGCATCTCGACAAAATGCCAAGCCAGTTCCTCGGGCTCAATATCAAAGAAGCCGGCCTCGCGCAGGCCGGGTGTATCGGCCACATAACCGCCTTCATCCAGCGGCCACAGACGCACGCCGACGGTGGTGTGGCGCCCCTTGCCGGTCGATTCACTGATCTCTCTGACGGCCAGGCCCAAGTCGGGCTGGATGGCATTGAGCAGGCTGCTTTTGCCCACGCCCGAGGGACCGCAGAGGACACTCAGTTGGCCGCGCAGCCGGTCATGGAGGGCCTCGATTCCCCGTCCGGTGTGTATGCTGGTATAGATCACTTCGTAGCCGATCTCTTGGTACACCCCGAACAACTGGTGGGCTTCTCCCGGCTCATCGAGCAAGTCAACCTTGTTGGCGCAGATAATCGCCGGCAGATCGCTGTTTTCGGCAATGACCAGCAGGCGGTCAAGCATCCGCAAGCGGGGGGTGGGCTCGCGTATGGAAAAGATGAATACTGCCTGGTCGGGGTTGGCGACGATGACGTGTTCGACGGGAATTTGTTGCGGTCCCGGCCGGAGTCGGCTCAACTTTGTCTCGCGGGGCAGGACCTCCTCGATCACACCCCGGCCTGGCCGCGTGGGGCGCCACTGGACATAATCGCCCGTGGCGATCAGGTCGGTGTACAGTCTTTCCTTTTTCAGCTTGCCCCGGATGTAGCAGGTGACGAGATCTGGGCCATCTTGGACGCGGTGTCGCCCACTGCGGGCCTGGATGACGATTCCGGTCTTTAGCTCAGACAATGGCCTGTACTCCTTGGCTGCGAGGACAGGATAGCGGGGAAAAACAGTGCCGGCAGGCGCCATCAACGGTTCGAGGCTCGCTTCTGCGAGGCGAAACCAGGCTACCCACCCCGGTTTTCCAGAAGTGGTTAGGGCCAGAAGGACGAGATGACTGCACGTACTCCCTTCTCCATGTTATTGGCTTTCCCAAGTTTGTTATGGCCTACTGTATTCTAGCATAGAGGCGGAGGGGCGTCAAGCATTGGGCACCTGTGCTCGCTTGGCTCCAGGTATGGTTTGTGATATACTGATGCTACTGCAGAGATGCTGTCGATGCAGTGGTTCCCAGGGGATGTAGCTTCCCGGCTGTGGGAAAGCGTTGACTGTATCGCACTGACATGATCAAGCCTGTTGGGATGTCTTGCGCAGGTCTTTCCCTGCAGGGCAACTGCCTCCCAGGGCTGCCGTGCCTGGGCGTCGTCGGTTTGGTGGTAGCGACGGCTCTACAGGCCTGGCGCAGACCTGGCCATTGACGATGCCGGGTCACCAGAAGTGTGTCTTGCCAGGAGTGGTGCAGAAGACGGGAATCTATCAGCTTGGAATCCTGAACAGATGATCGGGGCTCGATGAAAAGCAGCAGCAGAGGCACAGTGCAACCTTATTGGATCGGCGTTTGTGGTCCGGTGGAGGGTGGAAACCGGTATCTGACCCGCACCGCGACCGAAGCGGGTTTGAGACGGGTGCTGGAAGGCTATGCCTTGGCCGGTGTATCGCTTCTGCAAAGGGATGAGCGGGGTTTTGTCAATGACAACTGGATTGTAGGGACCGCCCAAGGGCGCTTTTTCTTGAAACATCGTCACCCCGACCTCTGCAGCCTCGACATCATCCAGGCGCAACATGATCTGATTAACCACCTGTGCCAGGTTGGCTTCCCCGCCCCTGTTCTCGTACGAAACGCCGGCGGTGCGACCCTGTCGGTTGTGGAAGGTGAGTGCTATGAGATCCAACGCTACATCGAGGGCATGCCCTGCGATCCCGCTCGACCTGAGCATCTGGCCGAGGCCGCTGTAGCGCTGGGACGTTATCACACCTTGGTCCGAGAATTTGTACCAGTCGCCCTGGCCTGCCAGGGGGATCTGTTCCACCCCTCACTGGCTCGAGCAAACCTGGTGCGGCTGCGTCAGGCCTGGGAGATACCAAAGGAACCGGAATTGGTGCATACCACTGAACGGCTTGAGGGCGCCCTCGACGACTTGGCGGCGCGGTTCGATGGGCACAGTTCCCTGCCTCGGGTCGTCATCCATGGCGACTACTATGCCGAGAATCTGCTGTTCTACGGCGACCGGATTGTCGGCATTGTGGACTATGACAAGGCTTGCTGGCAGCCTCGCGTCCTCGAGCTGGCTACTTCTTTGATCTACTTTGCTTCACCGCGTCCCGCAAGGCTGACACGCGTGATCTACCCAGGCGTGCTTGATTGGGGGCTCTTGAGTCATTTCCTGCACTACTATGGCCACATGGTGTTCCCCGAGGAGCGTGAGATCCAGGCGTTGCCGGACTATATTGCCTGCATTTGGTTGCAGATCTCCCTCCGCTGCCTCCTGGCCAAGTACCCTCACCGGCCGGCCTGGGCTCGGGAAGCGCTCGAAGAGGTGCTGGTCCTTGGGGATTGGGCAAGTGCCAACGCATCCGAACTCAGGGATCTCGCCCAGTCGTCGGTCAGGAGCAGCTATGTTTAGGGCGATCATCTTTGACTTTGGGCGCGTCATCTCGGCCCCCAGGCCACCCTCCGCGTTCCGCCGCTACGAGCAAGATCTGGGGCTGGCACCAGGTGCGCTAAACCGCGTCATGTTCGGCAGCCAGGCCTGGCAGGAGACCCTGGTGGGGCGTAGGACACTGGATGACTACTGGCGTGAGATCGGACCGGCGCTGGGGCTGAATACAACTGGTGAGATCGAGTCCTTCCGTCGCCGGTATTTCAGCGACGAGGCGATCAACGACGGGGTGCTGGATCTCATCGAGGTGCTGCGCGGCCGCTACAAGCTCGCCGTCCTGTCCAACGCACCTCCTCGGTTGGCCAAGTGGTTGGCCGATTGGAAGATCTTGGACCTATTCGACGTCGTGGTCTGCTCGGGCGACGAAGGCGTGGTCAAGCCGGACGCGGCCATATTTTGGCTGGTCCTGGAGCGCTTGGGGGTTCAAGCGGAGGAAGCCGTCTTTGTCGATGATACGCTGGGGCACGTAGAAGCTGCCCGTGCACTGGGCCTGCACGGCATACACTTTACGACGCCAAGGGCCCTACGGGTCGAGTTGGAGAGGCTGAACATCCTGTAGGGCGAGAATCTGTCCGAGAAGGTGCTCACATCCCCTGTCCTGGGGGTGCCCTCGCATACGAGGGCAAGAGCGATCTCGGAAGGGTGCCAAGGTACCTGCTGGCTGCTGATGGCGCCCGCCAGGGGAGGGGGGTTGCTCTGAATGCTGGATTGGAAGGACATTTTCCACCTGCCACAGCTAGAACCCCTTGTCGATCGACTAGTTTCCGACGGACCCGGGCTGGTTGTCGTTGCTGGACTAGATCCGCCGCCACTGGTTGGCGGGGCCGGGGATCAGTCTGTCGGGAGCACATTTCTTCCCAGCGGTAGGGCAACCTTCCTACGTATCCTGATGCGACAGGTGCTGGATGCCCAGCCTGGCACAGAGGCCACGGTCGTCGCCAGGGACAAGGAAGCGGTGCGTGTATCCCGTTCGCTCCAGCACCGGGTGAGCTTTTGGCCCGTTGAGCCGTCCGAGGGCTATGCCGCTGCGATCGCCCGTGCTGCGGGTCAGCGACCGGGCCTGCTGGTGGTCGACGAACTCGACGCCGTGAGCACACCCGCAGCCCTGGAGGCGGCCGCCAGCGGTCTGCGGGTGCTGTCCCAGCTTGATACGGTCTTTCGTGGGGTAGAAGTCGTTCACCACCTCCGCGAGCTGGGTGCATCCAGCGATCTACTGCCGGCCCTCAACTGGGTCGTCACCGTGCAACGCCTGGAGACCCTGTGCCCGCACTGCAAAGAGTTGGCGCCGCTCGATCCAGCCCTGCTGGCTGAGCTACGGTACCGCTGCCCCGATCAGGCTGATTCCCTGGAGGATGGCAGATTCTACCGGGCACCTGGCTGTCTCCACTGCCGCCACAGTGGCCGGCTTGGAGAGGTTTCTGCCTTTGATCTCTTTCGTGGCAACGTTTCGGCGCCAGTCCCCTGGCAGCAACCCAGCCTGCTGCCCCTGGAAGCCTACCTTCTGGGGCTAGCGCAGCAGGGCTGTCTATCCCCGGACGACGTTGTGCGCTTTGACAAAGATCTGCTGCAGCGTACCTACTGGCTTCTGGTTTCTACCGAGAAGGTCATGCACCAGTCCCGCATGACCCTGGAGCGTCACCTCGCCGAGCTGCAAGCCACCAATCGGGTCCTACAGCAGCGAACCGACGCACTGGTCTCGCTCGAGACGATCGGCCAGGCGCTGATTGCATCCACAAGCCTGGGTGAATTGGCCGGAAGGCTCTGCCGCCACGCTCGCGACTTGTGCGGGGCCGATCGGGCCATCCTCTACTTCCTGCGGCCCGAGCAGGGCCTGGCCGAGGTGCTGGCCGTGCATGGCTGGGGAGCTTCCTTGGTCGGCCAACCGCTCGAAGCTGCCCTCGTAAAAAGTACCGGGACGGAGCCGGTGCGCCACGATCGCCTGCCTCCTGGGGTGAACCGTGACCTCGCTGACGTGACTGCCCGGGGGCTCAAGGCTGGATTGCGCGTGCCCCTTGTCGTTCAGGGGAAACAGGTGGGTCTGATGGTGGTCCACACCAGCCAGAAATCATCCTTTGCACCGGGCGAGGTGGCGTTGCTCCAGACCTTTGCCAATCAGGCAGCGCTCGCCATCCAGCGGACGGGATTGGTCGAGGCGCTCAGAGAAAAGATCGAACAACTGGAAGTTGCCCAGGCCGAGTTGGTGCAGAAGGAGCGCATGGAGCGCGAACTGGAACTGGCGCGTCAGCTCCAGCAGAGCGTGCTGCCGCATACCTTCCCCCTGGTGCCAGGCTATGCCTTTGCTGCCCGCAGTGAACCGGCCCGCTGGGTAGGGGGCGACTTCTACGACGTAGTCCTGCTGGAAGCCGACCGGATCGGCCTGATCGTCGGCGATGTGGCAGACAAAGCGATGCCCGCAGCCTTGTACATGGCCCAGACGCACAGCCTATTGCGGGCTGAGGCCCGCCGCAACGCGTCGCCTGCAGCCGTGCTGGACAGCGTCCACCGCCTGTTGCAGGCGCTGAGCCGCATCGAGATGTTTGTGACCGTCTTCTATGGCATCGTGGATGGATCTTCGCGCCGGTTGACCTATGCCCGTGCTGGTCACGACTATCCCCTTGTGCTCCGCCGTGGTTTGGCCTTGCCCTTGGCTGGCGAGGGCACTGCCCTTGGCTTCCCCGGCGTGGAGGACCTGCACCTGACGGAGGAACGGGTGGACCTGCAGCCTGGCGACCGGCTGGTCCTGTATACCGACGGCTTGGTTGACGCCCGGGCCTCTGACGGCCGGACCTTTGGCCTGGGACAGCTGAAAGCGACGTTGTGCTCCTTTGGGCATCTCTCTGCCGATGCGCTGTGCGCAGGCACATTTGGCCAGTTGGACGCTTTTCGGGGGGAGGTGGAGCCCTACGACGACATGACATTGCTGGTGATGCACGTCACATGACATGTCTACGTGACGATACTGTACAGCAGGACAGGCACGCAAAAGACCGAGTAGCGCTTTGATATAGGAGGGAAGCCAACCATGAACCGCGAACGACATCTCTCGACATTCTCGATCGTCGCCTATGATCCGGAGGCCCAGGAGTGGGGCGTGGCCGTGCAGTCCAAGTTTCTGGCGGTAGGGGCAGTGGTGCCCTGGGCGCAGGCTGGCATTGGCGCCGTGGCGACCCAGTCTTACGCCAACACCTCGTTTGGTCCTGAGGGGTTGGCGTTGATGGCTCAGGGGCTGAGTGCCCGGGAGACCCTCCATCGGTTGGTGGCAGGAGATGAGGGGCGCGCCCGCCGGCAGGTGGGTTTGGTGGATGCCGGAGGTCAGGCAGCCACCTTTACCGGGGATGAGTGCCACGCCTGGGCCGGGGGCTTCACCGGAGTGCACTATACGGTCCAGGGAAATATCCTGGTCAGTGGTGCGACGGTGGAGGCCATGGCGCAGAGCTTTGAGGACTCTGGGGGAGAGCTGGCTGACCGGCTGGTGTCCGCGTTGGCTGCTGGCCAGGCTGCTGGTGGTGACCGCCGTGGACAGCAGTCGGCTTCCGTGCTGGTCGTGCGCCCAGAGGGCGGTTACGGAGGTTACACCGACCGCTACCTGGACCTGAGGGTGGACGACGATCCGGCTCCCATCGACCGGCTGAAGGCGTTGGTGGATCTACATCATCTTTTCTTCAAGCCACCCCAACCCGGCGAGATGCTGGCCATCGAGGACGAAGTGGCCCGAGAAGCGCAGCGCATCCTCCAGTGGGCGGGCTACTATGATGGGCCCATCTCCGGCGAATATGATGCGGCGACCCAGACAGCGATGCGGGCACTGATCGGCAACGAGAACTTTGAGGAGCGCTTTGACGAGGAAAAAGGTCTCATTAGCAGCCAGGTGATGGAGGTATTGCGACAGAAGTTCGGTCCCTGAGGGCGTCGCCGTAGCAAGATGGCCACGGGCCACTGTTCGTGCGGAAAGGCCCGGGTTCTGCAAGAAGCAGGCACGAGTGTCCCCGTTGCCGTTTCTCCCCGGTTGTGTTACAATGGCGGCGCTTTGAGACCGGCTCGATCCAGGGACTGCCACTGGGATCGGGCGACACTGATGAACAAAGGAGCTTCTGTATGAAATACCGCACATTCGGCAAGCTGGATTGGAAACCGTCGGCGCTGGGCTTTGGCGCCATGCGCTTGCCCCGCATCAACAATGACCCCGGCCAGATCGACGAGCCAGAAGCCACACGCATGATCCGCTATGCCATTGACCACGGCGTCAACTATGTAGATACCGCCTATCCCTATCACCGCGAGACGAGTGAGACATTCCTTGGCCGAGCCTTACAGGACGGTTACCGGGAGCGGATCAAGCTGGCGACCAAGCTGCCTTGCTGGAAGGTCGAAACGGCCGAGGACTTTGACCGCTTCCTCGACGAGCAATTGGAAAAGTTACAGACCAACCACATCGACTTTTATCTGCTCCACTCGCTGGGCGCCGAGTCCTGGCCCAAGGTGCGCGACCTGGGCGTGTTGCACTGGGCTGAAGGCGCCCTCGCCGACGGTCGCATCGGCTACCTGGGCTTTTCCTTCCACGACAAGGTTGAGGTGTTTCAAGAGATCGTGGACGCCACCAGCCTGTGGACCTTTTGCCAGATACAACACAACTTCATGGACGTAGATTACCAGGCCGGCACCAGGGGGCTGAGGTACGCCGCCGGCAAAGGGCTGGCCGTGGTGATCATGGAGCCCCTGCGTGGAGGTATGCTCACGCAACACGTCCCGCCCTCGGTACAACAGATCTGGGACAGTGCCCCTGTTCGGCGCACACCGGCCGACTTTGCACTGCAATGGCTATGGAATCAACCCGAAATCTCGCTGGTTTTGAGTGGCATGAGCACCATGGACCAAGTCGTGGAGAACGTCGAGAGCGCTGCCCGTTCCGGACCCGGGACAATGAGCCAGGAAGAGCTGGCCATCATTGCCCGCGTTCGGGAGGAGTACGAGGCACTATGTGCTATCCCCTGCACTGCCTGTGAGTACTGCCTGCCCTGTCCCAGCGGGGTCAACATTCCGGAGATCTTTGAGATCTATAACAACGCCGTCATGTATGGCGACGAACAGCGAGCTCGAATGTTCTACTCGTGGCTCGATGAGAACCAGCGGGCCAACTTGTGCATCGAGTGCGGCGAGTGCCTGGAAAAATGCCCACAGGGAATCGAGATCCCCGACTGGCTGGCCAGGGCCCACGAGTTGCTCTGCAAGGAGGAGGAGGCACCGGCATAGGGTGCAGCCAAGGGATGGGGATTGGTCTGAGGCCCACAGTGGTTTGTTGCAGGAGGCTGGAAAGATGCCATCCATGGCGGGATGCAAGGAGTAGACCGTGAGCAATCAGGGAAAGCTTCGAGGGCAACTGGCGCTCGTCACCGGCTCGGGCACCGGGCTTGGCCGGGAGATGGCACTTGCATTTGCTCGAGAAGGCGCCGATGTTGTGGTGCACTATGCTGCGAGCGCACAGGGCGCGCACAGTGCCGTATCCGAGATCGAAGTGATGGGTCGCAAAAGCACTGCCCTTCAGGCAGACCTGGGCGATCCGCAGGCTTGCTTTGCTCTTGTCGATCAGGCCGTCACGTTTCTGGGTGGGCTCGATATCCTGGTGAACAACGCAGGGATCAGCGCGACTGAGGACTTTCTCCAGATCACACCCGGGTTCTTTGACCGCTTGTACGATGTCAACATCCGCGGGCAATTCTTCTGCGCCCAGCAGGCGGTTCGTCACATGCTGGATCGAGAGCGAAAGGGGTGCATCATCAACGTAACTTCGAGCCACGCCGCCTCCAGCCTACCAGGGTTTTCAGCCTATGCGGGGACCA
>Ga0180437_10001355_pt1 | contig 42231 bp, 34 predicted proteins | sample SS_ome_4_FD_132410 | JGI IMG/M metagenome (GOLD analysis project Ga0180437, IMG submission 132410) | Hypersaline lake sediment archaeal communities from the Salton Sea, California, USA - SS_3_D_1 metaG | ecosystem: Environmental > Aquatic > Non-marine Saline and Alkaline > Hypersaline >...
AGTTACTTTCAGTAATCAATTCCTATTTAAATGACCCAAAGATAAAAAACATTATTGGTAAATTACCGCAATTTATCTCAGACAGCATAAATCAATACGTATCGGATAAAATCATTAGAATAGCGTTAAAATCCATGATTCAAGACGATATGTACACTCTTATCCTTATTATCACTAACAAGAGTGAATTTATATTTAAAAATTTTGCTTGTAAAGTAAAGTGGAAACCTAAAAAACGTTTAGAATTAGTGGGAGGGAAAAACAACGAGGAACAAGCTAAATTACCTAAAGAATATGAATATAACCTTAAATTTTTAATTAAAAGCAAAGGATCCTGCACAATTTTCTCTACTTTCTCGTTTCAAAACCCTATCTTTCCATCCCAAGAACTTAAGATAAAAAAGAAACTTGGGAAAGTCTCCATTTAAAAAGTACTCTCTTTTGTTAAAATACAAAAATCAATAATACCTAGGCTGTTTTCAATTCATAAAAAAAAAATAGAATGTATATTTTTAATACAATTTTTAATCATCAAGAAGTTCTTCTTTTCCTTCTTCAAAAGTTTTTTTTACTCCTTTAGTTAAACTTCCTTTTTTGACTCCTTTTTTAACACCTTTCCCTACTGCTTCACTTCCGGTGATTTCTTCAGCAAGACCGCCAGCAACTTTTGCAAAACCTTTCTTTAAATTTTTACCAAAACTACCCATAATACCTCACTCCTTTTTTTTAAGTTGAGATTTATTAAATTACTAGAAATGTAATAAAATAAGATCTATTTATATATCTGCATTTATTCAACCTTTAAGGTCTTATTGACGAAAAATAGGATAATTTTCTCAAATTTCCATATCATGCAAATATTATTTTGATTTTTGAGTAATTATTCTCCTTTTCTAATTAATCAAATTTGTAATTAGAAAGGATTCTTGTTGTTTGCTTCAAAACAAAAGATTTGCTTGATTGGAGAAGGAGGCGTAGGAAAGACTTCATTGCTCTCTTTGTTGCAGGGAAGAGATCTTCCTAAAGATCGCACTCCAACAGTAGGGTTAGAGGTTGAGGATTCAGTCCTTAACGGTAAAAATTGTGCCATATGGGACTTAGGTGGTCAAGAGCGCTTTAAGTTCATGTGGAATGATTTTGTTAGGGGCGCGGGATTAGCTATACTTGTTTGTGATTCTACAGAACAGAATGTGAAAAAAACAAAAGCAATATATGATAGATTTGAGCGTAGCTTTGGAACTAAAATTATTGCTATAGCGAATAAGCAAGATCTACCAGGTGCTTTAAGTGCACATGAGATACAAAAAAGATTAGGGGGATTGAAGACTTACGGAATGACTGCAATTAGACCCGAACTAAAACAAAGGATGAAAGAAATCTTAGAATATGAAATAGCAACGTATTAATGTTAAAAAATTTTTCTTAGAACATTTTTCCTATAACATGAGCAAGTCTTAGAGGCTCTGGCAATTTAGAGTCGATACATAACTTTTGAAATAATTTTTCAACTTCTTGGGTTGTCATTCCAATCATATGAAAATAAATTGTTGAGTTTCCCCCAGCAGTTGCTATTTTAGTTTCATAGAGATATCCTGCTTTAATGATTTTCTCTAATTTTGAGGTGTAATTAGATGGGAATTGTTTAAGCAGAGCCTCTTTCACAGAATCTAAGGCTACTGGTCTTTCAGTAACAGCAATGATTGGTTTGTTAGTATTCTTATAAATTTCCTGTAAATCAATTATGTTAAAACCACCAAATGTGATTGTATCGGTTAAAACATATTGCAGGTGTTTATCATTTTGTTGGATAAGCCTTATAACTGCATCTGTAGCGTTATCCCCATCAATATATATACTCGTTTTTACAACTCTTACAACTCTTGTTCCTTGACATACTACTCCAATCAAGTAAGTTGTTCTTAAGTCTGATTTAAGCTCAAATTTAGCATCATCTATCCCAATTGTAATTGGAAATTCTTTCATTTTCAATAGATAGGGAAATATTGTTTGATATGATTCAATAATTTGGTAAATGCAACTCTTGCGCTATTAATCTCTTCTGTTCGGTTATTCAGATTTCCGATAAGATGCTCTAGTAAAAAATCGATCAGCTGTTTTATAGTTATATCACCATTTAACCAAACATATGCGATAATCGCTTCAACAGTATCAGCAAGATCGTGAGCATCTGCACGAGATCGAGAAAAAGATTTCATATTTGCTTCCTTTAAAGCCTCAGCAAGGATAGTTTTACTTACTTTTTTTCCCGTCCTTATTATAAACTTGCTATTTGTTGTCTTTGTTAAATGCATAGATTTTGCAACCGAATAAACTAAATTAACAACGCCATCCCCAATCTTTGCTAAGCCTTTATCGGTTCCTATTGCTTTTTGGGTCAAATTAGATTGGAGATCTTTTAATAAAAAATCATATGCCATTAAGAATAGTTGTTTAGCAAATTCTTATTAAGTTTTTTATAAATAGGTAATATAATTGACTAAGATACTTTTTTAAATGCTTTCTGAACTTCAGAAATTTCATTACGTAAAGAGTCAATTCCCTTATGAAGTATATCCTTTATCTTATGTCCTTTTTCTAATCTGATGAAAAGTTCTGGTGGGTCTATTTGGGTGACTTTATATGCTGCAGTATTTACCCCTTCAATATTTAAGAGATGTTTTACAAAGATATTTAATAATCCATGAGATTGACCCTCAACTTTTAGACTGTAATCATTTTCAGTTACACCACGATTTATGATTAAGTTGAGGTATTTATATGTAATTTCAGGTTCAGTTTCCATAATAGTGAAATCTTCATCAAGAAATTCTTCTTCATCTAAGGCTTGTGTGTCTTCAGTGAGGTCAGAAGATGGCTTTTTTAGAGAATCAGGTTTGCTCTTTCCCACATCGGGATAATGGCTTTCAATATCTTCATCATCAAATAAATCGTCATCAAGATCTTCTACTTCATCCTTTTCTTTCAAATCAACTTTTTTTTTTGCCACTAAATTTGCACCAGATACTTAGCTTTAATTTGTCTAGTTTATAATAAAATAAATGTTTTTTGGTTTTTCTCTTAAATTATTGAATTTAAGAGTCTAAATATCGATTAGCTAACTCTCTTAGGCGTTCAGTAGCTAAAGATTGAATGTCTCTTGGACCAAAAATAGTAATTTTAACAAAATTTCCATCAACAGTACAATTTAAATTGATATAATTAACTTTTTTTTGAACATCCTCAAGAAATTTCACAATATTTTCTAATTCACCACTCGAATTATAAAAATGAAATACTTTTCTCCCACCACGACTGCCCAATTATCCTACCTTTATATTATAATTATAAAGTTATAATAAATCTAATAATAATTTATTTAAAAAAATAATTTGGAATTAGTCAATATCTAAGATTTTGATTAACATTTCTGTAATCTGAAGCTAACACTCTTGATTCCACATTTCCACATCTGGAACATCTTAGTTTATTTAAGCCAATTTTATCTAATGGAGTTCCACATATACTGCAATCGGCGTGAATTACTCCTAAATCTTTTCCAACTGTGCTTAATATATATTCATTTTCTTTTTGTCCTATAACCTTAAACCGAACAATATCAGTTATTTGAAATGCATCAGAAATCTTTTCAATATATTTATGAGAAATTTGTGAAACATGGATATTTCCAAAATATGAACTGTTAAAATGAATTTTATTATTGATAGTTTGAAAATCAATTCCCACAGAATATTGCCGCAGAAACAAAACTGTTCCTACAACAACATCACCTGTTTTAACAGTTTTCCGATCTTCTTCATGGTGGCCTTTAATTGAAATTACCCGTTTATTATCATCTATTGTAAGAATACCTGCTTTAGTAGCATAAATTTCTCCATCCTTTATATAAGTTGATTGCTTATCCGGTAAGTATTCTTCTACTACTCCTAAATATTGTCCGGTAAGGACTATATCTTTATCTTTAACTGATTGTTTCATCGAATTCAACAAAAATCTTTTAATTTCCCTACTAAATTAATATATATTAAATCTATTAAATTTATTGATAATAATTGATAAAAAAAATAACTCTAGCTAATCATTAGGCGATAATTATTAATAAAAGGGATTTAATCTCACTTATTCAAAACACCGATGCCTTCTCATCTCCAAAAGTTAATTTAGAGCAATATTGTATCGATGCTGAAAGTGCGGTGGATATATTATATTTTGCAGGGGTTGAATTCAATGATATTGAGAATAGACTAGTCATTGATCTTGGTGCAGGAACCGGAAGATTATCAATTGCCTCAGCTTTTCTAAAAGCAAGATATATCTTGAGTATTGATATCGATTTAGATGCAATTAATATCTTAAAAAGAAATATCGATAGATTAGATTTAGATCATCTTATCTTTCCAATATGTGCTGATATTAAGAACTTAAATATCTCAGATTTTTTATTTTCTCAAAATATGCATATTACAACGATAATGAATCCGCCTTTCGGAGTTCAAAGAAAAGCTGCTGATAGAAAGTTTTTACAAACTGCCTTCTCCTTTTCTAACGTGGTATATTCCATACATTTAGCCAATGAGGGTGTTCAAAAATTTATTTCACGTTATTCTAATAAATTTAATTGGAAAGTCGATTACATTTTTCCTTATCAATTAATTTTAGAAAAATCTTATGATTTTCATAAGCAAAAAAAAAAACTTATAGATGTAGATATATATAGATTTGAAAGAAGAACAATTCCTGCCTAATAATTATTATTGATACTTTTTCCAAGAATTTAATTTATCTGGGTAATGACTATTTGGCCCTAAAAACTCCTCAATGCGTAAAAGTTGATTATATTTACAGGTTCTATCGCTCCTACAAGTAGCACCACTCTTTATCTGCCCAGAACATAGTCCTACGGATAAATCAGCAATAAAAGTATCCTCTGTTTCTCCTGAACGATGTGAAACCATCACATTATAATTGTTTTTAAAAGCCAATTTACATGCATCAATTGCCTCTGACAAACTACCGATTTGATTCACTTTTAATAATAATGCATTTCCGGCATTTTCTTTTATAGCTTTTTCAAGGATTTTCATATTGGTAACAGTAATATCATCATCTACTATCTGTACTTCATTTTTAATCTTTTGAGTAAGCTCTTTAAAACTTTCAAATGCTTGTTGCTCAAAAGGATCTTCAATTGATTTAATAAATGAATATTTTTTACATAAGTCAAGGTAATAATCTAACAGTTCTCCGGCATCGTAAACCTTATTGTCAATGTAATAATTACCATCTTTAAAGAATTCACTTGCAGCAGCATCCATACCTAAATAAAAATCATGATTCATTGAGAATCCTGCTTCTTCAATACCTTTAACAATAACATCTAAGGCTTCTGTAGTGAAACTTAAATTAGGTGCGAAACCCCCTTCATCTCCTACATTCACAGCAGTCTTTCCATAGTTTTTTAATAAAATCTTTTTAAGCGTTTGATATACTTCTGTCACATTTTTTATGGCATCTGAAAATGAAGTAGCTCCTAGTGGAAGAACCATAAATTCTTGAATTGCTAAGTTATTTCCAGCATGCTCTCCTCCATTAAGTATATTACAGCAAGGTAAAGGCATTAAATAATCGTTTCTTGATGTATCATGGGAGAGATCATAAATATGTTTAAATAATGGATGCTCTAATAAAATCGATGCCAATTTAGCGACTGCTAATGATACTGAAAGAATAGCATTTGCTCCTAAATTCTTTTTATTATTTGAGCCATCAATTGAAATCATTTCATTATCTATTTTTTTTTGTTCTCGAACGTCAAAACCTATTAACTTTTTAGCTATAATGTTATTAACGTTAGAAACAGCTTTAGTAACATGTTTTCCAAGGAAATCTTTCCCTCCGTCTCTTAATTCCAGAGCCTCCAACAGACCAGTTGATGCTCCTGAAGGTACAGATGCTCTAGCAAATATTTTTCCGGAAAATACATCCGTTTCTACAGTAGGATTCCCACGAGAATCTAGAATCCACCGTGAATGTATTTTTGTGATTTTATAATCTGTCATAATTTTATTTTCCCAAGTTTAATAATCTAATAAGTTAATAATGAATAAAGAAATTTTAATTCTTAATAGTATTTCTTTATATTATACTAACCCTTTAAAATAGGTTAATCATAAAAATGTCAATTGATAATAGACCTTGGGTAGAAAAATACAGACCTCGTGACTTAGATGAAATTGTAAATCAAAAGGGAATAATAAAGCGTTTAAAGCAATTTATTAAAGATAAATCTATGCCTCATCTGATTTTTGCAGGTCCCGCAGGGACAGGAAAAACGACATCTGCTTTAGCAATAGTGAGAGAGCTTTATGGGAGGAAAATGGCAGTTAATACCACCTATTTAGAATTAAATGCTAGCGATGCAAGAGGCATTGATGTTATACGTACCTATATCAAGGATTTTGCAAAAGCAAGACCCCCAGTGGACATTCCATTCAAAATATTGATTTTGGATGAAGCTGATAATATGACCTCTCCAGCACAACAAGCTCTAAGAAGAACAATGGAAAATTATACTAAAAATTGTCGAATGATCTTAATTTGCAATTACTCTAATAAAATTATTCCTCCAATCCAATCTAGATGTGTGGTATTCCGATTCTCCTCTTTAAATAACGAAGACATAAAAGAACGCGTTAAATTTATAGCTAAAGAAGAAAATATTACTATCTCTCCCGACGGGTTAAACGCTTTAGTAGAGGTGTCTAAGGGAGATTGCAGAAGAGCTATTAATTACTTACAATCTTGTGGTACTATTTCAAAAAAAATAGATCAAGAACTTATTTTCCGGGTCGCAGGTGAAGTACCACCTGATAAAATTAAAGAAATTCTCAATACTGCTTTAGAAGGACAGCTTAATTTCTCTTTAAAGTTATTGGAAGATACTGTAAAGGATTATGGATTAGCGGGTATTAACATCATAAAGAATATTCATCGAGAAATTTATGATTTAAACATATCAGAATATTTAAAAATTGAACTTTCCAAATTGTTAGCCGAATTTGAATATAGATTAAGTCAAGGTGGCACTGAAGAGATTCAACTTCAAGCTTTGCTAGCTAACATTGTTATGTTGCATGATACTAAATAATTTGTTTTTATAGCTATACTTAATTTCTTGTTCTAAAAAAAACGTATTCATCCGCTCAATTGATTTTGTATCATTTATAAATCTGATAGTCTCATCATATTTGACATCCCATAATATCAGCCCTCGAGGATCGGCTGGTTGGTAAGAAACGGTAATACTAGGATTAAACAAATTTAAATACTCAGCATAATCGATTTTTCCCCTACCCATTTCTAATATAATGGCTATCATCCTACGAATTTGCTGGCGCAAAAAAGCTCGACTTTTAAAATCAAATATAATACAGTTATTTTCTTTTCTTAATGATGCGAGAAGAATATCTCTAACTGTTTTAACCTCTTCTTTACCCTTCTTATAAAAATTTGTAAAGTCATGCCTACCTTCTAGTTCTTTGCATGCTTTTTTCATCAACTTAAAATTCAATTTCTCATCTTTATAAGATCCCCCTTTCCTTATAGGGAGAAAATATTTGTAATGCCGATATATGGCATTATATCGTGAAAGGAAATCATTTTGTACCAAAGCATGAGCCCATAATCCAATTTCTCTTGGCAATGCTGAATTAATCTCCATAAGGATAGGCTTTTTTAAACTTACAAATGATAATGCTGCCCCTCGAGCAGAAACAAATCGATCTGTTCTACTAGCCACTTCAAACTTAGAATTTTCAGCATCCTTTATATAATTCTTATTAATTAATGTGTCAATTAAACACTCTTCTATGGTGATATTAACCTTTTGTCGTTGAGAGCCAAAGAATTGCTTAGAAGCGATATAATAAAGCTTAAAGAGATACTTCTTTGCGTACATGCTTTTAATTTGCACCCAATTTAATTTTCGAATTTATTAATATTTTTGACAATCTAATAATACTAATTAATGTCGTGTTATAATATTAAGACCAAATAAAATCCCAAAAAATAATATTTTAATGAAAAGAAGTTTTTTATATTGCAAATTTCATAAGAAAAATTAAGATTTTTAAAAAATCTGAAGATAAAAAATGTCAAAGATTTACTCCTCATTAAGAGACCTACGTGATCGAATAAGAGCGTCTATTACGGTTAAAACCAAAAATGTTTTATTCTTTATAGCATTGTTATTAGTCATTTTTTTGGGAATTGTGATAAGAATTAGCCCAATTATTGAAGGGAACCTATTAATCAAAGCATTTGATCCCTGGATACAATATTATAATGCGGAATATTTATCCACGCATACCATTTTCGAATATTTCAACTGGCATGATATAAAAAGCTGGTTTCCAGAAGGATATACTCGTGGAGGTTTACGACCGGGGCTTACATTCACGGTAGTAATTATATATTACATTATTAATTCATTTGGAATTCCCGTGTCCCTTTATTCTGTATGCTTTTTCTTTCCCGCATTTATGGGGGGAGCTTCTGTTTATGCTGCATATTTAGTTGGAAAAGAAGCTTTGGATCGAAAATGTGGATTATTCGCGGCTTTTTTCTTAGCTTTAAACACAGGCTTTATGCAAAGGACTACTGCAGGATTCTTTGATAATGAAACTATCGGAGTTTTTGCAACGTTAATGACTTTCTATTTCTTTTTAAAAACACTAAGAACGGGTAAAATTACACATGCCATTCTAGGAGGGGTGTTCTTAGGATATCTATCACTTAGTTGGGGGGGATTTAATTTCGTCTACCTCATTTTACCCTTGGTTTGTGTAATTTTAATTATTGGAAAGAAATATAATCCAAATATTATGCTTGCTTATGCTGGTGTAGAGGGAACTGGATTATTAGTCTATTCACTTTTTGCTCCCTTTAATTATGATGATTTATTTTCAAGTTTAGAAATAGGAGGAATATTTATCTTCTCCATTCTACTCATATTATTTCATCTGCTTTATACAAAGAAAAACGAAATTCCAAAATTCTATAACGGTTTCATAAATTTCTTAAAATGGGGGATCATACCAACTACTATTATAATTGCTGTTATATTATGGGTTGCTCCGGATTTGGTTCCATTTGGATTCGGCCAAAGATTACGCAGTGTTATAAGCCCCTTGATTAGAGAAAATTTAAATATCGTTGCTTCAGTTGCCGAGCACATGCCTAGTTCATGGAGTACTTTTTACTATAATACGTTAATTCCCCTAATGCTGCTACCACTTGGTCTTTTCTTTTTATTTAAGAGATCTAGTCCTGCTGATATATTATTAATCACATTCTTATTACTTATTTTCTATTTCACAGGAAGTATGATCCGTATAATTCTTTTATTTGCGCCTGCTGCATGTTTGGTTGGTTCTTATGGGTTAGTGAGTGTATTAAAGATTTTTGGGAGTTTCTATGGAGAAAAACAAACTGAAATAAGTCGAAAACGTAGACGTCAATTGAAGAGAACCGTTGGAAAGGGCGAAATTGGCACGGTTTATTTAATCGTAGGAATTATGTGCTTTGCACAAATATTTCAAGCGTCCAACGTTGCCATTACTCAATTATCTCAAAGTCAAATTGCACCAGGAGGACAGCTTCATGATTGGGAAGAAAGTCTAACTTGGATGAAAACAAATTTACCTGGCACTACTGTAGTGGTTTCTTGGTGGGATTATGGATATTGGCTTACACCTATAGGAAATATGACGACCGTTAATGATAATGCTACATTAAATCAAACTAGGATCGGAATGACAGGAATGGCAATGATGCAAACTAATGAAATTTACAGCGCAAAGATATTTAGGGACTTACACGCAGATTATGTATTAGTCTATTTTGGATTTCTCTATTCGGCATTAGGTGGAGATGAGGGTAAGTGGCCTTGGATGTTAAGAATTTGTAATGATAATTATAATACTTATAAAATGTGGGGCATGGCGGAAGATAATTGGGCTCCAAATTCCGTATTCGTAGAAAGTGAATATTGGGATGATACAACCCAAAAACCAACACCAAAATGGTTTGAATCTACTTTAGTTAAATTGATGTTCTATGGTATCTCAACAGATACAGTATCTGGAGATATACAAAATTTTGAACAATATTATCGACAACAAATTTATCAACGAACGGATAACCTTGGGACCTTATATGCTACTCACATACCTGCTGGTGGAGATTATGATTTCAAAGTATTTAGACCTGCATATATCTCAACCAATGGATTAGTGAAGTTATTTAAATTGGATTATACTGCTTTAGAATCGGATTTTGAAATAAAGGAACCAGCAATTTATAATACTGGATTTGGTACATTGAAGTTAAATAACACAGGGTCAAAGGATATAGAAATAACCGATGTGAAAGTAAATGGAGAAAGCTATGATTTTGCAATGGGTAAGGGAATACATACTAATGTGTTACCGGCAGGGGAGAATGATATAGTGTGGATAGATATTGAATCCAGTGGCGATTCTTTTGAAATAAATGATGTGGTTAATGTTACGGTGGAAGCTGAATCGGTTGCTTTAGATGAGAAAAAATACATATTTTCTAAAAATTCCAAAAGCTTCTTCGTTAAACAAGCCAGTACCGGAGAAATTACCATCAATAAAGCAAATAGTAATGTGATCCAAATTGATGCTACAACCGCAGAGATTTATCTAGAAGTAGAGAATACTGGTGGTTATACTGTTATATTGGACAATTTTTATATAGACACTGAGAATAATCTTTTAAATGACACTTATTATCTTTCAGGATCACCAATTTTAGAGCCAGGTCAAGCTGCTTATGTTAAGATAGTAAATATTACCGATTCATTTTATCCAATTAGAACATTTCATAAAATCGGTGTGCGGACTCCTAATAACATAAAAGATGAAATATATATGAGTTCTAATTTTCAGGATTATGAAATAACCATCTTAGAAGACGGAAGAATCGTTTCGCCTGAGCTTTCTGCCTTTACTCAAAATAATTTTAGGAAGCATATTCCAATCGATTTAGAGGATACTTATGCATATAAATACGAAAATGGAACTATTTCCCTTCGAATTAAAGTAAAAAATACAGGAACTATTATTTTAGGCCTTGATTCTATTTATATAGCAAAGTCGACGACATGGGCATCCGTGGAAGATTTTATCCCGTTTAATCTGAATTCAGGTCAGGAAAAAGTTATTAATATCATTGCTTCAGATTATTTGTCTAATCTGGAAGTAAATGATGAGATTGGAATAATTGTAACCGCAAATTTTGATGGAACAACGAAAGCTTCCGATATTGGATATATTCATATATTAAAAGATCAACCAGATATTCAAATTATTGAGAGCGTAGAAGGGGTAACCGCTTCATATATCACTGCAAATGAAACAGGACAATTACTCATAAAAAATACAGGAAATACTGCGTTTGAGTTGGAAAATATCTATATAAATGAAACAACTATCTTATCATTTGATAGCGATGTGACGTTTGAAAGTGGTGATAAATTTTTAGACATTCAAGAAGCTGTATTAGTATCTTTTACTATACCAGGACTTTTTATAAATCAATCTAACCACCTTATTGTTAATATTACAACGAGTACTACTGCAGGAATTGTGATGGATTATTATGCAACTGTGAATTCAACTTTATATGAGATAGAAATTGATGATGCCCTTACATCTGCTTCTGATACTCGTGATGTTATCATTATACTCAACAATCTTGGTAATTTAAATGTTACCATCGAATCAATCTATATAAATGGAACATATATTGACTTGAGTTATTTTGATGAGGATATTTACGAAATAGGAACTGGAAGTTCAATTCAACTAACAATCGATATGATTATCCTTGAAACCATTATTGGAACAGTCAATACGAATGAAGATTTAGAAATCCTTGCTCGAACCAAAGAAGGTGCTGAAGATACACACCTAGAGCTGGTATCGCTTTAATAATTTTTAATTATTTTTTTAGTAAAAGTAAAAAATTATTATTCATTACAAAATCTATAGACTTTTGGTCTATAAATTCAATTTATTTTATTTTTAATTAATTCCATTTTTGTTTTTTCGAACCTATGAGTGTTAAATTCAATATCAAATCTGAATTTGTACCCCGTGGAGATCAACCTCAGGCAATAAAGGCACTTGCAGAGAGGATTAAAGCTAATAAAAGATTTAATACTTTGCTGGGGGCCACTGGCACAGGAAAAACATTTTCTGTGGCTAATATTATTCAAGAAATCCAGAAACCCACCCTGCTAATGGCTCCAAATAAAACATTAGCTGCACAACTTTATAACGAGCTAAAAGAATTGTTTCCTGATAATTCAGTTCATTATTTTGTATCGTATTATGACTATTATCAGCCAGAAGCATTCATGCCTGTGACTATGATGTATATAGAAAAAGATTTCAGTGTGAATGAAGAAATAGAAAAATTACGTTTAGCTGCGACTCATGCTATCCGTACTCGGAGGGATGTAATAATCGTAGCCACCGTGTCATGTATCTATGGGATTGGAGACCCTGAGACATGGACGGCAGTTTCTGTAAACCTTGAAGTTGGACAGACAATAAAGCGAAGTGATATCATCAAGGGTTTAATAAGAATGAATTATGAGAGAAAAGATGTTGAATTTAGGCAAGGTATAGTACGAATACGTGGTGATATAATCGATATATTTCCAGCGTATTTAGATACAGCATTCCGGATTTCGCTTTTTGGGGATGAAATTGAATCAATTCAAGAAATTCATCCTATTTCTAATGATGTAATACAAAATTTAACAAATTGCAGAATATTCCCCGCTACTCATTTCATTATTCCCGAAGAAAATAAAATTAAAGCTTTAGAATCAATTGAACTTGAGTTAGAACAACAAATAAAAAAATTTATGGATGAAAAACGATATCCTGAAGCACAATGGATAGAGAAAAGGGTTAAATTTGATTTAGAAATGATGAGGGAAATGGGATGGTGTAAAGGTATAGAAAATTATTCAAGACATTTAGATGGTCGCCCTCCTGGGACGCCTCCAATGTGCTTAATGGACTATTTTCCTGAAGATTTTTTAATTGTAGTAGATGAGTCTCATATTACAATCCCTCAAATACATGGGATGATTGGAGGGGATCGTTCCCGTAAAAAAAATTTGGTTGAGTATGGGTGGAGATTGCCAAGTGCTTTTGATAATAGACCTCTCACTTTTGAAGAATGGGAAAGTAAAATTAAATATGTAGTTTTTATGAGCGCAACTCCAGGAGAGTATGAATTGAAAAAATCGGGAGGGATATCTGCTGAACAAATTATAAGACCTACGGGGCTTATCGATCCAGAAGTCGAAGTACGTCCCGCTAAGAATCAGATTGATGATCTATTAGATGAAATAAGAAAAGTTATTAATAAGGGTGGACGAATACTCATTACAACCCTGACTAAACGGATGGCGGAGGATATTGCAGAGTATTATTCAGAGTTAGGAATTAAGATTTCATATTTGCATTCTGAAGTTGATACCGTAGAACGATTCGATCTTTTAAGACAATTGCGAGATGGAACTTATGATGCGCTTGTTGGCATTAATCTTCTTAGAGAAGGCTTAGATTTACCAGAGGTACAGTTAGTAGCAATATTGGATGCAGATAAGCTTGGTTTTTTACGAGATACAAGATCATTAATCCAAACCGTAGGGAGAGCTTCCAGAAATGTAGATGGAAGAGCTATTTTATATGCTGATAAAATTACTTCTGCTATGAAAGAAGCTATAGATGAGACTAATCGCAGAAGGAATAAACAAAGAGAATTTAATAAAAACCATAATATTACACCTCAAACTATTAAAAGAAACATACTTAATTCTCTTTCTGAAGAAAGAGAGCTCCAAGAGAAAGAATCTAAAAGATTGAAGCAATCAATTGAGACTAAAATCAATGTTTTAGAGAAAGAGGGAGATAAAGATTTAATCATTCAGTATTTAGAAAATAAAATGTTTATGGCCGCTAAAGAACTGAGATTTGAAGATGCTGCCTATTTAAGAGATAGAATAAGAGAAATTGAAAAAAATTATAAAATAAAACAATGAAGATTTTCTGTACCAATTAATTAAAAATTATAGGAGTGAATATGTCTCAAAACTCAATTATTATTAAAGGAGCAAGACAGAATAATCTAAAAAATATTGATGTTGTAATTCCCCGAAACAAATTAATTATTATTACTGGGATTAGTGGTAGTGGCAAATCAAGTCTTGCAATGGATACTTTATATGCGGAGGGACAACGGAGATTTTTAGAATCCTTATCAAGTTATGCAAGACAATTTTTAGGGGAAATGGATAAACCAGATGTTGATTCTATAGAAGGGTTATCACCTGCAATAGCAATAGAGCAAAAACCATTATCAAAAAACCCCAGAAGTACGGTAGGGACCGTTACTGAAATTTATGACTATTATCGTTTATTATTTGCTAATATTGGGATCCCTCATTGTCCTCAATGTGGGAAAGAAATTAAACCTCAAACACCCCAACAAATAATAGAACAAGTATTAACTACATTAGAACCAAATCAAAAATTTATTGTTAAAGCGCCAGTTATCCGAGATAGAAAGGGGGAATATAAAGAACTTTTACAAGATCTTAAAAAGCAAGGCTACGTAAGGGTTGAAATCGATGGGATTCAGTATACTTTGGATGAAGAAATTACTATGCATAAACATGTGAAACATAATATTAACGTCATTATTGATCGATTAGTGATGAAAAGTGATATAAAAACGAGATTAGCAGACTCCATCGAAAGTGCTTTAGAATTGACGGATGGTATTGTAATAGTTGAATTAGTAGATAAAGCAGAGCAAATTTATTCAGAACACTTAGCATGTGTGGATTGCGGAATTTCATTACCTTCCATCGATCATAAAATGTTTTCATTTAATATTCCTCATGGTAGCTGTAAACAATGTAGTGGATTAGGTACCATTTTAGAATTTGATTATGGATTAGTATTAGGGGATGACCTTGAAGTAGCTCTTAGAGATACTCCTATTAGAAATATTCCAGGTTTTGGATCCGAAGATGGATACTCCTGGCAACTTATAGAACAAGTTTCGAAACATTATGGCTTTAATGCAAACAAAACTAAGATAAAGGACATTAAACCTGAAAAATTACAAAAAATTTTATTCGGAACAGGTAGCGATTCCATTGCTTTTCACTTTGAAAGCGATAATAATGGCGAGGGAGATTTGAAGAATGAGAAACGGGCTTCATGGGATGTGGTACGACCTTTTGAAGGGCTTATACCGATGCTGCATAGAAGATATATGGAGACCCGCTCAGAATGGGCGAGAGAAATATATGAAAGCTTTATGAATCAAGTAAATTGCCCATATTGTAAAGGTCAAAGGTTAAATCCTGAGAGTTTAGCAGTAACTATCAATAATTTGAATATTGCCGAGCTATCTGATTTAGCTGTAAAAGATTCACTGAAATTCTTCGAAAGGTTAACATTAGATGAGGTTCAAAAGAAAATTGTTAAAGAAGTTTTAAAAGAAATACTTGATCGATTATCATTTTTAGAAAATGTCGGTTTAGATTATATTTCTTTAAGTAGAAGGTCTCACACTCTTTCTGTTGGAGAAGCTGAGCGCATTCGACTTGCTACTCAATTAGGCTCAAGTTTAGTTGGTGTTCTATACGTGTTAGATGAACCATCAGTTGGATTACACCAACGAGACATTTCACGATTGATTAATATGCTTAAAAAGTTACGAGATTTGGGAAATACGGTTGTTGTTGTCGAGCATGATGATGAAATCATGCGAAATGCTGATCATATTATTGACCTTGGGCCATTAGCTGGCGAAAATGGAGGAGAGATTGTAGCTCAAGGATCATTAGAAAATATTTTAAACTCAAAAACTCTAACTGGTAAGTATTTATCAGGAAAGAAAAAAATTGAGGTTCCCAAGCAAAGAAGGAAGTTAAATCATAACTATATCGAAATAAAAGGTGCTCGAGAAAATAATCTAAAAAATTTAGATGTTAAGATACCTATGGGTGTATTTACTTGCATAACTGGAGTTTCAGGAGCTGGAAAAACTAGTTTAATAATTGATTGTCTTTACAAAGGATTACACAATTTAGTTAATATACGTAGTTCACGTCTAATTTCCGGCGAATTTGATGAAATATTAGGGTATGAACACATCGATAAAATAATTAATATTGATCAATCACCAATTGGAAGAACTCCGCGATCGGTACCTTCTACCTATACTAAAGCACTCGACTATATTAGAGAAATCTTTGCTGGTTTACCTGAAGCAAGAGAACGTGGTTATAAGAAAGGGCGATTCAGTTTTAATACAACATCAGGTCATTGTAAAAAGTGTAAGGGTACAGGATATATCTTGAAGGAAATGTATTTTCTGCCAGATGTATATATTAAATGTGATTTATGTAAGGGAAAAAGATATAACGCTGAAACATTAGAAATTAAATATCGCGGGAATACAATTTCAGATGTTTTAAGAATGACATTCCATCAAGCATTAGAGTTTTTTGACAGTTTTCCAAAACTTAAGAGAACCTTAAAAACTGTAGTTGATGTAGGACTTGGATATTTAGAATTAGGCCAATCTTCAACCACTCTTAGTGGTGGAGAATCTCAACGTTTGAAAATTGCACGAGAATTGAGAAAATCTAGTACGGGAAATACTTTATACATATTAGACGAACCCACCACGGGACTTCATATGTACGATATCCAATTTTTATTAAAAGTTCTTCAGAAATTAGTAGATAAAGGTAATTCCGTAGTAATTATTGAGCACAATATGGAAATTATCAAATCCGTTGATTATATAATTGATATTGGTCCAGAGGGTGGTGAAAAGGGTGGTAATATCGTAACTCAAGGTACTCCCGAGGAAATTATTCAAGATAGTAAATCGTATACTGCTCAATATTTAAAAAAATATTTAGAGCAAAACCACCAAATATTAACAGTTTAATTTTTTTAGTTAAATTCTAAACTTCTTATTAACTAATTATATTATTATCTTTATTTTACATTTATTTTGTGAATTACAATGTCAGTTGAATCTGAATCAAAAATCATACGCGCCCCTATTGCTTGTATTTTAGGGCACATTGATCATGGAAAAACCAGTCTTCTTGATTATATTAGAGGTACTGTGGTGCAACAACGTGAAGCTGCAGGTATTACTCAACATATTGGAGCCTCTTATTTTCCAACTGATGATATTAAAGCATTCTTACAAAAATCCAAAAAAGAATTTGCTGAAAAAGAAATTAAATTGCCTGGAATTTTGGTCATCGACACTCCTGGTCACGCAGCTTTTTTAAACCTCAGGAAAAGAGGTGGTGCTGTAGCAGATATTGCAATATTAGTTGTGGATGTAACTGCTGGAACCATGCCGATTACTTGGGAATCGGTACGAATTTTAAAAGAGAGAAAAACTCCTTTTGTTATAGCAGCTAATAAGATAGATAGAATTTCTGGATGGAAATCAAAGCAGGATGCCGACTTCTTAGACTCCTATAACTCTCAAAAACCACATGTGAAAGAATTCTTAGATGAAAAAATTCTGCAGATTATGGGTAATTTCTTAGAAGAGGGATTTAAAGGAATCGATCGATATGATAAAATAAAAGACTTCACTCAAAAAATAGCAATTGTACCCACAAGCGCTAAAACAGGTGAGGGGATTTCTACATTATTAATGGTTTTAATGGGTTTGGTTCAACAATACTTAACTCAAAACTTGAAATTTTCCGAAGGTCCTGCGAAAGGAGTTGTTTTAGAAGTAAAAAAACAAAAAGGTCAGGGGGTTACTCTTGATGTACTAATATATGATGGAATTATTCATAAAGGGGATGACTTTATCGTAGGAGGGTTAGATAAACCTATTAAATCGAAGGTTCGTGCTCTTTTACGGCCAAAACCGTTAGATGAGATAAGAGATCCGCGTCAAAAGTTTGATTCAGAAGAAATGGTAAGTGCTGCCGCAGGAATAAAGATTTTAGCTCCAAACATAGATGATGTTGTAGCAGGTTCCCCTTTTAAAGCTGTTGGGAAAGGTTCAGATGAAGCTAGTGTATATAAAGCAATTGAAGATGAAGTCCAAAGTATTCGTATTAAAACCGATAAGGCAGGAGTAGTATTAAAAGCTGATACTTTGGGCTCTCTTGAAGCTTTAGAAAATCATTTTAGTAATAATGATGTTAAAATTAGTATTGCAGATGTAGGTCCTATTAAAAAAGAAGATGTAATGAATGCGAATATAGTTAAACATATTGATCCCTATAGTGCAGCGGTTCTAGGGTTTGGTGTTGACATCTTACCTGAAGCAAAAGAGCAAGCAACAATCGATAATATTAGAATCTTTACAAATGATGTTATATATCGCTTATTAGAAGATTATATCGAATATCGTGATACAAGAAAAGCCCAAGATACTGCAAAAGGATTGAGTGAATTGATTTTACCTGCAAAACTTAAAATGTTTCCCGATTACATATTTAGAAATTCAGATCCTGCGGTTTTCGGAGTCCGCGTCGAAGCAGGAACTCTTTATCCTAAGGTACCCTTAATCACTAGTGAAGGAATTAAAGCAAGAAGAGTACATCAAATCCAAGATAAAGGACAAACTCTTGATAAAGCAAGTAAGGATGCTGAAGTAGCTATCTCAATACGAGGAATTGAAATAGGAAGGGATATTGGAAAGGATGAAACTTTATATGTCTCTATTCCTGAATCCCATGTACGCCAATTAATGGGAACGTTCATAAATGAATTAACAATTGACCAAAAGGAAGCACTTAGAGAGTATATTATTTTGATGAGAAAACTTAATCACCCTTGGTGGGGCATGTAATAGCCTATAAACTAATTTTTTAACTAAATAAGCGAAACTATCCCTTCTAAATATGAAGAGTAAAAACTACTTGATATTTGATAATAAAAGACTCATAACCTTTTTTTAATAGTTAAAAATAAATTTATATTGTATCACGCAATTAACTCAAATATTTAAGCACAATAGTGAATATATGATTCAAATAGAACAAATCCTTCAAGAAATTCTAAAGGAAATTCTCCCAACTCCTCAAGATCTAGACACTATAAACCAAATTATTGAATTCTTAAAAAATTCATTAAGTAAAAAAGCAACAGAATTAAACATACACTATACAGATATTCAACCTCAAGGTTCAACAGGGATAAAACAAACTCATTTAAAGGATGATTTTGATATTGATTTGTTTATAGGCTTGGATTATGCATTATACAAACCCAAATATGAAGGTTTAACCAAAAATAAATTAAAAAAAGCATCAAAGAAGGATTTTTTAAGACTCTGTAAAGACTGGATTTTGAAAGCATTAACAGGTAAAAAATTTACTAACCCCAAGTTACTTTATGCGGAACACCCCTATGTTTCAATCCATTATAATTACCATGAATTAATTGTTAAAGTGGATATCGTATTATACTTTGACTTAGATCTCAAATATATAATGGAAAATGGACCCATCACTGCTGTGGATAGGTCTCCTTGGCACGGTCGTTTTGTTCGGGATAATCTTACAGCCAAACAAAAAAATGAGGTGAGATTACTAAAGCAATTTTTCATCGCAAATCACTGCTACGGAGATAAAAGTGCAGTAGGGAACATTGGTTTTATAGGCTATAGTGCTGAATTATTAATATATCATTATAAAGATATTTTAAATCTTTTCCAAAATTTTGGGAATTTAATATCTACCCCTTTAGATCCTTTTAATAGATCCTTAGATGAATTAAAAGAAATCCATCATTTTCAAAACGACGCCTTAATTATAATAGACCCAATTGACAAAAATCGAAATGTAGCCTCAGCAATATCAAAACGGGCTTATAATTATTGCAATTATCGAATTAATCAATTTTTGAATAATCCTAAACGAGAATTCTTTGAAATCAAAGAGATAGAAATAGATACTCTTACTGATGTTGATAATCTATTCGTAATCGAATGTGTTGGTAGTAATGAAGAAATACACTATACTATTTTAAGAGATAAGCTATACTCACTCTGTGAATCAATTAAAGCTAATGCCGAGAAAGAATTTTCTCATGCAGAGCGGTTTGGACGAGTAGAATATGAAATTTATTTTGAAGAAATGAATTCTGAATATAATGTTATCTTATATTGTGAATCCCCCGTAATAAACAAGACATTTGTACGAAAAGGGCCATCAATAACTGATTATCACCACTCAAAAAACTTTAAAGCCAAAAATCTAGCTTACTTCGAAGAAAATGGTTATTTATGGGTAGAAACTCAAAGGGAATATTCTGATTTCTTACAATTTTTAAAAGACTTTATTAAAGACAAAATGCCAGAGGGAATGACTTTAATTAATATATCAAAAGCGAAAGAAACTCAAACTAAATCCGCAAAGAAGGCTATAACTGTATTAAAACATATGGTTATGCCTTTTCTTTAAAAAAAAAATCCAATTTTTAAGATTTATAGCCTAAAAACATAAAATTTTTATGATTTAGAATATTTAGTTCCTCAAATATTACATTTCATGAATATCGAAATAACTAAATTAATGTGAATTAACTATGGTTAAAGTTAAAGACCCTGAAATAATTCAAAGAATGGTTCTTAGCACAAACTACAAAAAAAAGCGGATCTTTTCGATCACTGCTCATATAGATCATGGAAAAACAACAGCTTCTGATTATTTGTTAAGAAGAGCTGGATTAATGAGACCAGAAGATGCTGGACAACTCCAGATGACTGATTCAGATGATGAGGAGCAAGAGCGAGGGATTACAATTTTTACAAGTGTTGTTTTACTTTCATTTACAGACACTAGGCATCCCGATGATACTGAACCATACATTTTCCAAATTAATGATACACCAGGACACATATCCTTTACTGGAGAAGTTTCAAGAGCTTTAAGAGGTTCTGATGGTGCTGTTATCTTAGTTGATGCCCTGGAAGGAGTAATGACTCAAACGGAAACTAATATACGCTTATCTGTGGGACAAGAACTCTGTAAGCCTGTCTTATTTATTAACAAAGTAGATCGATTAATAAGTGAATTAAAATTAAGTCCTCAAGACACCTATGCGAGAATAGATAAGATTACTAAACAAGTGAATGATTTAATTAAAAAGATTCGCCCTGATGGTGAAGCTTTTGAAGACTGGGGAGTGGATTTCGCAAAAAATTCGGTAGCGGTTGGATCGGCAAAACATGGCTGGGGATTCACTTATGAAATTCTTAAAGAAAAGGGATTTACTCCTATTACAGTGTTTGAAAAATATAATGAAGGCGATATTCTATGGCTAAGAGAAAATCTCCCACTAGACGAACCGATGCTAAGAATGGTTGTTGACCATTTACCCGATCCGGTTACAGCAGCAAAATATAGAATCCCCAAAATCTGGGGAGGAGACTTAAATTCTAAATTAGGTCAAGCTCTCATCAAAAGCGACCCAAATGGACCTCTATACGGAATGATAACCAAAATCTTTCTGGATCCAAAGAGAGGATATCAAGCCACGCTCATTGGGCGTGTGTTTTCAGGGACTTTTGATCAGACAGATACAATTTATTTAGTAAATAACAGAGCAACCAGTAGAGTAAAACGGCTTGGGGTCATGGAAATTACAGATATATTAGATCTTCCGAGAGTTCCGGCAGGAAATTTGTTTGCCTTATATGGCTTTATCAGCCCTTCAGGTGAAACCTTTATGTCTTTAGAAGATGTTCCTAAAGATAAAGAAGCAGCAAATCAATTACCCGCTTTTGAAAAAATACAATATGCTTGTGAGCCAGTGGTCTCAAGAAGTATAAAGTCAAAAGATCCACACGAAATTGATAAATTAGATGATGTTGTCAGCAAATGGCTCAAAGCTGATCCTACTGCCGAATATAGGTTAGATAAGGAATCCGGAGAATTTATTTTAAGTGGGATAGATCCTCTCCAAATTGAAATACTAACTAAAAGAATTAATATTCAGGTGCCTATTATTATTGGAGAACCAATAATTGTGTACCGAGAAAAGATTTCCAAAAGGAGTAAGGATTTTTATACCAAGTCTGCTAATACACATAACCGTATGCTTTTATATGTTGAACCTCTGGATGAAAAAACTGAAAAACTAATAGAGACGGGTAGAATTACAGACTTGCAAAATGAGAAAGAAAGAGCCCAAGTACTTCGAGAAGAAGCAGGATGGGATGCTAAAGAAGCGAGACGTATTGTTGATGTATATCATGGAAGTTTACTAGTCAACGGAACTTCTGGGTTACAAAGATTTGATCGGGTCAAGTCATATCTCACCGCAGCATTTAGGGATTGGTTAGGTGCTTGTATTATTGCAAAAGAACCCGCAGCAGGATTCAAAATCGTTTTTACAGATATGACCATTCATGAAGACCCTCGACATACTCAGTATGGTCAGATTGCCGGAATGGCTTTCTCTGCGATGTCTTTGGCGATGTTAGATGCTGAGCCACACCTGTATGAACCTATTCAAATTATTGATGTTAAAACCCCAGAAGGAACTGAAGGGAGTGTAAGCACAATAGTTAGTAAGCGACGAGGGCGAATTATGAATGTAGTCCCAGAAGGAGAATATGTTCGAGTACATGGTGAAATCCCTGCAGCAGAAACAATTGGAATTGCTGATGATATTAGGGGGTCCACTCAAGGAAGAGCATTTTTCGGATATGAATTTGCAGGTTTTGAAAAAGTCCCAGCCAATATGGAATCAGAACTTATTTTAGAAATCCGTAAAAGAAAAGGAATGCCTGTAGAATTACCTAGCACTAAGAGCTGGGAACGATTTATATATAAAAAGACTTAATTTTTTACACTTTTAAATTTTATTTTAAATTTCTTATTTTCTCAGTTCTAATATGAAAACTACTTCAAGTTATTTAGTAAAAATTCTTATTGATGAAAAAGTTTAATCAATTCATCAGTATTATCAACTAAGATGTCAGGATTATGATACTGAAGATCTTTCTTTTGAGCTAAACCACTTGCAACACAGATTGTCATAACTTTAGATGTTTTTCCAGCATCTACATCACTAGTCATATCACCAATGAAGATAACATCTTTGGGTTTCATTTTCCATCGTTTTAATATGAGATATATCCCTTCAGGATTAGGTTTTGTTTCAGAAACATCATTAAATCCGACGATATAATTAAAATATTTGATTAAATTATATTTCTGAAGAACTTCCTCAGCGTAGGTACTTTTATTATTAGTTAATATTGCTAACTTTATTTTCCTTTTAGAAAGATATTCAATAAGATTATCCATTCCATTAAATAAAGTCGATTCAGCATCTTTATATTTGTTAAATTGAGTAAATAAATAGATTCCTATACGTAATTTTTTAAAATAACTCATTCCTTCCATGAAATTAATTTTTAATAAATTGTAAGAATTTAAAATGATTTCTGGAACGGGATAGTTTTGAAGATCTTCAATAAGATGCGCTATTTCTTGCATGATTTCATTTTTATCAACATTCAATTTATATTTTTCAACCGTATCCTCAACAGATTTTTTGATCGCCCCCGTAATGTCATATATTACTCCATCTAAATCAAAAATTATCCCCTTATAATTTTCAAGATTCAACTGCTTCATACTATTTTGATAAATGATTTAACGTATTTTTATTTATTCCAATCTTAAAGTTTATAGAACTGAAGAATCTTATTATTATTAGTTACATATAAGTATTTCAATAATCATCGATAATAAGGAAAAATATGAGTGATGACCAAGAACCTCAAGATGAAGAAATAGAAAATGATAATGAATCAACTGAGACTGAAGAGGATGATCTTAAGTCCTATCTCTCTGAAATGAAATCTTTAGAAACAGATTTTTCAGATTTAGATGATCTCGATTTTGAAGAGATAAAAGAAATGCAAGAAGCAATTTTAAAAGTTAAAGAAATGGAATCTCTTGGAATCGAACCTCAGCTCCCAAAAGATACTGTAAATGGTGAGAAGATAGATTCTCTAACCCAACAAACTGAAGCTGAAGAATATTTAGCACAACGAGAAGCTATGATCACTGATTTTTCTGATCTTGAAGAATTAGATTTCGATGAACTAAGAGAGATGAAAGAAGCTATTGAGACGGTCAAACAAGAGGAAATGCAATCCTCGTCTGGCGAGATTTCAGAAAATTTTGCGAGTTCTGGAATTTCTAGTGAGTTACAAGATAGGATTAAACAAGAATTATTAGAAAGAAAGGAAGAAAAAGAAAAAAAAATCATTACTCCTGAGAAATTTTTGGAGTATGCTAAAGGGAGAAGAGATAAAATCTGGTACCATGCTCTCTATTACCTTGTATTTAATGCTGAAGATAATGAAGCCAGTAAAGAGTTATTGTACGAAATGCTAAAAGAGGTTACCAGTAAAAGTCCTATTGATCCTATTCAAGAGCATCAATTTTATTTTGGTCTTGGATATATCTTGCGATTAAACCTAAATGAAAAACAGATTGTTCGATTTTTAAGGGGAGGTAAATTTAAAATAAATATAGGATTAAAGGGTTTGAAAGAAATGCTAGAAGAAATAGGAGCGCCGATTAGCACACGACCTGTTTTAGATGAAGAAGAGAAAAGAGAGATGTTTATAGATTTCCTTAAAGATGATTTTACTGATATTTAATTTTTTTGCAAAAGGTTAATTTTAGAGATACAATGGCACAAAAACCTTCTCTTTTAATTATTGGAAACTCAAATGTAGGAAAAACTTCTATTACGAAATTACTTTTACCAAATCCAAAAGACTTTAAAGGAAAAACTGGTAAAAGTCCTGGCAGTACAATGTTGATTAAAACTATTTCTCATCCTAATTTACAATATAAAATTTCAGATTTACCCGGATTTGGTTATATCAAAGGGTCTAGCAGAAGGCGAGAAGAGCATACTAAAAAACAATTAGTAATTCATATAGAAAAAAATTATTCAGAATACTTTTTTTCCCTAATAGTTATCAATATATTAAGAATTGAGGATGAGCTAACTAAATATCATGATTCAAAATCTAACACTATACCACTGAGTTATGAATTAATCCAATTCATTAAAGAATTCAAGCTACCCATTCTTGTAGTTATAAATAAAGTTGATAAAGTCTCAGATTTCCACAAAAATAGAATAATATCGTTATTCATAGAAAAAGCGAAGACGTATAACATATTGTTGTCTCCGTTAACGAAAATTGAAGAATCTGGAGGTATAATTCCATATATAGAATTTTCAGCAATCAAGAAGTTAAATTTAGACATACTCAAAAACATTATAAATTTTCATTTATCGAAAAAAAGTAAATAAGTTTGAAGAAAATTTCTATCCAAGTTTACGATTTTAAATTAGGCAGAAAAATTGTTAAGGACGAACAATTTTGGGGTCATTATTCTCGTCCCAATTGACCGCAAATAAGAAATCTCTACTTGCTTCATTTGTGTAGATTAAGGGAAAACCACTCATCTCCTCAAATTTTAACGCTACCTGATATAAGTATTTATAATCTGGAAAATAATATTGGAGCGGTTCTTGACTTTTTAGTCGATTCTTAATCAAGAGTGCTTTCGCTTGAAGCGTAAATCCTTTAATTTCAAAAAATGTAGGATTAGCTCTTTCAATTAATTTAATATATTCAGGAATCATACTCAAGGATAAATTAAGGTTCTTTACCGCTGTTAGTCTAATGACTGTTCTACAGGTTAATGAATTTATAAGATTTAGAGATTCAATCAGATTATTCCAACCATCTTTTATCATAGGCCGACAAGTTTTTTTATATAACTTTTCATTACACGCTGGAAGAGTTATATATAATTGTGATGGTAAAGAAGATAAACTTTCAATAGCTTTTGGTAAAGTACCATTGGAGACAATAAAAGTAGTCATTTGTCTGTTCCTAAATTCTTGAACATACTCATTAATTTTTGGATATAATAAGGGTTCTCCGTCTAAGGATATTGCAGCATGGTTGGGAGTCATCGCTTCATAATGACTGGTCATTATTTCTTCGGGTGTAGTTAATACTCTATTGATAAGCATTTGAATTTCTTCTTTAGAATCAATACAACAAGAAATTTCATCATCTATTTTGTAATTATTCAATATTTCATCAGTGTTATTAATAAATCTCTGATTTTTCAATAGGCTTACAGCACGCTCTATTTTATTCTTACTAATGTGTAATGTTTTAGAAAGGGAATTTATATTATGCTGGTCTTTTTTAGTCAACATATAGCACATAATATCATTCATAATCTCATAATTGTCAAGATAACGTCGAAGCGGTAAATGATTTTTAAGAATGTCTTGTTGATGACGTATCATTTCATCAATTATTTCTTTAGGATCATCAGGTTCAACAACAAAATCTCCTCCCAGGGCTCCTAATTCAATATCACGCCAACAAAAAACACATTGATGGTTACAAAAAGGTAAAGAAGGAGTATTTTGTAAGCAACGATGACTTTCTACTCCAAAAATGCCTTTATAACAGTTTCTATTTGATCTCCCGGTTAACAATTTCTGCTCTAACCAATGACATGGTTTTAGCGCTGAATGTTTATTAGGACCAACAATCCTATAAGTTGTTTTAGTATATGTCTCTACAAATTCATTTGTAATTTTACCATTTTCGATGAAATTCGATTTCATATCAATGAGATATTGTTAGTATCCTACTAGTTTATAATTATAGGTAAATGTATCTAATTAATATATTAAAAATTATCATTTAGTTTTATAAGTGAGGAAATAAATAGAAGCCCACTTATAAAATATAATAAATATGCATTAAAATATTCAGAAAGATAAAGCATGTTAAATCGAATAAAGAGCGAACTATTGAATTTTGGACTTAAATTTATAAGTATTGATGATAAAATAGTAAGAATGCTATTAGAAACTGCTCCCTCTAATATAAATGAAATTGTAATAATGCCCGCTGTTAAAATGTTTATGAAGAAATTAGTACAAAAATTACAGAATAAAACTTCATATGGTAGAGTATATAATGGTTTATTAAATGGAGTGAAGGTAAGTATTATTCGATCTCAAGTAGGTTGTCCAAATGCGGCGCTAACAGTTGAATGTTTAAAAAGAACTAAAGCAAAAGCCATAATTCGTATAGATTTTTGCGGAGGAATTACCTCTAATAGTAATGATATTGAGATTGGTAACATTATTATTCCGAAAAAAGCTTACTGCGATGAGGGAACAAGTCCTCAATATATAAGAACTAATCCCCATATAATAAACCAAAACGAAAAGATTGAAAATCCAGTTTTATTGACTCAAAATTTAGAAACTGGCAATAAAACTATTTTTATCTCAAAACCATATGAACCTCTTAAAAATTTATTATTAAATGAAGCAAAGAAATTTGACCCAAATAAAACTAAGGAAGTGAGTTTATGGACTACTGATGCCTTGTTCTGTGAAGATTTTGAATTTATTAGAGCCCTTCAGGCTATTAATGTAAAGGCAATTGATATGGAATCGTCCATCCTTTTCTTGTTAGGACAACTTTATAACTTAAAAACAGCTTCAATATTATCAGTTTCAGACCTTCCTGGACATCCACAATATGATCTATTTCAATCTAACGAAATTCATCCGGATATGGAAAATGGAATTAACAAAGTAATTAAAATTTTAATAAATTGTCTTCCAGAAATACAACATTCAATTGTTTAAGAAAAATTATAATCCTTTTAATAATCTTGAAAAGTCAGGTTCTTTAAAGAATTTGTTGTACTCTTTTAATAATTCTATATTAACTAAATGGATTTTCTCATTGTTTTTATTGAGGACAGATTTAACTAAATCTAACTCTTTCAACTTTTTGATATGATATTGAACTGTGCCGGAATACACATCAAGATTTTCCCCCACTTTTGATATGGTAATACTTTCATCATTTAGAAGCTCTTGAATAATTTGATAAATTAGTGGATTTAGAAATATAATTTTGTATTTATCATAATCTTCGGGAACATCTGCTAAAAAGTAATGAAGAGATTTACCTATTTTTCTAGAGCGGATTAATTTAAACCTCTCAAGAGTCATAATATGTTTTAAGAAGGGAGTTCTTGTGATATTTAGTTCTGATTCTATACTATCATCTCTTGCATGAATTCCTGGATGGTCTCTAATAAAATTTAATATAGTTACTAATTTCTCATTATTTAATACTTCTAATTTTGTTCTACGTTCGTTAGTCACAATCCAATTTTTCTCATCTAAACTTCTTATAGCAAGAAACAATTCTTCTTTACTATAGCCTTTTTTATATGCTAATTTTGCGATACATTTAGCATATAATTTTTCTATAATTGGGAATTTTTGTAATTCTGCTTCAGTATCAACATCTAGATCAAAATCAGCTTCATATCTTTTCAATTTTAAAATATTTTTAGCAACCTTTAAAACATCAGCCTCAATTTCAGTCAATTCTTCAACTAGAGCTTCCTTGTCAATTACTTCTTCCTTTTTTAATTCTTTAACTTCACCAAGTGGTCTGAAATCTTTACGCCTAAATGTACTTTCCTCTAAATTTTTTTCCTCTCCTGACTCCTTGGTTTCTCTTCTTTTTTCAAGCGACATTTTTACTCAGAAAGGTTCTAGTTAAGAACTTATAAATTACTTTCTAAAAATTGAACAAAATCTAATTGTTCATTATAGCTCATATATTTTAATTGTTGAATTACTTTCTCATAATGTTGCGGTGTTATGTTTTTTAAATTCCTAATTCTTTGAATTAATTTTTCGGGAAATTCACTATATAATTCTTTTAATATCTCAAGGTATTTTTCTTGTTCTACTTGAGTTAAAAAGGCTAATTCCTTTAATAACTCTTTACGATCCTTTTTTGGAATATCTAAATCTTTAATTTTATCTCTTAAATCTTTGGAAAGCACATTAAATATTTTTGAGAAATATTCTTTAACAATTTTTTTATCCTTTTCATTTTTCACCGGTAAAAGTGATTCATGAAGTTTAAGTCCAGATATACCACTTATACTTTCACTTTTTTCAACAATCGTTGGTTTGAGAGTTTCTTTTTGAGTTTCTATATCTTTTTCATGTTCTCCTTTCTTGGCACTTTCTTCAATAATCGTTGGTTTTTCTTCTAAATCAGGTCTACTTTCGACAATTATAGGTTGTTTATCACTTTCTAATTTTGGAATCTGTTCTTTAACAACTATTTGCTCAGGAGATTTTTCTTTAATATCTTCAGATAATGGAATTCTTGGTATTGCTTTTACTTCCTCTCTTAAAATCGGTTTTTGATAATCTATTGGTTTACCTATAACGAGAAGAAATAACAAGATTGCTTTAAATAAAATAAAAATTCCGACTCCTAGAAACGCAGATCCTATTATTCCAAGTATAAATATTCCAATTGCATCTCCAATATTCAGATCTACCTTATCATAAATCTTTCTCTGTAATCGAAAATCAATTAATAAGATTATCGTTGGAAATATACTAAAACCTATAATAACGATTGATATATCAACTATTGTGTTCCAAAAACCAGTTTCGATAATAATATTACTAAGTACCTCCCATAGTAAAAAGCTAATACTATTATTAAATGAACCAAAAAAGACAGAAAATAATATAATTAAAATAATTACAAAACCTGCTTTCGTAGAGAAATTGTTTAGTGAATTTTTCAGTTTCAGTACAAAGTGATAAAATTTATGTTTCTCTTCCTCTTGATGTATAATATTATATATAATAATAAGAATTCCTTTGATTAGAACGACTGCACCTATCCCATATAAAATACACCCTAAGATACCATAACAGAATGCATCTAAAGCAATTGAATTAAACCCATCAGATTCAATTCGTGGAGATATAAATCTCGCCTCATAAATAAGGATTAAAATTGCACTTAATCCTAATAAAATTTGCCCAATAAAAAGATAAATTCCATTTATTGGATTAAATAAATGTTGGAAACTAAGTCCAAAAATGATTACTGCGAATATAATGATTGGAATATCATCAAATTTATCTATCTTTTTTATAGCATTAGCTAATTTTGACTTACTTCCCTGTCTAATCATAAATGCTTGATTTGATGAATACCTGGGTTTAGGAAGTCTTGTTGGGGCTTGTTTAAACTCAACACCTGCTAATGAAAATGGAGTACCGCACATTTCGCAGTAAACTTGAACATTATTTTCAATTAAGTCAGTTAACTCTTGAGGGAAAACAAATCCACAAGATCTACACACATAAACTGTATTAACCATTAATACTCACACTTGTAAGATAATAATTTTTAATTACTTTTTTAATTTATCTAAAAACTCTATACCACTGAAAAAATAATATCTAAATTCATCTAAAAACTAAATGGAGTCCAATTTTTAACCATAATACCTTATTTTCATAATATCAATTCTTTCCAGTTTAAAGATTGAACTGTTGAATGAAGAAAATGGTCATCATTTACAAGATGATATTGCAGGTTATTAAAACATTTTTGAGCAATCCACTTTGTTTTATTATGGTTAACTACATTATCATTTTTACCATGAAATATAATTACCGGAATATTAAGAGGTTTAACCTTAATGTTATTAAAATACGTTTCTATCAAAAAGGGTGCTAATAATATCAATTTGTATACATTTTTCGGTTTTTGAAGAGCATATATTGTACCCATCAAGCCACCAAAACTAGAACCAATGATGATCCACAAGGTATTCTTGTTTAAAACTGATTCTAATTGTTTCATTCTTTTCTTAAGAATTAGATCAATTGATATTTCAGAGTTGTAAGGCTCAAAATCGGGAGTCATGATTTCTGGAATCTGTTTTTTTAAAATTCTTGCTTTAAATCCACTCCCTGAACTTTCGAGTCCATGGATGAAAATGATATTAGCCATATAGTTCCCCCTAATGTGTTTATATTTAATTTATCTCACGATTATTGTTATCTGGAGGTTGAGGTGTCAGTTCTTCGTTTAATCTCTTTAATAGTCGCTTTTGCCCTATGTAAATGAGAAAAAAAAGAATACTAAAATATATAGTGATAACAATAAGTGTAATGAAGTAATAATCTTTTGTAAATGAAATCAAATGCATGGCTACTCCAATTATAAATCCTGTAAAAATTCGTGAGCTAGTACTACTTGTTCTTAATAAAAGCCTTTGAGTACCCCAATCAATTAATCCAGGAATTGGAAGTATAATTATAAGCAGTAGTGCAAATAAAGGGTCGAATTCTGAATTAAATATTCCTTCGATTAGATGCACAAAAAAAATCGAAAGAATGAGTCCAATTATCATTCCAGAACAGCGAGTACAAAAATATATTTTTGTACGTCCAAATTGAAAAGAGAAAGTGTGATCACTGGCTGATAACGGATGGTGCGTTAAAAGTAAATAGTATAAATGTCGTTCCCTTTTTGATAATAATTTATCGTATATAATTAAAGCGATTGGAATAAAAATAACAATTGATAATAAAGATTGAATAATAAATTTCAATCCAAAGTTAATTACTATTTCTTCTATGCTCAGCAATCCAGAATTTAGAAATAACTTATATAAAATAATTAATATCATAGCTAAAAATGAATTTATAACAAATATTGAGAAAGTATATAAAATAGGTTTCAGATTTTGATATTTTAAAGGTTTATATTTATATAGACTGTTAATTACCCCAAGCAGACCAACAAAAAAACACCAATATACAATTATTGTGTTATAATAAACTAATTGATAAAATAATTCTCCTAAAAAGCCAGAAATAAACGCTTGTATAGGTCCGGCTAGTATAGAAAAGAAAATGTAGATAAAAAGTGTTGCTCCAAATAGTAAATCCAAATTATTTTGATTTATATAAGGAGAGGAAATAGATCCAAAAATTTCGGATATATATAAATAACTCATTATAATAAAAATGGTTATTAGTGAATTTACTGCAACTGTATGTAATTTACTTGTCGGTTGTTGAGATATATATTCTATTTTCAAATTTTTCTCATCAAATCTATAAAAAAGTTAAAGATTATTTTCATATAAGAAGACTTAATTAAAAATTTGATCAAGTTCTTCAATTAATGTCTTTTTTGTTTGTTCAAATCCTTTTCTTAGCGCTTTTAAAATAATATTTTTCCCTGCTATGACATTAAGTATTGAATCATCTTGTTCAACTATAGAAATACCGGCATCATTAAAATCTAATTGTCGTTTCAATGCCTTATAGGCATTTTCTTTGGTTTTATATGTAATTCTCGAAAGTTCATTATAATCTTTAACTTCTTCTTTAGTCCGTAATAGCAAAATACTCTCTTCAACCTGAGTAATAAAACATGATTTTGTTATCTCTTTTAATTTCTTATAATTATTATGATTCTTCTTACATGCACGATCTGTTTGATCATTTTTCAAGTATATAGAAAAATTTTTATCAATCACCCTCTCAAAACGTTCTTGAGTGATTTCTCCATTTTTTACTAATTCTTTCGCAGATTCAAGAGTAATTCGAATTTGTTCCAAGGTTCCTACACGGGCATCTTTGTCACTCCAATATTTATAAAATGCCTTTACAATTGGTTTGACAATGACATTTAAAGCCCCTGCATCCAACTCGGATTCAATTATCTCTCTTCCGTATTCTAACGAGATATCCGTTTGTTCAATCATTCTTTCTCTGATTAGGTTATAATTTCTTTCGATATAATCCATAGTATAACCACTGTTAGATATTTGTAGAAATTCAAATTAATGTTGATCAATTTTTTACAAGTAAGATTTATTTTTAAGAATATTCAATAAAATTAATATTTTAATTATTTTACTCGTAGGTTTCCTCAATAGATTTAAAAAATTCCGTCTTAGTACCTTCAAATCCTTTCCTAAGAGCCTTTAAAATAATCCTTCTACCAATAGAAAATGAGAGAATAGAAGGATCTTCTTCAATTAAGCTAATACATTTATTAGTATAATCTAATTGTTTAGAAAGAGTTTCTTTCGCCAACTCTTTTGTCTTAAACGCTGCTCTGCTAAGCTCTCCATAATTATTAACATCTTCCTTGACATTCAAAAAAAATTTAACTTGTTTAAGATAATTAACAAAAGTTTGTTTCGTAATTTCTATTAATTTCTTATAATTTTTATGATGTTTATTACATTGATATGAAATTTGATCTCCTCGAAGGTATTTTGGGAAATTCTCTTCGATAAGCTGATTAAATATTTCTTCTGAATTACCGTTGGTAACTAAGTCCTTTCCTGCTTCTAAAGTAATATTGATTTGTTTCATTGTACCTACTTTTGCTTCATTCTTTGCCCAATAATCATAGAATGTTTTTACAATCGGTTTTATTACAAAACTTAATATTCCCGCGTCTAACTCAGTTTCGATTAATGTTCTCCCAAAATTTATTGAATTTTCCATTTGCTGTATCATCCGTTCCTTAATTATGTTATAATTTCTCTCAATGTAATCCAAAATAATCGCCAAAAGTTTTAATAGTTAAGTTAAAATATCCGTTATCTAATAATTTTAATAGTTTTATTAATTTGGAACTTAAAACGGTAATAATATAATATTGATAAAGGTTTATTAAATATTAAATTTAAATAAAAAAATTTTTTTTTTATATCCATGCGTTATATCTTTAAAGTTTTGATTATGGGAATGAATACAGAAATAATTAATTCATTTACCATACGTGCTTTTGAAGAGGAAGGTCAAAATCAAAATTATTATCTCGAATGGTATAAAGAAATTAATGTATTTGAGGATATTTGTGATTTAGAGATAAATGCTGTAATAGACAATTTAAATGCAGATTTCGATGAGATCATTTCTACAGTAGATGGTATAATTTATTTTATTAATCCCATGAGGAAAGAGGAAAAAGAATTTTTTGAAATGGTTTTACCAGTTATGAATTCAGTTAAAAGAGATATTCCCATGGTTTTAATCTTTAATAATGATTATGGTTTTTTACCACTATCTGCAAATAAAGTTTTAGAAGATCTTTGGTTTAATCACTTTAATCTTGAAGGTTTTGTGAATTTACGCCCTAAAGATTTTTATCAAGCACTTCAATGTTTATGTTTAGCCATGATTAGTGGTGATTCGCCACTTAATATTGAAAATGCATGGATGAGATTCCCAATTTACATACAACTTGCTAATATATTCTTCAAAAAAGCAAGTAAGGAAAAAAAACCAGAATTTTACTTTTATGCTGCTCAAAATGTTAAAAAAGCGGCCATGATTGCAGATATATTAAATAAAGAAGAATATTATATTATAAGCGAACAAGCAGCATTATTATATTCAAATGTTAATCTATTTCTTGAAGCTTCTAAAATTCTACACAATATTAATCACAAAAAAGCTAAAAATTTTAAAAAATTATATGCCGAATCGATGATTTTAGAAGGAAATAATCTCTTTAATAATAAAAAGTATGATTCTGCAGCAGAACAATATCTAGCTGCGGCTCAGTGGTTAGCGATCGAAATGGATGATCCTGAATTAAGGGATGAAGCATTCAGACTTTCTATAACATCATGGATATCTGCTTGCAGGGCAGAAATGGCTTTTAGTGTTTTAAATAGCCTTCCACATGAATATGCTTTAATCCTATTGCAAGAGATCGCTGATAAAATTATATCGGCTGCTGGGTTTCTTGTAATAAATGATAAACTAGATGCTGCGAGGGATCAATTATATAGAGCTATAGTGGTTTATCAAAAAGAAGGTTTATTTGAACTTTTAGAAAAATTTACTTATAAGCTAGAAGAGGTTTTAATTAACCTTTTAAAATATCAGATTAAAAAAAATGAACGATATTCCGCAAAACAAACGTACGATGAAATTGAAAATTTATGGGAATCCTATAATGTAGATAGATCAAATCTAGATAAATTGTTGGAAGAGTTAGTTAAATCATTTTTGAGTAACTATGATTTTCCAACATCTACAATTCTCATTAATAAGATTGAATCACTTTCAGTCAAAAAAAACCTTACTAAACTAAGTTCTAAAGTTGAGGAAGATTTTAAGACACTAAAGAAAACAGAAATAGAAGAGAATTTAAAAAGTGGAATTCTTGTCTTAAAAACATTTATTGAAGAAGAACTGAATATAATTAATACCATTAATTTACAAGCTATCTCGGAAGCCAATAAACTGATAGAAGTAAATGATTATCTCGAAGCTGCTGATATTGTTGAAACACATGCAAAATTTCTTAAAAGTATAGGTCGGGAAGATATTCAGAATCAAATCCTTGTTAAAGCTTTGGATATCCTCTTACTTGGGAATGAATTCAATAGGTTTACTAAATCATTTGAAGAATTATCCGAGCAAAATAAGCAAGATTATCTAAATAGACAGTATGATCTAATCACAAAAAAGTTAAAAGAAGTTAGTAAACAGCTAAAATTTAGAGATCTAGAACCGATCCTTGAAAAAATCGTTACTTTTTATAGAGAACAAATGATTTATAAAAAATCAAAAGAGATAAGCAAGCTTTTTATTGAATTCATTAAAAATGAAGCTTTAAGGTTATTACAAAGTGAAAAAAATCTTAGTACAATAAATATTGCATTAAAATTGATTAAAAAAGCCATTGATACTTCTTCAGCATATCTAGAAGGAGAGCCTTTAAATTTTGATCTTATATATCAATTTATTATTGATATATATCTCTCAGAGGGTAAAACGTTAGAAGCTAATTCTATCAATGAAAAAATAGAGGATAAATTGTTAAAAAGTGAGATTCACAAGAAAATCGACAAGATAGAAAGTCAAAAAAGCACCGATGATAGAGAAAAGGTTGAAGCTTCTAATAAGGAAAAACAATTAAACGAAATGTATTCAATCATAAAAAATAAATCAAGAGATGCTCGTCATAGTAAAGATGACGAGCTTAATAAAAGAAAAGGAGTAATTAAAAAAGTATATTTTGACAAAGCACTAAGTTATCTAAACGCAACAAATTTTAATGCTGCAATTGAAGAATATAAAAATAGTTTAACCCATCTTTTGCGAAGAGGCGACTATTACTTAGCAGGAGTATCCTTGGTACTTACTTATATGCTTCTCATTAAGCAAAATAAATCTCAAGATATTAATAAATTACTTATAGATACTAAAGATAAATTATCAAGTCTGGAAAAATCATTTTCTGATACTTTTCCGGTTATTTTAGTTAATTATCTTAAAGATATTGAGGCGATCGGAGACCGTGTAAAATTTGAAGAAGCATTGACCTTTTTAGAAAGCTTACCACTGTTTGAAGAAGAAATAACTCTTTTAAATTCATTAATCGGAAAAGAAATTCAATTAGCTAGTGAAGTAAGCGTTAAAGAACAACCACACATCCAAATTGAAGATATTAAAAAAAAAATTTTTCATTATGCTACTCAAATTGATAAGGAAACTCAAAATATTGTTAAACGGCAACGATTAAAGCAAGAATATTGGAATTTAGCCTTGGAAGACCTCTCTAGTAAAAAATATCTGTTTTCATTAGAAGAATATGTTGAAACAATACCAAAACTTTTATCTGAAAAATGGTATAATTTTGCCAGCTTAACTTTAACAATATCCACACTAATTAATTTAAAACTCAATAATATAATTGCATCAAAAACTTTCTTGGATGATAAATTAGTGAAATATAAAGAGATTTATCCAGAATTTGAAAGCTTACCTGAAATTATGATATTAAAAGAATTATTATCTGCTATAGAGCTAAACATGACAGAATTGATTTCTTTTGGCATTGAGACTTTGTTAGAAAAATTACCTTTATTTGAACCTGAGATACGATTTTTGGAAACACTTTTAAACGAGTATATTGGAGGAGAAGAGCCAGAAAAAGCACTTACAAGAAAAGAATTCGCTCAAAAAAAAGCATTACAAATTGATATGGAACAAATCTATGGAAATCTTAATAAACAAATACCCGATATGTTAAGAGAAAAAAAAGATAATGAAAAGAAACGAAATATTTTAAAGAAGAGAATTTATTTTGATGTTTTAAAAGAACTTAATCACGGTAATTTTAAGGGTGCTAGCGAGCAATATTTTGAATTAGCCATATCAATGGTTAAACGGCTAGATCTTACGACTAGCTCATTATTAATTCTCCTTCATGGTCTTTGTTTAATTAAAGAGGGGGAATCTTATGTAAAAATTAAACGAAATGTCGCCGATTTTCTCGATGCTTTAGGGGTAAATAAAAAGTCAGTTAAAGACACATTTTATATAACTTTAATTCAATTTATTACAGATGTCATTCTAAATGAATTAGAGGAATTCTATGATAAAATTAAATCTTTATTACAAGTTTTACCTTTACTTGATGAAGAAAAACCTTTAATAGATATTTTTTAATTTCCTCTTAAAATCTGGTATTACCTAAATTCATTTATTGAACTATATTTGCAAATCTCATTAAATCTTTAACTCGCATTCTTAAAGTAACTTCCGTTACTTTTGCTAATTTACTTATTTCTTTTTGAGTACGATTTTCATTGCATATTTTTGATCCAATATAAATTGCTGCTGCAGCTATACCCTTAGGATCTTTTCCTGCAGAATTAAATCCATTTTCCTTTGCGTTTTCAATGATCTTGACCGCTGTATTACGACATTGCATTGAAAGCTTAAGCTCATCATTAAATTTATCTACATAGCGGTCTGCAGAAAAGTGTTTCACTTTTAAATTTAGATTAGGTAACACTTCCATTAAAATAAGTCTATAACTCTTGATTACCTTTTTCTTAGGAATCTGAGCTATCTTAGTAATCTCCTCTACAGTTCGAGGTATACCGTGTACTCTAAGAGCACAAAATATTGACGCAGAAAGTAAAGTATCGATACTTCTTCCCATCGTTAATTTCTTTTTCACAGTTTGCGTATAAATTCTTAACGCATCCTCAGCTACAGTATCTGGAATGCCTAGTCTTTTCTGCAAACGCTGTAAATTTGGTAAAGCAATCCATAAATTTCTCTCATAACTAGTAGTAAGAGATCTATGTATTTTCGCAAGCCTATTGAATTTTGATTTAAATTTTGGACTTAACAATGTTCCACGCGCATCACGACTTCCTCTAATAATTGTACGTGGTCCAATTGGGCTATATACTCTCTCGTTACTTTTTCTTTTTTGGATTTCTTCTTGAGTGAAAGCTCTACGAGGAGAGTCATCTAAGATTCTGCTGTAAACTGAACCACAATTCAAACAAACATAAAATCCATCCTCTTCAGAAATTTTGGGAGAATCACAACATGATTCTTGTTCATTTTCTTCGAAGAATCCATTATCTTCTTTATTTGATGGCATAAATTCTTAATTAAGTAATCCTCCTAATCGGAATTTTTCGCGTTAAGTATACTATGAAAAATAACACACATATATAAATTTTCATCTAATTTAATTTAATAACGGTAGTGAAAATTTAAATCTTAATCTATTTAACTATTTCTTAAAGCTTGAAAAAATAATTTTTTATACTATCACTTCTATTGATTTAATAATTATTAATTGAGATTACTATGCCAAAAGATATACCAAAGATAATTAGTATTTTTTCCAAATTTTTGGATTTGAAAGAAGTTAAAATTAGTAAATTAGAAACTCTTGAGGATGTGAAAAAATTACCTCTCCATTCCTATAAATTTCTTGCTAAGAGTGAAGCTAAGCTTTTAAAAGAAATTTTAGAGATTTCTAGCATTGAAGAAGTGGCACAGTTAGATAAAGAAAACCCTTTTAAAAAAGTAGAAAATCTTAGTGCAACAAAGGATCCGATCAAATCTGCAGAATTGCAAGAAGAGATGAATAAAAAAGTAGTCCTTCTAAAAGAAAACAATCCAAATCTTGAAAATAATTTAAAGAAGGCAATAAAAATAAGCGCTATTATCACTAATATTGCAGACCAAGATATTCTCCTAGAAAAAAAAGCACAAAAAGTTGTAGTAGTAGGCTTAGATAATGCCGGTAAGACAGCAATTTTGTCTAAATTTGGAGGGCGCCTTGGTATAAATGATTTAGCGAATTTAAAGCCTACTAAGGGCGTAGATCGTCATTACATTGAGACTGAGAACACCGAATTAGATTTATATATTTGGGATATGGGAGGGCAATTAGAGTACCGGAATAAGTATATTCAGAATCCAGAACAGTATTTTCTTGAATTAGATTTATTAATTTATGTTATTGATGTACAAGATTCCGATAGATTTGCAGAATCTTTTGAATATTTTGAAGAAATTTTGGAAATCTTATCCCTTTTAGAAGAAAATCCATTCATCTTAATTTATATCCATAAAGTCGATCCTGATTTAAGGAAAGATCCTGAATTGATGCTTAATATAGAACTTTTAAAAGAAAACCTTAATCAGCTTTTAACTCATTATGGTTTTGATTATGAGGCATATTTAACCTCTATATTTTCATTAATTTCCAATGAACCGCAATTTTCCAAATATCTTAAAGAAGTAATGACAACTAGCGATTCCTTAACTAATCCTACATTGAGGAAAGTAGAAGGGTTAGGTAAAACTTTAGAGGAAACCATGAATGCTGTGATTCGGTTATCAGAAAGTATTTCTAGACAATTATCTGATTTAGAAAGTAGAATTAGAGCCATTGAAGTTGGAGCATTTCAGATGGCTCAAAGTGGCATTCCTCTCGATATCACACAACCTAATCAGAATATAGGACCAAGAGGGTCCGGAGATTCTAGACTTAAGGTTTTAGATGAATTAAAAAATTTGTTTGAAAAGAAACGAAAACTAAATCTTTAGTTTCTATTTTTTATAGCTAAAATCGGTTCTTGATTTATTAGTAAATCTTATCATCTTATTGATAAGAAATCACGAATTTTTTTCAATACCGCAACTAATATAATAATAATATACAATCCGACAACAAATAATGAATAAAGTAAGTTTTCAAATAAAAGAGAATTGATCTTTTGAAACTGAATCTCAATTGTGGTAATTTGTTCGAAATATATCAATATATTTATTATTATTGGCGCTAAGATAAACATTGATACGAAAAAACCAATAATCCCCATAAGAGCTCCAAATATAACATCAGTAGGATAATGAACACCTAATTGTATTCTGGAAAATGCTACTAATCCTATTAACATCAAAATAATTATGATCAACCACGGATATGGATTTAAATAAATTATAATTAACCCTTGAGACATAACATTATAAGCATGCCATGAAGGAAAACTCCGAGATGAGGGTTTCCTTTCCAAAACTTTAATATTTTGTAGAGTCTCAAAAGGGCGATCTCTTCCTATCAACTTTTTTATTGAGGCTATGATAATAGTTCCTATCAGAAATGTTGAAGCTATAAATGAAAATAGTACTCTATCATACCAAATAAACATAAATAACACTATGAGTGTAAGCCAAATTGTTTCTCTCCCTAAAATTGAAATGCCCTTTAATAAAAATGTAAAAGACTTCCCTCCATAACCATTATATTTTAATATCGTTTTTTTATCCCATTTATCCAGTTTCTGAAAAAAATACTCCGAATTCATTGTAAATCACTTAATTACGATTGAATTAATAAAGTCGTATGCATCTTTCACTTCAGGTATCTGTTCTTTGAAATATTCAATATCATGAGAATCAGACCCTACAAAAAAGTTAGCACCCTCTCTTCTTAATTTAAATACTACTTCTTTGGATGGAAACGAACGATTAATAGGGAATTTAAATCCTGATAAATTATATTCAATGTTAATTTTATTTTTCATACATAATTTACCAAGTTCTATTACTCTATCATCAGATGTATCTAAATCATTAGGAGGTTTAATGTCATTATTATTTATGTACCGAAAGATCGTATCTATATGACAAATATTTTTAAATATTTTAGATTGGATCAACTTTTTGGATATATCAAAATAGTCATCCACAATTTGTTTTACAGGCACCTTTTCAATAAATTTTGATAAAAGATCACGAGAAGTCACAGGATATCCAAATATCCATTCATGGATCGTGCCTGCAATAAAGTCTAATTCTTTACCGTAATCATCCATGAAATCTAGAAGATCATTTTCTTTTTCCTGATAATATTCAACTTCTAATCCACTTAATATGAAATCATAGGTTTCTTTTAATTTGTCAACTTCTTCAAGATAATCCGCTATTTTCTCACCATAAAAAGGATTTCTTTTATCACTCTCTACATAATATAATTCAAAGTGTTCAAGAAAACATATATTGATTCTTTCCTTTTCTGCAATCTTTATATAATCTTCAAAATTCGGGCCATCTTCGATAATATCAGCGCTCCAATTGGTATGTATATGGTAATCTGTATACTTGTAATGCATGTGAATCCAAACTTTATAATGTAGAAATCAAGATAAAAATAATTATTAGTAATCCATCGAATTCTCTTTATCAAAAAAGACTTCATAAAATAATTCCTTTTCACCCGCTTCAGGAGGATTTATCTTGGTATAACCCCCCTTCTTGATGACATGCACCGTTTCTTTATTTTCTATGTGAATATTACCATAAAATCCTTTAATGCCTTTTTCTTTTGCAATAATAATTAAGTGGTGATATAAAAATGAACCGATCCCTTTTCCTCTATAATCCCCTCTTACAATAAAACTATACTCTGCCATGTTATTATTTGGATTTAGATAATACGTCGCGTTCCCTATCATTTCTTCATGACCGATTTCTCCTACAAAAGCCGCAATCGAAAAAACACTATTATAATCAATATTTACCTCATTTTGTGTTTTTGAATGACTAAATTCTTTTCTAACTTCAAAAAATCTTAAATATCTGTCTCGTTCATTCAATGAATAATATAAGTCTTTCAAAAGTGGCTCATCCGTAGTTCTTATTGGACGAATTCTCATTTTTTCATTGGCTTTCGTCGTAAAAATTGTTTCATATTCACTGGGATAAAGACAAATCTTACCCTCGTCATCACATGGTAAGATCTGATCAGAAAATACATAATTCAATCTTTTGGCATGTTCTAATA
>Ga0180437_10001362_pt1 | contig 42129 bp, 51 predicted proteins | sample SS_ome_4_FD_132410 | JGI IMG/M metagenome (GOLD analysis project Ga0180437, IMG submission 132410) | Hypersaline lake sediment archaeal communities from the Salton Sea, California, USA - SS_3_D_1 metaG | ecosystem: Environmental > Aquatic > Non-marine Saline and Alkaline > Hypersaline >...
AGTACAAGAGTCTATAGAAAAATTTAGTACTACAAGAGAGGCTGAATTTAACATCTCAGAGACGAAAAAACTAGAAGCTAACGGAAGTGGTAATCTTTACCATGTCAGAGTAGATGATGGTTGTGAAGGTTGGGAAGCTCTTGTTGAAATAACTAGAGAAGTAGTTGACGAGGGTTACTACTCCGGCAGTGAAGATTTCGTAAAGGACCACATTATCAACTTCATGATTGAGAATGAATATTATGAAGAGGGGGATATTGAAGATATCACAGTAGAAGAGATGTGTAGATATAGTAGACCATTTTTTAAAATACATAAGTAATGAGAACATTTGTAATAGGTGACATACATGGTGGGTATAAAGCCCTTAAACAGGTACTAGACCGTGCCAATTTTGATTATGAGAACGACAGACTTATTTCCCTCGGTGATGTATCCGATGGTTGGCCTGATGTTGCCGAATGTATCGAATTACTCCTTTCTATTAAGAACTTAGTGAGGATGAAGGGTAATCATGACGAATGGTCAGCTAGATTCTTAGACTGTCCCGAACCAACTAAAATCTCTAATGAGTATTACGCTTGGTACACTCAAGGTGGTAGAGCGACAGTAGAAAGTTATGAGAAACACCCTGAACTAAAAGAAAAACACATCAAATACTTAGACGAGTCTCTTACATACTTTATTGATGAAGAGAACCGTATCTATATGCACGCGGGATTCAACCCTGAATTACCACCCGACGAACAAGAACCATATATCACAAGAAGTTTAGCATGTGCTAACCCTGACCAACTATCAGTTTCAGGTAAGAAAGAAAACCCAAGATTCTTTTGGGATAGAAGTTTCATTGGGGCGGTTAGTAGAGGACATATGGTAGGGTGTGACAACTACAAAGAGATTTACGTTGGACACACACCAACAATAAGTGAACATAAACACGGTAGACCCGTGAATATGGGAAATGTGTGGAATATGGACACAGGTGCTACTTACATGGGTAAGATGTCTTTAATGGATGTTGATAGTAAGGAGTTATTCCAATCTGACCCTGTGTTTTTATTATACCCTGAACATAAGGGTAGAAATGGGGTATTGATGGCCCAAGACGAGGATTGGAACAAATGGGGGTTATTCTATGACGACCCAAGGTATTATTCAACAGAACCAAAAGAAGATAAATAATGACAAAAACAGAAGTTTATGAGACGGTGGTAGATATCACCAAGAAGACAGGTCAAGGACTGTCAGGAATTGTTAAAGTAATGGGAGAACATGCCGATAGTATCAGTCACTATTTAGATGAGTTGATTGAAGAGGGTTATGTTATAGCATGTGATACGGGAGGTTCCATAGGACACCCTGAATCGAACATATTTTATATGCCGACTAAAGGGTATAATGTATGGACAGATGAAGGTCCTGACTTGGCACAGTTTGAGTATAGTAGACACAAAGGTAGATACTTAACAAATGTTAGGTTCTATTTAGGGGCTATGGACATTGAAGAGGATTATGATGGTCTAGATGAGGATGATAAAAACTTAAAAAGACATTTAAACCCTTCTATGTTGTTTCTAGCTAAACAAACCGAATTCATGAAACAATACGCTGAGTGGTTGGAGAGAAATGAAGAAAGTCTTCAAGAAATGTTGAACCTAGAGGTTATTGAGTTCGGTAATGAACCTTTGGATGAAACTACTGTTGAGTTATTAACGTCTCGTGGATGGTACACTGATAATAACACAGTTGGTGAGGCTAAGAGTAAAAATATTGACCGAATCAATACTATCGAAGAAATTCTTAGACTCAGTAAGAGATGGATGGAATTGAAGGAACAAGGTAATCAAACAGATGATGAAGATTACACCAACAGAAAGAACCAAATCATCGAAGATGAGACTGAGTTGAAGTCTAGACAAAAATTGGATAGACTAATGGTAGGTGTTGATAGAGATACCCTAGTACAAGACCTATTTAGAGATAGGTTACCACAGAACGTGTAACAATTAAACTAAAAATAGACAAGATGAAGAAAGAGAACAAGATTAAAACTTGGTGGAAGAGAACGTCGACAGGAACGAAATTAATTACAACACTACCTTTATTAGTGATAGTACCTTTTGTAGTATATGGTATTATCGATGGATTCCCACTAGCTGGGTGGATAAGTGGTGGTATTATATCATTAGGGATATTAGGTCTAGCAACATGGGCCAATATCAAGGACTACAAAAACAATGTTTAAACTTATAGTAGCAGGTGGTAGAGACTTTAATGACTATGATTTACTTGAGTCAAAACTCGATAAATTACTCACTAATAAAACCGATGTTGAAATCGTATGTGGGAAAGCAAGAGGAGCAGATTCATTAGGTGAGTTATACGCAAGAAACAAGGGGTACGGTGTAGCCGAGTTCCCCGCCGATTGGAACAAATACGGTAAAAGTGCTGGTTACATTAGGAACAAAGAAATGGCTGAATACGCTGATGCTTGTGTCTGTTTTTGGGACGGTATCTCTAAAGGTACGGGACATATGATAGATTTAGCAAAAGAAAAAAACATCGATTTACGGGTAATTTCGTACATTTTTTAAACTTTTTTCAAAAAGCGTTTGACAGACAAAGAACTTTTACTATATTTGTAGAGTATTTAATAGAAACAACAATTAAGAATTAAAAAGAAAATGAACAACTCAATAAACATACCGACAATTCAAACGCAACTGTTTGTGACGTTTCAAGTGTTACCACTTGTGATAGGCCTCGGTATGAATATGTTCATGATTTGATTATAAGTAAAATATCAAACCAATATATGAAAGACCGAGGAAACCCCTCGGTCTTTTTTTGTTGGTAAAAAAATGGATAAAAGGAATTGTTACAGCAAATAACAAAATTTTTTAGAGGAAAAAAAGAAAGCAATTCCGAATCCAACTATTGTCGGGTCGTCTAGAGGCAGGACTCGTGATTTTGGCTCACGCAACGGAGGTTCGAATCCTTCCCCGACAACTTTTAATGGCGAGACTTAGTGGAAAAGGACCGTCCCTCATATGGATGGTTAAGTGAGTTCGAACCTCACCCTCGCTACAATAAAACACACGCCTGTGTAATTCAGTTGGCTAGAATGCCTCTCTTGTAAAGAGGATGTCGGGGGTTCGAATCCCTCCACAGGCTCAAAAAGGTATAAAGGAAGATTACCGCAACTAAACTTTGGGTTTAATTGGTTCGATTCCAATCTTCACCTTCGGGTGATGATATAAATCTTCCTGACCTTACTTGGTAATGTAGCTCAGTTGGTAGAGCACTTGATTGAAGCTCAAGGTGTCGGCAGTTCGATTCTGTCCATTACCACCACAAAATGTGTCAGTAGCGCAGTTGGTCAGTTCGCGTCGGTTTGAAGCACCGAAGATGGGGGTTCGATTCCCTCCTGTCACACGAAAATAGAGATAACGGGTAGTAGAGGAGTCAGGTTTATCTCGCGTCATTTGGGATGACGAGTACGCAGGTTCGAATCCTGCCTACCCGACTAAAAACAAGCTGGAGTAGTTCAGTGGTAGAACACTTCCTTGGTAAGGAAGAGGTCGAGAGTTCAATTCTCTCCTCTAGCTCAACAAATGGGGATATAACTCAGTTGGTTAGAGTGCTTGTGTTACATACAAGATGTCGGTGGTTCGAATCCATCTATCCCTACCAAACGTTTGAATGTTACCTATTCAAACATTAATATGGCGGAACTGGTATACGCGCTGGGTTTGACGATGATTGTCATAAATCTGAAACGAGGTGGTCGCTCCCCTCGGCAACCTGGTTGACACTTGTGTAGGTTCGACTCCTACTATTAATGGGGTAACATTTTAATTTGGCTCTGTAGTTTAGTCAGGTGAGAACACTTCCTTGACATGGAAGAGGTCATTGGTTCGAATCCAATCAGAGTCACTACAGTAGAGATGGTTGGTGAACTACTATAAAAAGGTCCATCCACAAGCTCGAGTGGCGGAATTGGTATACGCACAACGTTGAGGTCGTTGTTGATTGTGGGTTCGAGTCCCACCTTGAGTACAAAATGGCCAAGTGGCGGAATTGGTAGACGCGCTAGATTCAAAACCTAGTACTTAATTGTGTGAGAGTTCGATTCTCTCCTTGGCTACATGAAAGGGAGTATAAAAATAGAGAAAGATGGTGAAACCCATGAGGTTGAACTCACGAAGAAGGATATCAAGGTTCTTATGAATCTAATGGTTGATGTCGAGAAGGAGTATTGTCGAGGGTATATGGGAAATGTGAGAGAAGCACAAAAGAAAGACCCAAGACTGAAGACCTTATATAAAATACTTGGATATGGGGTATGATAGGGAATTACTAATAAAATGGTTATCTAAACCAGGTAAACCAAAATACCATGTCAGTAAGGTAACGGGGAAGAAATACCCCTATTACCACCCTAATTGGACTAACCACCCTGATGGGACAATTAGGTACTGTAACTTTGGAGACGGTAGAAAAGATGGGTTGGTTCATGACCTACCTTTGGACGAATATCCTTACGGGGTTGAGTACGAGGAACCAAAGATACCAAAATGGTTAGAATAAATGCCGAAGTGGTGGAATGGTAGACACGCTAGTCTTAGGAACTAGTGTCTTTATGACGTGAGGGTTCGAGTCCCTCCTTCGGTACCAAATGGCTCGGTGGCGGAATTGGTAGACGCGCTGGATTTAAGTCCCAGTGTCTTTATGACGTGAGGGTTCGATTCCCTCCCGAGCTACTAGTTACATGGGGATGTAGCTCAGTTGGTGAGAGCGCGAAGCTTATATCTTCGGTCAGTCGTGGGTTCAAGTCCTACCTTCCCTACTAATTTTATGCAGGATGGGCTGTATTAAAACTATTTATATAAAAACAAGAGGTATGAAAGTATTAGTATTAAACATGGACTACAGCCCCATAAACGTTACAACCCTCCAAAAGGGTTTCAAGTTAGTGTTTAAGGGTAAGGCTGAAGTCGTAAGTCACGACGAGGACAACCCTATCGTGACTGGTCAGAAAGACTATAGGCGTCCTAGTGTTATTCGTCTATTAAGGTACATATACATCCCTTTCAAGAAAGTTCAGTTATCAAGAACTAACATCTATAGAAGGGATGATTACAAGTGTATTTACTGTGGTTCCAACGAGAACCTAACACTTGACCACGTAATTCCAAAATCAAAAGGTGGAGGAAATACATGGGAAAACCTAGCTACTTGTTGTTCATCATGTAACGTTAGGAAAGGTGATACACTCCTAGAAGATACTGACATGAAGATGAGACACGAACCATTCAAACCAACTTATCTATACTTTGTTGAGAAAATACAAAGGGTTAGACCTGATTGGAAGGTATTCGTTGGTATAGCATCGGATGAAAACTAAATAATGAACCCTCACCTTTTTGGTGGGGGTTTTATATTTATAGGTATGAACATTCGTAAAATCATACGAGAGGAAATAGATGATTTCGATTGGATAAGTAATGTGTCTTTCATAGACAACTTAAGACCAGGTCGTAACGCTATTATCATGCCAAAGGATGCTGAAGATAAACTATCCGTTCTTAAACAGATGGAAGAGGATGGTTATGTTAGTGAAGACTACAATCCAAAAGGTCAATTCACTAGTGAGGGTGATAGTAATATCAGGTTCATTAATTGGTTCTATGATGAAGAGAAAAGGTCGTGGGTCGATAGAATAGGTATGATTTTCGTATTACACACAGATGCTGGTTGGCCTAGAAAACTTATCACAGGATGGGGACAAGACTACTCTAAAACAGAATTGATTAACACCTACAAAAACATGAGAAGTGGTGGGTATGGTGGTACTTTATATGATGACTATAAGGATGAGCTACAAAGTACCAACTACGTAAAATGGGATGGTTCTGATATGAATGAACATGGTCTGAACGAATCTGAAGACTTTGATTGGATTGAAGACACACCAAACTATAAAAGAGTTAGTACATGGAATGGTACAATAGGTAGTAGAACAACACCTCAATATGGTGATGTTTATCTTTATACCGATGATGAAGGTATTAAAAGAGAGGTTAAAGTAGGTGGTTTAACATCTAAATACAGAACTAAAAACTATAAGGGTGAATGGTTTGGTTCTGACGGTGAGATTAGATTTTATGATGCGTCAATATCGGATGAAGAAATAGACGCTCTTAACAAAGACCCTGAATATCCTGACCCTTTTGAAGGTAAGTTTGGTATTACCATCAGTAGAAGAGAGTATAATGATAAGGTTCGTAAAGGTGAAATACTTATCAGACCTGGTAGTGACTATAACTTAATAGAGTCAGAAGACCTTGGTTGGATTAAAGAGGTCCCTTCACATAAATTATATGATGCTTGTGAAGTTATAGACCATATAGAGGTGGGTGATGTTGTTTATTTAACAGGTTTGGCTTATTATAGTGATGATGATAGTGATGACCCTAATGATATGGATATAGAGGTCCATTTTAATGATGCTAGAGGGGTTGTTAGATTAAAACAACAAGAAGATTGGGATGGTGAGATTATAAACAACTATTTTGATGTTAAAATGGATGAGAGGTTTTTTGATAACCCTGAAGACACAGATGAGGTTAGTTTTTATTGTGAAGAACATGAGGGGTGGGATGACCCAAATAAAAAAATTAAAATAAGGTTGGAGAAACCTTTGAAGGAATCTGAAGATTTAGATTGGATAAAAAGTGTGAACATCCCGATAGACCAAATGGTGTCTAACGCTCTATCCCCAGAATATTATGTTAAAAAATATGGGGTGTATGAAAAAACATTTGCGGTTAAGAAACCAAATGAAGGTGGGTATTTCTTTGTTTTTGAACTTGGTGACACAATAAAGGAAGTTTTGGAAGTGGCTAAAAGTGAGTATAAAAGATTATTATGGCACGGAGATAATGATTATGTACAGGAATATGGTGAGATATATCAAAGATTAAAGGATTACGTGTATTCAATGGAGAACCCAATCAATGAATCAGAAGATTTTGATTGGATTAGAGATACAGAAGAAGTTGAAATAGGTGGTTATAAAGGTATACCTAAAGACACCGCTAAAATAGGTGATAGGGTTAGAACTTCATATGGGAAGGAATTTACCATTGAAGAGATTAGTCAGGCCTCATCATTAGATGATAGATGGGTTTGGAGTCGTGAACTAGGTTGGGTCAGTCGTGAAGAAAAGAATTGGCATAACCCAAAACACCTAGTTAAGGTTAATATAAATGAATCAAATGATTTTGATTGATTTGATTTCGGTAAAAAAGTTTCTTACATTTAATACATGGATAAATTCGAATTTGAAGAAGGTAAGGATTATTACCTAGAAAAAGGTCAGATTATAATGACTGAAAGGTATCTTGTTAAGAGAGGTACTTGTTGTGGTTCGGGGTGTCGTCACTGTCCGTTTGAACCAATGCACACAAAAGGAACAAAAGAAATCCGTGAAAAAGATAGAGATTTCGATTAATATACCTATATTTACAATTATGGAAACAATAATTTTAGAACTCAGAGCAGCAGAAGGTGGTAAGGATGCCAAACTTCTCATTGAAGACATGGCTGGTTTGTATTCCAAGGTAGCCAAATCAAAAGGTTTCACTGTCGAGACTGACAGCTGAAGAGATGGATTCATATCCCTATGAATTTCAGGTAAAAACTCCTATAAACAATTTAAGAACGAAACAGGTGGTCATAGATGGCAACGTGTTCCTCCCACAGAACGTAGAGGTCGAATGCATACTAGTACCGTAACTGTAGCCGTACTTAAAAAGACTCAATATCAGGAGGTCAAAATCAATCAAAACGAAGTACACACAATCTACACAAAGGATTCGGGACCTGGTGGTCAACACCGTAACAAGGTTGAATCATGTGTGGTATTAACTCACCTACCAACAGGTATAAAGGTGAAGAATGCTGATTCCTCAAGCCAACATAAAAATAAGGAAGGTGCTTGGAAGGAGTTAACTAAACGTGTGAACAATTATTACCGAACAGGTAAGATTGAAGAAACTGTGGAAGAAAGACGAGACCAAATAGGTACGGGGAATAGGGGTGAACACATAAGAACCTATAACACAAAGAGTGACAGGGTCACAAATCATGTGAATGATAAATCATGTTCTCTTAAGAAATTTATGAGGGGTAATCTTGAATTAATCTGCTAATACCGAAAGGAAAGCGTGATTTTCGTAAGGATGACTTAGTTCATATTTTCTACGTCTGATTGGTGTACCGTCTTCGGTACGCCATTCTACTTGTGCGTAATATTCTACTTCTTCTTTTCTGAACCAATTAGCTTTTTTAACAATATCTTTGTACACATTTACAATAACACCATGGTCAGCACCTCTATCACCATAGAAATCACTACTCCAATCAGGACCAATAGTAATTTTTTGTCCCGAATCCTTAAGACCCCAAGCGTTATCTAAATTAGATTCTCTTTTTTACCACCTTTCTTGATGACATAGAATAATGTACCTTCGTCAGTATATTGATTAAAATATTTTGGATTGTCTCTTTCGGTTGTACACCACTTTGTTCCAGCCCCGTATTGACATGAAGCTGCGTGTGTTTTTGGGACTAACATTAACCATCTAGAATCTTCATAAACCTGTTCAGCCTGACTCTTAATCATCCCCTTACTAGGTTCTAATTTATTGATAGCCTTTCTAAGGTCTTTATATTTCCATTGGTTAATGTCTCTTAAACCAAGTCTTTGTACATTCTTATGGAATTGCTCCATAAGGTGTATAACGTGATTAGCATTCATGGTTAGTTCTCTATCAGAACCATATGTTCTAATATAATCCTCATCATAATTACCTTCCCAAGAATCTTTATAAGGTGAACTATTACTAGGCCATTTGGTCAATAGGAATTGTCTCAACATCCAATCCAAATACTTGTGGTTACCTGATGGGTCTGCCTTAATGAACATATTAAAGATATAGTTAGGTACGACATATTTTTTCTTTGCCGTATCTATCCTACCTTCCTTTAATAATACCTTCTTTATCACGTTTTCCATCTTTTCATAAATATTAATAAAAACAAGTCGAATATTCAAATAGAAAATTTTTATTAAAAAAAATGAGATTTTATTTGACCAAACCAGAATTGTTACTATATTTGTAGTCGTTCTTTGAGAAATCAAAAAAACTTCATAGGGAAAAAGGGTTGACAGTACCTAGTGAACAAACCAGCAACCTTGCGTGCGTCGTAGCACTAAACACAGGACAACACTACGATATCTACTTCGGTAGAGGTTGTGAGAATCTGTTAGGTTCACATTTATGAAGTTAAAGATATATCGCGGGGAGGTTGTTGGTATCCTCCTGGGTTCATGTCCCACGGTCACGTAGGTTCAATTCCTACCCCCGCTACTAAAAAAAGATGGTAAAGCGTTTGTCAGTTTAAAACATTTTACTATCTTTGTTGAGGAACTTAGAGAGGTTGGTGTTACTGTAAAACCGTGGTTTCCTTTCTTCTTCCAAAACAACTGTTCTTTGAAAATACAATATATGCACGAGTGGTGGAATTTGGTAGACACGTAACTCGGTGACCAATGGTTAGTAAGGTAATGGGAAACCTATTCAACTTATATTTGGAACATGTCGGTTCGATTCCGACCTAACCGAATTAGGATTTAATCATTGGGTTATGACTGAAAATGGAGTTCTCTCTAAGTAGGTCGTGAAGGTTCAAGTCCTTCCTTGTGTACAAAAAAACTTTTTAGAAAATATTCTAAAAAATACTTGTCAGAAACGAAAATACTTTATATATTTGTTGAAGACAAACACAAACAACAACATATACGGGAGTGGTGAAATAGTCTTCGGACATGGTAAACACGCAACACTAGGGGTTGTGACCGAAAAGATTCTTTTGAATCATAGTAAGTCTTGGAGGTTCGAGTCCTCCCTCCTGTACTACGATGACCCAACATCTATAAAAGTGGGTATCTGCATGAGTGGTGAAATTGGTAAACACGCAGTTTTACGACTGTGACTGAAAAAGATTCTTCTGAATCGAAGTAAGTCTTGAGCGGTTCGAGTCCCTCCTCATGTACTACGGAGTCTCAAACGAGAGACTCTATTTTTTTGAAATGATGAAATGCACGGGTGGCGGAATCGGTAGACGCGTACAACCCGATAAGGAAGGAAGGTCAGGATGGTAACCTCTGAAAACCAACATTTCTTTATAGTACCAAATATAAGTTACAAAAAGAATAGAAAGTACTATGAGGAAGGTTTTAAAAAGTAACCAAAGACCTTAGGAGTAATTAACCTTGGTGGTCTATAAAATAGTGTCACGAGAGTTAAGTATGTCACGCTCTATAAATGTGTTATACAACTTATAGAACAAATATTATAGTTTAAAAATTAATATTAAAATGATTAAGACAAGAAAATCCTTTTAACCTTTGAAAAGTGTATGAGCTGAAACAATTCTTTTGAGTTAAAGTAAGTTCGTGGAGGTTCAAGTCCTCCCCTGTGTACAAAAAAGAAAACGTTCTTTGAAAATATTGAAAATATTGACCCTGCTTAAGAGGTCATTTCCCTTCGGGGAGAGGAGATAAGCCATCGAAAGGTGGTGAAGGGATGGAAGTCTAAGTCCATCCGCCGTTTACGGTCATTTTAAGCAAGTGTCGTCCTACGTGTCCTCGCACGGGTTTCACATTAACGGGTGGAACGAGTAGTGATAAGTTAGGTAAGGTCCTTTGGTAAGGATATGAGTGGTAAGCCCCCACCTAGTGGGTAAGGAGCCATTCTAATAGAAGCTGTAGTGGTGGAAACCGAACGTACTAACTAACGAACCATGAAAAGGATAAGACATAGGATATCTGTCTGAGTTTAGCAAGACGAAGGCTAGTATCTAGTTCGATGGGTAAACAGGAATTTGCCAAGACGCCGGTAAAACGGTCAGTAGTTCCTAAGTAATCCTGACAAACCGTACAGTAGTCCCGCAAGGACGAAACGCATAGAGGTGTGTCATATTTGGTAGTTCAAAAGATTATCGATTGACGGTTGGGCACATCTTGAGATAGACAACCAATAATTAAATTAGCTCAGTTGGCAGAGCGTTTGTATTCAGAACAAAGCGTCACGGGTTCGATTCCCGTATTTAGTAACTTAATGGTTAAACGAAAGACCCAACCACATAGATGATGATAAGTCACTTAAGTCCCTAATCTTCGGATGAATGGGAGTCGGAAGCCCCGAAAGGGTGGAAGATTTGATGAAGTAGATGAATCTGTAAACAAGCTTTAGAAGAGTAGTTCGAATGTCCGATAGGATAGCAGTGGAATTGAACGTCGAGTAGTCTCTATGGATATGTGAAAAGCCACACATTAAAAAAGGTAGTGTCGTCAACAGACAGATGTCCGAAAGGAGTACTGTGGACAAGTTCGAAACCCTGAGGTCATACTCAAATGGGAATGTAGAATGAAGGTGTTGATATCAAAGGTATAGTCTCAACCTTATTTTTTTTGACTTTTTGAAAAAAGTTATTATATTCACATGGTGGGGTGGTAGCAGTTGGTAGCTCGTCAGGCTCATAACCTGAAGGTCGGAGGTTCGAGTCCTTCCCCCGCAACTACAATCTGATTCCCCAAGGTCCCTGACACTCAGTCAAACTTTGGGGTTAAATTTTAAAAACATCTTTATGAAACACAAATCATACACATTAAAGTACAAGACAACTACCCCTGAGGGTAAGACTAAGACAGTCACCAAATTATTTGCTAACCTTAAAGAAGCTAGAAAAGAAGGTCGAGCACATTTCGATACTTTTGTTTCTTTAAAGAACAAGAAGGGTACTAGTCTACCACTTTAATAACAATCAAATCAAGTGTTTAATTTTATGACAAAATTTTTAGGAAAGGAGGTTCATTGGTTCATGTAATTAAAAACATGACATATGAACACAAAACACAAAAACTACAAGAAGTATCTTGCGGTTCAACGTAGACAAGACGAGATTCGTGAAGCTCAAAGAAACTTGGGTTACGAGAAACTTGACAAACCCTACCAAAAAGGGTGGGATGCCTATTGGACATTAAGAAAGGATATCTCTAGAAGAGATGATGCTGAATATCTTCAGTCAATCCTAGATTACTACGGTAGAAGTATCTACTCAAGAGATGGTGAGTTCAGAACTTGGTCTCGTAAAGAGAAAAAGTATGTAGACCATACACCAAGTATTAAAACACTCTCTGAGAAAGAATACAACAACCTTAAACCATGGGCTAAGAAGTGGTTCGAACACGACCCCTCTAAAGATACCTACTATTGGTGGTTTACAGAACCTAGTAGATATTACAAGTGTACAATCCCAAGTTATTTCCTTGTAATGAAGAAGGAGAAACATTGGGTCACCCATTACAAAGTGATGGATGAAGTTCTTGAACAAGAGTATGCTGAACTTGACGCTTTGGAAGAAAGACTAATCGATTACCGTAGTTGGTACTCTTTTGGGAAATCAGCTAAACCTTACAAGAAAGTAAGAAATAGAGAGTTCAGAGGAAAAGAGAAGAGAGCTATTAAAAAAGCGATGAGAACTGAGGATTGGGACGACATGGACCTCCCAAAACCTCGTAAATGTATCCTTTGGGATATGTATTAAAAACTTAAAATTATGACCGACATCAGAGGAGGACCATAATGCCACTAGGTATTATGAAAATGTATAAAAAAAAGAAAACCTCAAAAGAGGATGAAAAGCAACCACTTAAATGTTGGTTGGTAGAAATCACACTTACGAGTGGTGAAGGTCTACAATTTTATGTTACAGCTAAAGATAAGTTCCACGCCTATGAAAAGGCAGATGGTTACGCAGAACTAGCTGAAAACGAATTATTGAGAAAGGTGTATCAAAGTAGAGGATTTACTTTGTTTCCTTAACAAAGGAGGGTAGAATTATCTACCCTTTTTTTGTACCCGCCTATTGATATATCATAAAAGTATGATTACTCTTAATCTGATTTATCAATTAAAAACAACAACAATTATGAGACTATTATTTACATTAATTTTAATTATGTCGGTGAGTTTGGGATTGAGTTCCTCACCACAATTACCAAAATTCAGTCCAAATACCACTGCTTCAGCCATCACATGGAAGGTTGTTGCGGAGAATTCTGATGTAACTATTGAGTCAGCGTATAAGGATAAAGGTAATACTAGATACGTTGCTTTAAGAGTTATCAATAATACTAATCAAGAAATTACAATCACATTCAACAAAAGGGTGTGGTACAATGGTAATGAAACCAATATCGACAATAATACTGTCACCATTACAGTACCAGCTAATAGTTCAATAGAAGGTGATGTCAATGGGGTAGATAGGACTAATAAGTCACTATATTTCTTCTCAGAGAGTCTTGATGGTCGTATTACGTCTAAATTAACTAATTACGAAATCACAATTAACTAACTAAAATGAGAAAACTTCTATTATTTTTAATAACACTAGTCACTACCTCCTCAGTTTCATGGGGTCAGTGTACTGTAGCTGCTACAAGTACTGAAACAAATGTCGTCTGTGGTCAATCTGTAGATTTGAACGCGATAGGACTACAGGGTACTTTAGTAATGAACAACGATTTTAACGGTGGTGCGTTGGGGCCAGGTTGGACCTCTTCAGCTACTGTTTTGTACACGAATCCCTGTGGCCCATCTCTTGATGGTTCACCATCAGTTTGGTTCGGAGACGTACCATTCCCAAGAACACTTACAACTACTGATTTTGATGTTAGTTGTGGTGGACAAGTATGTTTCGATTTAGATTTTGGGGATGATAACGCTAGTAGTATTAATGACTGTGAAGACCCTGATGAACCTGACGAAGGAGTGTACTTCCAATATTCTACAGATGGTGGGACAACTTGGATTGATATATTCTATTTCGACCCCACAGCATTCGTAATGCCAGCTGGTTACTACTCATGGGACAACTATTGTTTTACTATCCCGCCGGGAGCGATGACAACAAACACAATGTTCCAATGGACACAACCAAACGCTACAAGTACATTGAATGACCATTGGGGTATTGATAATGTACAAATTTTAGCTAACGACTGTGGTTACATTTATGATTGGGACCATATCGCTGGATACCCTGATTCATCATTTGGTGGTACTGTTACACCGTCTAGTACAACAACATATACTGTGATGTATACTGATACACTTACAGACACTTGTTACGCTTCAGTAACAGTTAACGTATTATTCCCTGATGTGGACGTTACAGCAACTGTAAACCCAATCACTACTTGTGGTGGGTGTACACAGTTAGACGCGACATTAACTAACATCCCACCTGATTCATGTTGTTATGTGATTGATATGGATGACTCATTTGGTGATGGATGGAATGGTGGTTTCTTAGAAGTTAATATAACTGGTGGTGGAACACTTGGTCCATTCTCCGCAACAGGTTCAGGGAGTTTAGCTGATTTCTGTGTCACAGACGGCTCAACATTCACACTTAACTATACCTCAGGTGCTTGGGAAGGTGAAAATACATACACACTATTAGACCCCTCAGGAACACCAATATTTAATGACGGACCTACCCCAACAACAGGTAACGTATTTACTACAACTGCTGGATGTGGTACCGCACCTGTATATGTATGGAATTGGACGGGTCCATTTTTAACACCTATTAACGATAGTACACAAACAGCGTGTCCAACAGCAGATACTTGGTATTATGTTGATGTTTCAGCATCAGGTTGTAATACAATAGATAGTATCTTCATTGATGTAGATGCTGTTCCTGATACAACAATAACTAATGTGGATATTTGTAGTGGACAGGATTATACATTCCCTGATGGTTCCACACAAACGAATATTACCGTTAATACAACACAATACAGTAACTTGGTAGATATTTCAGGTTGTGACTCTGTGGTTACAACTAATATTAACATCGTACCTGTTATTAATGTGACAATAGATAGTACTATCTGTGAGGGTGATGATTACACATTCCCTGACGGTTCAGTACAAACAAATATAACAGTACCAACCACACAATTAAGTAACTTTGTTACAGGTGGTGGTTGTGATTCTATTATAACTACTAACATCACACTTAACCCGATTTTTAACTCGGTTGAGAACGTTACTATTTGTAATGGTGATAACCATACATTCCCTGATGGTTCTATTCAGGTAGGTATTGTAGCACCTGTATCTTATGTGAGTACATTAACATCAGTAGATGGTTGTGACTCACTTATTACAACAAACGTAGCACTTAACCCAACATATAACATAGTTGAGAACGTATCTGTTTGTGATGGTGACCCTTATACATACCCTGACGGTACTGTACAAGCATCTGTCACTACACCAACAACATATGTTAGTAACTTAACAACAATAAATGGTTGTGATTCTATTATCACCACAAACATCTCAATCGACCCTGTTTATTCATTGGTTGAAAACGTAGATGTATGTGATGGTAGTGATTACACATTCCCTGATGGATTCACTGAATTCGGTATTACGGCTCCAATGTCGCACATTAGTAACCTAACTACAGTAAATGGTTGTGATAGTGTTATTACCACTTCAGTAGGTGTATTTGCATCTTACACATCGTCATCAAACTTCTCTGTATGTAGTGGAGACGATTTCACATTCGCTGACGGTACTGTTCAAACAAACATTACCATTCCTGTATCTTATGTGAGTACATTAACATCAGTAGACGGTTGTGATTCATTGGTAACAGAGAACATCAACGTGAACCCTACTTATAGTTCGGTTGTAAACGTTGACCAATGTCCTAACTTGGATTATACGTTCCCTGACGGTACAACACAAACAAATATTACATCAAATACTACACAAGTGAGTAATTTGACTACAGTGGATGGGTGTGATAGTATCATTACTACAAACGTGAACATTTACAATGTACCACCAATGGATATAACCTTTGGACCAAATGATTGTCCAACAGCTGACTTAACAATGACCAACAACGCATTAGGTGTTGATTGTGAATGGTCGGTGAGTGGGCCAGGATGGTACCAAACATACACAGGTTGTGGTCCAATCACTGAGACGTACTTCAATAGTGGTCTTTACGATGTGACATTGACAATGAATTCTGTAGACGGATGTCCAATGGATACTACTATCTACGGAGCGTTTGAAATGTATCCTGTACCATTGGCAGCATTTAATTGGGACCCTAACGAAGGTACGGTATTGGATGGAAACATTCACTTTAATAACCTTTCAATTGGGTACGACAATAACATGTGGTATTTTGGTGACGGTGGAACTTCTAACGGTGTACATGTAACTCACGAATATGAGGACTCAGGTCACTATGAAGTAACATTGATTACGACTAACAACTACGGGTGTTCCGATACAGCAACAGGTGTTGTTATTATTAATGAAGAGTTCTATATCTTTGTTCCTAACGCATTCACACCTGACGGAGACCCACACAACAACACATTCCAACCAATCTTGACAGGACATGACCCATCAAGATACACACTTTACATTTTTAATAGATGGGGTGAAGTTATCTTTGAGTCACATAACGCTCAAGTAGGATGGGACGGTACTTACGGTGGTGGATTAGTTCAAGATGGTGTTTATCCATGGACTATTGAAGCAGTACCTGATGGTACAAATGATAAAAGAACCTATAGAGGTCACGTTACTGTTTTAAAGTAACACTAACATATTTATATAAAAAAGAAGAATATGAACGATGATGAATTAAGAAACTTATTCAACGGTGATATGGATGATGATGAATTCAGAAGACTTTTCACTAGAATAATGAACCAACGTCAAAGAGAGATGGATAGGTTTTTAAGGGAAATCTACGGATTGAACAACCCTAACAACCCTTTCAACTCAATGGGTTTCAACACCCCATCTTCTAGGGATAATACGTCAGGAATGACTGAATCAAACGATAAAGATAAACTTTACGATATGTTTACTCAGATGTTTGGCAACTACCTAGGTGATATGGGTATGAACAATACAACCAATGAAGACGGTTGGGAGACTAAGAATTGGATGTCCCCTGACGGTTCAATGAGTTTCTCATCTTCTAGTAGGGTGTTTAGGATGGACCCTGATGAAGCCAATAGAGTATTTGGTGATGGTGAGAGGGAGGAGACTTTAGAGAGTCTTAAAACTAAGATGGCACTAGCCGTTGAGGAGGAGAGATACGAGGACGCTAACGAATATTTGAAGAAGATTCAGGAGAAAGAAGAAAAAAATTCAGATAATTCTGAAAATTAATTTGACAAACCCGAAACTTTTATTATATTTGTAGAGTATTTATAAACAAACAACGAAAAAACTATATAAAAATGATGACAAATTGGCATAATATTCATAATTCGATTAATCGCAGTTCAACTGTGACGAGGTGGGTAATGTCCAATTTCATCTAAAGGAGATTAGTAGATAAACTTTATAGTGAAACCCCACTTCGATACTTCGGAGTGGGGTTTTTTCGTTTACACGGGTCTGTAGTACTAATTGGTAAAACTCTCGGCTGTTAACCGAGTAGATGAAGGTTCGAGTCCTTCTGGGCCCGCTACAAGAGAGGTGTCTCTATAAACACAAAACATGGTGTAGGTATGCAAGTGGTTAAAGCGGCTAGGTTGTGGTTCTAGTTCAGAATAATGATTCGCGGGTTCGAATCCCGTCTTACACCCAACAAGGAGAAGTTATCCGAAAGACTCTGGGTAGCGGAACCCGTCTTGAAAACGGTTTGCCAGCAATGGTGTGTGGGTTCGAATCCCACCTTCTCCGCAACAATGACTTAGTAGCTCAGTTGGTTAGAGCTCCTGACTGTTAATCAGATGGTCGTAGGTTCGAGTCCTACCTAAGTCGCAACATTACGTGGGAATGTAACGAGTAAGAAGAGACCCACAAGCCCGTCTTACTCACTTTTATACTTATGTAGCTCAGTTGGTTAGTAGCATCTGTCTGATGAACAGAAGGTCGTAGGTTCAAATCCTACCATAAGTACATGAAAAAGAGGTTACGTAAACACAAGTTGGTGGAACCTGAGTATAATGAGTTCGAAATTATAGAGGCAATCTATAAAGGGAAGTATGAAAAGGGTGAAATAAAACTAGAGGTTGGTCATGTATGTCCACATTGTATGGACGACTATCTGATTCTTATTAACGGAGTAGAACCATATAGTATAGACCACCTACAATGTCCGACTTGTGATAGTACGTACAATTTATAGTCATGTAGTTCAGTTGGTTAGAACGTCTCGCTGATACCGAGGAGGTCGGGGGTTCAAATCCCTCCATGACTACGGCGGTCTGAAAAGACAGGAGTTCTCTCCGCCCGATATGGCACTCGGTCCGTTAAGCCGGGGAATAGAGAATTGACACTACGGAAAGACGTGTAGGGATGTCGGTTAACCCGTTATGAAGATGAGTAGGGTACTCATCAAACCCGACCTAGGTCTAGCAGATGTTACGTAGCTAGTGTAGTAACTATTCAGAGTGGTCAAACGCATAGTAGTGGTACGACTAACTTAGAAAATACCCAATACGCGCCTTTGGTGTAACGGTAGCACAACGGATTCCAAACCCGTTAGGTCCGAGTTCGAATCTTGGGGGGCGTGCAAGGGATAAAAAGTAAAATGATGGTGACATATATTCCGTCTAACACTATAGGTAGATAGTTATCCCACTTCGGAAAGGTGCATGAGTGGTTAAAATGGCCTCCCTGCTAAGGAGTGAGTCGTCGAAAGAGGGCACGAGGGTTCGAATCCCTCCCTTTCCGCCATGGAAGATTACTCAAGTGGTTTAAGAGGCCTCCTTGGAAAGGTGGTAGGTCCGATGTGACGCATAGGTTCGAATCCTATATCTTCCGCATGAAAGAAGTGATAGAATATTTAGAACGACATGGTATACCTTATACCATTGATAGAAATCCATCTCCTGAGAAAATTAAAAGGATAAAGGAGTCTATTAAAAGAAAAGAAGAGTTAGAGAAACTCTTAAAGGAAAGATTTATGTAATATGCCCCCTTGGTGTAACGGATAGCACTTAATACTACGGATATTACAGTAGGGGTTCGAATCCTCTAGGGGGTACAATGGTGGGATATCGGAGTCAGGTATGACAGAGGCCACGGGGAGGTTACGTTATCCCCTGATATCAAGTAAAGTGAGGGTACCTTGGTTAAGTTCCACCGCCGGTATTATAAAGAGTGGTCGGGGTACCATCCATAGTCATCATATTCCTTTTCGTCTTTATTCATTCTTGTCAGTTTTAGTATCAATAAATTTACCAAACCCCTTAATTAATAAAACAGGAATGTCAACGAATATACTTTCGAATATGACAGTGAAGAACATTGACCTTAACATACCTGAAATGTATGATGCGTCAACGGACATCCCCTCAAGACCTCTGAAAATAATAAAGATGATTGCTGTTAATATTGAAGCAATCCAATAACTATATTTTTCTCTAACCTTAATCTTACTACACAAGGATGTGAACCAATCTAGTAGTTCAGTGTGTTTCATACCATATAATATGACAGTCAACATGATGATATATAACCAATTCAGTCCATCAAAAAAGTAGACCAATTCAGGTTGTAAACCATTCGTCCAAAAGACATCATATAAATCCTTGTGTACCATTTTAAAATAAATATCTATATTTATATATGAATGTTCACTGATTCTAACATACTATTATTTTTGTTGGCGGTACTACCTGGTTTGGTGTACGCTTTCATAATATTCATAAGTTCCCCCAACAACCAAAACGTTAAATTAAGATTAGGATTACAATATCTATTCTATGGTATGTTATCCATATTCTTTGTTTTATTGATACATTTCATATTCCCTCATTGGATGGAATATATTGAAATGACAAAAGACACTGTATTTCAAGCAACTGGACCAAATAGTTTTAGGATAGACTTTGTTGATGTACCGACTATGTGGGCTAATATATTTCATTGGTTCGTACAAGTAGGTTTAACAGAGGAGATTTGTAAAGCGGTAACATTTTTGTTAATCACAGGACTTAGACTCAAATCACTAAGAATTCAGGACAAACCATATGCAATGATGTTTTATTGTATGATGGTGTCTATGGGATTTGCTGTAGTGGAGAACATACATTATGCTGGAATGTATATGTCAGTAACAGACCCTACAGAGTTGTTAGTGATTAGAGATGTTACAGCAGTCATTGCCCATATGATATTCGGATTGATGATGGGTTATTTCTTTAGTTTAGGATTCAAAACGATAAGGGGTTACGATTCCACTAGTAAGTTTAGTATATGGAGTAGAAAGAATCCGAAAACAAAAAGGACAATGTATTTCTTATTGGGTATTATCGTAGCATCGTTATTCCATGGTATGTACGACTTCATCATAACCCTTGGTGTAGGTTGGGCAACGATAGCAGAGTTTCTCATAGTAGGTTTAATGATAACCTATATAATGTCTAGAAATGTAATTAGGAAAAATTAACCAACGATTTCTATTGGTGTGTTCGGTAAGTTAGGTAATCTAACACCGGCTGTTAATTCTCTGTACTTCTCTTCATCAATAACAATAGTATCAACACTATCTAAAGCTTGTAATTGTTCTATTGTTATATTTGGGAAGTGTTTCATATTGAATGTCCCACCTATTGTCTTAAGGTCACCTAAATCATTTAGTTGATAAGTTTGGTAAGTTCTATAAGTACTAGATAAATCACCACCAATAGATTTTATATTACCTAAGGAAACTAAGTTCGGTCCAACGGTAAGATTACCACCAACAGTTTCTAAATCACCCGTACTAGTAACATTATCACCTAGTTTTACACTACCTGAAACTTCTTTAATTCTATTAACAGAAGTTATACCTCTACCTAGAGACATATTACCTTCTACTTTCTTAAATGAGTTAGGTGGTTGTGTAACACCCATATCAGAGTTCAGATTTAAATCACCTCTAATAATTCTTGTTAATACTTTCTGACCAAAAGATAATCTTGTTTGTAGACTTGGGTTCTTCTCTATAGATTTCTCCATGTGTCTTTTAGCCATGGCAGCTCTACCCTCGATTGGGATACCTCTCATACTACGACCAACGTTATCTTGTTCAGTATATATTATACCCCTATGTGATTCATAGTTAGGCGCCATTACATCCCCACCAAACATAGGTGTACCTAATCTAGTTAGGAAAGCTCTCTTCTTACCATTCTTCTTATTAATAAAGTAGAATAGGGAATTACTCTTATAGTAGTTGTTGAAATAGCTGTCGTAGTCCCTCATAGTTGTACACCATCTTGTACCGGCTCCATAGAAACATGAAGAAGGGTGTGATAATGGCTCAACAATTAGGTAAGTATCTGTTTCATATAATCTCCTAGATTGTCTCTTAAGTTCACCCTTAGTTAGTTTTACTCTAGCGTCTTGTGTTGCACTGTTTAGTTGACTGTAACTACGGTATTGATTAATATCCTTTAAATCGTATTTGTGTGGGTTGTTGTGGAAATAAGTTATATCATCCATCCAATTACCAGCCCTATCTGTATCACTATAGTAATACCTACGACTACCACCAAATCTATCATCCCATTTTTCACATACCCACTTTAAGTACTTATGATTGCCTGAAGGGTCACTATTAACGAAAATATCAAATACCTCTTGTGGTATATTAGGGTGTCTTTCTCTAGCATCCTCTTTTCTACCCTCCATAAGGATTCTACTCTCTTTCAATATGTCAGTTAATCTAATCTTCATTACAATTTAATTTTTGTGTTTGGTAATCCAGGTAATCTAATATCACTAGTAACATCCACCATTTGTTCTGATGATGCTACAATCCTACCCACAGATTCTAATTTCTCCATTTCTGATTTAGGTAGATGTCTAAACTTATTCCAATGGAAAGTCCCACCTACACTTTTCAAAGGACCAATACTTCTTAGAGAACCAGTCCTCCAATTAGTTCTAGGGGCGAAATCACCACCTACAATTTCTAAATGAGTTAATTCTTCAGCGTAATCATCTAAATAAACATTACCTGTAACTTCTCTTACTTGACCAATACCGGCACCATAAGAACCTCTATAATTACCTTCTATCTTAACTATTTGGTCAGGTACAGTTCTACCAATAGTCCAATCACCGATATAGGTGTGTTCACCTTCAGGTAATGGTAAACCATTTCTTACTCTATAGTTAAACTCTTCATCCTTAGATAATGTCTTAAGGTAGTTTTCTAACCCTTTTTGGTGTTCTGTGTTCATTGCTTGTCTAGCTGGAACAGGTATACCTCTTAAACTTCTACCTCTATTATCAGTTTCGGTGTAGACCTCAGTACGACCAAGATTGTCGTGAGTATCACCTGCTACTGTAGAAGTTGAAAGGAATGGTTGGTTGAATCTTGTAAAGAAAGCTCTCTTCTTACCATTTCTCTTATTAATGTAGTAGAATAACGTACCACTATTAGTATAGTTTAAGTAGTGTGTTGGATAATTCCTTGATGTTGTACACCATCTAGTTCCAGCCCCATAGAAACATGATGCTGCGTGAGTTAATGGTTGAACAACTAAATGTCTATCATCCTCATATATCTTCTTAGCACTTTTCTTGATTTCTCCTTTGGATAGGTTCACTTTAGCGTCAGATACCGCGTTCTTGAACTCATTTAAACTCTCGTATTGATTTATATCTTTCTTTTCGAACTTTTGTGTTTGATTGTGGAAGTAAGTCACATTTTCCATCAAAGACTCAGCGTCAGTGGTGTTACGATAAGAGTATCCATAACTCCTTTTATCTTGTTCCCATTTACCACATATCCACATTAGGTATTTATGGTTACCTGAAGGGTCTTGTTCTACGAATACGTTAAAAACGTTTTCAGGTATATCAGGATATCTTTCTCTAGCATCCTCTTTTCTACCCTCCATAAGGATTCTACTTTGTGTAACTAAATTTTCGAATAAGAATTGCATAATTTGTGCTTTCTTAATAAATATTATTTAGATAGCGTAAATTATCCTTATAATTAAAATAATGGAACCGAAGAAAAAGATTAAGAAATTTGAGGGTCTTGAGATGAAAGAAGAGTCTCGATATAGACCTGGTGGGGGTTTGATGAACCTACCAGTATATGAACCCCAAAGACAGATAAGGTATATAATGGAAATCCCATCACCAAACGGTATTGTTGAGTGTTGGGTTAATTGTGAAAGACCTGGTTATAATGCTAGACAAGAGAGGATAAATTTTATGCATGAGTCACATTTTGTTCACTCAAGATATGAATGGAATCCAATAAGAGTTATTATTAGAGACATCCATACAGAAAACAATTCAGTTACAGATGTTGGTAGAGTATTAATGGAATGGTTCCAATCTTATAGTAGTGGTATGAGAGTTCAAGCATATAAAAAGAATCTGACAATACGAATGGTAGACCCAGTAGGTGTTACGATGGAGTCTTGGTATTTACAAGGGTGTTTCCCAACAGTGGTATCATTCAATGATTTATCTTTTGACCATACAGAAACAGAATTAGAATTTACATTAAATTACGATAGAGCTATATTTAACACAATATGAAAAACTTTTTATTAAACGCGATAAGCATAGTCATGGGGTTATCTGTGATTACTTGGTTAGGGACTAGTATCCTTATACCTCTAAATAACATTTATGGTGAACCTAGTGAGGGTTTACTGAATACGAGTACTTGGTCTTTGGTTATCACAGGTGGTATGGCATTAATCAACTTCTTTGTGACAAAGAATAAACTTAAGACAAGAATCATGGGTTGGTTCAAAAAGTCTAAAACACCTAAGACACCAAAGAAACCATCTTGTAGTAAGTGTCAGAAGAAAAAAGAATCTAAGAAATGATGGGTGAGGGGTTAGTATATACTAGGGAAGACCATGCTGATAGATTAAAGAAGGCTAGTGACGCATTAGCTAACATCATGTTTAGTAGTGCGTATAACGCGTTCATCGACCCTGAGTTCAAGGATATTTCAGACTTTGATGAGTTCTCAGATGTCTTTAATAAACTAAGAAAATGGTCGATTGAGTATGAAAATCGATTAAACTCAAAAAAAAGTTTAGAAAATACTTGACAGTACGGGAATAAAGCCATATACTTGTAGTGTATTAATTAACAATTAAAAATTCAAAACATTTTAAACAACGAGATATGAAAGTACAAAACCCCAATTTAGGTATTGAAGAATTAGTTTAAGTTATTAACCCATAAATATACAAAAGCCTCAACAATGTTGGGGATGTTGAATCAGTTGAGTATTACAAGAATAAAGAAACAGGTGAATTCATCGAACAAGAAGGTGGTGGATGGTGGGAACACACCGTAAAAGATGAAAAACAATTAGAAGAAGTGTTTGACTATTACGAAAGATTTCAATAACATTGTACCATGAGATTCAGAATATTTAAAAGAAAGAAGAAAGTGGAGGACAAAGGTACTAACCTACCTGGTCATTCAAATCCACCTGAACCTCCTAAGACGGAAGAACCAAAAGAAGTTAAATCTAAAAAGAAAAAAGAAGGTATGAACGTAGAAAAGCAGATTGCTAAGTTTAAAGAAAGACACGCGAAAGCGATTGAAGATTGTCAAGGTGATGTTGAGGTTATCACTTTGGAGAGAAAACACTTCAAGGATACACTGACCCAATCTAACGGGTTCGGTTTCCAAGACCTCAAAAAGAAACCAAGAAAGTTGATTTCACAATTGATGGCTGATGGATACGATTTGGCATTCACACCATCTTCAAAAAACATGAACGCTAGTGACTTTGGTTTGAAGATTACGGCTTCTAAAAAGAAGTTTAAGTAAAAAAATTAAAACTTTTTTCAAAAAATATTTGACAAACCCGAAACTTTTACTATATTTGTAGAGTATTTAATATAAACAACAAGAAAAAACGAATTAAAATGACTAACACTTATTACACATATAAAGACGGGGCGAAAGCCGATAAGGGGTGTGATTGTACCTCAGGTGGTCAGTGTACGTGTAATTGTGACTGTGACAAATGTAACTGTTGTTAAGTAAAGTCAAACAAGATATTACAAACCCTGACCCGAAACGGTCAGGGTTTTTTATTTTATACGAAATTATGAAACCACTAAAAGGAACCGAGGAATTCGGTAAGAGAGTTGAAAAAGCCATGAAGAGAAAAGAGTTGGTTTGTAAACTAATCAGACAAGGAGCGTCTGTTGAAGAAATTCGAAAAATAGCTCCGTTTAAATAAACAATGGGGACTGAAAGTCGTTTGGATACGGCAGCCAGACTGTAAATCTGGTCTCTTCGGAGGAGTGGTTCGAGTCCATCAGGCCCCACAAAAGGAATAAAGGAAGAATACAGCAAATATTCCAAACTTAGACTTGTAAATCTAACCAAAAAATCTTCCTGTTTCCTTTAAACGCGAAAGTAGCTCAGGGGTAGAGCGTCACCTTGCCAAGGTGAGGGTCGTGAGTTCAAATCTCATCTTTCGCTCAACGATATCATACGGTTAACGATGACGGTTCGAGTCCGTACTCTTGGAGCCATCTTAATCAAGAACGTTCTATGATATCACTACGGACCATTAGTAGAGTTGGTTACAATATCCGCCTGTCACGCGGAAGGTCACGGGTTCGAGTCCCGTATGGTCCGCCAAAAGATTACCAATAAGTCCTAGTAACCGCTAGGCAAGTAATCGAATTCGGTCTTATGAGCCCCATGGTGTGGGAACTAGCCTGTCACGTTAGTAAAATAAGGGTTCGACTCCCTTTGGGACCGCTTAATACGCGAAAGTAGCTCAGTTTGGTCAGAGCGTCTCCCTTCCAAGGAGAGGGTCGTGAGTTCGAATCTCATCTTTCGCTCAACAACATAATGGGGTTGTAGTTCAGATTGGCTAGAACATCTGTCTTGCACACAGAAGGTCGCGGGTTCGAGTCCCGCCAGCTCCACTTAAAAAGGGTAAAAGGTTTGTTACAGCAAATAATTTAGTTAGGTCTGCAACACCCGTGGTCGTGGGTTCGAGTCCCACTCCCTCCACTAAACATGATAAAACATGGGGGGATAGCTCAGTTGGTAGAGCACGTACAACAAAAAAAACAAACCTGACCCTATTAAGGTCCTGTGGCCGAGTGGCTTAGGCGGTGGTCTGCAAAACCATTTACAACAGTTCGAATCTGTTCGGGACCTCATTTATTAAAACGTAAAAAGAAGAATTTAAAATGATGTTAAAACGTAAACATAAACAGTAAGAGCTAAACTCAGGAATGGGTTGGCTCACCTAATGGGACGACCTTTCTTGAGGAATTGTTACAGCAAGTTTATTATACGACCAAACTTTTAATTTGACTACGTGAAAACCAATTCTGTGAAGGGTCTCCCGATTTAGGGAAGACCCTTTTTTTATATACGTGTGTATCCGTAAAGGCATTCGGTCCTGACTCTTAATCAGATTTATGTGGGTTCGACTCCCATCACACGTACACTTGGGGAAGTATAAGAGGTATCACGGGATACCCAAGGGTTCGACTCCCTTCTTCTCCACAATTGCCCTCGTAGCAAATTGGTATAGGCAACTGTCTTTTAAACAGTGGGACCGAGTTCGATTCTCGGCGGGGGTACTATACAAGCCTTCTTAGCTCAGTTGGTAGAGCTGCCGCCTTTTAAGCGGAGGGTCACAGGTTCGAGTCCTGTAGGAGGTACAAATGGGAACGGAGAGACAATGGTATGTCTAACCTTAAAGCACAAACGGTTGTGAGGCAGTAACATGTCGGTTATGAGTAATTGTCCTGATGTCGTATGGTTTACAGATTGCACCTATAGCGACCTTTATGGTGGTGAATAAAAAACGAGCAAGGGAAGCAGGCTTTCCAAGACATCAACACCCAACGAAATACTTAACCGTTAGATGAGTATTCAGTATGGAAGTTTAGTAAATACTGTTGAAAGATAACAACCTAATTAGTAGTTGGTTTCTTAGTTATGTGGGTTCGAATCCCATCGTTCTCCACCAAATTTTAAACTATAAACAATGTCTAGATTGCCTAACGGAGATATCACAGTATTATTCATTTGCACAAGATGGATTCCATCTCACAAGTGGGTTGTTAACGATGACGGTCTATGTGACTACAACGGTGAACTAATTTCACCAAGAGAAGTATGTACTAGATTCGTTGTTGACTATCCAATGTTCGATGTTATTAGAGCTGAAGTCTGTAGTAGAGTCATGAACGATGGTGACGGAAGACCGTACCGTTGGATAGATGTGGAAAGATTCGTCTAAAAGTGTTTACCAAAAACAAAAAAATCCATATATTATTGTATGGATTTTTTAATTGCAACACTATTATCAGTATTAATCATTTATGTAATGGTTAGAGATTATGTTGTTAAAAGGAGACACAAGAAAACCTATATAATGTTAAAGAGGATTAGTAGGAAACTCGATGTTCTATCAGAGGATTCCAAAAAACAAAAAAGGTCTTTTACTAATCTATTGGATATATTGACTAGGGATTTGGATTAACGGTCTTCTAATGGGTATTTACCCATGAAAGCCCCGAAACTATACTCACTTGGGTCAAAATCAACATCTTTATCTTTTAAATAATTAGTGATGATATCAATAGCTTCACCCATCTTTAAATCTCTAGGATTTTCAACACCAGCTTTTCTAAGTAGGTCTTCTAAGAAATCGTAATTAGTTTCAACCCTTTCACTTTGGTCACTGTAGTGATATTTGTCCCACAATTGTTCAGCCTTTTCAGTTAACTCATCACCGAATTCTCTAATCTTAGAACCGTATTGTTTCTGTATAAGGTCATGTGCTTTGTAGAATGATTGCTTAACTTCATCACTATATGGGAACCCCCTTCTATTAAGGATATCTTGCATACGATAGTGTTGTGAGTCAGGAGCGTCATAATAAGTTGTTTCTACGACCTCATCAGCGATACCTTCCCACATGTCCTCGAAATCATCATCTTCAGCCCAATCACTATTATAATAATCAGGGTCATCAAAGTACTCTAATATATCATAGTGGACACCCATATTCATAGCCATCTTATAGAACACTCTATCATCGGGGTTAGGTTTTCTAACAATGAAATAGAATAGGTAACCATCTTCTGAATAGTTCATAAAGTTAGTGTCATCATCCCTTTCAGTTGTACACCACCTAGTCCCTGCTCCATAATAACAAGAAGCGGCGTGAGTGGTTGGCATTATAACAAATATGTTCTCATCTTCATATATCTTTTTACCACCTTTTTTAGCTTTAGTCTTTTCCTCTTTCTTAGCTAACTTCTCTTTAACCTCTTCTATAGCATCCTCTAATTGGTCTATGGTTTTGTATTGGTTAATATCTTTTTGTTGGAATCTTACTTGATTTTGGTGGAAGAATGTTAACAACTCCATTAGATTATTAAACTTCCTGTTCTTCCAATTGTAATTCTTTGATATTAAGAACTCAGAATTATCGTCATTATTTGTTAATATTCTAACAAACCATGCCAAGTATTTTTGATTATCGGATGGGTCAGCTGCCGCAGCTTTAGACACTAAGTTCTTACCACGTCTAGTAGTAAACTTATCCATTACTTGTTGGATTCTGTTTTCCAACAACAACTGTTCTAATATAATGTGTTTAAACTCCATAATTTACCAATCAAATTCGTCACCAAAATCCATATCAAAATCATCACCGAAATGGTCATCAGCATCACCCATTGGGTTGATTCTTCTTCTGTTAGGTTTGTTCATACCATTCTTAGCGTAGTGGGTATCGATTCTAATCTTAGCAGATTCCCAACTATCATAGTAAGGTTTAGATTGTTCAGGCATCTTAGCCATGTTATAACCTAATGTGTTGTGGTATTCATAAGTCCTACCAAATAAGTCATACTCTAAATTGTATTGAGTAATACTTCTATCTATAGCGGTATAATATTCACCCTCTTCTTCATACCCGTAACCATGAGGGATGTATCTAGCAATCTTCTGATACTGTTTCATGTTCTCAGGCATCGTTAACTTCCAAATAATGAAGTACAGGTAACCATCACTGTGATAATCCTCAAACATATTATCACCTCTAGCCGCTACGCACCATTTGGACCCAGCTCCATAATAACAAGAACCTTCTTGGGTTTTAGGTGTGACAACCAAAAGATTATCATCCTCAAATATCTTATCCGCCCCTCTAAGTTTCTTTTCTCTCTTAGTCTCAGGTAAAGATTTAATGACCTTAGCGAGTTCATCAACAGACTTATATTGATTAATGTCTTTCTTCTCTAATCTTTGTGTGTTTCTATGAAAATCTGTCACAAGATTAACTACACCATTTTCATGGTACCTAGGTGTATCAACACCATCTTTAACCAACATTAAAGCAAATCTCTTCAACATCCAATCTATGTACTTGTGATTACCTGAAGGGTCGTTGTTCACGAAAACATCATAAGCAACTCTTAACCTATCTTTAATAGGTCCATCTTGTGCTTTTGTAATGTATTTCTCGTAGGCATCTTCTTTTCTACCTTCGAACAATAAAATATTTCTTACAATATTCTTCATATATATAGATAAATATTACGTAACATATAAAGAGGTTGAATTCTCGGAATACATTTATTATCTTTTAGGTTATGGGATTTAAATATAAAAGGAAAAGAGCGGCAGTTTGGTGGAGAAAACGATTTCGTAAGAAACCACCACAAATGGGTGAAATCCAAAAGAAGGGTTATGATATTGCTATGAGACTACTTAATGATAGCACTAGTGATTTAACAATTGACCCTAAAGACCATAAGAGGTATATTAAGAATAATGATGTCTTTATTACATTGGAACGTGGTAACTTGAACATTATCAATGGTATTTATCATTATGATATCTTCCTAACAGATAAGATGTATGAACACGTAAAAGGTAAGTTTAATAACAAACTTCATAGAAAGATTAATAAGTATGAGGCTGAAATTAAATCTAAAATCACATCACGTTTAACAGAAATCTTGGATGATATCAAAGAAAAAGAATAAAATTATCTTTGAGGTGTCCCGAAAATTACTATATTAGTAGTCATGGGAGCAATCAAAGAGTATTATTTCGACGAAATTGTTGAAGGTTTGGGTAAGTCAGACAAAACGGTAAACGAGTATCTAGATTGTAAAAAGATACAATGTAGGATAGACTACTATCAAGAAAAAATTGACCAATGGTACCAACTACAATCCTACGGAGAGGATTATGGTGAACTCGATGAGAAGATGGTACGTGATTGGGAATCTATGGTTAAATCCCTTAAAGAAGAATTAGAGAAAAAGAACAAGTGAAAGAGGAGTCATCGCTGGTAACAGAGGAACTTCAAGACATCACCGTTTAAGGTAGGAGACGTAAGTCGATAGCACTACCGAGGATGCAACCTCAAGTAGACTCGTAGGGAGATGAACGGTCCCTGTGATGAGGCGGGTAGAGGGCAAAGATAAATGATGACATAAAACAGAATCTTGGGTACGCTCATCACTTAAACTATTAATACATGGAAGAATTCGATTGGATAGAAGACCACAAAATTTTACCTGACCCCTCAAATGTTAAAACGTTCGAGGAGTTCGAATTTTATATACCATCAAGTATAACCATATCTGAATATGCTGACGTAAAAGAGGTTAGCATATGGGATAAAAGAGGTACCATTAGACTTAGAGACTTATTGAGACAGAAGTTGTGGCCTGTTGAAACTAAGGAAGGTAAAAGGATGCATGTACCTTTCATTAACAAATTCATTGTTAAGATTAAAGAAAATCGTAACTACATACCTGATTCACATTGGAAGTATGTTAGTCAGGAACAGAAGGATAAAATGACTACTGTTGAGTTCTATGTTACGTACAAAAAAGATATGGTGATGTTCAAAACTTCGGTTACATCACTTAACTATATGTACCGACATAGTCTCATGAGATTGGATAAACTTAAGAAAAATCCAATTCTATAATAAAATTTTCCAAAATAATCAAATAAAAACTTGTTTTTTTATTAACACTTTCGTATTATTGTGATACGCGAGTGGTGGAGGATATACACACCCCATTGACGGATGGGTCGGTCGCATATAATAAGACAAGTTATAGGCCATCTGTATGGAAGTACGGATTTAACTTGTACGAAAGGAGGCATCGAGGGGTGCGAGTCCCCTCCTCGTATGAAATTGGTTCCATGAGGGATAGAGGAGTCGACACCGACAATAATCATGGGTAATTATATCAGAATCTTCCTACAGATATAACCAGAAAAAAAAACTCCCCTTCTATTTATTAGGAGGGGTTTTTTATTTGCACAAAAATTACTATACTTAAAACAAAAACTATGGTATCGATAATAGCAGCAATGTCTGAGAATAGGGTGATAGGTAGAGACGGCAAACTACCTTGGTATATTCCCGAAGATTTACAACACTTCAAGAAATTAACTGAAGGTGGGGCCGTAATAATGGGAAGAAAGACCTATGAATCTATAGGAAAACCATTACCAAATAGATTGAACATCGTGATTACCAGGGAGAAGGATAAAACAATCAACGGATGTATTACGGTGAACAGTATTAAAGACGCTATTAGTAAGGCTAATTCAGAAAAGAAAATTTTTATCATCGGAGGTGGTGAGATTTACAAAAAAAGTCTTAAATTTGCTAGTACGGTGTATCTAACAAAGGTACATCAGGACATTGAGGGAGATACTTACTTCCCCGAACTTAATGACAAATGGAAAGAGGTAGAGAGGGAAGATAAAAACGGATATTCATTTATAAGATATGATTTTTTTAGGTGACACACATGGGAATTTTAACTACGTGAAGTGGTATATCAAACAACGTAAGATTGAGAACGTTGATATCATTCATGTTGGGGACTATGGTGTTGGGTTCATTAACGAGTTTAAAGAACGTAACAACCTAGGTATGTTCAATAAATGGTTACGAAACCGAGGAATCACAATGCATGTATTCCGTGGTAACCACGACAACCCCAACTACTTTAATGGGGATTACGCTGAAGGTCCTAAAGCCTTCACTAACCTTAAGTTTTACCCTGACTACACAGTATTAGAGATTGAGGGTAAGAAGATATTAGGTGTGGGTGGTGCCCTCAGCATTGACCGTTTACCTCGTCGCCAACGTACTTTACAGGAAGCACGTTATGGACGTGATAACCAATATCATTGGGAAGATGAACGATTCGTTCTTGATGAAGAAAAGACTCGTGCGTTCCGTGATATCGATATTGTCGTTACTCACACAGCTCCTGAGTTTGTATACCCTGTAAACAACGGTAAGACTTGGCCATACATCGTACAACAATTCATTGACAACGGTGATGACAAGTTGGCTCAAGACCTAATGGATGAACGAGCGACAGCAACTGAGTTCTATCGTCTCCTTCGAAAAGAGAATGATATTAAGTGGTGGTTCTACGGACACTTCCATACTGATAAGATGGAAGTTATTGGCAACACAACTTTTAAACTCTTAAACATTAATGAGATGTATGAGTTGAAAGAAGATTATTACAAGGATTTAGAAGACGAATTAAACGAAAAATATGGGGAAGATGAATAATTTTCCCCTTTTTTGACCTCTATATTCAAAAAAATTCGTATATTAGATATATGAAAAATTTGATAAAGTATTTATTCGTAGCTATTGTAACTGTTCTCACATTCACATCTTGTGAGAAGGAACCGACTTTACACAAGTTAAAGTTCGAGTTAGTGTTTTCAGAGGAACCAAACAACGGTAACTCTAATATGATTGATGTTCAGTGTGAACCTTATTACCTTGAAGATGGTCCACAAATTGCGAGTTCAATCATCCACCCTGGATACGTTTGGACTTATGAGTATTGGGGGTTGAAGCATGGTGATGAAGTTAAGTTCATTGTCTCACCACAATTATCATACAGATTTGTTATGAACGTATATGTGGATGATGTGTTGATTTCTTCAAGAAGTATTGTAACATCAGATGACACCTACTTCGCTACTATAACAGAAAGTCAGTTCGGTTTGAACAACGAAGAAGATACGAACTATCCTATTATAACCTTTAACTACTACGAATCACAATAAAAGAAAAGGGGACCGTTTGGTCCCCTTTTTATATTGGTTAACTCCTTTTTCATTAATTATAATCTAGTCCCACAGTTTGAACAAAACTTGTGAGTGTACTTCCCTTTTTTACCACAACTAGTACAGTACTTGGAAGTTTTAACTGCTTGTTTAGCATCCATTCTCATTGTGGATGATGGTTTGATTTGATATTCTACTTTGTGGAATGAACGATACTCAAACTTCTTGTTTACTCTAGTAAAGTTTTGGTCTGACGTTGACCCTTTCTCAACTCTACCTGTCTCAAGACTTTTACTTCTTGATTTCTTTAAGCTTCTTGATTGTCCACCTGCTGTAGATTTAAATGATTGTGTACTAGCTCCTACAGTACCACTAGTTAAACTACTCGTTGTATTGATATTAGTTAAACCTAGTGTTGTATCCATATCTAAAGTACTACCATAAATCCCTGAATCGTTTGTTGTAAACGTTGGGGTTTGGTTGGTGTCGTAGAAAGTGTATACTTGTCTACTATTAGTCCAAGTAATGTCAGGATTCCAAACAGGTGTGGTATCTTCTCTATAGAACTCTACCTTCACCAATCCATTCTTTTCAATAGCCTTCTTAACAGCTTCTGAATTACCGACCATATAAGTGTCGAACTTAAACTTAACAGGGTCATCGATAAATCTTTCTAGAAAGACTCTATCACCTGGTCTAAGTACAATACCTGAACGTGAAATGATTTTGTTATTAATCCATATCTTACACAGAATTGTGTCTGATGTTGGGTTGAATAGTTCGATTTCGAACTCTTGTCCGTTATTTAAATAAACGATTTTATCGTTTTTGATTTTACGCCTACCCTTATTAACGGTAATATTGGCAGTAGGCCTTTCTTCTGCTACATAATACATAACTAACTCTTTTTACGTATGTGTTATTTGTAACCCTTTAAATAACTTCGTGACCTTATTTCAGATAACTCTACAGAGACTTTCTCTGGTTACTTAAAAGATGGGAGTTAACCATTTGATTATAAGTATATGTGGGCATTGTTTTTTGTAAATATTATTCGTAAAATTAATACATGAGAGTATTATACCTACACGGATATCAAGGACAACCAAGGAAACAAATGATTGATTACTTGGAGAATATGGGTTTTGACGTTATTGCCCCACACATAGATTATGACCATGAACCTAATGTGTTCATTGACTTACTTGAAGAGGAGTATGATGCTATTGTAGGCAATTCCCTAGGTGGTTATATTGGGTATTATCTATCTGAGTGGAAGATGGTTCCGGCTGTGTTAGTGAATCCACCACTATTCATGGACTTAAGATTAAAGGTTAACCAACCAACACCTGAGATGATAGACAAATCCCAAAAGGGTAGACACCTATCCATGGGTAAGAAACATATTGTTGTAGGTATGGATGATAATGTTGTGGACCCGTTCAAAGTCATTGAATGGTTATTCGAAAACAAACCCAACGCAGACCTTAAAGTGGTTGATGGTATGGGCCATAACTATGAGTATAAACAATTGTTTGAAAATATTGATTGTATAGTTGGGAAGTGGCTTATCTAGGGTTGTACTTACCTAAAGCGTCAGGATTAATTCTAAAATCTAAATCAAAATCAGGATTATATTTCGTATCACATTGTGAACAAGAGATTTTACCTTTTGGTTGGTAATACTTGTAGTAATCTTTTTCACAGTGACCACATTGTGCCACCCACTTAGCGAATTTCTTCTTTTCAAGACCTGATGATACACCACACTTGGTACCACTACATCCGATAGACTTAGCTATTTTCTCCCACTCACTATCATGATTAGTAAACCCTCTTTTCTCACAATCTAATGCGTGAGCAATCTCATGTAGTAGAGTATTCTTAACCCTATCCATATTGGTTTCATGTTGGGTCATTAATCTTGATAGGCTGATAGTACTTTCCACACAATCACAGAATCCGAATCTACCGACTTCCTTGTTAGCCCACTTAAAGGTCCAACCTGAAAGACCATGTTCTTTCATCAAAGATAAAGCCATATTTCTAACCTCTTGTAAATCCATTAACTACCAAACATTTCTGATTCTTTCTGTCTCCTAGGTTTATGACCTGGATAAGTTATGTGTGTTGTTTTAATCTTTTCTTGTGCCGTTTCGAAATCACCTTTCTTAATGTCCTGAACGAAATCAGCCTGTCTAAAGTTACCATATCCCATGTTAAACATCAAGGAAATCATAGCGTCGTACATACCTTGTGTTAGTTGTGGTTCAATACCTTGTTCCTTCCATTGGTCTAGGATGTGGTTTAAATATTTTTGTTGCGTACCAACATCTTGTTTTAATAATTCATCAGCCTGTTTTTCACTAATAGTTGTTTTACCAGCTACCATATCAGTATCAGTGTGTCTTTCAGCATGACCGTAACCAACAGTTACATGACCATCACCAATATCATACGCTGTTAACTTTAAAGATTCCTCATCTTTAAGGAATTCATATAAATTATCACTAGGTGACCTAACCTCTTTGTATTCAGCTTCACCTTCTTCAGGTAAATCCACAACAAGGTTACCACTAACAACCTCCATCTTAACAGGTTCGTCAGATATTTGATTAATAGCTTGGTGTAGTTGGGTAAATGTTAAAATAGATGTGAATGAGATAAGAACGTACTTGATGATTCTGATTTTCATCTTCTTAGGTAGGTTCTTGATTTTATCCATCAACCTCTCTAGGTAGTTGATAATCTCAGGCTTAGAATCAACACCTTCTTTAGATTTATCAATAACGTCTTTCACTTGAGTGAAATCCCATTCCATATCAGGTTTACGGTCTTCATTTAATGAAGTACAAACCCTAACAAGTTCGTTAAGATATATTTCCTCTTTAATTAAATTCCTCATCCTCTATTAAGCCAAAGTTCTCTTTTATCTATTTTAGTTTTGTGCTCAATACCATTCTCATCGAAGTAAGTCACCCAAAACTTCTCTAGACCAGCATCATCTTGTGAGTAGTGGTCAAACTCTATTAAACCCCAATCATAACAAAACTCATAGATAACATCATAAACATCGTCATCATTTTGTAGTTCTTCAGGGGTTAAATCATAATCGGCTACAATCCACATCTCACCTTCTTCCTTAACCAATCTAACTAGTTCGTAAACACCACCATCTTCTAAGGCTATTAACAGACATAGAATCCTACTTAACTTAGTAGTATCTTCTTGTTTAATGTTGAACCAATTGTCTGCCCAAGTACCACCACCCTCACCATGTGAATGTGTCATATGTACTCTAAAACTATTTTTAGGATTAGATTTAGACTTTGGGTCTAGTATAGTAATTCCTTTAGGAGCACCTTGCACACCCTCAATCCACTCTAGTTCGTTTTCCTTCAATATGTTCTTAATGGTGTTTCTCATTAATAGTTCGCTCTTTCAGCTAGCCCTTCATTAACTAACCATTCATTTATATTAGTACCGTCACTCTTGATAATAATACCTAAATATCTACCGTACTTACCTGTCTTATCTTTAATGGTCTTAAGTGTGACAGTCTTACCTAGAATCTGTTCTCTAAGTTTATCTCTAGAGATTAATCCCTGTTCTCTTTCTTCACCTCTAACTTCAGGCGTATCAATACCATATAATCTAATGGGTAAACCCTTGTTATCACCACCTCTCCAAATCATTCCGAAACCAAAGTCAATCTCAACTCTGATGGTATCACCATCATAAACATCAAGAACTTTAACTCGATAGTGATATAAGAACTCCTCAACGAAGTCAAACTTGGGTACATTATAGTTGATTAAATCATTCATAACTTTGTTTTTATATAAATATTCAGTATACTTGTAAGATGAAAAAGTTATTTTTGGACGATATCAGACAAGTTAAGGATGCGGTCTACTTAGTCAACGATAATAGAAGAATCTATTTCGAAGATGGGTGGGACATCGTTAAGAACTACAAGGAGTTCGTTTCTTGGATTAAGAGAAATGGATTGCCTGAGTTTATCTCATTCGACCATGATTTAGCCGATGTTCACTACCAAGTAGATTTCCAAGATTGGGATTTCTTCACAGCCGACCAATTGGGTGTTGAGGAAACAGGGTTGGATTGTGCTAAGTGGTTGGTGGATTACTGTGCTGATAACGGATTCAAATTACCCCCATACCAAGTACACTCAGCTAATCCCGCAGGTAGAGAAAATATTAAACAATACTTAGCTAACGCTAAAAAACATTTAGACGTATGAGTTTATTCGGGAAAACAAATAGATATAGGGATAACTATATTGTAAAATATGTGGTGTGGCCTGAGAAAGAAACAGGTAAACCACGTAAAGAATTTAAGTACAGAAAGAAAGCTTTCAACTACGCTTTATCCTGTGGTCCAGGGGCAACAATCAGTAAGAACGAAGACTATTGTGGTGGGAGTTCTTTGGGTGGTGCCGAATGGATTGTAGATTGGGCATACCCATACAAAAAGGGTTCCGACATCAAGGTGTACAAATATGACCCTAGAAGATATGGTAAGAGTAGACGTAGTAACAGTGAAAAGAAATACTTTGGTTACTCGTATAAAGTCTACACTAAAATGATTCACATCAGTCAAGAACTATGGAATGGTAAATCAATCGAAAGTGTGATGCCTTGTGTTAAAAATATTTTTGAGTTATATAAGAAACAAGGTATTGACTTCGATAACCCTAGTGAATGGATGGTTGAGACTTATGAGGGTTATTACAATAGTGGTACACAAGTATTAGAGGACATTCCTTGGAGTTATTGGTCTGATAGGTGTAATTGGGGTCGTGCCTACACTATTTATAGGTGTTTTCTAAATACCGACACGGGATTATTTGAAGAAATGGAAAATAATTCTTATATTACTGTTTAAATCTTAAAATTATATTACAATGAAATTAAAATCTTTATTTTTCCTTATCGGAATACTGTTTTTTGTGAGTTGTCAGAAAGAAACAATCACACCCAATAACCAAAACAACAACACCAACGGCACACCAACGGATAGTACCGAGATGAAGTTCAAATTCGTTATCTACAACGAAGAAGGTCCGGCTTGGGAGGCCCAATATACCAATCAATGGTGGGAAGACACTATAACAACATCGGTAACAGTAAGTCTATCAGTTAATAGTCCTAACACCGATTATGAACTAGATTGGAGTAAGACATATGAAGGACCAGTTTGGGCTAATACCACAAACACATATATCTATGACGTATTCCCAATGCAACACGTCCCAATTATCTTAGATACCACTATTACTATATCTAATGAGGACTATGAATTACACCTATTATATAACGGGTTTAATTTACATCAAGGAGGTCCGACATTTATTGAGGAAAACGGGGTTCAGACATACGTCGACACAATAAAAGTGTAAAGAAATTTGGCTGGCGTTGACTAGGCGATTATATTTGTAAGTGTTATGAATAAATTAAAGAAAATAGAAGTAACATTAGAGGAAATAAAAATGGCTACTAGACCTAACGTCTATCGTAACAGGAAAAAGTATACCCGTAAGAACAAGCATAAGAACAGAAATGACTATTAAGAACAAGTATCTCATATAACAAGCCATACCCTGAACTCAAAAGGGGTGGCCAACAAAATATGAGATATTATGGCAAGAACGAGAGCTTATCGTCGTTACATGAAATGGGTCAAGTTTAAGAAGAGAGTTTATAAATGGACAAACTCTTATGATAAATCCTTTTATGTTGATGGTAATTTAAGAGAAGAAATCTTTAAGGGTGAAGAATACACCTTTCTAAGAACTACGGGTCGTCCGTGTAATTGTTGGATGTGTACTTACGAGAAGTATGAGAGAACTCCGAAACATATTATAGAAAAAGAAATGTGGGAACAAATTGACGATACCATTGACCTTTTGTAAAATTGTAACATATTTACAAATGTTAATGATTGTAATTTCAGCCCTCAACATCATAGATAACCGTTTGAGGTTTTTCATTAGCAAAAAATAAGGGACTTTCGAGTCCCTTTTTTCTTTATATATTAATCTGTTTTATATCTTGGAAATGTTTCTTGATTCCGTACTCATCATCCTTTTCTTGAATCTTCTCTAGAATGTCAATGAGGTCACTTAAAGAATCGGCCTTGTCACTAGCTCTACTATGAATGTCATCAATCTCTTGGTCTAAACCACCTGTATCATCGTCATCGAATTCAAACTCTAACCAATTGTAAGCCTCAGTATAAAGGTCACTTAGTTTCATATATAGTTTGTGGGAAGTGTTCCATAGACCACGTAAGTCTACATCATCTTCTAGAATGTCAGCAACAGTAGAGAATGTTAATCTCCCATACATGGAGTTAAGTGTGTTCTCTATCTTAGAGACTTTGTTCTTATAATCTTCTAGATTGTTAATCATTAGATTTTCTTCGCCTTACTCATGATACCTTTAATAGCATCAGGGTCTATTTCACTACCTTTCTTATTTGTGTATTGGTCTAGTAAGTCAGCCTCAGTCTTAATAGCGTACATTGATAAACTTCTATCCATTGTTGCCTTAAGTTTAAGACCGTTAATAACTTTATATGACTCAGGGTTAAGTGAGTCTACTTTAATAATACCATTATCATCGATAGAACCTCTGTTAGAATCAACTAAGAATACGTACTGTGAATACTTACTATGTTGTGCTCTCTGTTCAGGAGTCATAGACCATTTTCTAATCACTACTTTAGAATCTGTATTACTAACCTTAGACTTATCCATTGAATGAGCTAGATTATACTTCTCATCGTCAGACAATTTACCATCAATATACTTGATAGACTCCGAATTGTTCAATACTACAGGATTGTTTTTAATAACATTAATCAACTGAGTGTTGTTAAGTTGGTCTTTCACCTTATTGAATGATGAGTTAGTAAGACCTGTTAAGTTATGTAATAATGAATCTTTTTGTTGTTCAGTTAAATCCTCGATTAGTGATTCGAATACTTGTACCGTAGCACCTTCTTCTCTAATAATCTTATTAACCGCTTCAGTTCTTTGTTCAGGGGTCAAGTGATTTCTATAATCTCTATATCCTCTTGAAGTAGGTTGTAACATATACTTCCTAATCTCTCTCTGAAGTTTCTCACCAACAGCACTCATATGATAAGCGTCGATTGCTGCCATAGCTTTCTTACCACTAGGACTTGTCATAAACCTAGGTGGAGTACTATGTGAACTATCAGATGCATCCCACCAAGTTTTACCTCCTTTGTGGTTGTATTGAAGTGCGTATTTGTAATGTGTTGGATTATCTCTCTGTGTTGTAGTCTTGTCAGTAATGAAATAGAACACTGCGTTTTTAGAATAAGAATCGAAGTGTTGGTTATATCTAGGTGCTTGACCACCAGCAATACACCATCTACTTCCTGCTCCGTACTTACATGAAGCCCTTACTGTTAATGGAGCTAATACTATAATGTTTTCATCTTCGTAAACCTTGTCAGCCTCTTTCTTAACTTGTTTATCAGTTGCCTTTTTTTCTGCTACCTTTGTAATTCTAAGTAGTTCATTAACATCACTATAGACATTAATATCTTTAGGGTTATTTTTAGCTTTATCACTAATACCAGCTTCTTCAGCCATTTCCTTATTGAATCTATTAACTTGTTTGTGGAACCTTTCTACAGCTGAAGTAACGGCGTCAGCCAAAGGAATTTGTTCACTCTCACCTGCTCCCATTACCTGACCTGTCATCCACATCAGATATTTGTTATTACCTGATGGGTCAGCAGCAGATAATCGGTCTACCAACTCTTTAGACGCTCCATATTTATTCATTGCGTCTTCCTTTCTACCCTCTGATAATACTGTAGATTCTAGTATTTGAGATAATTTAAATTTCATTTTCGATAGTTTTATTTATAAATATTATCGTTTTCTCTTAAATTTTCTCAAAACCTTATGTGAATCTTCAGTTAGTTTATGACCCTTCTTCATATTCTCTTCAGCTTTAATAAATCTAAGATTAGACAAACTACCAATTTTTTCAGGCGGGATACCATTATTGAACCCATGTGATATTGGTACTCTATGGTCTAAATGATAACAGTTTTTGCCCCGAAAACAACGTTTATCGGAGTTTTTTAACTTGTGTAATGGTTGTGATTCGGTAATTATCCATACCTTTATATAGTACAATCTTTTCTCCAAGTTCTTTATTCTAGAGAGTTTTCTTTTCTTGAGTTTGGGGTTTTGTCTGACCAATACCCGACACTCTTGAATTAATTTTTGTTCCTTTTTTGTACGTTTTACTTTACTCAAATCTTTATCTTTTTATATAAATATTTAAGTTTACGGGTATAAAAACTTAAAATTATGGCATTAACAAGAGAACAAAAAGCAGAATTATACGAAAGATACCTTCGTGAATACGATGATAAAGCTAGACAGGTATCATTGATTGAAAGTAAGTTTGACCTTAGTAAAGAGGACCAAGCTAAAATCGAATCACTCAAGAGAGAAATGGCTAAACTACAACACGACGCATTTTCATTAGGTGATTACCACAGCTAATTGACTGATTGAAAATATTTCTTATATTTGTAGAAGTTCATTGAAATCTTGGGGGTGTTCTGGAATTGATTGGCTATCGATTAGGAATGGGTAAGCATGTAGTGAAATAATACTATCACTTAAATCCGTGTATTACTATTTTTAAATGGCGACATTTTCGCAGACGCTACTGTAGGTCACATTGTGACTGAAGGTGCAGTTGTAGCTGCCTAACCGAAGTTAGGTACGACTACCCATCACGACTGAGACTCCGATATCAGGTTTCGTGGTGTCATCGAATCGGAAAAGAGGAGA
>Ga0180437_10001363_pt1 | contig 42119 bp, 36 predicted proteins | sample SS_ome_4_FD_132410 | JGI IMG/M metagenome (GOLD analysis project Ga0180437, IMG submission 132410) | Hypersaline lake sediment archaeal communities from the Salton Sea, California, USA - SS_3_D_1 metaG | ecosystem: Environmental > Aquatic > Non-marine Saline and Alkaline > Hypersaline >...
GACGGGAAAACGCTCGTATTCGGAAGAGACCGAGCACCTGAATAGGATGTGGTGCAGGAGGTTTATCTGCGGGAGCGGGAAGCTCAGCGGGCGGGGACTCCGAAACGGTGCCGTATCAACCAGTGAGCTTCTCCAGCAGGAGGTTTATCTGCGGGAGCGGGAAGCTCAGCGGGTAGCGACTCAGAAGCGGCGCAGTATCAACCAGTGAGCTTCTCCTGCAGAGTCCCAAGCTCACGCATGAAATCTCTGTACTGGTCTGGGTCGAGCGACTGGTTTCCGTCACTCATTGCGGCATCGGGTTGAAAATGTACCTCCACGATTACCCCGTCCGCCCCTGCGACCATGGCGGCTTTGCTCATGGGGAGGACGAGTTTCCTGTTTCCAGTTCCGTGGCTTGGGTCCACGAACACGGGAAGATGCGTTTCCTCTTTGAGAATTGGAATTGCAGAGAGATCGAGGGTATTCCTTGTTGTCGTTTCGAAGGTTCTGATTCCGCGCTCGCAGAGGATAACCTGGGTGTTGCCCTGTGCGAGTATGTACTCCGCAGAGAGCAGGAATTCCTGAATTGTTGCAGACATGCCTCTTTTCAACATGACCGGTTTTTGCAAGCTTCCTATTTCTTTGAGCAGGGTGAAGTTCTGCATGTTTCGGGCACCGATTTGCAGGATGTCGACATATGAGGCAACCAGCTCTGTGTCTGCTGGGGAAACGACCTCGGAAATGATATACAAACCGTAGGATTCCCTTGCCTCCCGCAGGAGCTTCAGGCCTTCCTCACCGAGTCCCTGGAAGCTGTACGGTGATGTGCGGGGCTTGAACGCGCCTCCTCTGAGAATTTTTACTCCAGAGTCCCGGATGATGTTTGCCGTCTTGAAGAGCTGTTTCCTTCCTTCAACTGAGCAGGGCCCGGCAATGATGGTAAAGGACCCTCCACCGATATGGACCTCTTCCATCTCCTGAGCCGAAAGACTGATCATCGTTGACTCTGGATGCCTCTCTCGGCTATACAGCGGGAGATGTGACTTGCTCTCGACCTCCCTTTCTGACACGCGCAGGTGCTCAACTTTTCCTTTCCCAGACCACACCGGATAGCTTCCAAGTATCTTCAAAAAGTTCGTCTGTTCTTTCAATTCTTCGAGGGCTTCCTTCACCATCTTGTCCTCCAGGTGTCCCTCAAAGTCAAGATAGAAGTAGTATCTCCATGCCTCGGTCTTGTGGGGACGCGACTCCAGCTTCGTGAGATTGATGCCGTAGTCGTTGAATATCTTCAGTGCCCTGAACAGTGAGCCGGGCTGATGAAGGGTGGTGAAAACAATGGAGGTCTTGGAATTTTTATGGTATTCTGTACCGCTCACTTTTGCAATGATGATGAAACGGGTCTGGTTGTTCGGATAGTCCTCGAGCTTTTCAGCAAGTATTTCCAGGTTATATATCTTTGCAGCATGTCTGCTCGCGATTGCACCGATTGTGGGGTCTTTCTCCCGTGAAACCCTGATGGCACTTCCTGCCGTATCGTAGTTCGGAATAATCTCGCAGTTGGTCAATCCCTGGAGGAAGCTCGAGCACTGCGAGAGCGCAACCGGATGGGAATAGACCTTTTTAATACTGCCCACAGGAACCTTTTTGATCGCCAGGAGGTAGTGTGAGATAGGGGTGATGATCTCACCGATAATTGGAAGATTGGACTCGAGCAACAGGTCATATGTGGTGGAGATGCTCCCTATGAGAGAGTTTTCAACCGGGAGCAGACCAAAATCGGCTTCACTATCCTCCACCGCCTTGACAACCTCGTCCGAGCTTCGTTTCGGAATGAAGACAACCGATTTTCCCCAGTACTTGATGCCCGCTTCTTCACTGAAGGAGCCCTCCTCTCCCTGTATCGCTACCTTAGGAAGGGCTAACATCAAAAACCTCTCTTCTATTCAATATTGGTATTATTCCTCGGTATTGCATATAATAAATATTATATTAGCAAAGTAAAGAAGAAAACATTTTCACTGGCGCAGGTTGGCATGAGGAAAATCAGTGCGTTTACACTGGTAGAGGTTCTCATCGCTCTCACCATACTCACGTTTGCGTTGCTTGCAATCTTCCGAGGAAACGTATTCAATCTCCGGTCTTCAAAGCAGGCTTCAGACCTGTCCATTGCGGTGTTTGCAGCGGAATCACTCATGAAGGAGCTCATTGGGAAGGGGTATCCTGAGTCGGGAATGCTCGAGGGAAGCTTTGAGGAGAATTATTTCGAGGGGTTCAAGTGGAAACGTACGGTTGAATCGCTGGATATACCATTTGTCGAGGACCTGAAGCGAGTTACTGTGGAGGTGAGCTGGGAGAAAGGTGAAAGCTATACACTCGAGACCATCGTATCACGCTACTGAGCTTGCCGTTCTCCATGAACAACTCGCTTGTGGGAAATGAGACATAGTATATGTCGATGGATTCGTGTGGCATGCGAAATAGACGTTTTGGGGCGTTCACTCTCATCGAGCTTCTCATAGCGATCACAATTCTCTCTGTCATTGCTGCCCTTTCCTACACATCCTTTGTTTCGGTAAGGAGAATTGTCGATATTCGCAGGAGTAGCGACGAGAACCTGAGGAATATCCGTTCTTTTGTAGAACGGCTTGATGTTGAGCTTTCTTCTGCGGTGTATGTCAGAAGGGAGGAAGAAACGCTCTTCCGATCGACCAGAGAAGAAGTGGAGGGAAAAGAAACCAGTACTCTGATTTTTACCACCATCTTGCCCCACAGCATCTATGATATTGGGAAACGGGAGGAGATCGTACGGGTCGAGTATGAGCTGATATCGAATGAGGAAAACCGGGAGCTGCTCGTTCTGCGCAAGAGATTGTATCCTTTTATCCTTTCTCCCGAATCCACACCGGAGCCTGTGGAGTATGTAGTGAGCGAAGAGCTGACTGCATTTCTGCTGCGGTTTCACAGGGATGGGAAATGGTATGAGAGTTGGGACACGGAGAAAATGGATCTCCTCCCGGACAGCGTGGAGCTGACATTCTCTCTCGGTGACAATCTCTACAGAGAGTATTTCAATGTGTATATATCGGAAACGTAAGGGACGTATGAGCGCCTTTGCTCTGGTTTCTGTACTCGTACTGGTGGCGCTGCTTGCGCTCTTTGCGCTGGAATTTTCACAGAGAAGCGGAATAAATCTCAAAATGGCGATCAATCATGCAGAGGCAACACAGGCTTTCTACTATGCATACGGCGGCTATCAGGCAGCACTCACGCTCCTGAAAAGCGATACGAATGATTCTGATGGACCGGGAGACATCTGGTATGGAACTCTCCCCCCGATTCCCTTCGGAAACGGGAGCATCTCAGTGAGCATTGAGGATGAAAAGTCCCGTTTCAACCTGAGAAAGCTGGTAACGACCTATGGGTTTGAGGACAAGAGGAGGAGTGTCATGCTCCAGAGGATTTTCAAGCTCCTGGATGTGGACAGTGCACTGGTAGACGCTATCGTGGACTGGCAGGACAGTGACGAGGTACAGCTTCCCGGAGGTGCGGAGGTTTCCTACTACAATTACCTCACTCCTGCACTGGCACCCCGGAATGATCAATTCCTTACGGTCGGAGAGCTTCTCCTGGTAAAGGGGTTCGATCACGAGCTTTTTTTCCTCCCGCCCTCGGCTCGGAATGGTTTCTCGGATGAGGAATACCTCCCACTCGTGGACTATGTTACCGTATACGGAGACGGTAAGATAAACATAAACACTGCCTCCAAGGCGGTGTTGGTCAGTCTATCCGAGGACATGGACGAGTTCATCGCAGAGGATGTTATCGGGTACAGAGAGGATACCAGTTTCGGGAGTATAGAAGACTTGAAAAATGTGGAAACAGTATCCGATATTCTATATGAAGAGGTAAAAGATTTAATTTCCGTGAACAGCAATGTATTCCGAATCACTGCCAGAGGAATGCGGAGTGGGTTCACCGGAGTGATCACGGCTGTCGTGTTGAGGGACAGCAGGGGGTTCAGAGTTGTCTACTATCACCGATCTCTTTAGCATTCGTATCGGGTTCGGAAAGAAGGGGGTATTCATCGAACAGACAGTCAGGAACGTCAATGTCCTGATTGCCGATGAGAAGATCCCATTAAAGGAAGACTATACCTTTACGCAGTATTCACAATTCGAGCTCGAACAGATACTCCAGAAGGAAGGAATCGCAAAGGAAAATATCTATTTTGTAGTTCCCCCTTCGCTCTATTACCGAAGCGTGCTGGGTTTTCCCTTTCATGATCGACCGAAAATCGACGGAGTGATCAAGTTCGAGGTAAAAGACTACCTCCCATCCCAGGAAATGGATTATGTGACCGATTTTCTCACACTCAAGGAGGGTGCGAACGGAGAATTAACCGAGGTTCTGTCTTTCAGCATGGAAAAATCCGGTATTCAGAGCATACTCGACCGATTTGGCAGGTACGGAGATAACCTGAAAGCGATAATTCCCTTCGACATTGCAGTATTCTTCCATGTGAGTCAGATCCTCGAAAGAGAGAGCTATGTGTTCATGGACATACAGAATGACGCACTGTATGTTCAGCATGTGAAAAATGGTCGAATCAAACACATACTTTATGTGAAGAGACAAGAGGAAGAAACCTACAGGGAGTCCCTTTCATCGCAGCTTTTGATTCTCCTGAAGGCGGCGGAGTATCCCCCCCTGTATGTAAACATCAGAAATTCTGCGGAAGAAGATTTTCAAAATCTGAACCGTCAGCTTTTCGAGGAGCTGAGTCTGTCCTGGAGGGCGCTTCCCTCAACAGACCTCAGAGATCCCGAGATGATATCTCTTCTGGGGACTCTGAACTCTCTCAACCAACCTTCCCCGAGAAGAGTCAATCTTCTCAAAGAGGAGTTCAAGCCGAGGCTCAAGGGCTATGTGCGGTTGAAGGATTTTCTGATTGCCGGCATACTGTTGCTGACTCTTCTGGTCATTTCACTCACCAATCTCTTTATTGATATTCATTTCGAAAAAAGACGGCTTTTGCAACTCAGAAACGGAATCAATGAGCTGAGTCAGGAGGTATTTGGCCGGCCACAGATGCAAGCAAGAGATTCGGACAGATTGCTTGAGGAGCTGGAGAATAAAATCCACCTCATCGAGCGAAGCATAGACAGGCGGTACAGCAGCCTGGCGTTGCTCAACGAAGTTTCCACCTATCTTCCCAATGATGTGGTGATAGAGTTCACGGACCTCATAATGGAGGGAAGGCGGGTGAAGTTTTCAGGGAAGGCGAAGACCTTTTCCGATATCGACAGAATCAAGGAGTCACTTTTGGCTTCAGAATTTGTATCAGAAGTGGAGGTTGAAAACACGGGAACAACGGGAAGCAGCGAGGGATTTGCGGTAAACTTCATATTTGATATTTCCTTCAAGGAGAATCTTTTTGGACCTGAAGACAAGCCTGAAAAACCTTTCAAATAGAGAGAAATCGCTCATCTATGGTGCTGCATTCTTTGTGATGATATTTCTCATCTATCAGCTCGTGTTTGCGCCTCTTCTATCCGCGCGCAGGGAATACGAAACAGAGATACGTCTGCTCGAGACCCGTTTTTCAGAGCTGAAGAATACCGCAGGGAGGTACAAGGCTGAGACAGAGGCCTTTGAGAATTTGAAACAGATGCTCGACAGGAAAAAATCTCTCAGTGTGCTTACCTATCTCGAGAACATATCTCAGAGAGCAGGGGTTCGCGAGAATATTGAGTATATACGACCAAAGGGAAGCGAGACAAAAGACGGAATAGCTCGGTCTCAGGTGGAAATGAAAATTGATGCGATTCCTGTGCAGAACTTGCTTCAGTTCCTCTTCGAGATCGAGGAAAACAGAATCGGGCTCGTCGTCTCATATCTCCGGTTGAAGCCCTTTTTCAAGGAAAAGGGGAAGGTAGATGCGATTGTGAGCATTACTGATTATTCGCTAGAGTGATACCGGTGTTATTCTGATTTTTCCTCCTTCTCCTCTTCCTCTTCCACAGTAGATTCTTTAATGATTTGCCCGATTTCCCAGATATCATCCACCACGGTGACGCCTGCTTCATTGAAGAGCAGCTCTTTTTCCCTCGCATTTTCGGGGTTTCTCTCCCTCTTGAATATGTAGGCGATGACGGGTTTGGGGTACCCCTTTTCCTTGATGAAGCGGGCGGCATCGTCTTCGACCCTTCCTTTTGTCTCACCCCCTATTACCACGACCTGTGTTTCATCGTCATCTCCGAAGAGCTCGAGCGCTTCAACAAAGTCCATGCCAATTATATCGTCGCCTCCCAGACTTACGATTGCGCTTTCACCGATCTCTTCCTTGTAGAGGCTCTGACATACAGCCTTTTCATTCTCTTTCGAACGGGTGATTACACCAACCTCACCCTTGAGCACATATTCGCTGGATATGATTCCCGCCTTGCTGCGCCCTGGTATGAGGATACCCGAAGATCCAGGTCCCAGGAGCCTGATCTTGTTTTTCTGGGCCATGTTTTTGATTTTAATCGTCTCGGTCACAGGAATCTCTCCAGTAATAACGATTATCAGAGGGATGCCTTCCTGTATTGCTTCTCCCGCAGCCTGGAGCACGGCATTCTTCGGCACGAAAATCACTGACACGTCAACTTCGTGCCGACGTACCGCTTCACTCACTTTATCATAGACAGGCACACCCATTACTTCCTGACCGTAGCGTCCCGGAGAAACTCCTGCAACAATCTCGGATTTCGATTCAAGCATGAGGCTGGTGTGCTGCCTTCCCTCTGTTGTAGTAATTCCCTGAATGAGAATCCGTGATTCTTTCTGGATCAGGATAGACATCGTTACCCCCGTGTGCTGTATAAAAGAATCTCTCCCTACAGAAGCCCCATCTTCCTGAAATCTATGATGGATTCCAGCTGAGTTATTTAGGAAAAGGAAGACTCAGGTGGGAAAAATCCCTATCTACTGATTTTCTGTAGACTCAGAGGTAGTATAAAATTAAATTCAAAAATAATCAAGAAAACTTTCTCATGCATTCAATTCAAGACAAGCTCACAGAGTTCTTCACAATCTATCGGCCCGATACTCAGAAACGGAGAGTTGGGTTTCTGTGTCCCTATACCGTGGAGGAAATCATCGATGCAGCGGGTTTTGTCCCCTTCAGGATCATTCCAGAGCAGAGCTCATTCGATCGCGCCGATGCGTACCTGCCGACAAATATCTGTTCTTTTCTCAGACAAGTGGTGGAGATGGGAGTTGGTGAAGCGCTGAAAGAGCTTGACTGTATTGTTATAAATCACTCATGTGATGCGGCACGCAGAGTCTTTGAACTGCTCGATCGGCATGTATCAACCAGAATCTATTTTCAGGATATTCCCAGATGTGATGATTCAGCTTCCCGCACCTATTTCAGGCACATTCTTGCGGGATTCAGGTCTTTTCTGGAAGATATCGCAAGAACTCAGATCACAGATGAAAAGCTGTTGAGATCGATCAAACGATACAATGAGAACAGGCGCCTCCTGAGAGAGCTGTACACCCTCAGAGCGGCTCATCCTGACCTTGTCGACTCTACTCTCATGCAACGCGTGATCGAGAATAATGGAAGAAATCCGAAATCCATGTACAACAGGCTTCTCGCTTCTCTCATAGGTGAGCTGAAAGAGCGGGGGCAGGAGTTGAAAGAGGCAAAAACAGGAATACGGATATATGTTTCAGGTGGGCTCATCGATCCACTTCCACTGCTCGGATTCATAGAAAACGCAGGAGGACTCATCGTGGGGGATGATTTCTGCTTCGGAGGCCGATACTTCGCGGTGGAAGTGGATGAGGGAAACGATCCGCTTTCTGCTCTTTCACGGCGTTATCTTGAAAAAATTCCCTGCGGCCGCATGGAAAAAGCAACCGAGCGTTTTACTTATATAATAAATGAAATAAAACAATACAATGCAACTGCTCTGATATATGTTGGGCTGAAATTTTGCGACAACTTCCTGGTCGATTACCCTCAATTGAAAATGATGCTTGATCAGGAAGGCATACCTTCACTCTTTCTGGAGAGTGAGTATTCCCCCCTGGGAAGGGGACAGCTTGAGACAAGGATTGAGGGATTTCTGGAGAAGCTGGGATGAGCCTGCAGAAGGACGTGCAAAGAATGCTGCTTGAGAAGCCGGACCCTGGAAGGATCGCGAGGGTACTTCTCCTGGTGCTGATAAAAACTTTTCTCACACCAGGTTCGTCTTTCGGGACACGCTCTGAAAAACGGCTATCCCTTGTCCTGTACGATCACGCGAGGAAATTTTTCAAAGGGACTGCCGGGCTTGATAGGGCCAGCGGATTCCACAGAGCCCCGGGGTTCCACCGGGATGGGCGGAGCGTATTCACGAGCCTGTTCGCACCGACCGAGTTGGTGTATGCCTTCGACTTTCTGCCATTCTCTCTTGAGATCCTTGCAGCGGTAGCCGCATCCATGGAGCTTACCCCGGAGCTGCTCAGCCGGGCAGAGCACAACTGGCTTTCCACTGACTTCTGCTCTTTCCACAGGGCGTACATGGAGCTTGTTACAGCGGGAATGCTTCCGAAGCCATCCTTTTTACTCGCCACATCACACACCTGTGACGGCACCTTCAAATCATTTTCACATGTCAGCGCTCATATCAGATCACCATTTCTGCTCATCGACACGCCCTACCACAATGATGGGGAGGCGGTGCGGTATCTGGCAGGTCAGCTCGCCGAAGCTGCAGCTCAAATCGAGGAAATCACAAAAACAGTGCTGAAGAAGGAAAAACTCGAAAGAGCCTTTCACTTCTCGAATCAGGCGCGAGCAGCTCTGATGGAGATAAACGAGTTGAAAAAGTCGCCCCTGCCACTCATGTACGGGGAGGAATCCCTTGCCTTTGTCCTGATCAGTGGAAATCTCATGGGAAGCGCTTCAGGGGTGACTCTCTTTGAATCCTACAGAAAGGAGCTTGGGGAGAGGCTCAGGAAAGGGTATAATGGAATCGAAGGGAAAAAAAGGATTCTCTGGCTCCATCTGAAACCCTTTTTTCCGAGCACGCTCATGCGGTATTTGGAAAGGGAGCTCAAAGCGGTTGTTGTTGCCGAGGAGATAAACAGCGTCTACTGGGATGAGCTCGATATGAATGATCCGTGGACGAGTCTCGCACGAAAACTCCTGAGTAACTACTGGGTCGGGAACATTGAAAAGCGATTGAAATACATTCGCAAAACCATTGAGGAGTACCGGATCGATGGGGTTATTCACTTTTCACACTGGGGATGCAGACAGAGCAACGGAGGTGTTCGCCTCATCAAAGATACGGTGCAGGAGTACGGGATACCATTCCTCAATCTCGACGGTGACTGTGTTGATCCGAGAAACTATTCGGAGGGACAGTACGTGACGAGGCTTGAAGGTTTCATGGAGATCATGGGCTGAACAGGGAGATACAACGTGATTGCTGCAGGGATAGATATAGGTTCTGTTTCCACAGAGATGGTCGTGATGAAGAATGGAAAGCTATTTGCAAGCTGCATCCAGGAAACAGGCAGTAACAGCAGAAGCGCAACTGAGAGGATTATGGAGAGGGTGTACAGCGAGACAGGTCTTAGCCCTGATGACATCGATTTCATCGTGACCACCGGCTATGGGAGAAAGGCAGCAGGAATCGGGAAGAAGAATGTAACAGAGCTCTCCTGCCATGCGCGGGGTGCCTGGCATCTGAATAATGAGGTGCGGTTTGTGATCGACATCGGGGGACAGGACAGCAAGGTGATAAAGGTGAGCAGGGGTGGAAAGACCCTGGATTTTCTCATGAACGATAAATGTGCCGCCGGAACCGGCAGGTTCCTCGAGGTCATGGCGCGGGCGCTCGAAGTTAATATTGAAGAGATGGGAGAAATCGCTCTCAAAGCACATGGGAGCGTTACGATTTCCAGCATGTGCACGGTATTTGCGGAATCTGAAGTGGTCTCACTGATCGCAGAAGGAAATCCAAGGGAGGAGATCATTCGCGGGCTCATGAACTCGATTGCGAGCCGGGTCGCCGGCATGGTGCATAGAATCGGTCTTCAGGAACCGGTCATGCTCACCGGTGGGGTTGCACTGAATCGAGGCGTGGTGAAGGCACTTGAGGAAAAACTTGGGACGACGATCTCCGTTCCATCGAACCCTCAAATTGTCGGTGCTCTGGGTGCGGCTCTCTTTGCCATGGACGAGCAGGAGGGCCAATGATGTGCGTGCGGGTGCACCAACCGTGCATTGCCGACACTGGAGTATGTTGATGAGAAATCAGCGGCTTTTGCTGTGCCCGGCCATCGTCGTTCGGAAGTTGTGGTTCGCATGGACCACTTTGAGTAAAATAAAGAGCCCAACCGTGCTCACAAGCAGGGGAAAGCTGAAAAATCTCATGGTCCGCTGCAACCCCAAACGATCTGCATTTACGCCATAGATCAGCGGGCTGAAAGAGTAGGTGACCGCGATGATGGCCATGAAGTAGCCGAAGGCCTCACCCTTTCGCAGTCTGCTGCTCATCTTCGCGATGATCATGTTCATTGCCGGGCCGGCTCCATAATACATCCCACCGAGGAGCAGGAGATACAGAGGGAGGAGAAAAAGCGGCTTGGTGACAGCCACAAGAATTATCAGAGGAAAGGCTGCAGCTGTCGAAAAGAGGAGCACCGGAAACGGGCCCCATCTGTCGCAAAGCCTTCCCATGAGAGAAACAAAGACAAGGCCCCCCAGGAAATATATCCCGGTTGCAAAGCTTGCAATGCTTTTATCAAGCCCGACCTCCCTCACGAGGTAGGTGGGAGTGAAGTTGACCACCGCGATGATTCCGAAAAACCGAAGCGCAACAACGATGAGAAAGAGGATGAAGAGAAATGGAGGGATGTCGGGAGCGTTCGGTGCGTGAGAAATGGTCTTTTGCTCGCGGAGTCTGGAATACCGTAACTCTTTGGATCTTGTAAGGTAGAGAGTTCCTACCAGTAGCCCTGGGATGCTCGTTACCAGAATGATGTTTTTCCAGCTCAGTTTCTCGAGCAGAAACCCGTGGAGAAAAAACATGAGGAAAATTGCTGCTGACCCCCAGAACTCGAACGTCCCGTACACCCTGCCCTGTTTGTACTCCGTGGTCTCGTCTATCAGCGCATACGCGGATGGGTGAAAAGAGCTCACCCCTATACCTGCGAGGAGTATAAATGTCATGAAGGAACCAAAGCCATGCATGAATGTCGAGAGGATGAGAAAAGTTGACGCAATGAGGAATCCAAGCCCCAATATATTCGCCCGGGCCACGTAGTCAGAAATTTTTCCAAGAATAAACGAGAATACCGCGATGACGAGAAGAAACGCAGTGAGCAGCCCTCCTGCGGTTCCATACTTCATATTGAAATGATCGAGTATTACAGGAAGTAAAGAGGGGAGAATGAACCAGTAGATGTCGTTTACCCCGTGTCCCACATTTCTCAGTGTGATTTCATTCTTGTTTTGCATGTTATTCGGCACGCATCTCCTTATTCAACGAGACGGCTTCTGAGGACTCGGATTATTTCAGCCTGACTGGAATCCCGCTTAACACGAAAAAAGCTTCTTTGCAGTGAGCGGTAAAAATCTGGTTCACCTCACCGGCAATTCTCCTGTAGCTCCTGCTTTCCGAATCAGCCGGCACGATGCCCATTCCGATCTCATTGCTCACCACGAGCGCATCAAGCTCGTGGTTTTTAAGGGCTTGCGCGGTTTTTTCGGCAAGGTCGAGTATGGATGGACGATCCAGCTGCCCTTCGAATATCAGGTTGCTCACCCAGAAAGTGAGACAATCAATTATCAGGCCTCCGATCCCGGACCCTTTCGAGGTAACCACACCGATGAGGTCAACCGGTTCCTCAATGGTATTCCAGGAGGCCGGCCTCTGCCTCCGATGCAGCTTGATGCGCTCTGCCATCTCAGGATCGGTCACCCTTGCTGTGGCAATGAATGTGACGCATTTTCTTCCTTTGAAGAGGTTAAGGGCGAAGCTGCTCTTTCCAGAGCTTGCACCCCCGGTGATGAAGGTGTAGGGCATTCGGAGACTCCTCTCAGGGAGTGAAGTTCATCATTCCAATGCAGTCATTCCCGTTCAGGCTCTCTATGACGGTAAGGGATGCATTCGCAATCTTGAATGGAGCGCGCAGGCTGTGTTCGTCACCGAGGGCACTCATGATGAAGAACACGATGGGCGTGTAATGGCTCACGATTGCGATGCTGTTCCATTCCCCCTCTCTGCGAAGCTCCTCCCGGAAGCGGAGCACTCTCTTTTTCACGTCCTGCGGTGACTCTCCCCCGGGAAATTTGAAGTGAAAAGGGTCGCGTACATACAGCTCCCATTCAGGCTGTCTTGCGAGCTCTTCCCGTGACATTCCCTCCCAGTTCCCGAAATCCGTCTCCAGCAGAAGCTCACTGGGAACAACGGAGACTTTCAATTTCCTGGAAATCGTCAGGGCGGTGCTCAACGCTCGCTTGAGAGGACTGGAGTATATCCTGTCGATCGGGGAGTATCTTCTCTTGATGAAAACAGCGATTTTACGAGCCTGAGATTTTCCTCTGGGAGTGAGCTCTGTTTCACCCCTGCCGGTGAGCATCTTTTTCATGTTGGAACGGCTTTCACCGTGCCGGATAAGAAGAATATTTTTCGGATTCATCAAGGTTTCTTATGTGAGGATGGCTTCTTTATCAGCAGATAGAGGGAGAAAAAGAAAGATGCAATGAGTACCACCAGGGCAATCTTCGGCAGTACATCCCCATATCGAGTGTAAAAAGTCGTCCGGGCTTTCGGGCCCACCTCTCCGTTGATGTACCCCACCTCCTTGATCGGCAGAATTTTCACGACCTGGCCGTGGGGATTTATGAAGGCGGTCACTCCATCGTTTGCGGCGCGGGCGAACCATACCCTGTTTTCGATTGATCTGAATTTGGTGATGGTAAAATGCTGAAAGTGGCCCGCTTCCGTTTGCGACCACATGTCATTTGATATATTTATGATGAAGTCTGCTCCATTTAAAATAAACCGCCGTATCAGATAGCCGTAGGTTCCCTCCCAGCAGATCACAACACTGAACTTGAACTGTCCGTATTGAAAGACCGTGTACTCCGATCCCGGCGAGAATCCTGCACTGTCCGTGAAATTGTCCAGGATTTTCTGAAGGAAGGGGAGGTTTTTTCCAATGGGAAAATGCTCCCCGAAGGGAGTAAGCTGAATCTTGTCATATTTTTCAATGATCTCTCCGGATCCGTTTAAATAATAGGCGCTGTTGGTCCACACCTCCTCCTCGTCTTTTGAGGGGTATATATCCTCCAGCGAATCAAGGCCCACCTCTCCTTCCTGACTGACCATGTAGTTATCAGGAGAACCAATAATAAAAAATGTGTCCTGCGCTCTGATCATACGCTGGATTCTCATGTGGTAGGCGCTTCCATAGATCAGATTTGGTCTGAGGCTTGTCCGAATGGCGGTCTCAGTCCACACTATCAGGTCCGTATCCGGATGCTCATTCTGGCTTTCAACACTCATCTCTAAGAGGCGCTTCAGAGTGTTCCACTTGTCTTTCTCCCACTCTGTTCGAGGGCTGCTCAGTGACTGGATGAGGGTAAGCTTCATGGTCGGATTTTTCGGTATGGGTTCTTTCAGTCTGGCAGTCCCGTACAGAAGGCTGAAGAGGATGAGCCCGGCTGAAATATAGATGGGAAGTGCAGCTGTCCGGAATAGTTTTTCCTGTTTTTTTTCATACATCAGGGTGCATAGATGAGCGACTCCCGCGTTGAACAACACGATGACAAAGGACACCAGCGGCTCGCCTCCTATATCAGCGATCTGTATGAATCGGAGAAAATTGTGCTGAGTGTATCCCATTGAGCCGAAGGTTAAACCCAGAAACCCAAAGCTCTTTACATACTCAATTGCGATCCAGATAAAGGGGGTGAGGAAAGCCCGGTAGCGCGGCAGGGCTCGGCTGGTGAGATTGATGAGGAGCAGTGCAATCACGAAATAGCCACCGTAAACGAAAGTGACGAAGGCGACACCCACCACTGCGAGATAGGCATTCATCCAGAAAAGATAGAGACAGTAAAACAGAAACCCGCTCAGAATCGCGTACAGGAAAGCTCTCTTGAGTCCTGATGTGTAGGCGAGAAAGAAAATCGGAACAAGCGCGATGAAACCCAGGGTATTCACGTTGAATGTGGGAAAGGAGAGAAGCAGAAACAGTGAAGTCGAGACTGCGAGCCCGATTCCCACGGGCCATCTCACTTCTTTCATCGCCATATCCGATTGGAAGGTTATTGTTTAATATACAGCATGGATGCAGAGAGGGCAACATCCATGTGTTGATCTAGTTGTGACTCTTGCTATGGAGAGCCTGCTCGATCGCGAGATTGATGTCAAGGATTGAGCAGGGTTTGGAGATTATTTTGAACACACCGTAATTATCCGCCAGGGATCGGTTTTTGTCAGATCCATACCCCGTGACGATGATGATAGGGACATTTTTGTTTTTTTCCCTGACCTGCTTGATGAAAGTCATACCATCCACTTTCGGCATCTTCAGGTCTGTAATGATGAGATCAAACTTTATATTGCAGAATACCTTGTACGCTTCATCACCATCCGTGGTGATTGCCGCTGTATGTCCTTTTCTTTCAACGATTTCCTTGATGAGTCTGGCGATGTTTTTGTCGTCTTCAGCGATGAGGATGTTTTTCTTCATGAGGAGGCAGGTCCCAGCTTGAATGCTAGTTCAATTGTAAGATATTTGGATGTTGAATGCAAAAGAATAAAAAATTTTTTTTTCCAGCAAATAATTATATACTTTAGGTAGTGATCACCGCTCACTGAGAGTATAACTGTATCTTTTCTAACCCCACCACCCGAGGATAAAAGTGAGGAAAGGTTCATGGGGAGGACTGTAGAGGAGCTTATCCGGGATGAGTATGTTGTGCTGGACGGCGGGATGGGCACGCTCCTGCAAGCAAAAGGACTTACACCCGCCGAGCTCCCAGAGGAATGGAACCTCCTGCACCCCGATATACTCGAGGAAATCCATCTCGACTACCTTGAGTCGGGTGCACAGATAATTGAGACAAATACTTTCGGGGGAACCTCTCTGAAGCTTCATGCGAAGGGGAAACAACAGCTCGTTGGAGAGGTCAACAGAAAGGGAGCGCAACTCGCTCTCCGTGCGTTGAAGACTTTTCGGACTATGCAGAGGCGTAGAGGAGCAAGTGCCCTTGACAGCAGCGGGAGAATCGGCATCAGCGAGCAATCGAGCGTTGATGAACGCTTCATCGCAGGGTCCATGGGACCCACGGGAATGATATTTGAGATGGGGCTAACAAAGGGACAGGCTGAAAGAGCATACGGTGAGCAGGGGTCATTGCTCGCCGGGGAAGGGATCGACCTCTTTCTCGTGGAAACGATGCTTGACGTGCGGGAAGCGGAGGTTGCGGTAAAGACTGTGAAGAAGGAAACAGGACTTCCTGTGTTTGCCTCTGCGGTATTCAGCAGGACAAAGAAAGGGGAGTTCAGAACCCTGTTCGGTAACGGAGTCAGGGATTCGGTTGAACGCCTCCTCGATGCTGGGGCCAGTGCGGTTGGAGTGAACTGCGGGCTCATTGAGGAGTACATACAGGTGATAAAGGAGATGCGGTCGATCACAGATGTTCCGCTTTTGCTTTATCCCAACGCAGGGTTGCCGACATTGAAAGAGGGGAAAACTGTGTTCAACCAGACACCGGAGTATCTGATCTCTCATCTCGAAGAATCGATCGCTGCGGGCGCCACTATCATCGGCGGATGTTGCGGGACGACTCCGACGTATGTTCATCTTATCGCAGAGAGATTGAAAGGGAAAAAAATAGTACATGTAAAATGAACCTCATTCTTTTGTGATCTCTTCATCGAGGGAACATCGAACCCTTGGGAACATCGAACCCATGAAGGTAATCATCGTCGAAGACAATCCGGATCATCAGCTCATCATAAAGACAAAACTCACCTCACATTACAAGAACATCAGGATTGATGCCACCGCTGATGTGGAGAGCGCTCAAAAGCTCTTGAGCGATGGAGTCTATGATGTTCTGCTCCTTGACTACCGGCTCGAGGGGGCAAACGGAATCGACCTTGTTAACTGGATACACGAGAAGAAAATCGAGACGCCGATCATCATGATCACCGGTGCCGGAGAGGTCGAGGTTGCGGTCAAAGCAATAAAGCTCGGAGTGTATGACTATCTCTGTAAAAATACAGAGAGTTTCGATAAGCTGCCCTTTCTCCTGGAGAAAGTGGTGAAGGAGCATGCGCTAAAAAGGAAGCTGAACGAGGCAGAGTTTAAATATCGGACTCTCGTTGAAGGAATGAACGAGGCGGTCTTTTTAATGAAATCAAACGGTCAGTTTCTCTATGTGAGCAGTTCCGTTGAACGGCTCCTCGGGTACAGTGATACTGACATACGAGACAACTTCCTCTCTCATTTCTCTGACAGTGATAAAGACAGCTTTCTCAATAACATTTCGCTTGTATCCTCTGGTATGGGTGTCGATCCCTTTGTGCTCTCCTTCACCCGGGGGGACGGAGAGTCCATGTATATCGAAATCAATGCATCCCAGTTTGCAGTCGACGGAGAGCAGAAGGGCGTAATTGGAACCATTCAGGACGTAACGAAGCACGTTCTTCTGGAGAGAGAGATCGAGTCCGAGCGAAAGAAGATCATTGATATATTCAATAGTATGATCGATTGGGTGTATGTGGTCGACGAGAAGTACAACATTCAGTTTATGAACAAAACTCTCGCAAAACAGATCGGCGATCTGAACAGGGATAAGTGCTACACGATTCTCTACAAAAGAAACAAACCGTGCCCCTACTGCAAATGGGAAGGCACAAAGAAAGAGCTCACCATGCGCTGGGAGATGCGAGTCGAGGACGGAAAAACATTTGATGTCATTTCTTCTCCTCTGAAAAATCCTGACGGAAGCGTCTACAGGATGGTCATTCTGCGGGATATTACGAAAAAGAAAGAAGTGGAGGAGAAATACAGGCAGATGAGTGAAGAAACACTGAAGGCGAATCGGGAACTCAAGTCTGCTATCGAACAGTTGAAGCAAACGCAGGAACAGCTCATCCAATCAGAAAAGCTTGCAGCGATTGGAAAGCTTGTCGCTGGAGTTGCACACGAGTTGAACAATCCGCTCTTTTCCGCCATGGGATATGCCGAGCTGCTGGCAATGGAATCGGAAAGCAGTGAAGGACAGCGGGACAAAATCGAAAACATTCTCGAATCCATTCGGCGTGCCAGGAGCATCGTACGGGACCTTCTCAAGTTTGCGCGGCGTGAAAATGTGGAGAAAGAAAATATTTCTTTCAATGATGTAATACGGGAAACACTTTCCCTGCGGCACTACGAGCACAAGGTGAACGACATAGAGGTGATGTGTGAGTTGGCTGATGACCTGCCCCCTGTCTTCGGAAATTTTGTGAGGCTGCAGCAGGTTGTGTTGAACATTCTCATCAATGCTGAGCAGGCGCTCGCAGAAGCGGGAAAAATTGGTTCAATTCGGGTAAAGACCTCTCTGGATAAAACAGGCGAGCGGATCATCTCAGAAATCGCAGACAACGGAATAGGCATCAAGCAGGACATCATTGGGAAAATTTTTGATCCTTTTTTCACCACAAAAGAAGTGGGCAAAGGGACCGGATTGGGACTTTCTACTTCCTATGGCATTGTGAAGGATCACAGCGGTCAGCTCCTGGTGCGCCAGGAAAAGGGATGGACAATTTTCACTATTTCTCTGCCTGCCGTCATGGAGGAGAAGGGAACTGTTGCCGAAGAGGAGTATCATGAGCAGGATGTCCTCGCAAAGGGCGAGAAGATACTCGTGGTCGACGACGAGCCTGTGATCGTGCAGCTTCTTGAGGATTTCTTCAGAAGAAAAGGTTTTCAGGTGATTAGCGCGATATCGGGAAGTGATGCTCTCGAGATATTGAGCAAGAGCACTGTGGAGCTCATCATTACAGACATCAAGATGCCTCAGATGGATGGAACACAGTTCTATGAAGAGATAAAGGGGAGAAACCCCAAACTCCTGGAAAGGCTCATTTTCATTACCGGTGATACATTGAACCTGGATACACGGCGTTTCCTTAAGGAGACAAGGGCTCACTTCTTGAAAAAACCCTTCTCCTTCAACGAAATTATGAACCTCATCGACAGAATCAGAAAGAGGACAGCACAGCGGGAGCTTTTTTAACCAAAGATCTGTGCAAAAAAATCAGGAACACGGACGATTTTGCCTTCGGTGTTCGTGAAGGGGTGGATTGTGTACCCTTGGGCAACAATTTTTCCGTCTTCTTTTCTCAGCATACGGTAGTTGAGCTTCAAGCTCGCACCTTTCAGCTCAGAAAGCTCGACCTCCACCAAAACCACGTCGTCGTACTGCAGGCTGGCCCTGTATCTGCAGTAAGCCTCCCGGACGGGAAGATAGTATCCGTATTCCTCAAGCTCCCTGTAGGAAAGCCCCTTTTCCCTCATGAGCTCTGTCCTGGCTGCCTCCATCCAGGTGAAATAACTCCCATGATGGGCCACACCCATTTGATCAGTTTCCGCGTATCGGACTCGTATCTCTATGATCGTCTTTTTCATCTTCTCTCCTGGCTGTGCCGTATATATATTTGAATGGACTGAAATAATATATTCCATTCGAGCCCAGGATGCAAAACTGGAGCGATGAAAAATGAAATTTAAATTGTGCGCCATTCAGATGGAAACGGGAAAGGATCCGCATAAAAATCTCAATAAGCTCCTATACATGTGCAGGGAGGCCTGTGCTTACTCTCCCGATTTCATCGTCCTCCCGGAAATGTTTGAAATCGTCCCCAAACCGTACAGTGCACCCAGATACGCCCATGCACTGCATTCAGAGACAACCGACGCCCTTGCCACCATGGCAAAAGAACGCGCGGTGAACATCATCGGGGGCTCGTTCTTTGAACGGAAAGACGATGGGGTATACAACACCTGCTGTGTGTTCGACCGCAGGGGGAATCTCAGCGGCAGTTACCGTAAGATGCACCTCTTCGATGCCTTTGGCTATGGGGAATCGGAGTGGCTGGGGAGAGGGGAACTCCCCTTCATGTGCGAGCTCGACGGTTTGCGATTCGGCCTGGCGATCTGCTATGACATCAGGTTCCCCGAGCTTTTCCGCCATTACGCATTGAAGGGAGCGCACGCAGTGTTCGTGCCGTCTGCGTTTTTTCAGCCGAACCACGATCACTGGCAGCTCAGCATCAGGTCGAGAGCTCTCGAAAACGGACTTTTCGTACTGGGCTGTAATCAGACGGGAAAGCATTTTGTTGGCAGGAGTATGCTTGCCGACCCCTGGGGCATCATCGCTGCCTCCCTTGGCCTTGAAGAGGCAGTGCTGTTCTGCGTTATTGATCTGGATCTCATCGAAAAAACGAGGGAAAGGCTCCCGCTCCTGCACAACAGAAGATTCGATGTGCATCTTATGTAAGAAAAAAGATTCCCAAAAAAGCTGCGAAGCTCATCTGCAAGGCTTAGAATCTTCAGTTCAGCTTGCAGGAGATTTACATACATCACTTCCTTCGGATCTCAAGAAACCGTGCTGTCTGTTCTCTTATGGCCCTCTCGGTGGGGAGGCGCTCCATCGAACTTGCCCCGAAGAAACCGTCCACACGCGAACAGTGTTTCAGCACATACTCTGCATCTTCCGGTTCAGCGATTGGGCCACCATGACAGAGGATGATAACGCTGTTCCGCACAGTTTTTGCAGCGCGGGCGATTTCGTCGATGCGAATCACACACTCCTCAAGATTGAGGGTGGTCTTTGCACCCACCGAACCCGAGGTTGTGGTTCCCATGTGGGCAACAACGATGTCTGCGCCCGCTTCTGTCATATTCTCTGCTTCCCGGATATTGAAGACATAGGGAGTGGTGAGAAGGTCGAGTTCGTGGGCAATTCTGATCATTTCCACCTCTTTGTTGTATCCAAATCCTGTTTCCTCCAGGTTGGCCCGCCAGTTGCCGTCGAAGAGCCCGACGGTTGGAAAATTCTGTACTCCTGCGAATCCCTCTGATTTCACCTCCTGAAGGAATTTTTCCATCCTTCGCAGGGGGTCTGTTCCGCAGACGCCTGCAAGCACTGGGGTGTGTTTCACCACAGGCAAAACCTCACGCGCCATATCCATCACGATTGCATTCGCGTCCCCGAAAGGCAAAAGCCCTGCCATCGATCCGTGACCAGCCATTCTGAAACGTCCCGAATTGTAGATTATAATAAGGTCGATGTCTCCCGCTTCTTCAAACTTTGCGCTTATGCCGGTACCGGCACCTCCACCGATGATCGGTTTTCCATCTGTGATCTTTTTTTGAAATCTCCTGAGAATGTCCTGACGTGTTTCCGCCACAGTTGTTTCTCCTTCCTGATATGAGATGCTTTGAAATATGTGCTGTGTTAGTCTCTGATCATGTTCAGGAGTTCCCTGGCACAGGCGCGGGCGAAGTCTCCGTCGTTGATATTGCACTGCATCTCAAAAATGGGTATGTCCCTGCGGAGTGAATCCCTGATCCCTTGAAAAAGCGCCTGGTCTGCCTCTGGCCACCAGAATGGTCCCCCTGGAGAATCGAGCATGCTTACCCCCTTCAGGGGAAGAAACAGCGCAGCTTTTCCCCTGCACCGATTGAGCTTTTCTGCTATGATCTGGCCGAGTGTCCGGTTTTCCTCCACATTTGTCCTCATCAGGGTGATGTTTGGGTTGTGTCTGTAAAATTTCCGGTCCTTATACTTATCCGGTATGGTCTCCAGGTTCCAGAAGTTCACCATATCCAGGCAGCCTGGAACGACCACCTGCGGGATTCCTGCCTCTGCGGCAGCGCTCAGCCGCTCAGGTCCGGCCGACAGAACCCCTCCAAGGAGCTCATCGGCCCACTCGGTGGTTGTGATGTCCAGCACAGAGGTGATGTGTCCGGACCGGATGAGACTTTCCATCGTCCTTCCACTCGTTCCTGAACAGGGGAAGACCACCACCTCAAGACCTTCAGATTCAAGAATTCTTCGGGCGGTTTCGACCGCCGGCGTTGTGTTGCCGAACATCGTTGCTGCGACGAGCGGTTTGTCCTGTTCTCTTTTTATCTCGGTTTCCACCATCCCGCAGATCGCCCCTGCAGCACGGGAGAAAATTTCCCTTGTGATCCTGTTGATGCCCGTGATATCAACGATGCTCGGAATCATGACGATATCCTTTCCATCAGTAAAACCGGATACGTCCCTCCCAGCCAGAGTCGAGACCATGACCTTCGGGACTCCCAGCGGCAGCGCCCGCATGCCGCTTGTTGCAACTGAGGTGCCTCCGCCCCCTCCGAAAGCTATCACCCCATCGAGCCGGCCCTCTGCAAAGAGTCGGGGAAGCAGTATCGCAATCCCTCTGCTCATGACCTCGATTGCGGTGCCGCGATCTGCTTCCCTGACGAGGGTATCTACCTCACTGCCGCCGGCCTGTGCCACGGTCTGTCTCGGGATATCTGGCAAGATCGAAGGATCCTTCATGACTCCTGCATCCACGAGGAGGGTCCTGTGGCCGCGTGACTCGATGAGTTTTTTTACATAGATGTACACACTTTCTTTTGTGTCGAGCGTTCCCACCAGGACGATTGTTTTTTCCATGTCCTACTCATCTTAGCTTTCGAATTCGAGATAATCAATCAAATCTTTTTAAGCGAGGGACCGGTATGATCACGCGGATCTTTCGATAGGAAATGCCCTGTGGGAGGAGACGCTGCTGAAGAGTTCACTTTCAATGAATATTTCTACGAGTGATGGATCGAATTGTATTCCCTTGCCTCTGATTAGTTCTTCAAGTGCATAATCGATGGGAAGGGCCTTTCTGTAAGGACGTGTGGAGGTCATGGCATCAAAGGCATCGGATATGGACACTATACGTGCCGACTGTTCTATCTGTTCTGCGCTGAAGCGATCAGGATACCCGCTTCCATTATACCATTCGTGGTGGTTGCGTATGATGTTCAGGCACGGCCTGAAAAACTCTTCAGTCCTGAGGATATTCTCACCGATGATGGTGTGCAGATTCACTCGCAACTTTTCTTCTTCTGTCAGGGTGCCTTCCTTGTTCAGCAGTTTTGTTATTATCCCGATCTTCCCGATATCGTGGAGAAGGGCACCGTATTCAAGCACTGCAATCCTCTCATCTCTCATCCCCGCATAACGGGCGAGAGATGAGGAGAGAATACGCACTCTGTTGCAGTGGCCCCGGGTATACGGGTCAGCTGCCTCGATGGCTTCTGCAATGAATCTTACAGCTTCAAGATTTGACAAAATAGTCCCAGACGTCTTTTTTCATAGTATCGACACTATTATCCGAATCCGTAAGCATGGCCGGACGACCAATTGTTCAACGGAGCTTTTTTTTATACTCTTCATTGAAATAAAGGATTCGATCGATTGGCAGTTTGCGGCGGTCTCTCGTCGCACCCTCAGCGGGATAACCCGCAGCAATGAGAGAGACGACCCTGTAGTTTCCCGGCAGCCCAAGGAATTTTTCCGCTTTTTTCACATTGAACAGATTTATCCAGCAGGTGCCGATACCGAGCTCCTGTGCCTGCAGAACGAAATGCTCACCAGCGATTCCCATGTCGATCAGCTGGATGTTCGTTCTTGAAACGATTTTTCCGATTCTGTGGACGAGAAAGTTGATCTTTGCCACGAGCACGATGATCACCGGCGCCTTCTCGATGAACCGTGTGCGCCTGTAGACGCCACCTGTGACGCGGGTGCAGAACTCTTTTTTCATGTCAGGGTCCTCGAGGACGATGAAGCGCCAGGGCTGTATGTTGTCGGCGCTGGGGGCAAGGCGAGCAGCCTCGATGCACTGTAGAAGCCTGCGGCGATCCACCGATTTGTCGAGAAATTTCCGCACACTCCTGCGCTGGCTGACAATGCTCATGAACACCATTCTGACCCCTCCCCACCCCTTCGTCCAAACGTTTTTTGCATCGACTCAAAAGCTTTTCTCAATCGAGCCCCTCACAGAGGCTGGCGAGCATGCCGGCTGCCATCTTCTGTTTCGTGAGCGAGTTTTTCACGCCGGTGTATACCGCTTCCCCGATGAGCTGACCGAAACGTGTATGACCGCCCGCATACTGGATTTTTATCCCATTCCCTGATGCGATGGCTACCGCATCGGTACCCGTTCCGGTAGCCTGTCTGCCGCTCACCACGCTTTTTACTCCCAGGTCGAAAAGAGCCGCAGTCTTTGCTTCAGTGGCTGAAATCAATGCAGATACATAACAGTCTTCAAAAAGCTCCGCATTCGTGATGAGAATGATGTTGATGGTACCAGGATTGGGGGGTGCTTCGCCGGAATACAGGGTTGCACTTCTGTCTGTGATGTTGAGAGCGTTCGATGTTCCGGCCGTCACAATTGAGAGCAGCACGATGTCCCCGTGCTGCAGACGCGTGAATTGAGCGTAATCCAGATGTGCGGCGGTGAGAAACCCCACTGCATTGCCGGCGAGCCCTCTCTTTCGGAGGAAGTCGGAAATGATGGACTCAGGGTGATATTTCTTTGTTTCGCGGGCGTTCGTTCTCAGATTCAGAATCAGATCGGTGTATCGAAAACCTCCTGCATAGGGTGCGGAGCTCAGGACTTTTCTGGGTTCAGGGAAGGATACTACAATGAACTTTTTTGAATATTCGATTTTCATGACCCGATTAGAGATTGAGTTTTTTAATTCTCCGGGCCGCTTCCTCCACCCTGTCCAGGGAAGGAACGAGCGCGAGGCGAATATATCCTTCGCCCGGGTTGATCCCCTGGTACTCGCGCGAGAGCCAGCTTCCCGGGGTCGTCACGACTGCGACTTCCTTGTCAAGAAGTTTTTTCGCCATGCTCACAGAGCTATACCCGTGGGGAATTCTCTGCCAGATGTATATGGTTCCTTTCGGATCGCATCTGGGAAGTCCTATGGAGGTGAATGCTTCCACGATGATGTCCCTCTTCTTCCGGTAGTCCTTGCGGAGCTCCTGCACATGATTTTCATCATCCAGGGCTGCAATTGCTGCATCCTGAATGAAGGTGGCAGTGCCGGAATCGATGTTCGGCTTTACTTTTTTAAATGCAGCAATTATGCGTCTATCACCGCAGACCCAACCGATCCTGTAGCAGGTCATGTTGCTCCTCTTTGACAGGGATTGAAAAACCACAACACCTTCCTTTTTGAGCTGGAGGATTGAGATAGGCGGATCGTTGTAATAGTTCTCAGTATAGGATTCATCCGATGCTATGATAATGTTGTGTTTTTCCCCAAAAGCGAGCACGTCTTCATAGAAGGAGCGGGTGGGGAAAGCAGTGGTGGGATTATTCGGATAATTGACCCACAGAAGCCGTGCTCTCTTCAGAACCTCAGGCGGTACGGTCGAAAGATCTGGAAGAAAGTTATTTTCCTGAAGCAGGTTCAAGAAATACGTCTCTCCCTCGGCAAAATGTGTCCCCCTTGACCAGGCAGGGTATCCAGGGTTCGGAGCGAGGGTATAATCTCCGGGATTAATAAAGGTTTCCGCGAAATTAAAAATCGCTTCTTTCGCCCCCACTGATGACATAATCTCGTGTTCAGGATTCAGATCTACGCCGAATCGTTTTTTGCTCCACCATGCGACCTTCGCTCTGAATTCAGGCTCGCCGATGTAGCTCGGATAACCCGACGACTTTCTGTTCTCAATTCCCACCTTACAGGCGTCTCGTATGAGTTTTGGAGTTGGAAGTGTGGGATCGCCGACTCCAAAGTCGATCGGCTGTATGCCTTCCTTTTTCAGCTCCTCAACAATATTATCAACATCCGCGAATGCATAGCTGCCAATTGCCTTTACTCTATTTGCCACAACTATTTCCATTTCTCTGCTCCCTCTCTGAGAGAATTCAAAGATATTCGAAAATCCCTGCTGCAGGGTGTCAAAGCAAGGGTGTAAAAGTATCGCCCGCTGATCCATCAAAACAAAACCACGCGGATGAAGTCATTGTTGTATATTTTTAAACATGCACCCTTCTCAGATAGTGCACTGCTTTAAGAATTGCACTGGTTAAGATATATATTCCGCCGATATCCGTCAAACTTTTGCACGACAGACACTTGTTGCTAAACTATTTTTAAAAAAGTACAATAATAGTATAAGAGAAGAAACAGTTCGGGGGTGAGTGGAAACAGTGCCTGAGACTAGGGATATTGAGCAGATAGAAAAAATGCTGAAGGATGTCGGCGAAAAGGAGCTGGAAATCGGCAAGATAGCCGAGGAGAGCATTGAAGAGAGAGCCGAGGATACCTTGGAAGACGCCGGGCAGGTCATCCCTCCCGAATCGGAGGAAAAGGAGGAGAGCGAACTTCTGGACCTCCTTAAAGATATCGAGATAGGGCTGAGCGAAGAGAGAGAGCTCGAGGAAAAGCTCAAAAAGAAGCAGGAGATGGGTGAAGAAGCCGAGATGGAAGAAGTTACGGGCGCTCCATCTGAAAAACCAGCTCTGTCGGAGGAACCGTCTCCGCCAGAAGCTGAAGTTCCACAGGAGGTTTCGCTTCGCGAAGAAGAGGAAGAAGGAATCGAAGAAGGATTCGATCTTCCCGAAGATTTTGATATGTCAATGCTGGGAATCGATGAAGGACCTCCGGTTGACTATTTAAGAGAAGCCGGTGCACCGAAGGAAGAACCCCCCGCTCCAGAGAGGGAAGAAGCAGCGGCCGCAGAGGAGCGAAAGGAGAGCCCGAGGGTGGAGCCTACTGTTGAGCCCCCGCCCGCGGAGGAGGCGCCCGTGGAGGTGGCTCCCTTGGAACCTGAAGGGGTCGCGGAAGCAGAGGAAGCAGCCGAGAAGCCGCAAATCGAAGAGTTCGAGATGCCCGAACTGGAGGAGCTCGAGAGTATCGTAGAGATTCCTGGACCGCCCGAAGGAGAAGAGGTCGCAGAAGAACCTGTTCTGCGAGAAGAGAAGCCCTTCGAAATAGAACTGGAAGAAGAGCTCCCTCCGATTCCAGAAGAGGAACCTGCAGCTGGTCCTGCACCAGAGGTTGAAGAGGTTCCGGGGATAGAAGGCATCCCAGAAATTGAAGAAATCCCGGGATTAGAAGGCATCCCAGGGATCGAAAGAATCCCAGGGATCGAAGGCATCCCAGGGATCGATTTCGAAATTGAAGAAGAGCCATCAGGGCCCGAAGCGGGTATAGAGGAAAAAGCTCATCCCCCTGAGGAAGAAGCAGAAGAGATACCGGCGGAGGCAGGTCCACCGGAGGAAGAACCTGAAATAGATCTGAGCGATGAAGACATCATACTCATAAAGACAAAACTGAAACAGCTGAGCCCCGCAGTTGCTTCCGAAATACGCAACCTGATCGTAAACGTGAGTCTCCCGCCCGCACAGATGACCGCCCTTCTGCGTCTTCTGATTCGTGACGCACCGGAACTCGATATAATTCAGTTCATTGAGAGGGTTTCCGGCAGAAAGATCATGCCGGCACGTAAACCAATCGAAGTGCCGGCTTGGCGGCTCAAGCCCGGACGCTTTGCCGTCGTTGCAGAGAATCTCGGTCCTCTCATAAGAGTTGGGGGGCTTTTTGTAACGATTCTCGCAATTCTGGGTATTATTTTCATGGTATTTTTGTACAAACCCATTAGATCCAGCAAATTTTACAGGGAGGGGGTCGAGTATATTCGGAGTGCGAATTACCAGGAAGCAGAAAAGAGTTTTCAGAAAGCGGTACGAATATACGAGAAAGTCAAGGAGTATGACATCTTTGGATGGGAATATATGCTCGCTGGGAACTATGACGCCGCTGAGCAGAAGTTCAAGAGTGGAATACAGGTGGATAGTGGCATGAAAAATCTGAGTCTCAGAGAGCACCTGGCGAAGCTGTACAACATCCTTCAAAGATACAGCGAGGCTGACGCGCTGTACGATAAGCTCCTCTTAGCGAAGCCTGGTGCATACCACTACCAGAAATTAAAGGGGACAAATCTCATTGACTGGGGACGAGAAGATCGGGTTCACCTGGATGAAGCCTACGTGCTTTTCACCGAGGCCTATGAAGACAACAAGAGAAATAGTGACCCATTGTTTCAACTGCTCCGGATCGACATACTCAAGGAAAATAACGATAGCATACAATATCTCTACAGTGTGCTGAAAGAAAGATATCCACAGGACGTGGACGCAGAGGTCTACACCGAGCTCGCTGGATACTATATCTCAAAAAAATATCTCGATCCTGTGTGGGATATATTGTCATCAGTAATCCAGAAATACCCTGAGTACCCGAGGGCATATTTCATATTTTCCACATACCACAAGATGATAAACAACAAGGTTCAAGAGGAAGGTCTTCTCAAGCTTGCAATCGAGGCTGAAACCGGGAGGGAGTTGAGATTCCCCTGGGAAACGCGGGACAGGGAATTACTCTCGAATGCATACAACAACCTTGGAGAAATCTACGCACGAATGGAAGTGCCAGGAAAGACAGCAGAAGCGATCAGCTATTTCAAAGAGGCAATAAATATAAATGACGAAAACACGCAGGCCTACTTCAATCTTGCCCAGACGTATTTTTATCAGGAGAAAAATTATGAGCTCGCTCTCAGATACTACGAAAGGGCCAGAGTGATGGGGTTCGAGAATTACGATTTGCGGTTTAATCTTGGACTTCTCTACTACTATAATAAAGATTTTGAAAAAGCTCTTCGTCAATGGTCGAGAATGGACGAGGTCATGTCGGATAACCCGAATGTGAGCTTTGCAGTAGGGAACGCGTTTCTGCACCTGGGTAAGTACAATGCAGCGCTGGGTGAGTTTTTGATGCTTGCAGAGATCTATGACGGGCTCGTGGCTGCATTGGGTGATATCAAGCCCTGGAGCGCTTACCATAAGAGAATTGTACTCGGTGCGGCAGCCGTGTATAATAACCTTGGGGTTACTTTCCAGAAGCTCTATGAAAGCACGGGAATCAGTGAATATCAGAAAGACAGTCTTGTCTATCTCTACAAAGCGGGAGAATTGGCCGATACCATCGACACGGAAAGAGGAATTATCCAGTACAATATAAACTATATCATTCACCCGAAGGTGATACGCTCTGATATGGCAATCAACGATAATATCAGCGAAGATTACAGGTTTGTCACCCACTAGGAATTCCATAATTTCTTGCTCCCGTCTCTGAATGGTGTTATATTATTCGTCCGTGCTGTGGGTATTTTTGTGTGAGACGAGAGGGCAAAAATGAAGCTTAAGATGATGGCGCATAAGGTAGGAATGACCCAGATCTTCGATGAAGAGGGAAGGGTGATCCCAGTGAGCGTGTTGAAGATAAATCCGGGAATAGTCATCCGAAAAAAAACCGATGAGAAGGACGGATATAACGCACTTGTGCTGGGATATGAGGACGTAAAAGAGACTCGGTTGCGCAGGAGCGAGGCAGGTCTCTATAAGAAATTAAACATCAAACCAAAAAAAATACTCAGGGAGACGAGAATCCTCAAAGATGAGATGGATAAGTTTGAGGTGGGTCAGGAAGTGGGGATCGATCTATTCAAGAAGAATGATATCGTTGATGTGACAGGAAATACCAAGGGACGTGGATTCACTGGTGTGATGAGAAGACACGGAATGTCCGGTGCAAAAGGCAGCCACGGGACACACGAATATTTCAGACACGGTGGATCTATTGGTTCAAACACCTTCCCTGGAAGAGTATTCAAAGGAAAGCGGATGCCGGGACGGTATGGTGGCACACAGATAAAAGCGCACAATCTGTCGATTGTTGATCTCATTCCTGACAAGAACCTCATGCTCGTGAAGGGTGCTGTTCCTGGCCCAAACAAGGGATTTGTAACGGTTACACCGGCTGTGAAAAAGTAGCCGCTAGTACCTTCCACCCAGATACGATGTTCCCGTGCATGCGAAAATCAAAAAAGGCTGCGATGAAAAAACGGGCTGGAGTATGGTGTGTCTGATACATCCCAAAGACCTGAAATCGACAATTACTTCATGAATATCGCGATCATGGTTTCTTCCAGGTCTACCTGCCTGCGAAGAAAGGTTGGCTCGGTAATTGTGAGGGGGAAGCAGATCGTCTCTACAGGATATAACGGGGCGCCTCAGGGAGTTGCCCACTGCCTCGATGTCGGGTGTGCCCGCGAGGGTGTTCCCGCGGGCCAGAGGTCTGAGCTCTGCAGGGGAGCGCATGCCGAGCAGAATGCGATTAATTTTTCAGCCCGCCACGGGATATCCATCGACGGCACAACGGTTTACACAACTCACTTCCCGTGCTCCTGGTGCGCGAAGAGTATTGTCAATTCCGGCATCAAGCGGGTGGTGTTTCTCCACGATTATCCAGACCCCCAGTCAAAGTCGATCCTGAATGAAATAGAGCTCGAGTGTCTTACAAACTTCGTTCCCATTCATATTTCATGAACAGGTTATCCACAATACGAACCTGTGCGGTATTTTGTGTTTTGTGTGTTTAATTTGTTGTACCTCATCGAAATAGCCATTATATTATTTAATTTTTGACATTTTTGGAGAAAAATCGCTGAAATTTCACCCAATGGCTGCAAAATTTTGTCGAGGAAGGAAAATGGTATTTTTTCCACAAAATTATTCACATTTTATGAACAGAAAGTTATTTTTTTTCATTGAAGTGTATTCTTCTCAATGGAGCAATCGGTGCGCAGAACAGGATTGAATATTCGCAGCATTGTCGTGGGGCTTGTAATAATTAACGTGTTCATTTTTCTTCTTACCCAATTCAATACCTTTCCGGTTCCGGAGCGGCTTTTGAACGGTTTTTTACAGAAGGGAAAACCTGACCTTGCCTACGCGGCACGGCGCTATGGATTCTTCATAAGTCTTTTCTCGCTCTTTCCTGTAATGATTCGGGATCAGGGTTGGTTCTGGCAGTTTCTCACCTATATGTTTCTCCACGGGAGTATATTCCATCTGTTCTTTAATATGTATGCACTGTTTTTATTCGGGAGACCGCTCGAACAGAGATGGGGCTGGAAAGAGTTTCTCTTCTTCTACCTTACCACAGGGATAGGCGCAGGGATCGTAACCTTTTTCTGGAACCTCATGCGGAATCCTTTCATACCGACAATCGGTGCGTCCGGGGCAATATTCGGTATAGTGCTCGCGTTCGGACTCGAGTTTCCGGAAACGGTTCTCCTGCTGTTCTTCATAATACCGGTACGGGCAAAATACGCGGCCTTTATCTTCGGAGGTATCGAACTTGTGATGATTCTTACCGGCTCTCTGCAGGGAATCGGACATCTTACCCATCTCGCCGGCCTTCTTTTTGGCTACCTGTATTATCTTTTCCGTATACGCGGTGTACGGATCCGTACGCACCGTATTTCCAGAAAAAGCACGAAGCCAGGCCTGCTTCTTGTGAATCGCGACGCCCTTATTCAAAAGGCACTGAAAGTGAGGGAAAAACTCGCGCGTGGGCAGTTATTGAGCAGAAGTGAGCATTCATTTCTGAACAAGTTGAGGGAATCATACAGGAACAGCAGGAACGGCATATGCGGCGAGGAGGAGTTCGATGTGAACGTCGAGTTCTGTAAAAAATGCGATGATTTCCGTGCTTGCCTTTATCGGTACATCATCGAGCAATTGTGAGGAAAAAGTTTGGGTATTAAAACAAATACTTGTTTTTCTCATTGTAATTATATACAATATCAGCTAATGTGGCTTTGCCACATTTTCGATTAAAAGGATTTTCTTGCCTCCTTGGCGAGAAAATCAGGATTAAGGTATTATGGAAAATAAGTACATTGTACGGCTCAACCGTTACATTGATACAATGCCCTCGCTTTCCATAACAGTTTCGAAGATACTGGAAGTGACAAAGAATCCCCAAGTAACTGCGAAGGACCTCAACAAGGTTATCAGCCTTGATCCGGTGCTTGTGGGAAAAGTACTGAAATTAATAAATTCCGCCTATTACGGTTTGTCTAATAAGGTTACCTCTCTGGTGACTGCGATCATAATGCTCGGGATCAACACGATAAAAAATCTTGCCCTTTCCACTGCGGTTTTAGGCAACATGCGGATAGGTTCAAGCTTCAAAACCCTAAACGTGGATGGATTCTGGCGTCACTCGATCGGTGTTGGTGTTACCTCAAAGCTCATTGCGAGCAAGATCGGCGTTCCTGCAAATCGGAGAGAGGAGTTTTTTATCGGGGGCTTACTCCATGACATAGGGAAAATTCCACTCAACGTGGTGTTCGAGCAGGAGTACTTGAACGTAATCAGACAGGCCGACATGAAGAAAACCGAACTGCTGCAAATGGAACAGGAAATTATCGGAATAACCCACTGCGAAGTGGGGAAAATGATCGCAGAGAAATGGAAGCTCATGGACGAGACCTTCGAGTGTATCCTTTATCACCATGATCCGAACATGGCATCTGAAAAGAATTTTAGGCTTGTTGCATCGGTGTATATTGCAAACATTTATTGCAACCTGAACGAAGTCGGATTTTCCGGCGACAGGTATGCAAAGAAAATCGAGGATTACATACTCAGCGCTGTCGGTGTGAGTGAAGAGTATCTCGATGAAATCTTTGAATCTATTTCTGCAGAAATCGAAAAAGCCTCGGTATTTTTACAGGTTTCTGGGCAAAAATAGCGGAGCACACGCGCTACTCACCCAAATTATTTCTATTCAGTTTTTCCGATTTCGCAGGGCGGTCTTTGTGTACAATTACTGGACCGATCCAACCAATGGAGCGTTGAAAACGTGGCATTCTGAACCATTTTCCTGAAAGGGAATTGATCTAAAAATGAACGTTCGATTTTGGGGAGTCCGGGGCTCGATTCCCACCCCGGGACCTGATACGGTGAAGTATGGCGGCAACACCACCTGCATCGAAGTCAGGCTCGCAGATGAGAGAATAATCATCATTGGAGCGGGTAGTGGCATACGAGCGCTGGGAAACCAGCTTGTAGCGAAGGACATGAAGAAGGGGCCGCTCAATGTGAACCTCTTCATAAGTCACACACACTGGGATCACATCATGGGCTTCCCTTTTTTTACTCCAATTTTTATTCCCGGGAACAAGATAAATGTTCACGGCCCGGTAAATATTGGTGATGAGAGCCTGGAAAAGATATTTGCCCTTCAAATGTCCTATAACTATTTTCCCCTGCGGGCTGATGAGCTCGCCGCTGATATCTCCTATCAGATATTGAAGGAAGGGTCGTTTCAGCTCTTCGATGATGTCAAGGTAACCACAAAGATATTGAACCATCCGATCATCGATCTCGGCTATAAAATCGAAGCCGATGGAGTGGTCCTGGTAACTCTCTATGATCACGAACCTTTCAGAAATCTCTTTGATGGAGATCCAGAGGATGAAGACTACGATGAAGTCGCAAAAATAGAGGGGGAAAAAGCGGCACTGGAGAACAATGAGAGAATCATGCAATTTATGAAGGGCGCTGACTTATTGATTCACGACGCCCAGTATACCAACAGGGAATACCTCTCCTCGAAGGTCGGTTGGGGCCATTCTCCAATGGAATACGTACTGTACAGCAGCTACCGGGCAGGTGTGAAGAGGGTTGCCCTGTTCCACCACGAACCGACGAGGGGTGATGATGAGTTCGATGTTCTCGAAAGGGTGTTGAAAAGACGGGTGGAGAAACTGAAAAACCATTCTTTGGAACTGTTTTTTGCTCGTGAAGGACTCGACGTACAGCTGTAGTGAATTGACGGATATATCCATTTCACGAATATATTATTGACATTCTCCTGCGAGGTGGTCATGGATCACGCTCCCTTTGTACATCTGCATACCCATTCAGAGTACTCCATCCTCGACGGGGCAGCGAAGATCGATGATCTTATAAAAAAGGCAACTCACTACAGAATGCCAGGGCTTGCACTCACCGATCATGGCAATATGTTTGGAGCGCTCGAGTTTTACGAGAAAGCGGTCTGCAATGGCATAAAACCGATTATTGGCGAGGAGTTCTACCTTGCCCGGGACTCCATTTCCCAGAAGAACCCGAAGGAGAAACCATACCACCTCATCCTGCTTTGCAAAGACGAGGAGGGGTACTCAAACCTCATGCATCTCTCCTCCATTGCATTTCTCGAGGGGTTCTATTACAAACCGCGGATAGACAAGTCGCTTCTCTCGACCCATAAAACGGGGCTGATTTGCATGAGCTCCTGCCTGGGTGGAGAAATTCCGCTGCTGATCTCCGAGGGGAGGATGCAGGAGGCCCGGAGGGCAGCGGCAGAGTATGTAGACATATTCGGGAAAGAGGATTTCTATCTCGAGCTGATGGACAACGGTCTTGCAGAACAGAAGATGGTGAACACGGAGCTGCTCTCTCTTTCCAGGGAAATGGGTATAAAGACAGTTGCCACAAACGATGTTCACTATCTCGATCAGAAGGATGCGGAGTATCACGATGTGCTTCTGTGTATTCAAACGGGCAAGTCGATACGTGAAACGAGGAGGTTGAAGTTTCGCTCGGATCAGTTTTACTTCAGGTCACCGGAGGAGATGATACGTCTTTTCTCCCAGTATCCTCAGGCGATCAAAAGCACCATTGAAATCACGGAGAAGTGCAATCTCTCTCTTGACCTGGGAACGATTCATCTCCCTCATTTTCCAATTCCAGAGGGGCAGAGCGCTGAATCTTACCTTCGTATGCTTACGGAAAAGGGGATCGGGCAAAGATACCCAAGCGTCAGAGAGGAGGTTCGAAAACGGGTTGAGATGGAGCTGGAGGTCATCGTGAGCATGGGATTCAGCACATATTTTTTGATCGTATGGGACTTCATCCGTTTCGCGAAGGACAGGGGTATTTCAGTGGGACCTGGCAGGGGAAGCGCGGCAGGTTCCATCGTCGCCTATGCCCTCGGAATAACAGATGTTGACCCCCTCAGGTACGGGCTTCTCTTTGAGAGGTTTTTGAACCCCGCCAGAATTTCCATGCCCGACATCGATATAGACTTTGACGGTGAAAGACGTGACGAGGTCATCCAGTATGTTCGGGATCGATACGGGGCTGACAGGGTTGCGCAGATTATCACTTTCGGTGCAATGAAGGCTCGGGCGGTTGTTCGTGATGTGGCCCGGGCAATGGAATTTCAACTGAAGGATGCCGACTCCATTGCAAAGATGATCCCTTCACGACTTGACATTACAATCGAGGATGCCCTTGAATCATCCAAAGAGCTCGCTTCCATGGTAAAGGAGAAATCCGAGGTGAGGAAGCTCTTTGAAATATCGAAAGGACTGGAAAAGCTCGTCAGGCATCCTTCGACCCATGCTGCAGGGGTGGTGATTGCTCCGGGAAAGCTGAGCCGGATCGTTCCGCTCTACAGAGATCAAAAGAATGGGGTCGTTTCCACACAGTACCAGGCCAAGTACCTGGAGCATGTCGGCCTCATCAAGATGGATTTTCTCGGCCTAAAAAACCTCACTCTGATCCAGCGCTGCCTTGAAAAGATTGCTCGGGCAGGTCTTGCGGTGCCGGACATGAGCAGACTGGATCTCGAAGACAAAGATGTGTACGCCTTGCTTTCCAGCGGGAAGAGCCTGGGCATTTTTCAGCTTGAAAGCAGCGGAATGCAGAACCTGCTGAAACGGCTCATGCCGAATCGCTTCGACGACCTGATTGCGGTGCTTGCTCTCTACAGACCGGGACCGTTGGATTCCGGAATGGTGGACGAGTTCATCGAACGGAAAAACGGACGCAAACCCATTGTGTACATTGACCCGCGGCTCGAAAGCGTCCTGAAAGAAACCTACGGCATTATCGTCTATCAGGAGCAGGTTATGGAGATCGCACGGGTGATCAGCGGGTTCTCCATGGCAGAAGCGGACAACCTCCGCAAAGCGATGGGCAAAAAACAGCCTGAAATTCTCGAGGAAGCCAAGGAAAAATTTATCGACGGTGCAGTAAACCGCAAGGTCCAGAAGGAAGTGGCAGAGGAAATTTTCGATCTCATCAAGACATTTGGGCGGTACGGTTTCAACAAGTCCCACTCCACCGCCTACGCACTTTTGGCCTTTCAAACCGCATATTTGAAGGTGCACTATCCTGTCCATTACATTGCTGCCCTCCTCTCAGGAGAGCTGAACGATACGGATAAGATCTCTCAGTACGTGCAGGATGCTCGGGATCTCGGAATTGAGATTACCGCCCCTGATGTGAACAGAAGCGGTGTCCTGTTCGAGGTCGATGAATATAAAATACTCTTTGCCCTGGCTGCGGTGAAAAATGTGGGAGAGAGTGCGGCTCGGATAATCCAGCAGGAGCGGGAAAATGGCGGCCCATATCTTTCCTTTCTTGATTTTACCTCCAGAGTCGATCTCAGGCTTGCGAACAGGCGGGTCATTGAAAGCCTCGTCAAGAGCGGTGCCTTTGACTGCTTTGGGGAAAACCGGAGCACTCTCTTCGAGAACATTGATGGGGCTATGGAGTTCGGGGCATCCGTGTACGAGGACAGGGCACGGGGACAGAGTCACCTCTTTGGCGAGGAGCATGTGGATGACTCGGTCCATGAGTTCTATACGATGCAAACCCGGGAACAGTGGGGTGAAAATGAGACGTCGGAATATGAAAAGGAAGCACTTGGTTTCTATTTCAAGGCTCACCCGGTTGCAAAGTACACACAACTCGCCGACCAATCTGGTGCGCTGAGTGTTTCCGATCTCAGGATGATACCGGAGGAGTCATCTGTGACCATATTCGGAATCATTACCGGATCAAAGAAAATATTCACGAAGGACAACAAGGAGATGGCCTTTCTTACCATCCAGGACCTGACTGGGACCATGGAAGTGGTGGTGTTTCCGAGCGTGTATGAGAAGTATGAGCCCTACCTGAGAGAGAAAACCGTGATTGCGATCACCGGAAGGCTCAACGGTGAAAAGATACTCGCGGACAGGATATCCTATCCGGAGGAGTTCGTGAAGGAAGCTGTCTCGCAGATGCACATACTCATTGCAGACCCCCTGGACGAGGAAAAGCTCCTGAAGCTGAGGGACATTTTTATTCAAAACAAGGGGCGGTGCAATCTCTACATCCATACCTCGGAGCTGGAGCAGAGGAGAAAGGCGGTCAGGGCATCGACATTTCTTCTCGTAGAACCAAAGGAAGAGCTCCTCACTCGCCTGAAGGAGGAGAATCTCGTGGAAAGGGTCTGGGTGAGCTGAAGGACATGACCCTCTTTCCAGAGAGGATATTCGATCTATTCTCTGCGGCATCTGTCGCAGAACAAATCTCGAAATTTTCACCCACCATACGCTGAGAAACCTTTTTCGCTCACAATAAAGAGATTGACAAATTTGTATCTTTAATCTACAATCCCCCTATTATAGAATGCTTGAGGAGTGCACCATGCAGAAAAAAACAGTCAAGATCGGGTTGGCCCCGACACGTCGAAGGGTTTTTTCAGTTGAGGATTCCTTGAAATACAAAAAACTCATAGAAGAGAAGCTCTCCTCCTGGAAGGTGGACTTCGTGAATCTGGACTCCTTGAATGAGGAAGGCCTTCTCTTCGACAGGCTCGAGGCACACAAAGCGGCAAAGATATTCATCGATGCGGGGGTGGATGCCCTCTTCGTTCCCCACGTGAACTTCGGGACCGAAGATGCGGTTGCAAAGCTCGCGAAAGAGGTGAAAAAACCGCTTTTGCTCTGGGGGCCGAGGGACGAGTCACCGCTTCCCGACGGCACTCGTCTCCGTGACACACAGTGCGGTCTCTTTGCAACCAGCAAGATTCTTTTGCGCTACGGCGTCCCCTTTTCCTATATCGTAAACTCTAGGGTCGATTCACCCGTGTTTGAACGGGGATTCAAGACCTTTCTGGCTGCGGCGCGGGCTGCGAACTGCTTTCTCAGGGCAAGAATCGGTCAGGTGAGCACACGGCCAGGTGATTTCTACACAGTGATCATTAACGAGGGGGAGCTGCTGGAGCGCTGGGGGATCGAAACGGTGCCCATCACCCTGGTGGATGTGGAAAAAGGGGTCCTGGAAATGGTGAAGAAGGATAAGCGGGTGAAGGACACGGTGAAGGATTTCGAAACGAGAAAGATTCGTTTCAGGAGCATGGATGACGAGGCGATACAGCGGATTGCGGCCCTGAAGCTCTATCTGGTGGACTGGGCCCAGCGGGAAAACCTCTCCGCCATCGCATTCCAGTGCTGGGACGCGCTTCAGATTGCACTGGGAATAGTGCCCTGTTTCGTGGACTCAGAGCTCACCGCCATGGGGATACCGGTGGCCTGCGAGACTGACATAAACGGCGCTCTCACCTCGATCCTGCTGCAGAATGCGAGCCAGACAGAATTGCCCACCTTTTTCTGCGACCTTACCATCAGACACCCGGAAAAGGAGAACAGCGAGCTCCTCTGGCACTGCGGACCCTTTCCCCACGAGCTCGCGAAGGACAAGGACAAGGCCTTCGTTGGGAAACATTTCATACTTCCGGCAGGCTCGCCCGGGACCGGGAACTGGGAGATCAGGGGAGGAGACATCACCGTCGCGCGATTCGACGGCATAAACGGAAAATACTCGCTGTTCATGGGTCACGCAAAGGGAACCACTGGCCCGTTCACCCTGGGGACCTACGTGTGGGTCGAGGTGCCGGACTGGCCGCTCTGGGAGGAGAAATTCATCTACGGCCCCTACATCCATCACGTGGTTGGGGTGCATGACCGAGCCGCCTATGCGCTGTACGAGGCAACGCGGTTTATTCCCGGGCTCGAACCTGACCCTACCAATCCCACGGAGGAGGAGATCAGGGCCTGGTTGAGGGGAGGAGGGCTCGGCTGAGACGTCGGCCAGGAGAAATTTGTATAAGCTCAGATATTGCTCTGTAAACGAGCTATAATGGTATATAGAAAAGATAGGGAGGTTTACCCATGAAGGGAATAAAATACGTGTGCGGGGGTACGCTTGTATTCCTTTTCGTCATCCTTTCTCTGCCGCTCGCCTTCGGGCAGAGCATTTCATCCCTGACTCTCACCGGCCCTTCGGTGTACAACAGGTTCCTGGTCGCAGACCTGGGCCTCACGGGCGGAGGCCGGAACAACAGGATCTTCCAGATCAGCTTTTCCACGAACGCGGCTGTGGCGTCTTATTCCCTCTCCATCGAGGTCCGCAGGTCCCTGGACAATAAGCTGCTTCTCAGCGGCACCACTGATTCGAAACCATACAACACGTTCTTCTCCGGAAGGACCTACGACAACTATGAGCTGTACGACGCCTTTGGAGGGAAATTCGAGCTGAGCGACGATGCTCAGAAGCTGAAGGACACGGTGCTTGCAACCGGTGTGTTTCCCGAGGGGAGCTACAGAATAGTGATAACCCTTGTTGGATCAAACACAGCCCAAGTCACCGTGAGCATCGTTCCGCCCTACATACAGCCCATCTACCCGGTAGACACAACGGTGACCAGAAGCATGATGAACTTCATCTATCGCACAAACCTTAAAGAAAATCTGGAGCTCAGGCTCTACTCCGACCCCAGGGGAAGAAACGAGATTAAAGCCGGGGGGAGGCTTCCGGTACGGAGCGCAGGCCAGCGGGTCAACGGGGCGCGTTTCGCCTCGCTTCTGAATCCGGGCGAGCTCTACTACTGGCAGGTGTACGGCGATATGGTCACCTCCCACGGGACGGTACGGGTTTCTGGCCCGCTCAGCATGTTTCTCTTCCTTGAAGAAGGTGCCACCATCGAGGATCTCGGGCTGAGCGAGGCGGAGAAGGCCGAGATACTGGGGGAGCTGATCGAAATACTGAAGAGCCTCGTGAACAAAAGAGCTGCAAAGAGCATCATGGGATACGACCTGGAGCGGGTGCTCTTGGACAACGAAATCGTCACAGTGAAGGAAATTCTGGCAATACTTGCGCTCATCCGGAGCGGGGATGTGCAGGTGAACTCGATTTATTTCAGATGAACCAGGAATACCGGTATACCATACACACATAGAAAAGTGGAGGAAGCTCATGATTTCGATGAAAAGGGATGTATTGCTCTTCTGCTGATACTCATGGTGATCTGCGTCCCTCTGTCGGCTGCCCTCGCCGCGGAGGTAATCGCCTACTTTGGAGAGGTGGGCGGCGAGGTGAGCGTGCGGAAAGCAAACCCGGAAACGACGATGCAGGCACAGGTTGGGATGTTTCTGGATGCAGGTGATACGGTAAAAACGGGGGAGGGAGGATATGCGAGCATCATCTTCCAGGATGACGGAAGCAGGGTGAAGCTCGGCGCAAACTCCCAGCTCACGCTGAACGCAACCAGGAGAGAACAACGGCTCGAAAAAAGCAGCTTTCTTGAAACCGGCAAGCTGTGGGCGAAGGTGACGAAGAAAAAGGGATCCCTCTTCCAGATCAAGACACCCACCTCGGTCGCCTCGGTAAAGGGTACGAAATTCATCCTCGAGGAGAAGCAGTGGGGAGAGACCTGGCTGTGGGTTCTCGATGAATCCGTGTTCCTATCCAATGATTCAGAGGAGAAAGAGGTAAAGGAGGGCCAGAAGGGCAAGGCCACGAAAGAAAAGATCGAGATAGAAGACCTCCAGAAGGATGATCTGCCGCTTGAGCCCGGAAGGCATGAGCTCATCTTCTATCTCCAAAAGGGCGGAGAATCTGCACTGCAGAAAGAGCTCCACATCGAGCTGGAAAAAAAGTAATTCTGATGCACCTGGCGATTCGAATCTGAAACACTCATAATACTCTATTCAGGCATGAGGGAGGTTGGGATGAAAAATGTGCATAGATTGGGAGTGTTCGTTTTTATATGTACAGCCACGCTGCTCTGTACCAATTTGCTGGTTGCGGGAACTGCACCGTATGTCGAGCTCCTGAACCCCAAGCGGGGAGAAGAGATACTCTTCGGGAGCGAAATCGTGATTGCCTTCTCCATATATGATGTAGACGGTGACACCGACACTTCAACCGTCGAGCTCACCGTGGACAACAGGGAAGTCACTTCCCAGGCGAACATATCGGCTCTCCTTATCACCTATCGGTTTCCACAGACGACTGCTGCAGGGAGGCATACCTTTTCTCTGGAAATAGAGGACAGGGAGGGGAACAGGTCCGAGCTCACCAGCTATTTCAGCATATCACCCCAACCGCAGAAGGAGAGACGATACACCGCGAACGGGAGTGTGCGCGCGGGTGCAGAGTATGACAGTGAGGGGGATCCGAACCTCATTGGAGTGGTCAACGTGAACGTGTACGGCAGCGCCTCCGACTCGGTTGACTACGCCCTTTCCGTCGATCTCACGAACGACAGGGATTCGGATGATCAGCGCGTCTCCCGGTACAGACTTGACCTGTCATCCGGCTTCGGAAGCCTGGTGCTCGGGGACACCACACCGGTGTTCTCCTCCTACATGATCGACGGGAGGGAGGTGTTTGGCGTTCACGCGCTGCCGCAGTTCGGGCCGATCGGCTTTGAGCTCCTCTTCGGGCAGAGCTACAAGGCGGTGGAAGAGCTCGACATCTACAGGCAGATGACCTATGGCTTTCGTTTCAAGGCTGGGAACGCTCGACGGTTCTTGTGGGCGCTCTCATTCCTCAAAGTGAAAGACGATAAGGATTCCATCACCACACTGGGTGAAACTCCGAAGGACAACGTCGTGCTCGGTACGGATTTCACCCTGTCGCTGATGAGCGGGCTACTGAAGCTGCAGGGGGAGGCGAATGAAAGCCTCCTCAACGAGGACATCACCACCGGAGCATCCGATTTCCCAGACAATGAGCTCCCCTTCGATCCGGAAGGCTGGGAGTGGCTCTTCACGATCAACGAGCACATCGTTCCCTATATACCGGGGTGGGGGAACCTTGCGGCAAAGCTCTCTCTTACGCTCGGTCCCTTTTATGACAACACCTTTAATGCAGAGTACAGCTACATCGGCCCAAGCTACTTTTCTCTGGGAAACGAAACGCTCGCAAATGACAAGGCTGGAATCAAACTCTGGGACAGCATCTGGCTCCTGGACAGGCGGTTGTTTCTGTCAGGTGCCTTCGAGCGATACCGGAACAACCTGGAGGAAACTGAGACTGATACCACCAGGTCCACAGGCTACTCCATCAGTAGTTACATCTACCCCACTGATGTGCTCAGCCTGAATGCAGGGTTTGATCTGCTTACTGTCTCAGACGACACAACTGTGGACACGGTGAACACCACGCTGAATGCCGGAGTTTCCAGGAGCCTCGAGCTTTTGCGAACCAGCTCGAGCGCGTTTCTGACATTCAGCGCAGGTCTCTACAAGGACAGGATTGACGATGCAAACAGTGCCGATGATTTCTCGACCAGGCTCGGGCTGATCAGCTACTTCAATGATTTTCCCCTGGACACGAAGCTGTCGGTGGGTTTCGATTTTGGTGACACGGACGACTCCGTCTACCTGGAGGGGCGTGCGGGCTACCGTTTCCTGCCGGAAGAGACCCTCTACGCATTCACTGACCTCATCTACGAGACAGGCCTGGAACAGTTCGACCTCTCGATTGGAACGACCTATGCCATAACCTCTGATATCACACTCGAAGGAGATCTGGAGTACATCACCTCCCCATCCTCATCAGACCTGTTCATCTCTGCCTTCGCCACGAAGGAGTTCTGAGATGTCCAAGGAGAACAGGAGGCTCATCGTAATACTTGCCATCGGCTTCGTCTCTGCGGCGGTGATGATCTTTTTCTCAGGTCTCGTGTTTTTCGAGAACATCGAGCATCGGATGACAGATTTCAAATTTTCTGTTCGCGGTCCCCAGTGGGAAAGGTTCGAGAGCTCAGATATTGTGATTGTGGCAATCGACGATCAGTCCTTTGCCTCCATCCCTTACAAATATCCCTGGCCGAGAACCTACCATGCGCGGCTTGTGGATAATCTTGCCCGGGCAGGGGCGAAGACAGTGCTCTTTGATGTCGCCTTCACCGAAGAGAGTTCTATCGATCCGGAGCAGGATCTCATATTCCGGGACGCGATCCAGCAGGCGGGCAATGTGGTGCTCGCGGGGAAGATGGTGATCGAAGAGCGGGAGGGATTCTCGCTGGTA
>Ga0180437_10001364_pt1 | contig 42103 bp, 60 predicted proteins | sample SS_ome_4_FD_132410 | JGI IMG/M metagenome (GOLD analysis project Ga0180437, IMG submission 132410) | Hypersaline lake sediment archaeal communities from the Salton Sea, California, USA - SS_3_D_1 metaG | ecosystem: Environmental > Aquatic > Non-marine Saline and Alkaline > Hypersaline >...
ATCGCCTGGCGCATCGCCAGCATGGCGGCCGCCTTCCCCTGCGCGATCCCCTTGGTCACCGCGTTGGCGGTGTCCTTGAGCACCTTCGTGTCGACGTAGAACAGGCCACGGGGCATTCATCACGGTTCCTGCATTTCGTTGACGAGCACCCGCTCGCGGTGCCGCACGAGCATCGCCCGCCTCATCTGCGTGCCCGTCCCGATCTGCTTGTCCTCGGAGATCTCCCGGATCCGGTAGACCTTGTCGTCGTCCGTGTAGATCAGCCAGTCGGGCTGGATCTCCGGGTAGCCCTCGTCGATGAAGAGCATCGTCCCGTCGATCACCGTCTCCTTCGAGTCGCGCGTGATGACGCGCCGAACCATGAACTCCAACTTGCACCGCAGGTAGAACGTGTGCTGGTTGTGGCTATCCAGGACCTGGGCGTATGTGATCTCGTTGCGGCCCGTTCGGCTCGCGGGCTTCCGCAGCGTCACTTGGTCGACCAGCAGAGCGCCGTACATGAGTCTACCCGAAAGCGGATTCCGTGTCGCTGGTGCCGTCCGTCTCCCTGTTCGTCGCACCCAAAGGATAGTGCGAGGTCAGCAGCGTGTCCAGCTCGCGGCGGGCCCCGCCCGGCAGCTCGCTCGTGTCCTCGCCCAGGCTCATCGACTGCCCGAGCGCGTTGGACGACGTGACGCCCTCTGCCTGGAGCTTCTTGATGGGCACTCGGTCCTTCTCGAGGATGTAATTGCAGTACTCGCAGAGCGCCAGCTGGACGCGCCTGGGGATGACGCCCTCCTCGTCCGTGGCGCGCGGGAAGACCAGCGCCTGGTCCTCCACCTTCGGCGGCCCCCAGTTGCTCTCGAGGGAGGCAGGGTAGCCGTCGATCTTCCGCGTGCCCTGGAAGAGCAGGCGCGCCTTCGCGTCGTTGTCGAGCGAGTCCCAGGCGTTGAGCTGCTCGAAGGCGCCCATCAGGTCGTTGGCGGCCTCGAGCGTCAGGTAGGAGTTGGAGCTGGTACCGGAGGGCGTGGCATCGAGCTGCATCGGGATCCCCTTTCACAACCGACAAGGGTGAGGGCGGGAGGCTTTCACCCCACCGCCCTCACCCCGGCACGGAACGGATACGTCGGCTGACGCGCTACTACGCCAGGACCTTCATGACGTAGATCGCGTCGGGGATCTTGATCAGCGGCAGCCGCTTCTCGCCGTAGTACAGCCGGATCCCGGCCGGGTTGTGCGTGACGTGGCTGTACTGGTACCGCCCGATGACCGTCCGGATGTTGCGGCGGTCGTCCGAGGGGACGTTGTCGCTGCCCACCCGGAACTCGCCCCACTCCTTGTCCGGGAGCGGGATGATGACGACCTTCGTCTTGTCCAGGAAGCGGGTGATCGAGCCGCCCTCAGGCTTGTAGGTCGCGTTGATCTCGACCCACTTCAGCTTCTGGAAGCGGTCGATGACGCCCTCCTCCATCAGCTTCTGGCCGGCGGGCGTCGAGGACATGTACGCCTGGATCGCGTCGTTCTTGAGCATCTGCTCCGTGACCTCGCTGGAGCACAGCGCGATCGCGGCCTCGTAGCCCGAGTCCTCCGCGATCTTGGTCCGCGCCAGGCGGACGTCGCCGATGATGTCGGCGGCCGGGTTGTCCCACTTCGTGGTCTTGGTCACGTTGTGGCTGGCGTCCAGGCCGTAGTCGACCGAGTGGGAGATCCCGTCGATCGTCATGTTCAGCGTCCCCTGCAGCGCGGACGCGATCATGTACTCGTCCTGCCGGTCGAGATGCCGGCGGTTGGCCTGCGTCTCGTCCCGGACCTGCTCGTTGGCCGCGTCGGCCTCCTGCATCGTTCCGGGCTTCCGGAGGTCCTGCAGGACCATCCCGTCGAGGTCGTTGAACTTGAAGGTGCGGGCCAGCACCGCCGACATCTGGCGGATGGTCTGCATCTTCCGCTTGCCGGCGGGAGAGCGCAGGCCCTCGAAGGTGCCGATGTCGCGCACGGCCTTCTTCACGTCCCAGTTCGCCGTCTCGCCCTTGCGCTGAACGCGCTGCAGCACGTTCATCGACGTGAGCGGGAGGTTGGCCGGGTACTTGAACTCGTTGATCATCCCGATCAACACGTCCAGTTTCAGGATTTCGGGGTCCACGGTTTCGTCTCCGACTTCTCCTTGTGTGTTTACGAACCGCCCTCACGCAGCCAGGCCGGGGGCGTGTTCGGCCCCGCTCGCTACGGCGCAGCGACGAACCAGACGCCGGCCATCTTGGCCTTGGCGGCCGCGATGCGGGCGGCGTTGGCGCCGCTCCACCAGGTCTGGTCCTCGTCCACCTCGCCGTGCGTGATGATCGAGGAGCCCTTATCCGCGTAGCTGGCCCCCGTCTTGTCGCGCATGTCGACCAGGTGGTACAGCACGCCGGCCTGCAGGATGTTCGCGTCGATCGGGGCGTCGGTGTGGTCCAGGGGGACGTACTTCCCCTGGTTGGCGCCGGCCGCCTCGACGCGGACGAGGACGAGGCCCGGGCGCAGCTTGTACGTCTCGCCCGTGTTGCCCACGTCCCGGCTCGCGTCGTCGATGATCACGCCCCGCTCGATCTTGTGGTCCGCGTTCTTCAAGAACGCGTAGCTCTTCTGGTCGGCCACCTGCGTCTGGCCGGGGAGAGCGTCGATCCCGACGTTCGGGTTCATGACTGTCCTCCTTCATGGTGACTCAGAAACAGCCCGCAGCGTGTATGTCAACGGGCTCCAGGCCCGGGACTACTTCTTGCCGTCTTCGTCGCGGCCCTCGTGCTTTCGCGCCAGCTTCCGGCCCACCTCCTGCAGTCGCGACTCCTCCGTCTGGCCGCCGGTCCCGCCGGTGGCCAGCTGGAGATGCGTCCCGGTGAGGACGGGGAGGCCGTTGACGAACTCCCGGAGGATGCTGAGCGCGTCCTCGGTCGTCCGCTGCACCTCGGCGCCGTCCTTCGAGAGGGCGACGAACTCCGCCTTCTCGGCGATGGTGAAGAGCTTCGACAGCCTCTCCGCCTGGTCGGGCGGCACGCGGCCGTCGGCGACGGCCTTCTGCGCGTCGGCCTTCGCCTGCGCCAGCCGGTCCTTCGCGGCCTGGAGCGAGAGGCGGGCGAGCTCCTGCTTCATCGCCGCCTTCTCCGGGTCGTCGCCCGGCTTCGGCTCGTGCGACGGCTTCTCCACCTTCACGACCTGGTCGCCCTCCAGCTTCAGCCCGTGCGTGGACAGGGCCACGCTCAGCTTCTGCTGGCGGTCCTTCTCCTGCTGATCCCGCTCCTCGAGCGCCTTCGTGCAGGCCTCCTGGAGCTTCTCCTCGCTGAGCCCGTCGGGCTTGATCCCGAGGGCCAGGGCCAACTTCTTCCAATCCATACCGGCTCCTTTCCCCGCGAGTTCCTCTTCGGGAACAAGCGGCATCAAACCCTGAACGGTTCCGTCGGCATTCTCGATTGTCGAGAGTTTGACGAACGGACCCTGTTCGGTAACAACAGGGACGGGCGTCGCGCAGACGTGCGTGATCACCTCGTCGTACTCGTTGCCTTTGGGATCCTTGATCCCGAACTGGATGTACGCGCTGACGCGGTCGATGCGCCCGTCCGACAGGCGCTGCTTCACCGTCTCGCCGGCCGGCTTCACCACGCCGCCGAGCCGGCCCCCGTACTCGAAGAACGGCCCGGGCCACTTGCCCAGGTTGTCCATCGCCCGGAGCGAGTGGCCGTCCGGGAAGGTGACGTCGTTCCCCGCCGCGATGAATCTGTTCGTGTTGCGGACGAGGCGCGAGAGGCGGCCCTTGTCGAACTCGACCTTCTCGCCCGTCGAAGGATGGACGTAGGTGCCGATGTGCAGGATGTCCTTCCCGAAGAGGTCGCCCTGCGGCTGGAAGCGTCCGCGGGTGCCGAGCGCCAGCTGCGACAGACCCGTCGTCTTCTTCCTGCCGATGACGGCCTGCACACCTGCATCGATGTCCATGGGCTTGAGCGACCCATCGATGAACTCGGTCGTCTCTTTTTGCTTCATCCGCATTGTGCTGCCGGCGTCCTCGACGTCGCCGATCTTGAAGCCGCGCTCGCGCGCCCACGCCTTCGCCTCGTCGGGCGCCTTGAACTTGTCCTTCGAGAAGACGAGCATCTGGACTTCGGAGGGGACGGCCTGCAGCGCCTCGGGCGGCAGGATCCCGAGCTGCACGGCCATCGCCTCCTGGCCGCGCTCCTTGAACATCAGGATCTGCTTCTCGCGCGCCTTGGCCTCTTCCTCGGTCTTGAACTCCCCGAGCTTCTTGGATCCGTCCTTCGAGTAGAGGACGTACTTGTCGCCTTCTTTCTTGATCATGCTACGTCTCCAAGTGCCCGCCGCTCCTGGGCGGTCATGCCTGCGAGGTTCTTTTTCACGTCCTGGAACGTCTTGTTCAGGAGCGTCCTCGGAATCTTCCCCGATTGCTCCTTCTGTTTCAACACCTCGTCACGCCCGTGGAACGGCACCACAAACGGGTTGACGTCATGGATACAATGGGGGTGGAAGGGTGGCCCGCCGTTCGGCGTCGAGGACAGCGGCGGGAAGCCCATCGGATCCTTCGAGAGCGGCCCGACGTAGAAGACCTTCCCGGCGTAGATCGCGCACTCGTCGATCTCCTTCTGCGGCGGCCTGGTCACCTTCACGTGGTAGACGCCGTTCTGGTTGAGCCGCGTGACGGTGGCTACGCGCGACATCTCCCGTAGCTGGGTGCGCGCCACCAGGTTCGCGTAGCTCCGAACGGACATGGTCTTTTGCCCGACCCGGATCATCTCGCCCCTGGCGATCTTCTCGAATGACTCGAACATCTCGCCCCGGTATCCGATCTCCATCAGCCGCTTCCTGACCTCTGGCGACGTCCTTCCCTTCAGGAAGATGCTGGCGATGTCGTCTGCCACCTGCTGGCCCGTGCGGCCGCGGATGAGCCCGCCGACCGTCGCGTCCATGATCTTCTTATTCTGGTTGAGCGTCACCTGCGAGGCGCGGATTGCTGTGGATGTGATCCGGCGGATCTCGTTGGGCGCCACCTGCAGTGACTCCTGCATCGCCCGCGCGATCGCAGCAAGGCTGGTGTTGTTGATCGCTGTCCAGCTCGTGTTCACGTCTCCGAAGTCCGCGGCCTTGCCCGAGCCCACGTTCCGGAGCATCGTTCGAAGCTTGGCAGTGGCGTTCCGGTCGCCGATCACGAACGCCCTGGACGCGTTCCGCTTGATCCAGTTGCGCACGTACTCCTGGCGCCTTGTGTTCATGGTGGCGAGCAGCTCGTCGATGCGTCGCACCAGGGCCTGGGCCCGCGCCGCGCCGGGCCGCGACATCCCGTAGGCCATCTCCCGGACGATCGCCTCCACCGCGCGCTGGTAGTGGTCCTCCAGCGCCTTCAGCGTCGAGCGGTCGTTCAGGAACGCGTTCAGCTCGCGGGACATCGTTACCTCGGAGTCGCGAAGGTCCGCTTGTAGTAGACGTAGTCCATCCGCGTATAGCGAGACGTCGCGCCGAGCTGCTTCTCGATCGCGTACGCGTAGCCCGTGCTGACGGTCGCCGGAATGTTCGTCGTGATCGTCGCGACCAGCGTGCCATTGATATAAAAGCGGACGGTGCCCGTCCCGGCGTCCTTCTCGATGCGGAAGCGAGCGTACGTGCCGACGATGGAAGCGATGGTCACGCCCGTGTCCTCGATCGTCGCGGTCGTGCTGCGGCAGACAGCCAGGATGTTCGTTGCGTTCGTGCCCCGCTCGATCGCGAAGTAGACGCCGTCGTTGCCCCACACGCTCGTCTGCGGATCGGTGAAGCCGAACACCCAGTCGTAGTCGTTCGTCCCATCGGGCGCGGCCTCGACCAGTAGGAGTCCCTCCAGCACGATCGCGTCGGCGCCCTTGTACCAGCCCGGCTGCATCTTGAAGGACACGTCGCCGTTCGCCGGCACCGTGATCTGCGCGTATCCGGGGTTGTCGTCGGAGCCCTCGCCGATGCTCCGCGTCCCGGTGTTCGCCGCGCCCGTTCTCCAGACACGTTCTGAAGCGATGAAGCCCGACGAGAGGACCTCGCCGAAGCTGAAGTCGTCGCGGTGGATGATCTCCTCGTTCTGCGGCTTCGAAAAGTCGCCCTCGTACGCGCCAGCGCCGACGCCCTGGATCGGTGCGCCACCGGGTTGCATTGTTCAGTCCTCGATTGTGTGCGTCGCTTCCCGGTCCCTACGTCTGCTGGCCGGTCGCGTAGAAGTCGATTACGTTGCAGCTCGCGCTGTAGCGGATGCTGTACGTTCGGCCCGGAACGGCCATGAAGAAGTACTCGTACATCGCATCCGCGACGAGATCCGCACCTTCCTTCGCGTACATGTCCTGGCCGCTTCCTTCTGTGATGTGGACGTACAGTTTCCCCGCCGCGTCGAAACAGCCCGTAACGCGGACTTGCAGCGGGGCGGGCACGGTGAACGTCGCGCCGCCCAGGTCGGTGTCGGCTGTGTATGCCGAGCCCGGCGTAGCCAGCTTCAGGTACTCGTGTGACCTCATGGCGTTCTCCTTTGCTCAGGCCGCGCTGCGTACGCTAGGGCGTACGATCAGTGTTCACCGTCATCTCCGCATAGTCCGTTCTCAGGGACCGGGAATTCGACCCGCTGATCTTGCGGATCCCGATGCACGGGTACTGCCTGTCGCCGACTTGCGGAAGGTTCGTGTCGATCGTCGCCTTCAGGACGCCGTCGATGTAGAACTTCACTTCGCCGCTCTTCTTGACGATCTCGAAGCTGTAGTAGGTGTTCTGGACGATGGTGATGTCCGTCACGATGTAGGTGTTCCCCGCACCAGCGCGACGTACGCACGCGACGAAGCGCACGCTGTTGTCGAGGCTGTATCCGAATCCGATGCCGACAACATCGTGCGAACCAGACGACAGATCGCCGCCCGGCGTGCTCATAACTCCCCAAAAGCCTTGCCAGTCATCCGTCACATCAGGCACGGCCGCATTCAGCTTGGCCCTAAATTTCATTGACCAGTCGTCCGCCCCCTCCAAGCTGCACCCCTTGCTGATGTAGGCATTGGCTGCCACGCCCGATGCTGACAAACCGAGTAGGCCGATCAAATCCGATTGCCAGCCCGAATACTCCACGAGTGCGCCTGTCCCGCTTGCGCCGTAGTCCCACAAGGTCTCGGAATGGAAGAGGCTGTTTCCGCTGTCCACGAAGGCGTGCGAGAAATCGTCGCGAAGATAGAGCTGGTCCTCAATCGCGATCGCACCCGACGGCGGGTTCGCCTTCAGCCATCGGCCGGGCAGGCTGGCGTGGGTGTCGGTGGGCTTCAGCACCGCGTCTCCGTCATCGACCGCGCTGGACGATGCGTCGAAGCGGAGAATGTCGTTCGTGTCCTCGCGCACCGCGACCTGTTTGTCTTTCGGCTTGTAGATCGCGCGGATCCCGTCCGCGTCCGCGCCGAGCCGCCACTGTCTGGGGTCGCTCATGGTCTTCTCCTTTCGTGCTGCCGCGTGCGCTCCCCCCGGACCATAGCCTCCGAGGGGCCAGCTCGCGGCATGTGCGAGCCAGTTGTACGCCTGCCTGCCTTACGCGCGTTCAGGCCGCAGGTCCACCGGCCCGGGGTGCCCACCCGGGCCGGCTCGACGTGCGGCATTAGGCACATCGACTTCCAGGGGGAGGAAGGTCTACTTGATCGCCAGCCAGTCCACCGTGTCGGTCGCGGCCAGGTTCGTGCCGCCGTCCGCGTCGATGACGATGGCATCGTTGACCACGGTGACCAGGTCCGTGATCGCCTTGATCAGGCCGGTCGCGCTCTTGGCCTGCACCTGCACCATGCGCGGCTCGTCGAACGGCAGCTGGATGACGACGGCGCCGCCGGCCACGTCCAGGGCGCTGACGGTGCGCTTCCCGCTGGCGACCTCCTGGACCGTGTCGTTCACGCCGCCCAGAAGGGTCGCGGCGCTGACGATGTTCGACGCGTGGGCCATCGTGGTGGTCAGCGCGACGTTGCACTCTGCGCTCTGCCGCGTGCCCTTCAGCCGCGCCACCGCCGTGTCGATCGTGTCGATGTACGCCTCGACCAGCTGCAGGCTGTTGTCGTCCTGCGGGAAGTTGGCGTTGACCGCGTCGACCAGGTTCTCGATGTCCTCGGCTGCGTCCGCGCCGATGGTCACCGCGATCGCGCCCGCAGAGACGGACGCGTTGTCGTCCCACTCGAACGTCCGGTTGCCGATGACGATCTGCTCGCCGTCGGCGAGGTCGCCGTGGCTCCCGACTCGGATGGCTCCCTGCGCGATCCCGCCCCTCGTGTGCAGCGGATGTGAAGGCATGCTCAGTCCCTCCTTTCAAGGGTTCCGGTTGCGGGACGCGCTAGCTCCAGACGTCCCAGTGGATGACATCCCCCGCGACGGGGTCCGTCCCGCCGTTGAAGTCGACCTGCAAGTACTCGCCGTCGATCGTGACCAGCGAGTCGATGAACCGCTGCGCCCCGGCCGACGTCCTGCACTGCGCTTGGAAGACGTCGGGCGACAGCAGGCCCGTGTGGATCCGGATGTTGCCGGCCGCCACGTCGAGCGCGGTGACCGTGTGCTTGCCGCGGCCGTGCGAGATGTTGCTCTCGTTCTCGCCGCCGGTCATCACCGCGCCGCTGATGATGTTGGCGCCCGTCATGGTCGTGGTCAGCGCCACGCCGCCGTCCGGGTAACCGTTGGCGTCCGCCTCGAGACGGACGGTGGCGCTGTCGATCGGGTCGATGGCAGCCGTGACCGGCGTCGTCGGCTTGTTGGAGTTGATGGCGTTGCGGAGGTTGAGCGCCGACGTGGCCGCGTCGCCCCCGATGGTGACCTCCACGTTGCCGGGGGTCACGCCGCCCGCGCTCTCCCACTCGTAGGTCTTGTCGCCGATCGTGATGAGCATCGCGTCGGCCAGGGCACCGTTGTTGCCGATCTGGACGGCCCCGATCAGCCTGCCGCCGTTGAAGAGGATCCTGCCCATGCCTCACTCCTTGAAAGGTTGTCCTTCCTCACCGCCCTCGTCGCTGCCCGGAAGCTGGCCGCCCTCCAGCAGTGCGGCCTCATCGTCGGGCGTTGGCTGCAGCTCGTTGTCGCCGAAGACGCCGGCATTGGGCTCCGGCTCGGGCTCGACGGTCCCGGCCATCTCCTTGAGCTCGTCGGCCGACTTCTTCGGGATCTCCAGCTCGTCGAGGATCCCGTCGCTGTCGATCACGTCCGCCAGCTTCACCTGCTTCCCGCCCAGCTGCATGGCCTCGGCCTGGAGCAGGTTGGCGAGCAGCTCCTTGAGCATGTCGCGCTGCGAGGCCGAGAGGCCCGCGATCTTCAGGCGCGTGTTGCTGCTGTCGACGGCAGCCTGGCCGTAGTTGAAGCGCACGATGTCGTCGACCACCTGGGGATTGCAGACCTCGTCGACCCACTCGTTGAGGATCATCTCCAGCGAGCCGGCGAGCGTCTCGGCATGGACGACGGCCTCCGCCTTCGCCCCGACGGTGCCCGTGGTGCCGGCGCGGTCGGTGATCCACAGCGCCCGGGCGATCTGCACGTCCAGGGCGTCCAGCCTGGCCTGCAGCATGTCGCCCCGCTTGTCGTCCATCAGGAACTGCGCGTCCCACAAGTAGTCGCCCTTCCGGTTGCGGAGGTTGGGCAGCATCATCAGGCCGCCCGACCGAAGCGCGAGGTACTGGTCGGTCATGAACTGGAAGCCGCACGTATCCTTGCCGCCCTTCTTCACCGTCGGCGCCGGCCGCCCCATCATGGGCGGGTCGGCTTTGCGCTCGTAGTAGCGGTTCGCGTAAAGGCTGGTCACCGCCTTCCACCACCAGGGCTCGTAGCACTGGTTGAGGATCGGGTACCCGGTCAGCTCGCCCCACACGTCCTGACGCCGGAAGGACCAGAGCGCGGCGTTGGCCTTGCCGACCTTGACGTTCTGCCCGTCGCTGCGCGTCTGCTCGATGCCCGCCCACTCGTCCTTCTGCTCGTCGATCAGGAAGGTGATGGTCTCGTGCGGGATCGCGCGGAACTTCTCGATGATCCACGCCATCGGGTGGCCCGTCTTGATGGGGTCGCCTATGCGCTGGTCGCGCCGCTCCGTCTCCACGCTCTTCGCCTTCCAGACCTTCTCGATGACCTGGTTGCCGAAGGGGACGGCCAGCGTGCCGGCCAGCGCGAGCTGGCGATAGGTGGGACGCAGGACGTGCTCGACGAACGCGGCGATCTCCGGGTCGCGGCTCTCGACCGACCACTTCATGTTGATGACAGGCGCGCGCAGGATCGCCAGCGCGAATGCGACCTGGGGATCGTCGCGCATCAGCTTCCGCGTCTGGTGCGTGACGAGACGGGGATTGAAGACGCCGAGCTGCTCGTACCGCTCGCCGTACTCCGTGGCGCATGCGGGCAGCTGCGACAGCTGACGCCCCTCCATCGGGGCTTCGTTCTGGACGGGTTGAGGCTCGTCGGCTGCGAGCCTCTGTGGACGCCGGCGACGCGCCACTAGAACATCCTCCCGGGGTGAACGTCTCTGCTAAAGATTCTATGACCGCTCTCGATCAATTTGTCAACACTGAAATCGGGAATTCCTTCGTCCATCGCTTCCGGATCCTTCCGCACCTGCCACGCGATCGCCCACGCGAAGATGGAATCGTCGAGGCATCCCTCTGCCGCCATGTACTTCTCCTCGTCCCGGCTGAGCTTGAACGACAAGCACTCCTGGAGCAGCACCATGTCGCGCACGGGCATCTCGCGGTTCTGGATCGCCTTGCGAAGGTCGCCGAGCATCAGCGGCCGCGTGCGTCCGTCCGTCCTCCACCCCGGCTCGTCCGACTTCTTTCCCGTGGCGTAGTTCCCGTGGCAGTAGAGCTCCGGGTAGTCGACCGTGTTGATCAGCGTGTTGAGGACGGAGTGGCCGTGGTTGTTCTGCTCGACGCCGACCATCGCATCGTTGTAGTGCTTGCCGATCTGCGCGATCAGCTCGCCGAAGACCTCGGGCTTCCAGCGGCCGCGGAGCACGGCAACCTGCTCGCACGTCTCACAGTCCAGGACGGCCGCCACCGACTCGTGGCCGACGGGGCTGCCGCCGGCAGGGTCTGCACCGATCACGTAGTTCCTGCCCGGTACCGGCCGCGCGTAGATGACGAGCTCGCCGCCCGTGTTCGCGCGGTGCCCTGGGATCTTGCGGACCTCGATGGGGCCCGCCGCGCCCTCGCTGATCAGCTTCTTGATGATGTCGACGTCGAAGTACCCCTGGCCGAGCGTGAGGAACGCCGTCTCGAAGTCCTCCAAGTACTCCTGAGGGAACAGCACCGAGTCGCCGCCCACGTACATGTCCACGTGCTTCTGCCGGCGCCAGGCGATCTGCTCGGGCGTCAGCCCGTGCTTCGCCACCAGGTCCTTCTCCTCCTCGGTGTAGTTCTTCATCAGCGTCTCGCGCTGGTCGCGCGTGAGCGCCATCACGTAGCTCGGGTCGTGGAACCAGGGGATCAGGATCAGGTTCCACGGGCCCTGGCCCTTGCGCGCGTCGTCGCAGAGCTGGTGGAAGAGGTTGCCCACGCCGTTCGCGGTGGACTCGAGCGTGACGCTGCCATGCGAGGCAGCCTCGGTGAGACCGGCCAGCAGCCCGCGCTGCGCTTCCAGGTCACCAGGTGAGAAGGCGACCTCGGACCAGTGGACGCGGTCGAGCGTCTGGCTGCGGGAGGGTGCGCGGCTGCCGGCCGTAGCGATCGAGAAGAGGGAGTTGGTGCGCGCGAAATTCAGGTCGCGCTTCGAGTGCGGGGCCAGGCGGCGCGGCTTCATGCCCGGCTGGTTCTTCTCGTAGAAGAGGTTGGCGATCCGGAAGATCTTCTCCGTGTGCGGGATGTCGTGGGCCAGCGTCACGACCTCCCGGTTCTTCCGCGCCGACGTCCAGTAGAAGTTCAGGCCCTGCTCGAGCGTGGTCACGCCCATACGCCTGGCCTTGAGCACCAGGTTGCGGGGGGCCTGCCGCGGCCGCCGCTCGAGCGCCGCCCGCTTCTGGCTGAGGATCTGGTTCTGGACGTGGTTGAGACGGAAGGGGATGACCTGGGACTCGACGTCGCGGATGTGCAGGAAGGTGGGGATGTAGACGCGGGGATCGCGGAACGCCGGAAGGAGCTCGTCGATCTTCTTCTGGCTGATCAAGGGAGCAGCTCCCCCTTGTCGTGGGCGTCGAGGAAGTCCTTGGGCTTCTGGTGCTCCACGACCTTGGACTTCACGTGCTTGGCGCCGCTGCCGTTCTTCCCGTTCTTTCCGTTCTTGCCGTTGCGCTTGCCCTTCACGTGCAGCGTGATGTCGATCTCCTTCATGCGGGCCAGGGCCCGCTCGAGCAGCTCCTCGTACGACCCGCCCTCAGGACCGCCTAGCTCGATGGGCTCGAGGCGGTCCCACATCACCCGGAGCACGTGCGCGTTGCCCTTCAGGACCTGGACGATGATGGCATCGACGATGTGCTGGGCCACCGTCTTCTTGCTGCCCTCCCGCTTCTTGTCCAGGGCCTCGCGCAGCAGCGACGTCAGCGAGCGACCAGGTGGGCGCCCCTTCGGGTTGCCCGACTGGCCAGGCTTGAACGGTCGCAGGTTGGCGAGGCTCTTTTCCGACGGCATCAGATCACCACGCCCTTCCGCTTGAGGTTGACGGCCTTCTTGTCCGTCTGGCGCTGCCAGCGGTCGACGATCACGTCGCAGTAGGCGGGGTCGAGCTCGAGCAGGAACCCGCGCCGGCCGAGCTGCTCGCACGCCATCAGCGTGGAGCCCGAGCCGCCGAAGAGGTCCAGCACGTTCTCGTTGGGTCTGGACGAGTACTCGATCGCGCGGCGTGCCAGCTCGACGGGCTTCTCCGTCAGGTGGACCATCTTGTTCGGGTTGACCTTCTTGACCGTCCAGACGTCCGGGATGTTATGGGGGCCGTAGAACTTATGGGGTCCGCCCGCACGCCAGCCATAGAAGCACCACTCGTGGTTGCCCATGAAGTCCTTGCGGGTCAGCACGGGGTGCTCCTTCACCCACACGATCCCCTGGGAGAAGTACAGCTCCGTCCCGTTGAACGCCGCGGCGTAGTTGAAGAAGTTGGAGTAGCCACCCCAGATATAGAACGCGCGGCCTGGAGCGAGCGCGTGCGAGAGCTGAAGGAACCAGTTGTGAAGCTTCTCCGCGAACTCCCGGTCAGAGATGAAGTCGTTCTCGAGGGGGCGGTCCTTGGCACGCATCTGCTTGTGCGTGGCCTTCGCCTTTCCGGGGTGCCGCGCCAGGTCGAGCTGCTGGTGGTGTAGAGCTGCTCGGCGCTTCTTGTCCGGTGTGTATGAGGACACGCCTGCCGATATGGCGTTGTTCGATCGAGGCTCCACCCGGACGTTGTAGGGCGGATCCGTGTTGACCAGGTGGATCACCGCCCCCTCGAGCAGCACGAGTAGGTCGTGCGCGCTCGAGGCATCCCCGCAGATGAGACGGTGCGACCCCATCTGCCAGACGTCCCCCCGCTTGGTCGCGGCCTTCTTCGGGGGCCTGGGGGCCGGCGCTTCCTCGTGGACCTCGTTGCCGTTGCCGAGCGTCCGAATGATGGTGTTGATCTCCTTCTCCGTGAAGGCCAGCGTCGACTCGATGTCCACGCCCTCGGCCGCCAGGGACTTCAGCGTGGCTTCGAGATCCCTGCCGTCCCATAGCGCCAGCTCGCCCGTGCGGTTGTCGGCGATCGCGTACGCCCGGGCGTCAGCCTTGCCCGAGCTCTCGAAGTAGGCGACCGCCAGGCTCTTCCAGCCCAGCTTGCGCGCCGCTCTGAAAGTACCGTTGCCAGCGATGATGCGTCCGTCCCTCAGCGCCACGATAGGCTTCTGCTGACCGAACGTCTTAAGCGACGTGGCGATCGCCTTCAGGTTCCGTTCGTTGTGCCGGCGCGCGTTCTTCTTGTCTTCGTGCAGACCAGCAATGGGACGCACGAGCTTCTGGAGGGACGTGCTGATCTTCATTGAAGGGCCTCTGTTTTCGCTGGGGTGTACTGTGGCCGAAAAAAAACGCCGGCAGGGGTGAGCTGCCGGCGTTGTGCATTCGAGCGTTCCCTCCCCGGTGCGGCGTCCGACTCTACTTGAGCATACACGCGCGAGCAATCGTGCGCAAGTAGTCGATCGCTATCAATCTTTTGCATTCATCGTCCCACCATCGATCCGTAGGAAGTGGGAGACGAACGATAACATTGATCGACTGTTTTCGTTTCCCCTTTATTGTTTCTCTCCATACACCGAAAGGCTTTTGTTTCGCATAGCCGAACGCCCTGGCCACGCGATCGCCCAGGAGGATGCTGATCCTGTTCTTCATCAGCGGTACCAGCTTCGCCGATTCTCGCTTCGCTACTTCCGCCGGCAGTAACAGCTTCCCGCTCCACTCCCCGCAGTAGTGGGGGAGCAGGTTCCGCGTGATGACGAGCTGGTTGTACTGCTTCCGGTTCAGCTTCATCGCCCCCGCCAGGAAGCCACCTATCTTCCCGACGTAGCCCAGCTCCGTCTTGTCCCGGCTGTTCGGTCCCTCGCCGATCACCAGGATCTTGACTATAGGTCCTTTCCGTTTCACTTGCCCCTCCTTCCAAACAGCTGTTCGTCACCCTCCTGCCTCTCCCATATCTCGAAGTGTACGCGCGGGTTGTCGCGGTCGACTTCGCGCCATATGTTCTTGTGCCAGAACGCCCTATCGTTCTTCACCACGCCCGCCTTCTGTAGTGCGTCGTAGAGCAGCTCTGCGTCCAGGTCCCGTCGCAAGTCCGCCTGGTGGACGACGACTATTGCCTCGAGCTTCCCATCAAGAGGCTTGTTTCTCATCCTCCATTCCGCGGCCGCCACGTACACCTTGTCCACGAACTCGTCCGCCCCCTTCTCCTTGATGACCCGGGTAAGCATTCCGTGCATGGTCTTCACCTGCACGATCCTCCGGGAGTTGGACTTGTTCGGGAGCACGCCGTGGATGTGCCCCTCCACCAGCATCCCGCGTGATGGGTGGTCGACCCAAGAGATCGTATCCCCTCGGATCGCGGCCAGCTTCGCGCGCAGCCTGGCTTGCTGGGATTTGAAGTTCATCGCTCTATCCTGATGGAGGTTACGTGCATCCCGAGGTCGCGACATACCCTGTGATTGAACTCCAGTACTGCCTTCGCCAGAGGGTGGTCGAGCCCTTTGGCTTTCAGATCGTCCGCTACGGGCAATGGCACCTCTACCCATCCCCCATAGATCTGCGTCGATACCGACGGTTCTCTTGGTATCATTTGTCCTCCCCTTCGCGGACATGTTCGACAGCCTTCTCCTTTTTCCTCCTCCTCCTTTTCCCCTTGTCCTTCATCCGTTCCTCGTGCTTGTACATCTCGCACTCGGTGCGCCAGCGGCACCGACGGCAAGCGTCCCGAAGACAGTCGGGGATGCTGGCATCGTCCAGGCTCATGCGTTCTTCTCCTCCTGAGCCTTCGCATTACACGCGCAGCAGATCGCCCGGCCATCTCCCGTGAGCTCGGCCAAATGGCACGGGACCCTCCGCCGTGTCTTTTATTGCTTCTTCCCAATGAGCCCTTGTCAGTTCTAGATCGAAAGACATTTTCCTTCCCCTGAATGGATGTGAGGGGACGACGGCCGGCGGGTGCAATTGGCTCCGGGACCACCCCGGCGCCCCGTCTGCTACACCAGGCAGTGGGATCGGAACTTTATCTACCGGCCGTCTCCCCCCACAGGGAGCCCTTACTCCTCCTTCTGCCTGGCGCTGTCGTCCTTCACCTTCGCCTTCACCTCGTCCTTCCCGCGCGTGACCTGGGCCTCGTATGGACCCCGCTTGTACTTCTTCAGGTTCCGGCCCTGCATGTAGTCGAGCAGCTTCTGCTTGAGCTCGACCTCCACCTTCAGGGCCTCCATGCGGGCGTCGCGCGCATCGACGTACGCCTCGATCATATCTTCCAGCTTCGCGTTCTTCTCCGGCTCCATGCCGGCGAAGTGCTGCTGCCGGGCCTTCACCTTGCCCGGGCCCTTCGCGTCCACGTTAGCCATGCCGGCTCCTCCTGAATGCGGGGCACCGCCCCTGGTTTCTGAGTGTTCCGCCGAGAGCGATGATTAGCTTGCGCCTCTGCTCGGCGTCCATGTTCACAGCGAACGAAGGTAGATCGTCCAGCGATTCGCAGATGCCGAGGTTGACGCCCGTGTCTCCGTGTCTTCGACGCAGGAGGATGCTCTTCCCATCTGCGATCACGACCTCCTTTTCGCTGAAGGCTTCCTCCCCCATCGTGTTCCCCTTTCACTTGACGATGATCTGGCCCGGGGGGACGAGCGTCCCCTTACCCGGGATCTGCATACGCTTCTCCTTCCTCCGGATCTTCGAGACGTGGTGATGCCAGCCGCGCAGGAGCGGGTATGGGTTCCAGACCCGCATACCGGCGTTGATCGCCTCGTTGGCCAGGCGCCCGTCGCTGGCGATATGGCCCAGCTCCCAGTCGCACGGGAACGGCTTGATGGGCGAGCGGAAGATCCACGCGTCCTGCATCCACTTGCAGAGGCCCGGGTTCCTCCGGATCCCGTGGCGCTCTGACCTGGTCAGGCAGATCAGCGTGTCGTTCCAGTCGAAGAGGTCCAGCATCGCCAGCGTATGGTCGAAGGAGATGTCGCTGTTGGACACGATGAAGAGCTCGCCCGGCCTGGTGTTGGCGAAGGCGAAGTACTGCTTGAACGTCGTCCGCTTCCCGACGTGGTGGTACTTGAAACGCTGGTCGAACAGCCGGCAGCAGCTGTCCTCGATGAACAGGTGGATCTCGTCGAGCTGCCCGCACTGGGCGTTCTTCGCCAGGGCCTCCGCGTTCTCCTGCGCCCGCACGGGATGCGGATCCACGTACAGGCCCGTCATCAGGTTCTTCCGGTGTCGCATGGTCATGCCACCTTGTACCCCAGGTGCTCGTTGGCCTCGCGCGTCAGCTCCGTGAGGATCTGGCGCCCGGTGCAGTCCGCGTTCTGCTGCCACGCCCCGATCCCGCCGCCGGCCATGTGGTTCCCGTGGATGTGGCTCTCGCGGTCGTACTGGCCGAAGCCCTTGTACTGCTTGGCGATCTCCGCGTTCTTCTCCTTCGAGTGCGCGGCGACGATCGCCTCCTGGCGTCCCGTGCCCTCGAGCGAAGGCATCGGCACAATAGCGGGATTGATGTGCGCCCAGATCTGCATCGGCCTGGTCGTGAACTCCTCGTATCGGAGCATCGCGAACGTCGCGTTCCCGTACGTCTTGCTGCGCTCGTCCTCGTACCGCCGCAGGGCCTCGTACGACGGCTTCACCTCGTGCAGCCAGATCCAGTTGATCTTCTTGTGCGGGATCGGCGTGCCGCCGCCGCGGACCAGCCAGAGGGACAGGATGCAGTCGCGCAGGTCCCGGTATGTCATCACCACCGGCACGTTCTTCTTGTCCATGTATCCGTGCGTCTTGGCGACGCCCTCCGCGAAGAGGTCGCAGAGCACCTGGTAGATGAACGTGCTGCCCGACCTGGGGATCCCGAACGAGATTACCCTGAGGTCGTCCTTCGTCCCGCGCGGGTAGAAGCCGTTCTTCGCCAGCATAGAACCTCCTTGAGAGAAAAGAAAAACGCCGGGCCCGTCACGAAGCCAGACGAGCTCCCGAATATCTGCACCGTCTCATTCCCTGCTTATCTTGATGACCTCGGCGAATCCCCATATAGCAACGCCGGCAGCGACGACGGCGACCGCGATGAGGATCCCGTCGCACACGGTCATCCCGACCCGGAGATCCGGTTCCCCCTCCTCGCCGTCGAAGGACTCGGCGGGAACCGGGGGGAGGATGATGTCGGACTCCGCCTGGATCGGGAAGAGAGAGACGACGGCGGCGAGAACAATCACAACGGGGCTGAACGCTTTCATCGGGATTCCCTCAAATAGAGATTTAAGAAAATATGCTTTCCCTAAGAAGCCATGTAGTAGGTCGGGTGGAGCAGGTTCATCTTCCGCTCGTCGCACATCCGCTGCTGCTCCGTGCTCATCTTCTCGTAGAGACCGGTCAGCTTTTGCCCGCACACGGGACAGCCACAGGGCAGGTTGCTGACCTTCACCTGGCCCATCGAGCAGTAAAAGCAGCGCGCCCACTCCGGCTCCCGCGGCGTGCTTCCTGGGACCATTGTTCGTTCTCCCTATATTCTGCGAAAGCCCGCCGGGAGGGATGGACTCCCGGTCGGGTACTCTCGCTAGTCACTGTGGCCTCTGGCCCGTGATCCCCTTCGGCAGACGCTCCACGCCGCTGCGCCATCCACGCATTGTGTGTCCCCCGTACAGCGTCCATGAGATAGGGGGACGGCATAACCACGCCTAAAAGGGGTCGCCATTGGCCTTTCAATAGGGTTATCGCGTTTTCGCGCACTATGGTTAGAGTGCGCTCACCGCATCCCTGGAAGCAGATGATCCGGTAACGTGTGGATCGGGTTCGTCAGGTAGCGATCCCACAGAAATTGAAGATTGGCTTTCAACATTTGACGACATGAAGATTTGTCTAGCGCCCGGATTGCGTTTTCGAGCGCCACTACGTCTCTATCGCGCTTCCGTGCCATAACTTCCTCCTTCTGGTTATAGCTGCCGTTCATTCAACCGCTTCACTTCGGCTCTCAGCCGCAGGATCTCCGCGCGCAGGATCGGGACGCAACTGCAATGATCGACGCGGAATCCGGGCGCTTGCGGACACGGCTCATCCCATCCGCCCTCTGCGAGCCTAAGGCATTCCAGATGGCCGTCGAGCTTTGCCTTCAGCTCGTCGCGTTCCTTTTCGAGCGTGGCGTAGCAAGAGAAGCAGGGCGTTAGCGTGCCGCTGCAGCTCGGGCATCCGTCCATGTTCCCCTCCTATTTCCGCCTGAGGTTCCGCAGCACGAACCACGCGCAGATCCCGACCATCAGGATCTCGATGGTCAGGATCGCCAAGACTTCAAAGTAGGTCGTCAGGAATTCCATCAGAGGATCCCCATCAGCTCCTGGTAGAACGGGTTGTGCTTCAGCGACCCGCCCCCCTTCGTGTGGTAGTCGTCGGCCTGCGATCGCAGCTTCGCCGCCGCCACCTTCAGCGCCGCCATCTGCGCTTGGAGCTGCGGCAGCTTCCGCCTGGCATCGGTGGACTCGCGCACGAACCTCTCGACCTCATGGATGCGCACGCCGATCTTGTCCAACCTCCCCCGTTGCTCCTTTATGCAGTTCTCGTCGATCGCGGCGCGGCGCTCGTACTGCTTGAGCACCTGGTTGAACCGCTTGACCAGCACGCCGATCGGCCGGTGCATCCGCTTCCGCCACGCCGCCGACTGCTGCTTCACGTTCATCGTCTCCCCCTTATTTCAGGCCGTGACATTCGCACTGGCAGTTGAAGGACGGACAGCGATCGCCGTGGATCCCGTGCTGGCAGTTGTAGGAGATCTTGCGGGCGAGCTTCCGGGGCTTCTGGTGGAGGGAGCGGATCACCTTTCGCCGGCTCCGCGGCCTGGTGCGCATCCACCTGCCCGGCTGCTTCTCCCGCATCACGCCCTCCTCTCGACGCCGAGCGCGTCGAGCGCCTGCCTGAACGCGCGCCAGAGGTTGAGCTGCACGGTGTCCTGGTCCACCTGGTCGAGAATGTGGCCAGAGACGAAGGGCCGATCCGTGGCGCTGAGATAGTCGTGGTACTTGAACTCCGGCTCGCTCGGCGCCTTGTGCAGCTCGCATTGCACGTTGTAAGACTCGGCGACGATCGCCGCGTGGAGGGAGCTGGTCACAACCAGGTTGGCCTGCGCGATCGCATCCACGATCTCCAGGTTGAATCCCTTCCTGACGTCGAGGATCGCGGCGCGGGGCCACCGATTGATGAGGCTAGGCACCAGCTTCGAGTCGTGCATATGGGGGACGACCACGATAGAGTCCAGGAAGACCCGCTGCGGCCGGTGGAATCTGCCGATGAAGATTCCCGGATCTCCAAAGACACGCGGGCACGGGAGTCCGCGCTCCCGCATCTTCGCCCAGGTGAGTTTGCCGCGCACGGCCGTGATGACCAGAGGGCGCGTGACCGGCTCCGTCTGGTTCCAGGCGCCGGCTCCCCACACGACGTCGCCGGCCCTGGCGTGTGCCATGATGGACCCCTGCGCGACGAGCGCCGGGGCGTCAACCGTTCGACCGCTCTCCTTGAGCTGGACGCCTTCCGATGCGAGCAGATGCTCGATGAGCCACGGAGACATCTGGTCGCCGAAGTTGCTCACGATATCGTAGTAGCGCAGTCTCATCTCTTCCTCGCCTCCTTTCGTCGATCGCGCCCCTCGAGCTTCACCGTCTTGTACTCCAGGAAGCGCGACGCCAGGCGCGGATCCTGATCCTGGATCCGGGCGTAGGACAGGTTTGTGGTGACGAGCGTGTGCCGCCTCAGTTCTCCCCGCGCGTCGAGGATGTCGTATATGAGCGAGGCAGCCCGGTCGGTCGGGTTCTCCGCCCCCAGGTCGTTGATGACCAGGTAGGGTACCTCCTCGAGCCATCCTACCACGTCCAGCTCGCTTTCGCGCCGCTTCGAGAAGGACGCGTTGATCTCCAGGATCAGCCGCGGGGCCCGCGTCCACTTGATCCTCCGCACGTGCCTGGCGACCTCCCTGCAGACGGCGGCTGCCAGGTGCGTTTTGCCGATCCCCGGCGGCCCCGTGATGATGACATCGTCGGGGGCCCCGGCCCAGGCCGCGTCTCGCGTGGCCTTCGGGAAGTCTGCCAGCTTGGCCTCCCGGTACTTCGGCGGGACCGCCTCCTCGAACCGGCGCAGGCGCATCAGATCCACGAACGCTCGATCGCACTCAGCCTTCCCGCACGTTCGCATCAGGCGCCGGCCTATTGAGTAGGCCACCTGCGAGGTCGTGCAGATGGGGCAGTTGATGCCCGAGCCCGTCGGCGCCCCGCTCGTCTTCGTCCGGTCGATCTTCAGGCCCATCGTCCGGAAGATCTCCCCCAGGCTCTGCTCCGGGGTCCATGCTTTCTTCTGTTGGGAGTCCGGGGGCATTGTCGATGTCCTCGAATTTGCCGTCGTCCACTTCCGCGCCCCGGGCCACCGCCGGCCCGCAGGGCTTGTCCAACCACCGCCGCTCGTTCAACCAGGTGGCTGCGTACGGGATGAAGTAGATCTCGCTCTGCGATCGCGGGCGGAGCGGGCCCCGCTTCTGTTCGGCAAGGGACCGCAGGATGGTCTTCAAGAGCTCCGGGTTCTCCTGGCCGTGGAAGAGGCGCCGCCAGGCAATCCGGGCCCGATGCTCCGCCGTGTGCCTGGGGTACGCGGACCAGAAGGTATCGAATCCCGTGGGGTCCTGTTCGCCGTCCCATGCAGTGGCTGACTTTTGAGCCACCCTCCTGCGTGTACTCTTACTCTTCTTGTTAACTATAATTCTTGTTTGTGGTAACTTTTGAGCCACTCCGCGGCCCGTATCTGAGCCACTGGTGGTTGACTTTTGAGCCACGGGGGGTGGATCAGATTTGAGCCACCCGCCCTGGTTTTCGTAGTTCACGGCCGTCTGGTAGTAATCGAACTTGACGATCGTGAAGATCGAATAGTTGTCCTTCTCGACTACCCGCATGAAGGGCACGCCGTCGTCTCCTACCAGCTTCAATCGGTCGATCGACTCTCGCAGCGAATTGCGGCTGACGTTTGCTACGGCCGCCAACCGCCTATGCGATGCGACGAACTGACCTCGATCGATCTGAATCCCGCACCATTCGCGGGGCTCGTGGTTTGCCAAAAGCATGCAGGTGATGCCGACGATCCGATCGACGTGGTTCTGCTGCCAGAGGGATGAATTCAACATGCGGCGAGCAAGGTAGACGTACCCGCCCTCGATCTGTGGACCGTCAAGGTCGAGGAGGTCTTCCTGCTCAGGCATCTATCCTCCCCCGGCCCAGGGGGAATCCGCCCCGCTACTCACCGGTCGGCGTGACTCGCAGGGGAATTCCGCAAGACAGGCGTGCGGTTTTCACGGGGCGGTTCCCGGGCCTTGGATGCATGGTTGTTGGTCTCGCAGTTCCCCTGCGTACGCGGGGGAACGTACAGGGCGATCGACGGCCTGTCAATCCCCTATCTGCGCTTTTTCTTTCCCTTGCCCCGCGGCGCCGCCGGGGGCGGGGGTGCCTGGGGCTGGACCGGGACGCCGGGCAGGTCCACGTCCGGGTTCGCAGGATCGTCCGCCTCATGCCGTTGCTGCTCCTGGCGCTGCTCCATCCGCTGCTCGGGGGGCGCCGGCTCCTCCGTCGTCTCCCCGGGCTTCACCGTGGCCTTGATCTGTATGAAGCCGAAGGGCTTGCCGTCGTGGTCCTTCACGATGCACTTCAAGATCTCGATGCTCTCGACACGCCCCTCCTTGGCCGCGCGCCGGGCCCGCGGTGCGTGCTCGCGGGGGATGTAGCCGACGTGGAGCTGCTCGCCCCGGATCTCGGCGATCACCTTCACGGCGTTCGGGTCGTGCAAGTTGCCGTCCTCCGGCTGGAGGTACAACCGGACCTGGTCGTTGGCGTCGAGCGCGTTGCGCAGCTGGGTGACGTTCGCCAGCCGGAAGCTGCAGCCGGCGACCTTGATAAAGACCGTGCCCATCGCGTCTCTCCTGAATGGTTTCCGAAAAAGGTTAGCACTCGCACTGGTCGCTAAGTGCCATGAATGCCGCGACAAAACTGCCCGGGGTCGGTTGCTTGTCGCGATCGTGAACATAGACGACGACTTGCCAGCCGTGCTTACGGAGGTCGTCCGCTTCCTTGTCGTTCAGGCCTTTCGGGTTCAACGAGACGACCTTGTGCTTCCGCTTCGCGTTCGCCCTGATCCGGGTCAGGGAACAGTGATTGCATTCGCCCATCGTGTGTTCCTTATGCAGCCTTGCCGATCAAAACATAACGATGTACCTGGCGGCCGTTGTCCGTCTTGCCCTCGTACGTCCGCTCGAACACGTAGCCGTTCTTTCGGAGCTCCGCGATCGCCGTGGAGGGGGAGACGATGTGGCAGACCTCGATGATCTCCCACGTCGTGATCCCGTCACGGCCCCTGATGTCCAGCTCCCGGAGCAGGTGTTGAAGGCGGGGAGAGCTTTCCACCTTCGCCGCGTGCATAGCTGGCATGGGGTCCCCCTCTCTTGATGTGCCGGAACGCCGTGGCGTTCGGGCAGTTGCTGAAGTGGCTGGTGCCGTCGGTGTTGTAGGGCGCCGGCCTCCCAGCCTTCGTCCGGATCCAGTAGACCTCCGCGTCGCATCCACGGCACCGCTTCTTGTCGCCGATCACCTTCAGGAGCGCCTCGACCTTCTTCTCTGCCGCCTGGCGCAGGTCGCGCTCGCGGATCAGGTCTTTCTCGAGCCGTGTGATTGTGTCATCGGCGACGTGAAATAGGTTCAGGTTCCTCCTTGCCGTTGCGTTTTCATCTCCCTCCATCATCCCTCCTTTCGAGATCCCGAAGCGGGCAGAGCATCAGGTGCGCCTGCCGCGCTGGCTCGGGGAACTCATCCTTTTTTATGTCCATCGAGATCCACTTGCAGAGCATGCAGGTCGGGATATTCCTCCTGGCCTGCTCGAGCACGGCTGCCAGGCGCTCCTTCGACAGCCGTTTGTACTTCTCGAGGAGCGGCTCCGATCGATCGATGCCACCGCCCTCGTCTCCGTTCGGGTCGTGGATATCGCGACGGTTAGCCCCAGCCATCGGCTCCTCCCGTCTCCGCGCTGACGTGCGGGGTCTTCTTCCCGACCGCCCGGACACCAGGCATTATGAACTTGTCCTTGTCGGCACGGGCCCTCCCGTTGAGCCACACCTGGTCAGGCTTCAGCGCCAGGAGCGGGACCTTGCCGTCGGCCACAGCCTTCACGAGCTTCTTGAAGTCGGTGACCTCGGCGCTCCAGTTCGTCTGGAAGGAGACGCCGCTGATCTTCTGCGGCTCCTCCCGAACGACGACGGGGGCGATAGGAAGCGGGGCGGCCTTGGCTTCCCGCAGCTGCTTCTTCGTGCCCTGCTTGGCAAGGAGCGCCAGCTCCTTCTTCCGCTGCTTCTCCGCCTCCGCCCGGGCGGCCGCCTCGGCCTTTGCCCTGGCCTCGGCCGCCTCCTGGTCCTTCCGCTGCCGGTACTCCAGGAGCTTCGGCCTGGCGATGTTCTCGGCCTGGTCGAGCGGGCCGGTGTGGACGGCCTTCTCGCCCTCGACCTCCTTGACGTGCGCCTTCGCCGACGCGACCAGCTTCTTCGCGTTGACGATCAGGTGGTCGAACGCGTCGTTGATCTTCTTCCGGATCCCGCCCTTCCAGCTTTTGATCACGTCCCAACCCGCGCGCTCCTGCTCGTCGGTCTCCACGACGAGCTGGTTGGCCCACGTCATCGCGCCGCTCGTCTCCTTCACGATCTCCTTCGTGTCGGGCACCTTCGCGGCTTCCGTCGTCATACTCCCTCCCTGGATAGGTTGCCGTGCAGCAGGTGGTACCTGTACACGGTCAGACCGGCCATGAAATACGAGTAATCGTTCTGGTCGTTGTAGGGCAGCAGCCGGTGCTTCCCGTTCGCCTGCAGAAGCACGGCCAGGCGCTTCATCTTCCGGCGCATCAGCATCTCGTAGGCCGCGAGCTGAATGCCGGTAGACTTCGGGGCGCTGTTGGTCTTGATCTCGACGACGTACCAGGTCCGTCCGATCTGGCCGACCCGGTCGGGCGTGCCGCCGTAGTGGAATTGCGGGTGCCAGGCCGGGTACTCGATCAGCGCCGGCTTGAACCCGGTCGCCATCTTGAACTCGATCCAGGCCGTGACGAATGGCACGTCCTGCTTCATCACCTGGTCCATCCGGAGGCTGAAGCGGTCGAACTGCTCCGTCAGCCGGTGGATCCGGGTGCCACGCTCGAGCGCGTTCTGCGTGACGAAGGACATGTCAGAGAAGCGGGAGACGGCCAGGATCTGCGTCACGCTCGGGATGACCATCCCGTTGGCGCGGTAGCTGTGTGACTCGTGGTCGTACTCGGCCTGCGACCTGAGCAGCTTCGTCTTCATTTACCGCCTCGCTTCACCCACGCGCAGACCTCGTCGTAGACGGCGCGGTCCAGCTTCATCACGGAGACCACGCCATACTCCTGGCCGAGGTGGACGGTGAGCTGGTCAAAGGTGACCTTGTGCTTGTCGCAGAGGCGGACCAGGGCAGCGTAGTCGGCCTCGGCGATCGTGTTGCCCTGCTCGCCGGCCGGTGCCCCCTGCTGCTGCTCCTCCGGCTGCGTTCCGTTGCGGTGCGCCACGACCTCGTCCCAGGTCGTCGCGCCGTCGACGATCGCGTTGTAGATGTTCAGCAGGTCGTCCATCTCGTCGTCCGTCGCCGCGCTGGCCGGGTGGCCGATGAGGTCTTCGATCATCTTGGCCGTAACGCCCAGCGTGGAGAAGTCCAGGACCATGTTCTGCTTGGCGCTCTTCGGGTCTTTCCGGATCGTTCCCTTCTGCGTGGCCATGCACGCGTTCCACGCCTCCTTCTTGATGTGCGAAGGGATGAGGCGGAGGCCCTGGGTCCGGATGGCCTTGGAGACGAGCGCGGCCTCCTTGGTATCCGTCTCCTCCTCCGTGGCGCGGACGATGTAGACCTCCTGGCCCTGCGAGTTGATCCGCCGCTTCAGCGTCTCGCGGTTCTTGTTGCTGCGCCGCTCGACGGTCTTGTGGACCGTGACGTCCGTGTCGTAGGTGATGTTCGCCTCGTAGTCCGTGCCCGCCACGTTGACCACCCGCATCTTCTCGTCCTGGTAGAGCAGCTGCCGCCTGATACCGACGTTCTTCCAGGAGAGCAGCATCTCCTCCGCGAAGCGGATGGTGAAGCCTTCGCCACGATCGTACTTCGTCAGGTCGTAGCAGGCCTCCTTGGCGAAGACCGGGTCGGCGCATCGATCGAGGATCCTGGTCCTCGCCTCGTCCTCATCGCGCGGGTTCCGCATCGCAAGGACGACCGCCGCCTCGAGCCGGGCCCGCGCGGCCGCGGACGACGCGCTCATCGCCATCTCACCGTGGTGCTGGATGATCTCGCCGGTCGCCTTGTCTTCGACCGTGCTGCCCCGCCCGGCCTGTGCCGGTTGGGGTGCGGCGGCCGCCGGCTTCTGCGGCCTCCGCGCAGGCTTTCTGTTCTGCGCCATCGCTCGTCCTTTCATCCGTGCCTTTCGATCCTGGGCAGTCCGCGCGCGCGGACTACCAGCCCAGGCTCTCCTTCAGGTTCCGCAACGCCTCGAGTGCAAGGGGCGAGATCTTCCCGCCTCGCTCCCACCTCGAGACGGTCAGTGCCGCGACCTTGATCTCCTGCGCCAGCTTGGCCTGGCTCCATCCCAGCTTCGTGCGCAGGGCCTTCACGTCGATCGTTTCGTCGGCCACGATTCCCTCCTTTCAGTGTGGGATTGGTGTCCAGCCTACCGCCAGCTCGTGCGCCGCTGTGGCTGCCGGGGCGTCTCCTGACTGGGGGCCGGCTGATCAGCCGGCGGTTGCGGCTCCATCTCCTGGCTGGCGTTCGCCCCGAACCAGGCAGCGGCCTCGGCGAGTCCCTCCGCCAGGCCCCGCGCCGCTTCAGCGTTGGCGAAGATGCGAACGCGCGTGTACTGCCCTGTCGCGGCGTCCTTCTTGTTGTCGCAGATCGACAGGTACGGCCTGCCCTCCCGGCCCGGAAAGATGTCCAAGAAGTACACCTTGCCGCCGGCCTTCACCGTCGTCGTCCAGAGCGGCTGTGGTCGTTCTGCCATCGGGCTTCCCCTGAAAGGATCCTCCGGAATTACTTTTTAAGCGTTTCCGCCACGCAGCGCAGGAAGTCAATTTCGCAGTCGATCGCCTTCAAACCCGTTTCGAGATCCTGATGCCCATAGAAGTCTGTTTCATCGGAGTATGCATCGTAGGGGGTGTTCTTGCAGAGCCTCTCACCTGTAATCTTGTAGATGGGGCAGCCGATGCAAGACGGATCCTCCCCTCGCATCCGTTCCTCGTAGCTCACGCGGATGTAATATTTGTGGCAGAATCCGCAAGTCGTAGGACCTGCATCGAAGATCAGATCCTGATGCTTGATGCTGAATCGCTTCAGGTTCCGCCACTTTCTGATCGAGATAGCGGCGGCATGGCGTTTGTTCTCTGCGCTCGGCCCGTGATAAACCAGCTCATCGCCACATTCGTCTCCAGCAGGATGCACTGCAAATATCCCCCTCATGGGGCACCTCCCATCGCGGCGCGCATGCAGCCGCGCCACTCGAGGTAGTCCTTGAAGCACTGCTCGCTGCAGAGCGGGATTGGCATGCCGTCGTGCTCATCGATGATCACGATGTCCTGACCGCGAACAAAGCCCGTCCCGCAGCTCGGCGCCATGCAGTAGCCGGGCATCACGCCCTTCACGCCCGTCTGCTCCTGGTTCTCCGGGTGCGGCATCTTCGTCCGCACGATCGTCGGCTTCTCCATCTGGTGTTCCCCTCCGGAATGTGGAGGGGGGAGGCACAGCGCCTCCCCCCTCCGTCCCTCAATCAGGCCCCGCGCTACGACGCGCAGGAGATGACCTGCCAGTCCCGTTTCGGCAGCTCGATGATCCGTCCGCCCATCCGCTCGAGCTCCACGCTCCGGTCGTAGTCCTCCGTGGTGTGCGCGATGCGGGTGACCGCGTTGGCCAGGCCCCAGGCGGAGAGGTCGCCGCCCTCGATCAGGTTCTTCAGGGCGCTGTCCCGCTCACCCTCCGTGAGGTACAGCTTCTTCGCGGTGACCTCGACGACCTTGTCCAGCTTCCCCTCGATCTTCATCCCGGCCTTCGTGCGGATGTCGTCGAGGATCTTGTGGAAGCCCTTCGGCGAGAGGACCGCGTCGACCATGTCCCGGACCTTCAGGAAGAAGGCCTTGTCGTCCGCGCGGCGCGTGTCGTCCTTGAAGAACTCCCGGGCGTGCTCGCTGTCGCCGTTGCCCGCCCGCTTCCCGACGTGGTACCGCTTCATCCCGTGGTCGCCCATCACCGCCCCGTTGAGGCAGACCAGGCGGTAGATCAGCGGCTCGATCCGGAGCGAGCCGCAGCCGACCTCGCTGTTGGAAACGACCAGGCCCGCCTGGACCTCGTCGCCCTTTTTGATCTCGCCGGTCAGGCGCGGCATGACGGCCTGAATGTACAGGCGCCGCTCGGTGATCTGGCAGCTCTCGACCTCGACCCCCAGGTCGCGGATCCGCGGCAGCACGGCATCGCAGAGGTCCGCGTTGTCGAGCGGGCGGTAGCCGTTCGAGACGAAGGCGCGGACCTGGCCATCCAAGACCCGGATCATCCGGTTCTCGGGCTGCTCGGTGAACCAGTGGTTCACGTTCCGCTCCAGGAGCTGCGGCGCGTCCGTCCGCATCCGCTGGTAGTAGTCCTTCGGGATGCCAAGGCGGATCCCGATCTGCTCGTGCGCCAGGTCCCGCATTGCGAACCGCCCCGGCTTGCCGAGATCCAGATGGAATCCTCCGGTGAGGTTTTCTTGCGCGCTGGATGTCTGGGCCATCCTCATCTCTCGCGTATTGCCCACGAAGTCCCGCTTGCTCTCCTGCTGGCGGACGACCTCCTTGGCGAGATCGACGAGTGATATTCCACGTTGCATCGCTGTTCCCCTTTCAGTGGTTGACGTATCCTTTGAAACGATGCCCCCAGCACTACCCCACTAGATCATTCCAGCCAGTCGAAGTGCGGACCAGACGGTCGTCGTTCGGCACGCCTCGCAGTACCCATGGTCGCTGTCTGGCTCTACATCCGTCGTGTAGCTGCATCCCACGTTCACGCAGATCCCTGGGCTGACTGAATCGATGGTGGCTGCTGCGATCAGCTCCTCGACCGTCATCCCTTCTTCCTCTGCGAGCTTGTCGAGCTTCGCTTTTTTGTTATCCATGTTCACCTCCTTTCTACCGGTAAGAGTGACAGGGAAGGTCACTTCGCCAGCCAGCGACGGGCGAGCTTGAACATCACCGCGATCTCCATCCAGCTCACGGAGCACTCGGAGACCCACCGGCGCAGGAAGTCGTTGTGCGTCTCGTCGATCTGCCCGCGGAACTGATACGCGCGCCGGACGGTCTCGAACACTGCATACCGCGCCTCCCGCAGCGAATCCGGGTGCAGCGGGTTGTGCGACTCGAAGCTGATCTTTTCGGAAGCGTAGACCAGCATGTCGACAGGCGGGCGAGTAGTGTGCTCGGTTGCATTCTCGATCGCCACGTCCAGGATCGCCAGCGCCTCAGCCTTCACGCGCTTCTTCTGCTCGACCGCTTCCTGCAACATCTTCGGGATGTTCTCCGCCACGGCTACCTCCTTTCCAAAACCGCCCGCTTGTGCGCCGCCGTACCTGGATCCAGGCACGGGCCGCCAAGATGGGCTGAACCGATGTGATTGTCGCACGCCGGCCGCTTCACTCCGTCCAGGCCGCGCACCTTCTTGATCGCGACCCGCCCGCAATACAGGCACCGTCGACTCATGGCGCTCCTCCTGAAATGGATCCGCCCCACTCGGCGCCCAGGGGTAATCCCTGGACGCCGCCCGGGAAGGATTTCTCCGGGTGTCCCTCGATCTCTGCGACGCCTGGCCGACCTGGGTGTGAGGTCTCGCGGGCTTCTTGTTCCCGCGGCAGAGCGGTGGGGTGCAGGCACGACGTGCTGGGGCGGGGTCGCGTTCGCGTGATCGTAGTAATCGGCTTGCCTGGTTGCGTTCGGTCGTCCGGTTCTTCTCACACAGCTTTCGCATGCTCGCGTGAGGTTCCCCGGCCCTACTTGCTACCCCCTGGGCCGCACCCGCGATCATAGAGCGGCGCTACTGATCCGGCTCTCCCATGCGGCCTGCTCTGCGCCCGCCCCCGTGCGGGGGCCGCCCTTCAGAGCTGGCTTGCTGGGCCTTTCAGTCCGGTCCTGCCGCCCCTTCCGTCCGTGCCTGGTTTTCAATTCTGGCCTGACGGAATATAACGTCTGTATAGACACCTGTCAATATACATCTGTAAAGGTGGCTCCCGCGGGCTACCAGGCCCCCGGCGAGGATCGCCCCAGGATGCCCTAGGATCGAATATGGCGCGTCCGGGAGGGGGGTACGGGAATCGCTCCGGGAGGGGGTCCCAGGGGCGCTCATATTGCAAATAAAAGGGCCGGGGGTTTCTGGCCCCCGGCCCCTGGTCGCCCGGCCTGGTCGGCCCGCTACGGATGCGGGTCGACCTTTTGTGCAATCCGGTGCACCATTGCCACCGTCTTCGGTGACACGTCGCTCGCTTTGGCAATCGCCTTTTTGACTTCCTTCCCCTCGTCGGGATTGGCTCTCGTATAGTTTCGAACGCCAATCGCCATTGACTGCGCCGCCAAAAGGACTGGCCGCAGGAAGGGGAAGTAGGTCCCGGCGACACCGGCTGCGATCCCGAGTACAGGCTGCAATATGACCTGGTACCACGGGACGCCGGCTGCCTTCGCGTCGTCAAATGATTGCTTCGCATCCCTGAAACGGGCCACGGCGACCTTCACGTCCTCCGCGTTCTTCCTGATCAGATCGCGGAGCTGCGCGTAACGTGAGATCACAGCGGCCGGCAGACTCTCGCCGAGGTCGATCCTTTGCTTGATCGCCTCGTACTCGGCGACGTTCTGCTTCATCGTTTCGGCGATGGTCTCGACGGCGGCATGGGCTTCGTTGAAGTCCGCCTCCGCCTCGTCCACCTTCTCCTGCTGCTCGGGCGTCAGGGGTTGGCAGGCTGGCAGAGTCGCCACCGTCACACCGCAGACGACGAAGACGAGCCCGATGATCCATCGGCGCATCGTCCCTCCTTTCCCGGCCCTGTCGGGCCGCCATGGGTTTCGCGCGCTTCGCAGTTCCTGCACAGCTGGAGAACATACCGCTTGGTGACGACGTTGTCACGCCTGACTTCGCAATCGACCGGACTGGCTCCCGGGTTCCCGCAGTGGTCGCAGATCATCAGGGCTCCTCGAGCACGAGGCCGTCCGCGCCCGAACGGAACTTCGCCCGGATCTGCTTCTTGCCTCCGACGTCGATGACGTACAGCCGGGCATCCACGTTGCACGAAGGACGCGGCGGCGTTCCGGCGACGGGCTTGAGGTCCAGCAGGCAGGCTATGGACTGGTCGCACTCCTGGCCGCACGGATCTTCGCTGTCGCCGCTCTCGATCGCCTCGTCGGCGATCCCGATCGTCTCGTCGACCGCGGCGACCAGCTGCGTGACCTTCCGGTACCCGATCTCCTCCGTGACCGCGAGCTGGTCGTCGGCCGCCCGGAAGCGGACGAGGGCCCCGTGGACGTCTTCGGAGATCTGGACGGTCGCCGGCATGTCCCGATAGAATTGGGCGGCGCGGCCCACGAATTCGGAGACCTGGATGGTCTCGTCGATCGACTTGAGAAGGACGCCGGTGCCGGCCTTGTAGTAGCCGATCTCCTCGGCGATCGACACGGTGGACGATGCCTGGCGCGCGATCGCGAGGGCCCGGCCGACCTGCTCCTGGAGCGCGGCGGTGCTGTCGATCGCGCGGTTCATCTTCCGGGCAAATCCGACGTTCTCCTGGACGGCGACGTTTGATGCAACCTCCCGGGCGAGCGTCAGGACTCGGCCGACAAACTCGTTGATCTGGACCGTGCTCGAGGCTTCGTGTAGCAGCTGCTTCCAGTAGCCGACCTGCTCCGCGATCGCCTCCGTGTCGCTGACCTGCTTTGCGATCCCGAGGACCTTCCCGATCTCTTCGGTGATTGCGACCGTGGAGGCAACCTGTTTGAGAAGGCCGAGGACGTGGCTAACCGACTCGCCGATTGCGAGGGTGGAACTGATCGCCCTGTTGATCTTCAGTGCGCGGTCCGCGGCTTCGGCGATCCCGACCGTGGAGGCGGACTGTCGCGCCATCGTCAGCGCCCGGTTGATCTCTTCGCTGATGGCCTCCGCTTCGTTGACGCTATGCGCACGAGCCAGCGCGTGCCCGATGGCTTCGGTGATGGCCTCCGTCGAGGCGGCTTCGCGAGCGAGTGCGAGGGCACGGTCGGCGGTTTCTGAGATCCCGACGGTCGATGCCACCTGCCGGTTCTGGTCCATCCGCCGGCCGACGGCCTCGCTGATCGTCTCTGTGGACGCGACCTGCTTGTAGAGGTCTGCGCCGGCAGACCAAGGGGCGCTGACTTCCGTGTTCGCGTCGCCCGTCTGCATCGTGATCGCCTGCGACCCGTGCGCCTTTGCGTTGCGGAGTCGGTAGACCACGCGCAGCCGGTCGCCGCTGTTCCACGTCCCGAGGTTTACCGACGACAGATTGAACGTCTTCACGCCCGCCGTGCATTGCTGCTCGCTGGTAAACGAAGAGATGGATTGCTGGACGCCGCTGGAGTTCACGCGGGCAACGGCGATGGAGCAGTAGATGTCCGTATCGCCCGTCGTCACGTTGATCTTCACCGAGTAGTCGCCGGTCGTCCCGCCCGTCGAAGGGACGTTCGGCTCCGTGTACCCATAGGAATCCTCGGTGGAAGCCTGATCGATGGAGGGCGAGATGCTGTTCGTCGCTTCGGTGGACGTCAGTAACTTCTTGTTGAAGTCCAGCCCGCCGCTGAGGTCCGAGTCCGTGTACGACATGTAATAAGATGTCGGCATGGATCACGGTCTCCAGCGGTCGTGCAGCGCCTCGTTCCGGATGATCTCGAAGTCTGCGTCGCAGATCAGCGAGCCCATCTTCACATGGTCGCTGTTGGGCAGGCAGTATTCGTCGAAGCACGTGGAGAGGTCCCGGCGCCCCTCCTCGTGACAGTATGCGACTACTTGCACGCCCTGCGCAGGCGCGTCCCACCAGGCGACCTCGTCCGAAGACGCGGTGCTGCCGTCCGCATACCAGACCTTCCATCCGGTAACAGGCAGCATGGCGCCGAACGTTTCGCGGTTGTTCCTGACCTCGCCGTTCGGTCCGCTCGGGCCGGGAGCGATGGACGTCGTCGCCCGCTTGAGCGACGCGCCCACCTGCTCCCCGACGCCGAGCGGCTCGTTGATCGCTCCCATCGACTACGTCCCGTTGAAGGTGTGGTTGACGTAGACCTTGAGCGTGTCGCTGGACGTCTTCGCGAACTTCGCGGCGAAGTTGGCGATGCAGAGGCTCTTGGTGATCGAGCCGTCCGTCAGGTTGTCGGGCAGGTCGAGCGTGGCGATGTTCGCGTCGTTCGCCTGCGCGGTCGTGTACGAGCGCCGCCAGGTGACGACGTCCACGTCGACCGTGCCGGGGTTGTCGGTGTCGTCGTCGTTCGTCTTCGGGTACCCGCCGTCGATCGCCAGGACGGACGAGGCGATGGGCGTGCTACCCGTCGTCGTCTGCATCTTGACGTCCGACTTCGTGGGAGCGGACGGCGAGCCACCGTTGCTGCCCAGCCGCATCCCGGCCACCGTCCACGGCGACTCGCTCGCGCCCTTCTGGGCGTAGTACTGGTCGCCGTCGTCGGTCACGATGTTGTGCGTCCGGTAGACGCGCTTCTTTCCGGTCTTCACGTTGGTGAGGACCGCGCCGACGTCGCCGACGATCCGCTCGGTCGCGCGGATCTCTTTCCCGACTTCCACCAATCTCTTACCCATCGTCGTGCTCCTTAATTCAGACCTACTGCGTGCCAGTTGATGTATGCATCGCCCGCAGCGGATGAGCGGCGGACGAGGAACCCAGCCGAATTGAGTGAGCTGATCGCGAGCGATTGGATCGAGCCCGTTTTCTCGAGCGTCACGGTGACCTGAGGCGTCGATCGGAACGTCAGGTTGAAGCTCACCGCGACCTCCGTCGTGCCGGCGGGAATCGATATCCGGCCTGAATCGATCTTGCTCCGTACGAGAGAAACCCACCGGCCCGGGGAGCTTTCGGCGATGACCGTCGGGCGGATAACGTTCAGCCCGTCATCCGCCTCGATGTTGTCGGAGAAGAACGAGAAAATCGCTATGCCGAACACATCGACCACGCAAACGCTGTCGCCCTGCTTCGCCGCGATCGTCTTGCGCAGCTCGTGCCGGTGGCGCTCGGTCCCGCGCGAGAACGTCCCCCGGCCAGGCGCCGGCGACGGCGGGATCAATCCGACCCAGTTGGTCTGCTTGACCATCACTGCCCCGAGTCAAGATACGCCTTCAAGAATGCCAGGAGACCGGTCACGATCGCGATGACCACCGCTATCCCCTTCGCGGAATTAATCCACCCATTCCGCGCATGGCAATCTTTTACGTGGGCAGCCGTGTCTTTGCAAGGCGCATCCTTCAGCTTGTTCAGGCCCGACTCCAGCCTCTGGATTTTCGTGTCCCGGTCCTTCTGGTCCTGCTCAATGTTGCCGAGCCTCCGCTTGATTTCCTCCTGACGTTCGTTCTGCAGTTGGTCGCGGTACTGCACGCGCTGATCGAACTGAGCCAGCCACGGCTTGATCGCACGGTCCACCGCTTTGTCCAGGTCTTCGCTCATCGATCACCGGTTAGATCAGGACGACGCGGCTGTTGTTCCTGGGCAGCGGCAGCCCGAGCATGGGCCGCACGACGACGCCCCACAGGAGCCCGCGGGCCGAGACCACGCGCGACCCGATGTGCGTGCGCTTGAGGCTGAAGCGCCGGATGACCTTGCTGAAGCGGAGGTCGCCCACGACCCCCGTGTTCACCTTCTTGTAATAGAAGTCGGGCACGTTGCCGGCGTCGATCTCGAAGACCGAGTCGTTCCAGACCAGGCCCTCGCTCTCGATGTTGAACCGGACCTTCGTCTGGTCCGGGTCGAGCGGGTCCTGCGTCGGAGCGTAGAAGCCATCGGGCCCGCTCCGGGTGGCGTGGGCGAATACGGCGATGACTTCCATCGCCCCGTCGAACTCCGCCTCGTTATACTCGGCGCTGCCGGGGATGTTGACCTCCGTGCGGCCGACGGTGTCGCCGACGAAGTCCGTGTCCGAGTCGTAGACCTGCAGCATCCGCGGGGCCCCGGCGATCGACTGGAGCGTCGGGTAGGCGTCCAGGATCGGGGTCTCCCGCTTGAAGTTCGTGAGCTGGAACCCGTCCCAGGTCATCGAGTAGGCGTAGACGACATTCAGCTGCGTCGTGTCCTCGTAGAACTGCGGCGTGCCATTGGTCGGGATCCCGATGTAGACGGTCTTCGGGAGGCCTGTGGTGATGGCCGCCGCGCTGAGGACCGCGTCGCCCGTCAGCGTCGCCCGCTTCTTCGTGCCGAAGTACGTGCCGAAGGCGACGGAGATATCCTGCTCGCCCAGGAGCGGATCCGCCACGGGGCGCCGGCCGATCGTGATGGATGCCCCCCCGGAGTAGGCTGCCAGGTCCAGGACGTAAGAGTGCGTCCCGACGATCCCGTCCCGGTCCCACAGGTCGAGCACCAGCGCCTGGCCCTCGACACCGGCGGCGATGATCTCCTGCTCGAGGGCGTTGACGAACGACTCGATCGTGGCGAAGTTCTGATTGAACTTCTCCACGTAGTTCGTGTCGCTGGCGGCGAAGGTGTTCAGCGTGATCGGCATTGCTTTCCCTTTCTAACTTTCGACGAGTTCCACGACATCGAGGATCGTGAACTGGAGCGCGGAGACGCCCCAATCCATCGCCAGCGGATCTCCCTTCGGCCCGAGCTTCGAGAGGATCACGCGCGTGTGCCTGGTCTTGACCTCCTGCTCCGCGTCGATCGCGAAGAGCTGCGGATCCGACGACCCGCCGATCACCTGGTGCCCGAAGGCATCCGTGGCCGTGATCTCCTGGAGCGGCTCCGTCGGGGTCGCCTGCAGCGGCGTCAAGGGCGTCGCCTGCAGCTCCTCAAGCTGGTAATCCAGATCCGCCACATGCCGGGCCCGGAGGTCGGCGTAGTTGTGCTTCACCAGGTGGTACGTCGGCTCAAAGACGCTGCCCGTCTCCGTCTGCGCTCCGCCTGGCAGGATCTTCGACCGGCCGACCACCGTCCACTTCCCCTGCTTCGACCGCTCGAGCGTGACGGGGTCCGCCAGGCCGGTCACGAGTTGCTTGGCGTACGGGGCGATCGGCACGTCCCGGAGGACGACCACGTCCGGGCCCTCAGAGCTCCCCAGGCAGACGTCGACCATCCACTCCTTGTTGTTGTCGCCGTCGATGTCGGCGTACTTTGGGACGGACGCGGTCACCCCCGTCCGGTACATGCGATGTACCTGGAGCTCGCGGCGACCGAAGAGTGCGACGTTCCTGGCCATCAGGCCACCCTTGAAACCGCGTCGATGTACCGCAGCGCGCCGTCCCGGATCTTCCAGCAGGTCAGCGTCATCGTCGGGTTCTGGTCCCGGCGCATCGTCTTGGAGACCGTGATCACATAGTATCGCGATCCGTCCGTCAGCTCCACGATGTCGTCGACCTCGATCAGCGCGTCGTCGAGGACCTCGAGCGTGAAGAGCTGATCCTTGAGGATCTCCCGGCGTAGCCGCTCCGCGGCGATCTCGTCGAGCCGGTCCATCGAGTCGATGAAGTCGTTGCGGAACTCCAGCTCGCGGTACTCCGGCTGCTCGAGCGAGACCAGCTGGTGGCGGGCGACCAGCTCCTGGTAGACCATGTCGAAGGGGCGGCCGTGGATCTGGTACTCACCGCGCCCGATGAAGGACATCGACCAGAGCAGCGCCGCCATTGACGCCAGGTCCGCCAGCTGCAGGATGAGGCGGACCGTTCCGATCGACCCGCCCGTGATCCAGTTGAGGATGTCAGCGGCGATCCCGCCCTCGTGGTAGTAGTAGTCGATGATGGCCACGACGATCTGCGTGGCCAGCCAGGACACGAAGATCAGGACGCGGATGTTGCGCAGGTACCGCGTGTCGATCTCGACCTCGCCGTGGAACTCGTCCGCCTCGTGCCACTCCGCCTCCGACCACCGGATCTTCTTCTTCGTGGCAAGCCACGTGTCCTGCGCCCGCTGCGCATGGTCCTCGCTGTAGTACTTGTCCTCCTTGTACTCGTCGTCGAAGTACCCGGTGACGACCGAGAACTCGGTGAGCAGCTTCGACTGCTGGATCGCCCGGGTCAGCACGCTCGAGAGGCCCTTGACGACGACGGAGTTGTTGACCTCCACGTCGTTGGGCTCGGCGCGGAGCGACACCACGACCTCGTCGTCCCGCCAGATCCGCGCGGCGGGCTTGTCCAGGCCCACGTCGACGGCGACCAGGCGGCCGCGGGAGTCGAACTTCGGCTTCTTGCCGACGGGGAAGAGCAGCTCCCACAGTGACCGCAGGGCGTTGAGTTCGACGATCTGGTTCGTCAGGTGGTTGGACTCGTACCCCTGGGAACCGAGCAGGATCTCGTTCTGGCCGAGGCCCATGTGGCGCTGCGCGATGTGGACTGCGATGTCGCCCAGGTCCGTCTCCTGCGGGAAGGCGATCGTCGTGATGTTCAGGTTCAGGAATCGCTCCTCGCGCCCGTGCGCGACGGCAGCCATCCCCTCGGACGAGGTCTCCCGTGTGCCCGGGTCGTCCGCCGGCCGCCCGCGGAACGTGCCGGTGAAGATCGGGGTCCAGTCCTTCTTCTTCACGCGCATGTCGCCCTGCAGCACGCGCACGATCACGCCGTCGTCGATCAGGCCGCGCCGGAGGTTGACGCCCGAGTTCGGGTGCCGCCGGAAGTTGAACGAGACGGTCGTGGTGCGCGGATCGTCGCCGTTCTCGAACCCGATGTTCTCCGTGAAGCTCGCGGCCTCGACGAAGGGGGTGATGTCCAGGGGCGCGACGGTGACGGTGTCGGATGCCACCTGGTTGATCGTCGCCTGGTTCGGGTTCCAGATCAGGACCTGGTACCCGGGCCAGCGTCGGTCACTCCCGGCGATCTCGTTGAGGAGCGAACCAGCGAGGATCTCGCGTGCCATCGGTCAGATCCTGTAAGCGGCCTCGAGCTCGGCGGGGAAGAACCACGGCTTCCGCGCCTTCTTATACAGGTGCACCAGGTTAAAGCGCCAGGTGTTATTTCCGTGGCGCATGTAGACGAAGTCGCCCTGGTTCTCCACGACCGCCAGCTCCATCCCCGACTTCAGCGCCCGGTGCATGAAGTACAGGCCCTCGCCCGCGTACCGCCGGCCGAAGTCGACGCCGGGCTGCAGCGCCTGGCGATCGAAGACGAGGGATGCGTCGTGGAACCAGTAGCGGTTATTGTTCCGCGACCTCCACCACTCGCCGCTCTTCATGTCGAACGCCCACGAGTCGGGGAAGGCCGTGACCTGGGCGCGGCCCAGCGCGATCGGCTCCATCTGCCGGAAGAGGCGGCGGGGGCCGTACCAGTCGTCGTCGTCGAACTTCGCGCAGTAGCGGCCGGCGGCCACCTCGAGCGCGGCGTTGAACTTCGGCCCGATGCCGGGGCCGCCCTGGATCACCCGGATGTCCTTCCGGCCCTTGTACTCCGCCGGCAGGTCCACCGTCTCGTCCGGGTTGGCGACGAAGATCATCTCCTTGTGCTTCCAGAGCTGGGAGTCGTAGACCTTCAGCAGGCGCGGGATGAACCGCGCGCGCGGGCGGTGCGTCGGCGTGATGCAGGTCACGGTCCACTTGTCGCTGAGCATCAGTAGTACCCGTATGCGTACCACTCGTAGCCGTAGTAGCCGTAATAGTAGGACGGCGAAGGAGGCGGCCACTCGCCCGGGCCGCCGACGCAGCCCGCGGGCCCGCAGCATCCCGCGCCGCCGCCCTGCTCGCCGGTCGGGTAGGAACAGATCAGACGCATGCGCGGCCCCATCACCGCGACGGCCTCGGAGAGCAGGTCGCCGTCCTTCAGCTGGACGGTGTATGCCGCGATGTTCTCCGCACGCTCGGCCGAGACTGAAAGCGCGATCGCGTAGATCTTCGGCGACTGGTAGGGCGCGCCGGGGTTCGGCACGTCGCCGGCCAGCGTCATCGGGATGTACTCGGTGCTTGTGTAGAACTGGAGGCCACCGCCCGAGAGCTTCTTGTCATCCTGGACGACCTTCCACCGCTGCACCAGAAGCTTCGGGTCGCCGCCGACCATCGCGCCCTTGATCGCGATGATCAGAAGGTCCTGCTCGAGCGGGACGCCCTCCGTGCCCGGGACGGTCGGCACGCCCGGTTCGCTGGGGACGCTCGGCGTGTTCGCCGGATTGTCGGACCCCTGCTTCAGGAGGTTGTCGATGCAGGGCAGCACCGTCGGCGGCACGCACGTCACGACCTCCTGGACGACCCGGATCAGGATGGGCACGTCCACGAAGTAGGGCGAGTCCTTCCGCGAGCGGAAGCGGACGGTGATCTCCTTGAGCCCGACCGTGTTCTCGACCTCGATGAGATGCTGGTCCTTGATCTCGTTCTGCGTGACGGGATTGACCTCGGTGCCCACGCCCTCGGTGCCGGGGTCGGTGTCGAAGAACGAGACGAAGGCGGCGCCCCCGTACGCCTTCGAGAAGCCCGGGTCGAGGTACGGATTCTTCGCATTGTGCAGCACCTGGAACTCGTCGTTCCAGGAGACGAAGAAGTCGATCGTCAGCTGCAGCCAGTCCTGCGTCGAGTCGACGATGGGCGCGACGATTTCCACGGGCTGGAGCGTGGCCGGATCCAGGCAGGGCTTCCCGTCGACGGCGACGACGTCGGCGTCGTAGTCCTTCGCCCAGAACTCCTTGTCGAAGGAGCCGTACTTCGACCGGACGCGCATGAAGTTCCGCTTAGCTCCGGTGGCCGGCGTGCCGGCGACCGTGCGGCCAGAGCCGATCATCTGGTTGAGCGCCCACGCCCCCACACCGATCGACGACGCCTGGTCCTTCAGGTTCTGCCCGAAGTCCGCGGGGTCCTGGTAGAAGTAGATCTCGTAGAGGCGGTCGCTGGCGGCCAGGTAGATCTGGAACTGCGCGCCCAGGCCCTTCAGGATAGGGTTGCGGGGATTCGACCCGCCCCTGTTCATCGTGACGATGACCTTGTCGAGCGTCTGGTTGGCGTTCTCGACAGGCGAGAAGAGTGCGGGGTTGGGACCGAGAATCGCCGGGTCGGTCGCCCGCGTGAGTCGCCTGTAATCCGGCTGCGTGACTTCTGCGATGCGCATAGGCTCAGTAGCCGATGGCCACGGCGACGCCCGAGGGGTTCTGGACCTCGCGGACGAGCTTGAACGTGACCGACAGCTGCTCCCTCATGAAGTAGGGCCGCTCGTCGCCGAGCTCCTCGATGACGAAGCCCTCGGCCGGGCCGCACGTGACGTCGAGGATGTCGATGCTGTACGACTTCGGGCTCGCGTCCTTCGGCTGCCAGCCGATGTACTGCCCGGGCTGCAGCGGCGTGTCCCAGTACTTCTTGAACTGGTGGAACATCTCCGTGAGCGTCGACAGGTCGTTGGCGAACCAGGTCTCGGTGATCCGGATGTCCGGATCGTACTCCGGGAACTTCGCCACGGCGTTCGATCCGAGGGTCTTCACGCTCGTCGACGGGATCCGCGCCAGGACGTCGTAGCCGAAGTTCGTGGTGCGGTCCGGGAGGTGCTGGTAGACGATCGGAGCCAGGAAGGGGTGGCGCATGCGGCGGCCACCGCCGCGCTTCGGGAAGAGGCGCAGGTCCTTCTTGCTGGTGACCCGGAACCACGGCTGCATCGGGTCGAAGAAGCCGTCGATGTAGCCGGCCATCAGGCCTTGCGTAGCGAAGTCCATGCCGACCTCCCTAGCCGATGCCCGGCGTCGCTGCCTTGTCCGTCAGCACCATCTCCAGGTAGGTCCGGTCGTTCCGCCCGACGTTGACGGACTGCGTGACATCCACTCGCGCGATCTCACCGGTCTCGAGCGGGTCGTCCGTGTCCGGGGTCGCGTTCGAGGCGTTCGTCTCCGAGTCGAAGATCCGCATGCGGTACGTCATCATATACCCCTCGTTGGCGAAGGCGATCTTGTCCTGCACCTTGTTCTCGCCGAGGTACCCGAGGGTGAGCTGCCCGCGGTAGAGCAGCTCCTTAATGTCGTCGCCGAGGTTCTCGATGTCCCACACCTCCCATGCGCCGTCAACCGTCTCGGCGCCGGCCAGCGTCCCATCCCATGCCAGCTCGACCGTGTCGACCGCGGAGAGCCGCACGGTCGCACCGCGCCGGATCGTCGGCTTGGCGGTGATGACCTCCCAGTTCAAGTCGATCGTCTCGGTGGCCGCCAGGGCCGCGAACTCGAGGCGCAGCGTGGTGGCGTCGAGAAGCCGGGCCCGGACGCCCCGGATGTTTGGGTTCGTCGGCCGGTAGTCCTCGTGGTTGATGTTCACGTGCGAGGCGGCCACGTCCCCCACGTCCGTGATCGTGATGTCGACCGGCGACGTGTCCGCGTTGGTCAGCTGGCGCTGGCCGCGCTGGACGGCGTGGAGCGCCTGCAGCCGCTGCTCCTTGATGGACGACGTGACGAAGGAGCTGCCCAGCTTCACGGGCGTCGCCAGGGTCGCGGTCTTCGGGCCGGCGCCATCGGCGGCCGTCGCCTGGATCACGCCGCGCTGAGCGAGTGCGAAGGTGGACATTGTCGCCTCCTTTAATCGGTTGCGGTGGTGCCGGCGAATGCCGCTCCGCCGGCCGCGCTCCCGCCGCCCGTGTTCCGCACGAGCTGCTGGCCGATCAGGATCAGTGCGTCGAGCCGCTGAACGACCGGCCTGAACGATCGGGACAAGTTATCACCGACGGCGGAGATTGCAACCGTCGTCGGGCCTGCGACCACGCCGCGCACGGCCTGCGTGGAGGTCACACCATCGACGTCGCCGTAGGTCTGCGTGGTCTTCCCGCGGCCGCGGCCGGAGAGGAAGAAGCCGGCCACGCCCACGATCGCGGAGGCCAGCTTCCCGAACTGCTCGCCGGCGGCGCCGACGACGTTGGTGAGCGTCTCCGTCAGCGTCGTCTCGAGGTCCGCGGCGAAGCTGCCGACCATGTCGCCGAACGCCTTCTCGCCGAAGTCGGCCAGGGCCTGCAGCGGCTCCTTGCTCTGCATGAACGCGTCCTGCAGACCGGACGCCACGGAGTGGGCGAAGGGGGCAGAGAACCGCTGCTGGAAGTCCGCCTTCTTCGCGGCGTCGATCAGCGGCTGGAAGTCCACCTTCTCGAAGGAGACGTCCTGGCCGGTCAGCTCCTTGAGCCGCGCCGCCATCTTGTCCAGCTCGGCGTTCATCGCCTCCTGCGACTTCAGCGCCTTGTCCTCGTTGCTCAGGCGCCGCATCGACAGGTCCAGCGCCTCGGCCTGCGTCGCGATCGCGGACTTCGACGCGGCGATGCGCCCGTCGATCGCCTTGCGCAGCTTCTCCTCTTCCAGCCGCTGGTCGATCA